>Ga0207652_10001005_pt1 | contig 25999 bp, 24 predicted proteins | sample KBSC63BmetaG_FD_184334 | JGI IMG/M metagenome (GOLD analysis project Ga0207652, IMG submission 184334) | Corn rhizosphere microbial communities from Kellogg Biological Station, Michigan, USA - KBS C6-3B metaG (SPAdes) (version 2) | ecosystem: Host-associated > Plants > Roots > Rhizosphere ... | reverse complement strand
GCCGATCGTGCGAAGCTCGCCCTGCGTGAGGACGGGCGCTTCGGCCCGTGTGTCGGCGGCGAGGTCGACTCGCTCGGTCGAGTGTTTCTTGTCGTCCCAAGCGAGCAAGAATTCCTTTCGCGCGATAGTCGAGTCGACCTCCGACAGCGAATCCTTGTCGAGCACGTGCCGATCCGGCATCACCGACCCTTGCACGACGGCCTCGCCAAGCCCCCATGCGGCCTCGATGACGATCTTGGATGAGTCTTGCGTCGCCGGATCGGTCGTGAAGATCACGCCGGCTTTGTCCGAGTTGATCATCCGCTGTACGACCACCGCGACGGGCATCTCGAGCGGCATTCCCTGCTTGATTCGATAGAACAGAACACGCGCGCCGAATGTCGAAGCCCAGCAGCCCTTCACGCGATCGATCAGCTCCTCTTTGCCGCCTACATTCAGATAACTCTCGAACATACCAGCGAACGAGAATTGCGCCGTATCTTCCGCGGTCGCCGATGATCGGACGGCGACGCGAGCCTTGGCCTCATCCTTCATCAGGTTCGCATACGCTTGCTCGATCGCCACGCGGAGACGATCCGGCACTTCGGCCTCGACGATCATTTGCTGCAGCGCCTTGGCGCTGCGCTCCAGCGAGGCCGGATTGTCCGCATTGACCTGCGCGAGCTCGTCTTGCGCTCTGCGGCCTAGCTCGTTCGCCGCGTAAAACGTCGTGTACGCGTCGATCGAGATCACGAAGCCGGGCGGAACCGGAAGTCCCGCCGCCGTCATCTCGCCGAGATTGGCGCCCTTGCCGCCTAACGACGGCACGTCGCGCCGCCGCGCGCGGGCGAATGGAACGATGAGCGTCGCGGACGCCGCGTTCCTGGCCGCTGGCGCTGAGGTCATGCGTTAGGCGTGAGTGTAGCGATCACGTGAATAGCGTGCATCGTTCACGCCATCACGTGCGGCGAGACTTCCCTTCTACTTGCGTTCGGCTCTACACTCGGACCGTGGTCGAAAAGTCCGGTGCGATCTCGAGGAGTGTCGCGGTGCCGTTCTTCTGTTCGATTCGCCAGAAATCGGCCGGCGGGCGATCCAACACGTGGAGCAGAATCAACCGATTGACGTGGCCGTGTGACGAGACGAGCACGGCTTGTCCGGCGTGTTCCGCGACGATCGAGCGAAAGACCGGAAGCACTCGATCGCGCACCATGGCGAGCGATTCACCATCTGGAAACGACACCGACCAGGGATCACTTCTCCAGACCGCGTGCAACTCGTGCGGCCACTCGTCGAATCGCGTGCCTTGGAGTGAACCGTACGACAGCTCTGCCAATTCCGCGGCGCAGGTTGCCTGTTGACCGCGCGAACCGAGAATTCGCGCGGCTGTATTCACCGCGCGCGTGAGTGGAGACGTGTACGCGGCGTCGAAGTCGATATTCGCGAGGCTCGCAGCCAGCGCGTCGATCTGCTCCCGGCCGCGCACCGTGAATTCCGAGTGACTGCTGCCCTGACACCGGCCCTCGGCGTTCCAGATCGTTTCGCCGTGGCGAACCAGATAGATGCATGTCAGCTCAGATTTGCCACTCACAGTTCGATGCCCGGCTGTGCTGCGATTCCCTGATCGCGGTACGGATGCTTGATGACGCGCATCTCAGTGACCAGGTCCGCCACATCGATCAGAGCCTGTGGTGCGTCGCGTCCGGTGATGACAACGTGCGTGCCTTTTGGCCTCGCGCGAATCGCGTCGATGACCTCGGTCGTTTCCAGCCAGCCGAACGTGAGACAATACGTGAGCTCGTCCAGAATCAGCACATCGAACGTTCCCTCAGCGAGTACGTCGCGAACTCGCGACCATCCCGACGCGGCGAGCGCGCGATCCGCCTCGATGTTCTCGGTCAGCCAAGTGAAGCCGTCGCCGAGCGGAATGATCTCGACGCCGAGCTTCGATGCCGCGATATGCTCACCGTAGCGGGTTTCGGCGCTCTTGATGAACTGAAACATCCCGACGCGCATCTCGCGTCCCGACGCACGGAGCAGAACGCCGAGCGCGGCAGTCGTCTTCCCTTTGCCGTCGCCCGTGTTGACGATCAACAAACCGTGCCGCGCTTCGCGAGGAGGTACGCGGTATGGTCCGGGCTTTTTTCGCTTGGGCACCGGCGCTTTTCGTCCAGTTGCTGGCGTCGGCGCTTCAGGGTGAGCGAGGGGATCACTACGCGATGGATCAGTCATGGTCGAAGCAGAACGGAGAGCCGGTAGAAAGCATCGATCAACAGATCGTTCTCAGAGGGTGTGCGGGCGACGACGCGAATGTGGTCGGGCAACCCGAACGACGTGCAGTCTCGAACGAGAATACTCTCGCGCTCGAGCAGCAGCCGCTGTGCCCGCGGCGCATTCGATACGCGAACGAGAAAGAAATGCGTCGACGACTCGGAAGTCTCATAGCCGAGTCGAGCAAAGGTCTGGCGTAATCGCAGCGCCTCTGAGCGAAGCGTGGCGATCGTCGCGGACGCGTGCGACCGAGCTTCCGGTGTGAACGTCGCGAGTGCCGCGGCCTGTATCAGCGACGACGCCGACCACGGAACTCGAACTGCGTTGATCGCGCGGATGACATTGGCTGGACCAACCGCGAACGCGACGCGCACGCCCGCGAGCGCGTGCTCCTTCGTCAGCGAGCGAAGATGCAATACGGCTGAGTGCGACGGAAACGCCGGGGCGCCGATCGGATTCGCGGTGAACGCGTCGTACGCCTGGTCGAGTACGAGCAGCGCCCCGCGCGACGCGCAGCGGTCGGCGATCGCGAGCAGCTCCGCTCTATCTCGTACGTGTCCGAGCGGACTGGATGGCGAGCACACGAAAACAAGGCGTGCTTTTGACTCGAGCTCGTTCGCGATCCACGCGCCGCAAAGTCGCGCCGACCGTTCATACTCTCCGAACGCAGGCCGCTCGATCGCCACGACGGTCCGCGGCGACAGAAATGCGCGACAGACCGCGTCGATGAGCTCGGCCGCGCCGGCGCCGAGCGCGATTTCGTCGACTGGACAGTTCCACGCCGCGGACGCGGCTTCGCGCGCGATGCGAGACTCTGGATCGGGATATTCATCGAGCCGGGCTGACCGAACGGCTTCGCGAACACAGGCGGCCGGGCCAAACGCATTCAGACAGACGCTGAAATCGTGCACTTCGCGGCCAGCCGAGTCGATCGCAAATCTGCCGCCGTGCGGTGCCAACGGGACTGAGATGCGCGATTCGATCATGCGAAGTCCGCCGCCGTCGTGGCGAGAATCGATGCCACGAGCACGATTCGCCGCGCGCGTCGAATGTCCCGCGCACGCGGCGCACGGGCTGGGGCGTTGAGCCGATAGTGGCCGTGCTTCTCCAGGCGAACGCCGAGCGCGCCGGCCATTGCCGCCATCGGCCATCCCGCATTCGGACTCGCGGTCACGTCGGCATCAGCGGCCGCCACAGAGAGTGCATCCATCGCGAAATCGCCCGTCAACACCGCGGCGCACGCAATGAGCAGCGCCGAGCACCGCGCGGGAACGAAGGCGAGCGCGTCGTCGAGTCGTGCTGCCGCTTTCCCGAACCATTCGAGCTCGGGCGTGTGATAGCCGAGCATCGCGTCCGCAGTATTGACGAAGCGAAATACGTACGCGCCGCCGAGGCCGGCGACGCGATTCGCCAGGAGCGGCGCGACGAGTCCGTCATTGAAGTTTTCAGCCACTGATTCGATGGCGGCTGCCGCCACGCCGCATGCGTCGAGCGACGACGTGTCACGCGAGACGAGATGCCACGACAAAAGCTCGCGAGCCTTCTGCAAGCGTCCGGCGCGAAGCGCGTTCTCGACTTGCGCGGCGGCATCGAGGAGCGCGCGTACCGAGAGCGCGGGTTTCAGTGCGGCGCCTGTTGCGACGAGACGCATCGGCCACGGCAAGAGGCGTAGCACGCGATCGACCGCGAAGGCGAGTGCACCTGTGAGTGCGGCGCCGCCTGCGACGACCGTCGCGCCTTCGACGAGTGCCTTGCGCGGCGTGGTGGCGCGCCTGAGCGCTTTGCCGCGCGAGATCCACGCGCCCATGCCGACTGTCGGATGCAGCGCCGCCGGCGGCTCACCGGCGAGCAGATCGATCGCGAGCGCGGCGAGTCCAGTGCCTCGCATCACTTCGTCGCTCCGATCGTCTCGGGATGGATCGCTGCCTGAAGAGCACGCGCCGCTTCGCCGATGTTCGCGCCCGGGCGTTGGGTGAGATTCGCCGAGACCGTGGCGATCGTTCCGCTCCGCACCGCGGCCAGGGTGCTCCATCCATGACGGCTTCGAAACTGTTCGATCGCGTTCGCCTTGAACTCACCCTGTGGAACGATCAAGAGATCTGGTTTGCGACGCACGATTTCTTCCATGGATACGGTCGGCCACGGCTCTCGCAGGTCCGCGAACACGGAATGCCCGCCGGCCACGCCGATCAACTGATCGACGAATGTGCCTGCCCCGGCGGTCATCGGCGGATCCGGATAAATGACGAACATCACGTTGCGTTGCGGACGCATGGCGACGGCACGTCGGACATCATCGAGCGTTGTGCGAATCGATGACGCGAGTGCAGTCGCCGCGCTGTCGTGACCGAGCATCTTGCCGAGATTTCCGATTCCGCGAAAGACGTCGGATGTATCCTGCGTTCGTAGCGCGAAGACCGGAATGCCGAGCCTGGCGAGTTGCGCGCGAGTCACGCGCCGCTTGTCGTCGGTCCAGCCGACGACGAGGTCCGGATGAAGCGAGACAATGGCCTCGATGCTCGGATCCATTCCACCACCCACCGACGGGACCGATTCGACCTCGCGCGCGACGTCGTAGCGCGTGCGTCCCACGATTCGATCCGTCGCGCCGAGTGCGATGATCGTCTCCGTCGCGCTCGGAATGAGCGAGATCACTCGTTTTGCCGCCGCCGCAAGTCGGATCGTGTCACCAATATCGTCGACGACCACAATGCTCGCCGCCGCCTTTGCGTCGCCGCGGCGTGCGCACGCTCCCAACGCAAAGGTCATTGCTATGATTGCAGCGACTGCCGTTCGTGAAAACACAAATCCCGTCCTGGCTCGATCGAGAAAGCGGGGACGGGGTTGAATGCAACCGGCAAGATGTGCGAGATCCGGCGGTGTTCGACCCCGCGCCCCTCCCTCGAGGGGTGATTGCGGGAATGAACGAGCCGGTCTCCTGACTCGAGACGACCTCTTTCTCCTTCCCGGCGCTCGCGCGCCAGTGGACTCCCGAAAGAAGTTGCTGTCTCTCACAGTGGCGGGGCCGTGCCGGAATCTCACCGGCTTCCAACAGCGTGGCCCGTTCATGCCTTCAGTTGTGCGAGAACCTTATCACGCATCGAACGACCAGCGCAAGTCGTCCTCCACTTGCGCGCGACTCTTCGTGACGAGACACTGCGAGCGTGACGACAAAGAATACTTCTTCTGCCGAGCCGCTCGCACCTGTGTTGATGGTGGTGGGCACCTCGTCCCACGCCGGCAAGTCGACGCTCGTTGCTGCACTCTGCCGCCTGTTCGCGCGCGCCGGCTACCGGGTCGCACCGTTCAAAGCGCAGAACATGTCGAACAATGCCGCGGTTACGGCCGACGGTGGCGAGGTCGGCCGTGCGCAAGCGATGCAAGCGATGGCCGCCGGCACGCCGGTGACGGTCGATATGAATCCGATCCTGCTCAAGCCACAGAGCGATCGCACCTCACAAGTCGTGGTGCTCGGCAAGGCGCGGCATCGCCACGATGCGCGGCAATACTACGATCGAACGGCGGAACTGTGGCCTGTCGTCACCGGTGCCCTCGATCGCTTGCGCGCGAGTCACGACATCGTCATCGCCGAGGGTGCGGGCAGTCCGGCGGAGATCAATCTCGACCGCTACGACATCGTGAACATGCGCGTCGCGCGCCACGCGTCGGCGCCGACGCTGCTCGTCGGCGACATCGATCGTGGCGGGGTATTCGCCTCGCTGTACGGAACAGTCGCGTTACTTCCCGACGGCGACCGCTCTCTCCTTCGCGGATTCGTCATCAACAAGTTTCGAGGTGATCCTTCGCTGCTCGATCCCGGATTCGTGATGCTCGAGGAACGCACCGGCATTCCAACGATTGGCGTGCTTCCGTATCTCGATCTATCGGGTGTGCCGGCTGAGGACGCACTCGATTGGGGAGAGCGAAAGGCAGTCGCGGATCAAAGCATCGTCGACATCGCTGTGATGCGGCTCCCGCGCGTCGCGAACCTCGACGAGTTTCAGCCGTTGATGGCTGAACCGGGCGTGTCCGTTCGCTGGATTGCGTCGCCTGAACAACTTGGCGAGCCGGATCTCATCGTCATTCCGGGTACGAAGTCGACGATGGCCGATCTCGCTTGGCTTCGTGAGCGCGGACTTGCCACTGCCATCAACCGCCACCGCGACGCGGCCACGCCCATTCTCGGCATCTGCGGAGGTTTCCAGATGCTCGGTCTCGAGCTCGTCGACGAAGATGGCGTCGAAGCGCGGGGCCGCGTGCCTGGACTCGGGCTTCTTCCGGTGACGACGACGTTCCTGGCCGAGAAGCGCACATGTCGAGTCTCGGCGAGCGCCGTCGGTGAGTCCGCGCTCTGGCGAACGACGGATGACGTCGGCCTACTCGACGCATACGAAATTCATATGGGATGCACCCTGAGCACGACGCCGACCTCGTCGCTGTTTTCAGCAGACGGCCACGACGACGGATGCGTGAGCGACGATGGGCTCGTGGTCGGCACCTATTTACATGGACTGCTGGAGAACGCGGCGCTTCGCCGCGCGATGCTGACGCGTCTCGCCGAGCGAAAGGGACGCCGGCTTCCCGACGCCCCTTTGCCGCCCACCGCCGATCAAGCGATCGACGCGCTCGCCGATTCCGTCGGCGAACATCTCGATATCGAAACGATCGGCCGAATGGTCGGCCTCTCACTCGCCGTGCCGCGATGATGTTCGCTAACGGCTGACTCGAAGCACGACTCGCCCAAGCACGTGTCCCTTCTCGACGAGCCGATGCGCCTCGGCGGCTCGCTCGAGCGGAAACTCCTTCGCGATTGGAACTTCCACTTCACGTTCCATCGCGCGATTCAATTTTGTGAATTGCCGTTGGCCTTGCTTCGCGTCATACGAGACCATCTTGATTCCGCGACGCTTTCGCGGCACGGGCTCGATGCCATTCGGATAGGCGACGCGTCCCCCCGATCGGACGGCATTGATGGACTCGTTGAGCGCGCTCCCGCCGACCAGCCCGAGCACCGCGTCGACGCCGTTTGGCGCGAAATCGTCCAGTGCCGTTCCGATATCGGCTCGCTTGCCGTCAACGGCGACGTCGGCACCCAAGCGCTTCGCGAAGGCGACTCCATCGCGACCCGACGCGACGGCGAACACGCGAGCGCCGCGCCGCTTCGCGAATTGCAGTGCGAGCATGCCGACGTTTCCGCTCGCACCGACGATCACGACGCGCTCGCCACGTTTGATGTGAAGTGCGTCGTCGATTCCTTGCAGCGCCGTCAGCGCGACCGCGGGGGACGCGCCCGCATGAAGCAAGTCGAACCCGTCCGGAATCCGCGCGACGCTCGGCTCGGGAGCGGCGACGAACTCCGCGTCGAAACCGTCGTTGCCGAAGTTGTACGCGTAGACGCGATCACCGACTTGAAGCCGACGAACTCGCGCGCCGCGCGCGACGACTGTGCCCGATCCGTCCGAGCCCATCACGTGCGGAAAGTGAGTGCCTTCGAGGGTGAATTCACCCGAGCGAATGTCCGGCTCCCAGCTTCCGACGCCTGCTGTGTCGACGGCGATCAGGACATCGCGCGCGCCCACCTTTGGCATTGGCAGGTCGTGCATCTTCAGAACCGATGGAGGTCCGACATTATCGATTGCCACAGCGCGCATCGTCGTCGGAAGAGATGGCTGCGTACTTCGTCGTCGGGATTTTTTTCCGGTGGCCATTGGTCGCGGGTGAAAACGCGGCGAGCACCCGCAACCTTTGCGCCGGTTGTCTGACCGTGTTCGCGAAAAGACTGGCGGTCATCGCCGTCGCGGAACAACATCAACACAATGCAAAAGAGCGTCGTCGTCACTGGCTCCGGCGGGACTGGATGCGGGCGTGCCATCGCCGAGCGATTCGCGCGTGACGGTGCGGGCGTGATCGTGTCGGATATCAACGACGTCGGCGGCCGCATGACCGTCGATCGGATTCGCGGCGCCGGTGGCCGAGCGGAGTTCTGCCACGCCGATGTCCGGGAGGACGACGACATCGCCGCGTTGTTTGCGTTTGCCGAGCGGACCTACGGCCGACTCGATGTGCTCGTCAACAATGCATCCGGCCCGTTCCGTCCGGATGCTCCGCTCGAGTATTGGGTCGATACCGTGCAGACCGAACTGCTCGGCACGATGCGAGCGACGCGACGCGCGATCGACGGCATGCGGCGCTCGGGCGGAGGCGTGGTGGTCAACATCGCATCGATCAGCGGCTTGTGGCACGGGCGCCGCACGGCTGGAAACTCGGCGCCTGCCTACGACACGGCGAAGAGCGGAGTGATTCGCTTTACATCAGCGCTCGCTGATCTCGCTCGCGACGGCATTCGAGTCAACTGCCTCGCACCGGGCTGGATCGCGACGGACGGCCCGATCCAGTATTGGGAATCACTGACACCGGCTGAACGAGAGGAGCGCGGCGTGCCGGCGCGCCTGCTGTCGACAGACGAAGTCGCCGACATCGTCGTCCGATTGGCAACGGACCGTTCGTTGAGCGGACGAATCGTCGCGTGGTGGTCGGATCAGGAGCCTCGCCTGATCGAATGGGGCGACCGAGGCTATGAGCTTGGGCAGATCTTCGCTGACTGACAAATGCTCATCACGGAACGGCACGGCCGCAGACGGATAGGCATGGACAAAACCGATGCGCGGTGAAACGCCTTCGTACCATCGGTGGGACGGTCATTCAAACGGCCGATTCACCCCAAACGGGATATCACGGACTGGCACGGACTGGGCGGATCGACGCGGACAAACCCAAAAAGATGTGCGCCCGGCAGATGACGCCGCCCAAACCAGGTATGATCGCGGAACGAGGGCCTGTTTTTCCTGGTTTGTCTTTTTAAAAGAAGGAACGCTGTCGTCGCAGTTCCGTGACCGTCCGCCTGTGCCCGTGCCGATCCATGATAAAACCGATCCGTGGTCAACGGCCGCGGACTTGCAGTCGAGGTCGCTCCAAAAAACTCCTTGCGTGTCCGAGCAATGAAGGCCAACCTGATGACGATCTCGGCACATTGCGTGCGACGGGCGGTACAACCCTCGGATGAGGTGGCGCGGTGCGGCGCCACAGTCCGTCACTGACGTGATTCCGTTGAGGGAGCGCACCTCAACAAGGTGGTTCGAATGCGCTCTGTGCGATGCGATGCCTGTGGCACCAAGGCGCTCATGGCTGCGTCACAGTGCCCCAAGTGCGGCCACCTGTTCGACGTGCGAGACGGGTTCGGCGAGCTGTTGCCTCTCGCCTACTGCTCGACGTGCGACTCGTACTATCCGGAAAGCATCGGAGCGTGTCGCTGGTGCGGGACAAAGCCGCAGCCTGCCCCCATCGCCCCAAAAGTCTGGAAGGCTGGCGGCATCGCCCTCTTGTGCGGCGTGCTGATGACGGGCTGGTTGCTCCGCGACAGTCGGCCCGGACACAAGACTGACGTCGCTTCGAAGAATCCAACGCTGACGCCCGTACCGGACACTCCGGCGCCCACCGATACAATGCCGCTGCCGAAGTCGATTCAGACGTCGAGCGGCATTCGAAACAGGGCCGCGGCCAGCGTAGCGGCCGACACTTCGCCGGGATCGGCAGTGCCGAATGTCTCGCCACCGACTGTGTCGGCCGGCGACGTCACACCTGTGTCGGCGCCGATTCCTGCGCCGTCATCCCGGACTGTCGCTTTACCATCGACGAGCGATTTGTCAGCGAAAGCACCCGCGACTCCGCCGCCTGCGCCGAAAACTTCGGCTCGCTGGGTGACTTCCGTCTCGAAGGCGTGGGTCATTGTCCGCGCGGCTCCGAGTAAGGATTCGCGGATCGTCGCCTCCATCGGCCCCGACTCGCGCGTCCAGCTAGGCGAGACGAGAGGAACCTGGCGTCGAATTCGGGCCCACAACATATCGGGCTGGGTCGAGCCCCGCTCGTCCTTCGCCGCTGCTCCAGGCACCACTCGCTCTCGCATGCTCGTCGAGCGATAGTGAACGGCAAGCGCGGCGCCCTCCGCTTTGCTCCGGGCGCATCAGGGCTTGCGCGATTGACACGCATTCCGGCGCCGCGATAGGCTTCATAAGTTTCGCAAAGGCGATGGGGCTCGCCTTCAACCGCCGCGCACGGCTGATAGCTCCTACGAACTTGGCGTCCGTAGGAGGTCGTGTGCCCAATTGGAGGCTGATCGCGGTTGTGTTCATCGGAGGCGGGCTCGGCAGCGTCGCTCGCTTTCTCGTCGGACCGTTCGTGCTCGAACGTGTGCCGCTCGATTTTCCCACCGGCACGCTGCTCATCAACATCACCGGATCGTTCCTCATCGGCCTGTTCATGCAGGTCGGCGTCGACACACGCGTCTTCAGCCCGGAGGCGCGCTTCTTTCTCACCACCGGCCTCTGTGGCGGGTTCACGACCTTCTCGACGTTCAGCTACGAGACGATGCAGCTGATCGAGAACGATCGATATGCCGCCGCCGCCGGCTATGTCGCAGCGAGCGTGCTGCTGTCGCTCACTGCGTGTCTCCTCGGAATCGCCGCGGCGCGAGGCATGCTGGTATTGCGGAGGGCATGACGTAGCGCGGAGTGGACGTAAATCGCGGAGCGGCGATGCACGGACTCAAAGGCGAACGAGTGCTGATGCGGGTGTACGTCGGCGAGATGGACAAGCACGACGGAAAGCCCCTCTACGCACAGATCGTCGAGCTGTTGCGGCAGCGACGCTACGCGGGCGCCACTGTTCTTCGAGGTATCATGTCGTTCGGCGCGAGCGCGCATGTCCACACCGTGCGCTTTGTCGAGTTGTCCGGCGACTTGCCCATCGTGGTCGAGTGCGTCGAGACCGCGGAACGAATCGAGGCAATTCTCCCCGATCTCGATCGAATGATCGGCGGCGGTCTGATCACGCTCGAGAAGGTCAACGTCATCATGTATCGCGCGGCCGTGCCGGACGAGCAGCGCGACACGTGGCCCACCGGCACGACAGCGCCGGAATAAGCCATGCTCGCGCAGATCCTGGATCGCGTCGTTCCATTCGCGTCACCCTGGAAACCGCTGCGACTTGCCGACGTTCCCGCGCCGAGCGCGTCTCCCGGTGAACTGCTCGTTCGTGTCGACGTATGCGCCGTGTGCCGCACCGATCTCGACATCGCCGAAGGTCGTCTGGTGCCGCCGAGATATCCCGTGGTGCCGGGGCATCAAGTCATCGGCCGCGTCGCTGCGCTCGGTGATCGCGTCAAACAATTTCGTGAGGGCGATCGCGTCGGCATCGCGTGGATTCACTCGGCGTGCGGGATGTGCCAGTGGTGCTTATCGGGTCGCGAGAATCTGTGTCCACAATTTCAGTCGACGGGATGCGACGTGCCCGGCGGATACGCCGAGCTGATGACAGTGCCTGCGTCGTTCGCCCACGCGATCCCGCGCGACATGAGCGATCTCGCGGCGGCGCCACTGCTGTGTGCGGGCGCGATTGGATGGCGCTCACTGCGCCTCACGAACTTGCATGACGGCGAGCCGCTCGGCCTCACTGGCTTCGGAGCCTCGGGGCATCTCGTGCTGCAACTGGCGCAGCGCCGGTTTCCGCGGTCGCCCGTGTTCGTCTTCGCACGCGCGGAGTCGGAGCGTGCCTTCGCGACAAGCCTCGGTGCGACGTGGACGGGTGACACGAGCGATCCACCGCCCGAGCCGCTCGCGGCGATCATCGACACGACGCCCGCGTGGAAGCCGATCGTGAGTGGGCTGCGCGTGCTGCGGCCTGGCGGTCGCCTCGTGGTGAACGCGATCCGAAAGGAGTTACGCGATCAGTCCGAGTTGCTCTCGCTCGATTATGGTCGCGACCTCTGGCTGGAGCGCGAGATCAAGAGTGTCGCGAACGTCACGCGTGCCGACGTGCGCGAGACACTCGATGCCGTGGCAGAGTCAGAGATCAAAGCAACCGTGGAAGAGCTTCCACTGAGTCGCGCGAACGACGCGCTCGAGAAGCAGCGCGCGCCTGGTGGCATCCGTGGATCTCGAGTGCTCCGAGTATCGTCGTAAGGCGTCTCGATCACGGACAGTGACGGTCACTGGCGGACGGGAACGGAAGACCAAGCGCTGTTGCGCGCTCGGCGCCGGGCGCGCTCGGCTCATGCGCTTGCTCATCGTCGAGACGCTTCTCGTCGTGCTCGGTGGAGCGTGCGCTGCGCTCGGCGTCGCGCTTGCCGGCGGGCGCGTCATGCGCGCGACCTTGTTGTCGAACGTCGCATGGAACGACTCCGGCGTCGACGCGCGGGTATTCGTGTTCACGTTCGGACTGGCCATCACCATAGGACTTCTCATCGGGTTGGCTCCGGCGCTCGACGCAACGCGGGCACGTCTCACGGTGGCGCTGAAGGAAGGTGCCGGTGATGGCGGCGGCCAGCGTGGCCGCGGCCGCATGATGCTGACCGTGCTGCAGTCGAGTCTTTGCGTCGTACTCCTGATCGGCGCCGGTCTGTTCGTCGAAAGCCTGCGGAACTCGCGCGCGGTGGCCTTGGGCTTTCAACCCGATCGCGTGCTCAGAACGTATTCAGCATTCTCGCTCAAAGGATTGACCGGTTCGTCGCGCGCGGATGCAATCGTTCGCAACACGGCGGTGCTTGCGTCCGCGGTCGAGCGCCTTCGGGCACTGCCGTGGGTGGAAGATGCCTCGCTCGCGGTGGGCAGTCCTTTTGGAAACTCATTCAGCGGAATTGCACTGCGGATTCCTGGACGTGATTCCATTCCGCAGACGATCGCGAGTCAGGTCTCGATCAGTGCTGTCAGCGCCGGATACTTCGCCACCGTCGGAACTTCGCTTCGCAAGGGAAGGGTGTTCACTTCCGCCGATCGGGCCGGCTCGGCGCCCGTGGTGATCGTGAACGAGACGATGGCGAAAAAGTTCTGGCCACGCGAAAGCGCCATCGGCAAGTGCATCATGATCGGCGATCCGCCGGTGCCGTGTTCCGAAGTGATTGGCATCGTCGCCGACGCGCACACGTCGAACATTCGCGAGCCTGCATCGATGCAGTACTACGTGCCACTCGGGCAGGAGCGCGGGATCGGCGGCACATCGCTGCTCGTGCGAACGCGGGGAAACGCAGAAGAGGCGATCCCCAAGCTGCGACAAGCGCTGCTCGCGATGTCTGACGTTCCGTACACGCGGATCGAGTTCATGAAAGCGGTACTCGATCCGCAGTACCGGCCCTGGAAACTCGGCGCAACGATGTTCGGCGTTTTTGGCGTACTCGCGCTCATCGTCGCGGCAGTCGGCCTCTACAGTGTCGTCGCGTATGTCGTCGCGGATCGCACGCGCGAGCTTGGCGTTCGGATCGCGCTTGGCGCAACCGGCGGCAGAATCGTTCGCGACGTGGTCTCGAGCGGTCTGGCGGTGACCGCTGCGGGCGTCGCGTTGGGCGTTGGCGCCGCATTGTTGGCCGGCCGATTCATCCAACCGCTGCTCTTCGACGTTAGAGCGAATGACCCTGTCGTCCTCAGCTCCGTCGGCGCGATTGTGATCTTCATTGGTGCAGTCGCCGCATGGCGTCCGGCGCGGCGAGCGGCCCGAGTGGATCCGGTGACGGCGCTTCGCGCCGAGTAGCACATTCCCGAGTCGTCGCGCACTCTACCGCAGCCGTCGAATGTGGTAGCTTATCCGCATGATCGCCGATGCCGCCGCGCTCCGCGTCTTCATCTATGACTGGATAGTCGCGCACGGACAGCCGCCACAGACGCCCGACATTGGAGCACACCTGGGCATCTCGGCGGCCGAAGCACGTGCGACGATCAAGAGTCTCAAGATCGGCAAGACAGTTTTGACCGATCCGGCGACCGGTGAGATCTGGATGGCCGGGCCGTTCGCGGCGTCGGAGACGCCATACCGCGTCGTCGGTTTGCGCGCATCCTGGTGGGCGAACTGCGCGTGGGACATGCTCGGCATCGCGGCGATCGTGAACGAAGACGTCATCATTCACGCGTCATGTTCGGACTGCGGCGATCCGATGCGAGTGCACGTCACGGCCGGTGTGGGCGTGCGGGGCAGTGGCCTCGTGCACTTGTTGTTGCCGTTTCGTGAGTGGTACCGCGACATCGGCTACACCTGAGCCACGATTTCACTCTTCCGGTCGGAAGAGCATATCGATCGCTGGCTGAATCATCGCCGGCTTCCGCGCGGCTGTGTGCTCGATCTCGAGCAAACGTGGCGATTGAGTCGCGCTTGGTATCTCGATCCGCGCGATCCCAACTGGCAGCCGCGCTCGCTGGAACAGTCGCGCGCACTGTTCTCCGATCTTGGTCTTGCCGACGAATTCTGGCAGCGCCCGCCCTGAGCGTCAGCCGTCTATCGAAAGCGCGACCCATGCCGCGGATTCATCAAGGTGTGGAGAAGAATGCGCTGGATTGACGCCGGACCGCTTCGCACATTGCAGCCATGCAATACGATCTCGCGCACGCCAGACAGATTCTCGAACGGACTCCCGGGGCGCTCGAATCTCTGCTCGTCGGACTGTCCGATGCGTGGCTCGACGCCACCGACGGACCGGACACGTGGAGCCCACGGCAGATCGTAGCCCACATGCTCGGCGCAGAACGCACGGCGTGGATCCCGCGACTCCGCATGATTCTCGACAAGGGCGAAGGGCAGCAGCTGCCGCCATTCGATCGCGTCGCCGAGATCAACGCGTCGGGTCATCGGCCGATTGCCGAGCTGGTCGCGGATTTCGCGGCGCGGCGTGGCGAGAGTCTCGCGGTGATTGCAACACTGAATCTCGACGGCGACACGCTGTCCAAGACCGGGCTTCACCCTGAGTTCGGTCGCGTGGAGCTTCGGCAGCTGCTCGCCACGTGGGCGGTCCACGACCTCTCACACATGGTGCAGATCGAGCGAACCATGGCCCGCCAGTACGCGGACGCCGTGGGACCCTGGCGCGCCTACATGCGCGTCGTGCGCTAAAGCGTCGCGCGAGCGCCGGGTCGCGTCTGACCTCTTGCACTTCTACAGGGCGAACCGTAGTCTGTCCTGTAGAAGTGCACAGGGAACGCATCCAGGAGCACGACGCCATGCTGTCCGACCTGCTGAGCGATCTTCGATATCGGCTCCGCGCCATATTTTCGCGCGGCGCGGTCGAACGCGAGCTGGACGAGGAGCTTCGCTTCCATGTGGAGCGCGAAGCGGAGAAATACGTCGCGGCGGGAATGTCGCGCGACGAGGCGCTGCGTCGCGCGCGCATCGCATTCGGCGGCGTCGACCGAGTGAAGGACGACTCTCGCGACGCGCGTGGAATCTCGTGGCTCGAGATTCTGCTGCAGGACGCGCGCTATGCGCTTCGCGGTCTGCGTGCTCGCCCGGGCTTCACGACCGCCGTCGTCGTCACGCTTGGACTCGGCATCGGTGCGAATGCGGCGATGTTCGGCATCATCGATCGTGTGATGCTGCGCGCGCCGGCCTATCTGCGCGATCCGGGCACAGTGTCGCGGCTGTATCTGACGTCGACATTTCGCGGCGAAGAGATCATGAGCCGCAGCAGCGAGTACAAGACCTACCTCGATATCAAAGGCGCCAGCTCGACCTGGAGCCAGATCGCGGCGTTTCAAAACCGAGAGCTTCCGGTCGGGTTTGGGACAGAGACGAGCGAGATGATTGTTGGCGTCGCGAGTGCGGCGTACTTCGACTTCTTCGATGTGCGGCCCGTGCTTGGCCGTTTCTACACTGCACGCGAGGACTCACTGCCTGCCGGCGAGCCGGTCGCCGTTTTGAGCTACAACTATTGGCAGACGCAATTCGGCGGTCGCGCGGACGCGCTGGGCAGGAAGGTGAAAATCGATCAGGGCGTGTTCACCGTGATCGGCGTGGCGCCGGAAGGCTTCGCCGGCATCTCGGATCGAAAGGATCCCGTGATGTGGGTGCCTATCACGGCATACGCGTACAGCTTTCGACCGAACTATTACCGCGATTACAGCTGGGGATGGCACGAGATCATGGTCAGGCGCAAGCCTGACGTGACTCAGAGTCAGTTGGTGGCGGATTTGTCGAATGCGTTTCGCCAGAGTTGGCAGATGCTGCGTGCCACGGAGCCGAGCACGCCTCCGCTCGAGACTGCGCGGCCGCATGTCGTGCTTGGGCCGTCGCGGCTTGCGCGCGGACCGCAGGCCGGTCCCACCGGAAAGGTGCTCACGTGGGTTGGCGGAGTCGCTGTCATCGTGCTGCTGATCGCGTGCGCGAATGTGGCGAACCTCATGCTCGCTCGAGCGCTGCAGCGACGCCGCGAAGTCGGCGTTCGTCTCGCGCTCGGCGTGAGCCGCGGTCGGCTGTTCGCGCAGATGTTGACCGAGAGTGTGCTGCTGGCCGTGTTGAGTGGCGGCGTCGGGCTGATCGTCGCGCGCGTGGTCGGCACGACGCTGCGGACGATGTTTGCAATCGAGAGTGCAACCGACTCGGTGCTCGACGGCCGGCTCCTTGCGTTCGCCGCCGCGACGACGCTTCTCGTGGGAGTCGTGACCGGCCTCGCACCGGCGCTGCACGGCATGCGCAGCGATTTGTTGACGTCGCTCAAGAGCGGCGTGCGCGAAGGCGCGCATCAACGGTCGCGCATGCGTTCGACCCTTGTCGTCGTGCAGGGCGCATTGTCGGTGATGCTGCTCATCGGAGCCGGATTGTTTGTGCGTAGCCTCTCCAACGTTCGGAACATGCGACTCGGCTACGACGCCGACCGCGTGCTGTGGGTCGGACGAGTGATGCGTGATCTGAAGATCTCGGATAACGAGGCGATTGCGTTGAATCGTCGTCTTCTCCAGGAAGCGCTCGCGCTGCCCGAGGTGGAGAACGCGTCCGAGGCCGAGACGATTCCATTCTACAATCACGAGTCGCGCGGGCTCTTCGTCGAAGGCATCGACTCGGTTCGAAAGCTCGGACGATTTCAGCTGCAGCTTGCGGGACCGACCTACTTCAAGACTGCCGGCACGAGGATTCTCTCGGGACGCGGGTTCACCAGCGAGGATCGACGCGGCGGGCCGCTCGTCGCGGTCGTGAGTGAGGAGATGGCGAAGCGCCTCTGGCCAGGCAAGTCCGCGCTCGGAAAGTGCTTTCGGATGAATGCGGACACGACGCCGTGCATCACCGTGGTCGGCATCGCCGAGAACATCAAGGAGCGTGCGTTGTCGCACGATGCGGAAGCGCATTACTACTTGCCGGCCGATCAGTCAGCGCGACCCGCGTGGGGATTGTACGTGCGCGCTCGCGGGCGAGCGACTGATCACAGCGAAGCCATTCGTGTGGCGCTGCAGCGACTGATGCCTGGCGGCTCATATGTGACGATCGCCCCGCTCGAGCAACTGATCGGTGAGCAGCAGCGCTCGTGGTCGTTCGGCGCAACGATGTTTCTCGCATTCGGCGCTCTCGCGCTCGTGCTGGCGGCAATTGGCCTCTATAGCGTCATCGCCTACAACGTCGCGCAGCGCACGCACGAGTTGGGTGTTCGTATCGCGCTCGGCGCGCAGATCCGCGACGTGCTCCGGTTGGTGCTCGGGCATGGCCTGCGACTTGGGCTCTCGGGATTGGTGATCGGCGGCGGCATCGCGTGGTGGGCAGCGAAGTTCCTCGAGCCGCTCATGTTCGACGAGTCGCCGCGGGATCCGGTGGTGTTCGCGGTGGTAACCGCGGGATTGCTCGGCGTCGCGCTGTTGGCGAGCGTGATTCCGGCATCGCGTGCAACGCAGGTCGATCCAAATACGGCGTTGCGAGCGGAGTGACTACGGGAAGTGCAGATCCCTCCCTCCGCTCGCTGCGCTCGCATCAGGCAGGCGCTTCGCTCGGGATGACAAACGCTCGGGGTGACAGGGTAGCGCTCGGAAGGGCGTGACTGCAGAATGGTGCCGACCTCGAAATGTGAGCGGCACGTGATCGGAGTTCGCAGTCATTTGGGCACGGCAACCGCGCTTCTCGGCTTCGCGCTGAGTGGAACTGCTCTCAAAGCGATTCCGCATCGCTCGATCAGGACGGCGACACCCGACAGCGGCGCCATTCGCGTCCATCTGCTTGGTCACGCCATCGGCAGTGAACGCTACGCGATTCGCCCGGATGGCAATGCGCTCGCGCTCACCGACACTTTCGAGTTCGTCGACCGCGGTGGGCGAATTCAGCTGACGTCGAGCGCGCGCTTCACAGCGGCGTTCGAGACACTGCATCTGCGCACGCAGGGGCGGACGTATCGCTTCGTGAACGTCGACGCGGAGGTGGATGTCGAAGGTCACACGGCGCGAGTACGAAGCCTCGGCGATTCCGCCCGCGTGAGTGTATCGACGAGCTTCTTCGCCATCGCCGGATACGCACCGCTCGAGCTTCAGGCGGAGCTCGTCCGGTATTGGGAGGCGCACGACAAGCCGAAAGCGATTGTCGCCGCGCCGGGGGACCCGACGACGACGGTCACGGTCGAAGCCAACGGCGACGCACAGCTTCGCCTTGCCAATGGTGAGATCGCAACGCTGCACCGATTTTCCATCAACGGTGTGGCGTGGGGACGAGAGATCCTGTATTTGGATCAGGCATCTCGCTTCGCGGCGATCGTGACGCGCGCGAACTTGCTTCCGCTCGAAGGTGTCCGCGAAGATCTGCTCGCCGCACATCCCGAGATGCTCGACGCGATTCGCGCCGACGCCGCCGACCAAGAGATCGCGCTAGTGCGCGCCGGCACGCGAGTCGCGCCGATCGCCGCTGGAGACGTTGCGCTCGTCGGCGCGCGAGTCGTCGACGGATCTGCGCGAGCGCCGATTGCCGACGGCACGGTACTGGTTCATGCGGGGCGAATCGCGGCCGTTGGCGCACGACAAGCTGTGATCGTTCCGGCTGGCACGCGTGTGATCGACGTCCGCGGCAAAACGATCATTCCGGGACTGTGGGACATGCATGCGCATGTGGCGCTGCCCGAGTGGGGGCCAGAATACCTCGGCGTCGGAGTCACCACCGCACGCGACATGGGCGGCGAAATCGGATTTCTGACGCGCTTTCGCGATTCGATCGCGGCGGGAGCGCTCGTCGGTCCGCGAATGCTGCTCGCCGGTTTGGTCGACGGGAGCGGCGCTGAGGCGTTCGGAACCGTATATGCCGACACGCCCGAGGAGGGACGCGCAATCGTCGACATGTATCACGCGCGCGGCTTTCAGCAGATGAAGCTGTACACGCTCATCAAGCCCGACGTGGCCGGCGCGATCATTCGGCGAGCGCACGAGGTTGGGATGACCGTGACGGGGCACGTTCCGCGCGCGATGACGCTCGCGTCCATGGCCGACTCGGGCACCGACAATGTCGCGCATCTGCCGGTGCGCGGCGACACATCGTCGGCTGCAGTCAAGCAACAGATTCAAATGCTCGCGGCCAAGCACGTCATCATCGATCCGACTGTATCGTGGAACGAGCTGCTGGGGCACGCGAATGAGACTCCGCTCACGCGCTTTCAGCCCGGATTTGCGGAGACGCCTTGGCCACTCCGATCGTCATACGGCAGTGTTCGGAACAACGGCGACTCAGCGGCTGCAGACCGGTCGCTTCGTGCGCAGCTCGGTGTGATCAAGGCGATGCACGATGCCGGCGTACGAATCGTTGCCGGGACTGACTACGGGCTTCCGGGTTACAGTCTGCTTCGCGAGCTGGAGCTCTACGTCGCTGCCGGATTGTCGCCGCTGGACGCGATTCGATCGGCGACGAGTGTACCGGCCGAGGTGATGGGACTGAGTCGCGATGTCGGAACGATCGAAACAGGAAAGCGGGCCGATCTCGTAGTGCTCGATGCGGATCCGCTCGCGGACATTCGGAATGTGCGAAGTGGACGGTGGGTCGTGGCGAATGGCCGGATGTTCGAGATGGCGGCGCTCAGACGGTCGGTGCATTTCAGCAAGTAGATCTCTCTTCAATGGACAGGATGACGATACGGACGCTCAGGATGACAGCTCTGGGGTTCGTCCTCAGCAGCAGCGCGCACGCGCAAGCGATGCGAAAGCTCACGCCAGTTCCGGAGGTTCGCATCGGCGCGCAGCAGCTGGGCGCACAACGAGAAATGATCGTCGCCCTGTCACCCGACGGACGTCTCGTGGTAGCGCCGCGATTCGGCAACATGCCGATCATCGCATTCGATTCGCTCGGCAAGCAGCTGCCGCTCAAGATTCTGGTGGGCGGAGGGAATAGCGCGGAGATTCTGAGTCCCGTGCGACTCGGCTGGATTGCGGGCACGCAGACGATGTGGGTCGCCGACCAGGGATATCGCCAGATCGTGTTGGTCGACTCGAGCGGCAAAGTATTCAAGACCATTGAGAATCCGTCGTGGATTCACCCGTCGTGGGCGGAACGACGAAAATTCCCGGTGTTCGCGTCGATGCAGGCGTTCGGCGTCTACAAAGACGAAACGATGCTGCTGTTGCCCGGGCGTGAGCGCGCATTGCTCGACACACCTGGCTATGATCGGTCGGGCCAACACCTCCTTCGCGCCACGTGGAGTGGCGGAATTCAGCGTTCCGTGACGATGCTCCCCGATGATCGCGAACGTCTTGTCTTTCGAGCGAAGGGGTGCGATCGCGCGGTGACGCTTCCGTTCGGTGCGCACGCGCTGTGGACGGTGTCTTCCGACGGATCGCGGATTGTGACCGCCACCTCCGGCGCCTCAGGGGCCGATAGCGGAGTCGTGCGAGTGACATCGATCGGCGAGCGCGGCGATACGATCTTCTCACGCACGATCGCGCAACCAGCTGTTCGAGTCCCGCAAACGACGGTCGACAACGTGCTGGCGACTCAGCGCGCGTGCGGGTCGTTCACCCCCGAAGCGATCCGCGATTCGATCTCACGGCGAGTGACGCCCTTCAAGTCGTTCATCGCGGAGCTGCTAGCCAGTGGCGATCAGACGACCTGGGTGACCTTACACGCGGCGGCAGACACGTCGACTGAGCGAACGACGATCGGCCTGGACGAGCGCGGTGAGATCATCGGCGCGGTGTCACTTCCGGCGAACGAGATGGTTGTCGCAGCGGATCGCTCGCATCTCTGGACGACGCAGGTACCGCGGGCGCGCATGCCGGCGGCGATCGTCCGATACCGACTCGACGCTATAGCCGCTCCGCAACCTCGTAGCGGACGAGGCGGAAGCCCGTCCAATACGTCGCGGCCACCAGAATGATCGTGCCCATCCACCAGACGGTGGATGGCGAGACGGATCCCTCGATCACGATTGCCCCGTTGCTCGCCGCCTGCGCTGCTGCGAGCGAGAACTCGCGGATGCTGAGCGACTTGAAGCCGGGCAAGCTGCGTGAGAGAATGCCTTCGAACGAGACGACGTAGAGAAGCCCAATCACCAACGCACGTCTGTTCGCGAGGCCGAGCGCGAGGAAAACGGTGCAGTAGAGTAGCGCGCCGAGGGCTGCGCCAGCGAGGTAGGAAACGGCGCCTCGCGTAGTGACGTCTGGTCCGGAGAGAAGGAGCCCTGGGATCAGAATCGCGGGCGCCACCACCGCGATCGTGGAAAGAACCGAGACGACGAGCTTCGACGCGTGCACGTGCCAGCGCGGAATCGGCTTGACGAGCAGGTAGAGCAGCGTTCCGTCGTCGACCTCGCCGCCAAACGCCGTCGTTCCGAAGATCAGCGCCGCGAGCGGCAGCAGCGTTCCGATCACGATCTCGCGAATCAGCGTGCCGAAGAACGTCGCTTCCGACGACGGGCCATCGTCGGCGAGCAGGCGGAACACGAGCGTGAAGAACGCCGGAGCAAGCGCAAACGCGATCGCGAGCCAGAGGCGACGCTTGGCGAAGAGCTGTCGCCACGTGAGCCACATGACGGTGTTGTTCAACGGGCCGCTCATCGGTCGACGAGGTAGGAGAAGACGCTCTCGAGCGACTCGTCGATAGGACGAATCTCGACGAGTCGAATTCGGGCATCGCGAGCGACGCGAGCCAATCCGCGAGTCATGGCGCCGCGATCGGTCGTCCGAACGACGAGTCCGCTCGTCGTGAGCTCGACGCCGAATACGGTTGGATCCGTGAGCAGAGCCGAGGCAAGCCGCCGGTCGTCGCTCGAGCGAACCGTGAAGGTGTGCGGCCGATCCGTCATCAGCCGGCGAATCTCGCGGAAGTGTCCAGACGCGGCCAGACGTCCCGCGACCATCACGAGCACGTTCGTGGCGAGGTCGTCGAGCTCTTCGAGGATATGCGAGCTGATGACGATCACGCGTCCCTTTGCGGCGAGCTCGCGCAAGAGATCCATCATCTGGAGCCGCTGCCGCGGATCCATGCCGTTGAACGGCTCGTCGAGCAGCAGGATCATTGGATCGTGCACGAGCGCACCGGCGATCTTGATGCGCTGCCGCATGCCCTTCGAGTACGTGCCGATCTTTCGGTGCTGCGCCTCCGCGAGATCGACGAGCGTGATTGCGTTCCGCGTCGCTTCTTCGGCGTTCGGGAGCGATTGCAGGCGCGCACACGTGCGCACGAACTCGTATCCGGAGAGGAATGGCTGCACTGCTTCGCGTTCCGGAACCAGGGACAGCCGACGATAGATCTGCGGACTACTCGTCGCGGCGGCGCCGTCGATCAGGACGTCGCCGACGGACGGACGGAGCAGACCCGCCATCATATGCAGGATGGTGGTCTTGCCTGCGCCGTTCGGGCCGAGCAGTCCCGTGATGCCGGAGTGGAGAGTGAACGAGACATCGTTGACTGCAACGACGTTCCCGTACCATCGAGAGACGTTGCGTAGCTCGACGCATGCTCCGCTCGACGTGGTGGCCGGCGAGAGTGTACTCGAGCGGTCCAGATCAGCGGTTGTCGTCATGCGTCGAGCCTCCGATACCGACGGAGCAATGCGGCCGTGCATGCGATGCTCACGCCGAGCATGACGAACAGGTAGTACTGGCCGGGGAGATCGGCGCGTCCGATGGCCGAGCGTCGCAGCGCTTCGATATCGAACAGCCAATTCGCGAAGCCGGTGATGAGGTACACCGGATGCGCGAGAATGGCGTAGCGCTTGATCGCACCAGTCGTGACCGAGCGGAACATCTCCACCAACGCGGGAGCCAACAAAAAGAATGCGATGACGGACGCGGTGGCGTATCCGCGGCGCGACGCGAAGGATGCGAGCAGCATGCCGATCGCGGCAATGAAGATCGACGCCATCAGCGTGCCGCCAAGTATGGGAAAGAGCTTGGTCCACTCCGTCTTGAACGCCGCGAGCGGCGACGCGCTAACGAAGATCCGACCGACGAAAAGCACCAACTGAGGTCCAAGCGTGATCACGAGCATCGCGAGCACGAGCGCAACGAGCTTGGCGATCGCGTAGTCCGTCGCTTTGAACGGGCGCGACAGATAGAGTGAGAGCACGCCCTGCTGCTTGTCGGCGACGATCAGCTCAGGGGACTGTGAAGCCGCGAAAAGCGCGATGAGTGCGACCGAATACTCGAGAAACACCGAGTAGTGAATGAGCGCCTGCGGTCCGGCGATCGATGCAACGCCGACTTGCACGAGCGCCGGGAGATAGACGAGGGCGACGATGAGCGTCGGCATGCTCTTCGCTTTGTCGGCGCGGCCGATTCCGAACGCCGTCGCGAACGAGTAATGAATCAGCGTCCGGATCGCGTAGAATCGTCCATAGCGCGCGCCCGCGTACGATTGGTACCCGAGATCGTAGATGGCGCCGGCGGCGCGTGCCTCAGCCACGAGCACCTCCCGCGGTGGGTGTTCGGAACAGTTCCTCGAGGCGGTGGCGTGTCACTTCCATTCGCGAAAGCGGGACCGCGAAATCCGCGGCGACGTCGCGGATGACGTCATAGACGGAGTCGTCGGCAAGGTCGACGCGCAGCTCATTCCCACCGTGCGCCTCGACCGCCAACCCTCGAGCGCGAAGCTGCGCGGCGAACGCGGGCGCATCGTCGTCGACCTCGAGGCGCAGACGCTGCGTTTGCTGCGTGAACGCGGCGACCGTGCCGGCGTACTGCAGCCGGCCGGCATCGATCGCAATCAGCGAATCGCATACGCGCTCGATTTCGCCGAGCAAGTGCGAGGTCACCATCACCGCGATGCCAAACTCGCGGCCGGTGCGCTCGATGAGGAGGAGCATCTCCTCGCGGCCCTCCGGATCGAGGCCATTCGTTGGCTCGTCGAGCAAGAGCAGCTTGGGATCATGCACCAGCGATTGCGCGAGCTTGATGCGCTGCTTCATGCCGGTGGAGTAGCTGCCGATGAGTCGATAGCGTTCCTCGTGCAGTCCGACGTGCCGCAGCATCTCGGCCCCGCGTTCGCGCGCGGCAGTGAAGGGCAGTCCGGACATCTGGCCCTGGTGCGTCACGAAGTCGGTGCCGCTGATCTCGAGCGGTAGACAATCGTGTTCTGGCATGTAGCCGACGCGCTTTCGAACTTCGAGCGCGTCGGCTCGTACGTCGAAGCCCAGAACGGACGCGGTGCCGCTCGTCGGCGCGAGAAGCCCGAGCAGAATCCTGATGAACGTGCTCTTGCCGGCGCCGTTGGCGCCGACGAAGCCAACGATGCCCGACTCGATGTCGAGCGTGAGTCCATCGAGCGCGTTGACGCCGGGATAGCGTTTCGTCAACTCGCGAGCACTGATGAGCGGCATTCGGGGGCTCGAGGGTGGGACGGCATCATGAAGATGCCATCCCGTACGGGCGAGCGGGAGTGACGGGTTTCACCCACGCTGCCTCGGAGAACGGAGAAGAGGGCGGCGTGCGGAGGAGGGGGCGAGAGGCGAGAGTCGAGTGCGGCGATCGTATGGCGCTAGGTACGGCGTAGTTCGCGATCCGCCGCACTCATCACAGTTCCCCCCAGCCTCCGCACGCCGTCCTCTTCTCCCTTTCTATTTCCTCTTGAGGTCCATCTTGAACCCGACACTTCGCCGACGCGACGAGGCCATTGACGGCCATCGGCTGGCCGTGCTCGTCGAAATCCACTGAGGTAAATACCGCATCGGCCGAGGCGCGAATCCGCCGCCATGTGCGGGTGAACAGACGCGGCTCGCGCGCGAGTTCCGAAGCCTGGCGCATTCTGAGGCATGGGATCAAACTCATTCTTCACCCGACTCATCATCGCGTTCTTCATCGTCGCGGCGATCATCGGTCTGGCGCACATGGGCGGCGGCGAACACACGAAACGTTTTCTCGCGAAAATTCACGGCCGGAAGCGGCAACGAGCATGAACGGAAAAATCTGCTACATCGAGATGCCGGCGATCGATATCGAGCGGTCGTCGGATTTCTACGCGAAGGTATTCGATTGGAACATCCGACGGCGTGGCAACGGGTCTGTCGCGTTCGATGACACCACTGGTGCCGTGAGTGGTGCGTGGGTCGTTGGACGTCCGCCGCAGCAACCAGGGTTCGTCGTCTATGTGATGTGCGACAGCGTTGCCGCGACGATCGACAGGGTGATCGCGAACGGCGGAGCGATCGTACAACCGATCGGGGGAGATCCAGGCGAGATCACGGCTCGATTCCGTGATCCGGCGGGGAACATCGTCGGGCTGTATCAGGAGCCGTCGCAGTAGGAACGGACAAAGTGGCTGCGCCCGGCATGACGATGTAAGTTCGAGCCGCCTTTGACCCGCCCTGCCTGGGCCAACTATGCGAGCTCGATCTCTCGTCGTCGTGGCGTTCGCACTCTCGCCCGTCGCTTCCGTCGCTGCGCAGTCGCCGGTGCCGGAGATTCGCTTCGACGCGACCACTGATTTTCTCAAGCTGCCGCCCAATCTCTATCTGGGCGAAGTCGCTGGCGTCGCGATGGACGCGCGACGGCATCTG
>Ga0207652_10001004_pt1 | contig 26014 bp, 19 predicted proteins | sample KBSC63BmetaG_FD_184334 | JGI IMG/M metagenome (GOLD analysis project Ga0207652, IMG submission 184334) | Corn rhizosphere microbial communities from Kellogg Biological Station, Michigan, USA - KBS C6-3B metaG (SPAdes) (version 2) | ecosystem: Host-associated > Plants > Roots > Rhizosphere ... | reverse complement strand
CATTCCCGCGGCAGTGACGGCGCTCGTGTTCGCCGTATTGTTCGCGCAGCCGATCACCACGCTCGTTCACGATTGGTGGGTCCTCCCAGAGGCGGGCCACGGGCTGCTGCTCGGCCCGGTTGCGCTGTGGCTGGCGTGGCGAAGCGGTATCAGATCGGATGCGGCGCCGAATCAAACGCTCGGCATTGTGCTGTTGGTCTTCGCGGTCCTGGTGCGATGCGCGGCGGGGCTCGCCGCTGAGCTGTTTACGATGCGCGCCTCTGTCGTCATGGCGCTCGCCGGATTGACGGTCTACCACTACGGCTTTCGGCAACTGATCCATTGGTGGCTGCCGTTCGCGCTCGGAAGTCTCGCCATTCCGTTGCCGGAGCTGGTGACACAAGCCCTCGCGCTCCCGCTCCAATTTCGCGCGTCGCGCATGGGCGCGGCCTTGCTGCACCTCCGGAACGTTCCGGTTCGGTTGAGCGGCAACGTCATCATGCTGCCTGGACACGAGCTCTTCGTGACCGAAGCGTGCAGCGGACTGCGCTCGCTCACGGCGCTCCTGAGCGTTGGCGTGTTGATGAGTGCGTTGGCGTTGCGCACGCTCACCGGTCGCGTGCTGCTCGTGGCCATGGCCATTCCCATCGCGATCGTGGTCAACGGCATTCGCGTCTTTCTGACCGGATTCCTCGTGTTCTTCGTGAGCGCTGAATTCGGCAAGGGATTCATGCACATGACCGAAGGCTGGCTGCTCTTCCTGGTGTCGCTCGCGTCGCTGGCGATCGTGGCCACCTGCATCGGCTGGATCGAGCGGTTCGCGAAACGCGCTCGGCAACCTCGAGCGGTCGCTGCCGATGTCTAATTCACGCAAGTATCTGCCGGCTGTCATCCTGCTTGCGGGCTGCCTCTTCGTGCTCCGCGCTCGCTCACAGGAGGCGATTCCGCTCGCCGCGCCGCTCACGGGCATTCTCCCGCAGTACAACGACTACGCCGTGAACGACCAAAAACTGAGTGCCGACGAGGCGCGCGTCGCGGGCATGAACGACTACATCATGCGAGTCTATTCCCACGACTCGGTGGCTGCGTTCAGCGCGTTCGTTTCCTACTACACCCGGCAGACCCAGGGAAAGACGATTCACTCGCCGCGTAACTGTCTGCCTGGAGCCGGCTGGGAGATTTTGAACGCGGGGACGTCCACGGTGTCCGTGGATGGCGTGCCGTACGTCGTGAATCGGAATACGCTCAAGAACGGCGCGGCGATGGCCGTGGTGTACTACTGGTACCAGGGGCGCGGACGGATCGTCGCCAATGAGTATACTGTAAAGTGGAATCTGCTCCGCGACGCGGCGCTGCGCGGACACACCGAGGAGGCGCTGGTCCGCGTCGTCGTGCCGGTGCGGCGCAGCAGCCCGGCGCAGGACTCGGCGTCCACGGCCCGCGAGATCGCCAGCGCCAACGCGCTCGGGGGCGATGTTACGGCAAGGCTCGTGAAGGAAGTCGCCCGCGTGTTGCCGCGCGCGTGAGTGGGGCTACGATCGCGAATGCCGCGCTGAGGACCCTGCGAGCAGTAGCGCGGCGCGTTCGCTATTTGCCGGATCGCATGCTCCACCGTCGGAGGAACGAGCGCGCTCGTGAGATGGTGAGGCGATTCGCTCCGTTTCGATCCGTCGTGTTTCTCTGCTACGGCAACGTTTGTCGCAGCCCGTTTGCGGCCGCGGTCTTCGATCGTTTGGCGCGGCAGTCGCCGCGAATCAAAGCCACTGTGTCCTCCGCAGGTTTCGTCGGACCGGGGCGTCAATCTCCGCCCGAGGCATTGGCCGCCGGTCTACGCCGCTCGTATAAGCTCGATGACCACCGCTCGCAGCTCGCCACTCCGACGCTTCTCCGCGGCGCCGACTTGATCGTCGTCATGAGCGCCGAGCAGGCACGGGCCGCGTATCTCACCGGCGGCGCGCCCCGCGCGCCAATCGTGGCGCTCGGCGACTTCGATCCTGCGCCGATCGACCGTCGGACGATTCTGGACCCGTGGGGAATGAGCAGCTCGGCGTTCGATCAAAGCTATGATCGCATCGAGCGCTGCATTCGCGAACTGGTTGCCGCGATCGATCCCGGGTGACTTCTCGTCAGGAGACCGTCTCCGGCGATGGAGCCTCGGGAACCGCGCGGCGAGTAGGCTCCCAGAGATGGTCCTCATGCCCGGCACTCACGCGAAACATCGCATGGATGACGGCGACGTTCGCGGCGGTCGCGAACGATAGGAGGGAGATGGCGCGCGGCAGTCGCCGATCGGTCGGCCAGATCGAGCCAATCCATGCGGTAATGACGAGCAGCAGCCCAATCGAAAGTAGGATCCCGGCCCAGGGATGACGGCTGGCCAAGAGAAGGAGACCAATCACCGCGAGGAGCGCTGACGGCGGAACGAGCCATCGACAGACCTTGTGGCTCAGCAGCTTCCAAGCAAACAGGCCGTGGCGCATAGGGTCCAGAAGTCGCCCGTTGTAAAGAAGCGTCTCCATTCCACGCGCAATCGTTCTGACCTTTCGCCGGTACTCGATCTTGATGGATGGCGTACGCGGAACGTAGCAAATCGCATCCTCGACCGACACGGCTCTGAAGCCATGCGAGTGCGCAGTCAGCGCAGCCGAGAAATCGCGGCTGAGATCCGCGCGAACGGGCAGCCTGTGCAGCTCGCTTCGAATCGCGTAGCCCGAACCGGAGGCGCCAACGATTCCGCCGCAGACTGTCTCGAGCCCTCGGATTCGCATTTCGTAGCCGACGTAGCCGGCTTCCGCGGCGTTCGTCGTGTCTGCCAGATTCGTCACGCTCACGTCGCGCGTCGAGGCCACACCGACGCTCGGATCGGCCATCGCCGAGACCAATCGCCGAACGGCGGTTCGCTCCAGTCGAACCGACGAATCGGAGTTGACGACGATCTCACCACGAAGCAGGGCGCACGACGCGTTCTCGGCAGCTGTCTTGCCCCCGCGTACAGGCATTCGCAGAAGCTCGACGCCCCGGTCGCGATACTCGAGAACGATTGCGTCCGTTCGATCCGTCGATGCGTCCGAGAGAATGACGATTTGGCGTCTGTCCGCTGGATAGTCCTGCGCGAGCAATGCCTCGATCGCGCCACGAATCTGGCGCTCTTCGTTGTAGGCTGGCACGACGATGCTCACAAAGGGCCACGACTGCAGCGAACGCTGCGTGCGAGCGCCGGAGAACCGAGCCAGCAGCCTCAGAATCAGTGGGTACGCGCCGTAGGCGTATAAGGCGAGTGCAATTGGAAGGAGCAGGAGAAACCACCCGGCCAGCATCGTCATGCTTTCTGTCATTGAGTGGGTGAGGGCTATCCGCGAGTGACTGCCGGAACCAGTCATCGTCACGAGCACCACATGGGCCATCCGGTGCTTGCTGTTGCGCTTCACCGTAACTTGCATGGCGGCGACAGATCAACGTCAGCCCCGGCAGCGTCCGATACTCATATGGCACTGCCGAGCGATCGTCACGCGTATCGAGGAGGCGACTGACAAATGGTTCCACCGGACTCTCCTATGATGGCGCCGACGACAGGCTCGTCAAACCTGGGCTTGGTCGTGAGCCGTCATGAGGGACCCCCGGCCGTTTGGGACGAGTTCGTTCGAACCCAGCCTCATTGGACGCATTTCCACCTGTACGGCTGGCGAACCGTGATCGAGCGGGTCTTCGGACACGACTGCGTGTATCTCCTCGCCCGGGACGCGGTCACGAACCAAGTCGTCGGAGCGTTGCCGCTCGTTCGCGTGCGCAGCTTGATCTTCGGTCACTTTCTCGTCTCGATGCCGTTCGTGAACTACGGCGGCCCTATCGGGACCGCGAGTGCGATCCGTGCGCTGGCCGATGAAGCGGCGCGCATTGCTGCGGCGACGCGGGTGAACACCCTGGAACTGCGCAGTCGCGTCGATCTGCCGGTGGATTTGCCCGTCTCGCACCGCAAGCTGACGGTCGTCCTCGACATGCCATCAGAGCCGTCCGCTCTGTTGGCGTCGTTTCCGGCGAAGCTCAGAAGTCAGATCAAACGGCCCACCAAAGAAGGCGTCACCATGCGAATGGGGCTCGACGAGATCGAGCCATTCTACCGCGTGTTCGCGCATCACATGCGCGATCTTGGGACGCCCGTTTTGCCTCGCCGCTTCTTCGAGACGCTGGCCGAGGTGTTTCCAAACGATGTCTGTTTCGCGGTCGCATACCACCAAGGTGAGCCAGTCGCGTGCGGGGCTGGGTTCTTGTGGAACTCGGAGTTCGAAATCACCTGGGCCTCGGCGTTGCGCTCGCACAAAGCGCTGTCGCCGAACATGCTCGTGTACTGGCATCTGATGGAGCAAACGATCGCCAGAGGGGCTCGTCGTTTCAATTTCGGGCGATGCACGCGCGACAGCGGCACGCACAAGTTCAAGATGCAGTGGGGCGGCCAGGAAGAGCCGCTGTGGTGGTACCACAACGCATCCGCCGGCGTCAAATCAACGGAGTCGGCAACGCCGTCGCCCGATCAAGGCGTCTTTGCGATGGCGACGCGCGTCTGGCAGCGATTGCCGCTACCAATAGCCACGCGGCTTGGGCCGAGGATCGTTCGGTTCATTCCATGATCGGCCGGCGACAGCTTACGGTTGCTGCGCCGATTTCTCCGGCCGCGCTCGTGCGCGCGGCCTACGAGTCGTTTCACTCTCGGACGGAGCTCGAAGCTCGCGCGGCGAAGCTGATCGGACAGGCGTTCAACGCCTCGACGGTGCTATTCACAGACAGCGGAACGTCCGCGCTCGTCCTGGCGCTTCGTTTGGCTAAGGCGCGTTTCGCGGGCGACGTGTATACCGTTGGGTTTCCCGGCTACGCATGCGTCGATCTTGCCGCGGCCGCTCGATTCGCCGGCGTCCGCGTGCGGCTCTACGACATCGATCCAGGGTCGCTGAGCCCCGATCTCGAGTCCGTCGAGAAAATGCTCAGGCGGGGTGTGAACGCCGTCGTGGTGTCCCACTTATTCGGATACGGCGCGGACGTCGATCAAGTTCGATCGCTCGCCGCCGAGCATGGAATTCCAGTGATCGAAGATGCCGCGCAAGGGGCCGGCGGAACGATCCGCGATCGGCGGCTCGGTTCCCTCGGCGACCTTTCAGTGCTGAGTTTCGGGCGCGGGAAGGGATTGTGTGCGGGCGGAGGTGGCGCGCTTTTGACGTCCGCCAACGAATGGGCTGCACGACTCGAATCGCTGGCGCTATCGCCGTCGGGGCGCGGATGGCCAAACCTGCTCAAGACAGCAGTGCAGTGGGCAATCGGTCGTCCGTCGATCTATGCGTTGCCGGCTGCCATTCCTTGGCTTCATCTCGGGGAGATGGTGTACCACCCTGCGACGGAACCAACGGCGATGCCCGCCGCCAGCGACTCACTGCTCGTGTCCGCGCTCGCGATGGAGCGCGCCGATTTGGAGAATCGTCGGCGGGTCGCGGCGGCGTTGGCTGAGACTGCGCAGAACGCGCGCGATCTTCGGACCATCCGGCCAATCTCGGGAATGCTGCCAGGATATTTGCGATTTCCGGTCCGCGATCTCACAGGTCGGAGAGCGTTGCGCCGTGACCTCGGTGTCACACGACCGTACCCGACTCCGGTCGGTGAACAGGTCGAGATGGGACCAATCCTGGCGAGTGGTGAGCCAATCCTGTCAGGCGCCAGCGATCTTGCTCGATCGTTGCATACGCTGCCAACGCACCGATTGGTCACGCCGTCCGATATTTCGGCGATTCGCGACTGGCTGATGGCTTGAGGTTCGATTCGGAGCCGGGCTAGCGGACTCCTGACGTACAGCCGAACCAGCGTGCTGGAACGAAGCGCGAGCGATGACTCCGCCGGATCGGCCAATACACTTCTCTAAACCTTCTGTCCACTCCTTCAGAACTCTGTCCGGAGTCGGTTAGGAGCTCTCGCTGCGCGCGGCGCGCCACAGGCTCGCACAAAAAACGTGATCCGCCGCACAGGATCGCGTGTTGCAAGACCCGGCGAGCGGGAACACCATGGCAAAACGCCTGTTCGGCGCCAGTATCGGCGCGCGTGTGTCAAAACTTTACTCTGCCGTAGGCGTTACCGAGAAAACTTTCACCGAGTCATCTAAACGTGGCAGAGCCCGATGCGCCACCGGGGCGCGAACGCGGCCGATCCGAACTACCGAAGAACGTTCCACGGCGTTTACACTTTTGTGAATTCCTCCTCCGTCCACCTGGTGTCCCTTCACCGTCGGTGATGAAGGGTGACTGCATCCGACCAGAGACGCGCATCGTAGAGTTATGAGGATCATTGCATGAGTCGCGTTCCGCGCCTGCTTCGATTGCCGCGCCTGTGCCGATTCGCCGTACTCGCGATCATCTCCAACGTGATCGCGTGCGCATCGGATGGAACGACAACCGCCCAGATCCAGGCGACCGTGAACAACGTCGTCGTGAATCTGAGTCTCGATCGACTGGTCGCCGGTCAATCGGTTCAAGCCGACGCGATCGCGCGCGATGCAGGCGGCGCCGCCCTTCACGGAGTGAGCATCGTGTGGAGCTCATCGAATCCTGCCGTCGCGAAAGTGACGCCGGCCGGTTTGGTGACCGCCGCCGCACCTGGTCAAGCTGATATCGTCGCGACGGCCGGCAATGTGAGCGCGAAGGCGTCGATCACGGTTGTTGCATCCTCGGTCGCCGTCGTGACCGTGACGCTGAGTGCGAGCACGGTGCTGTCGGGTCAGCAGGTGGTCGCCACAGCAACCGTTCGCGACTCGAACAATACCGTTCTAACGAATTCGCCTGTTACGTGGACTTCGAGTGATCCCTCGGTCGCGACGGCCGCGAATATTGGCGCGATCAGCGCTCTGGCTCCCGGAACGACCACCATTACGGCAACGAGCGGCGGAGTGTCTGGAACGGCGAGTCTGACGGTGCAACCGGTCGTCGCTTCGGTCACGGTAAGGCTCATCGAGAGCTCGCTGTCGGCGGGTGACTCCACCACCGCGCTGGCCACTGTTCGCGATGCGTCGAACAACATTCTGATCGACAAGCCGGCTGCCTGGACATCCAGCGACGTTACCATCGCGACGGTGACGCCCGCTGGACAGATCGTCGCCGTCACGCCGGGAACAGTCACAATTACAGGTACAGCTGAAGGGCTATCCGGATCCGCGACGCTGACCGTCGCTTCGCCCGTTTCGGACATCACGGTTACGCTTGGCGCGTCGACGCTCGCCGTCGGCGCTTCTACGACGGCGACAGCGGTCGTCAAGGACGCGAACAACAACGTCATCACTGACCGTGGGATCGCCTGGACGTCGAGCAACCCCGCTGTTGCGCGAGTGTCGCCGGGTGGGCTGGTCGTCGGCGTGAGCGGCGGAACCGCCAACGTCATTACCACCGTGGAAGGCGTCTCGGGTTCCGCGCCGGTAACGGTCACCGCCATTGGTGGTGGAAGCGGTGGAAGCGGTGGCAGCGGTGGAGGCGGCGGAGGCGGCGGCGGAGGCGGCACGCAGACGGCAACACAGCTCGCGATCGCAACGCAGCCAACGAACGTGACGAGCGGCGTCGATATCACGCCGGCGATGGTCGTCGAGGTTCGCGATGCGTCCAACACGCTCGTGACGACCTCCAGCGCGATCGTGACCGCGTCACGCGCCAGTGGAAGCGGAACGCTGGCCGGAACGCTCTCGGTACAGGCCGTGGGCGGAAGGGCCACGTTCTCGGACATCAGAATCAATGGCTCCGGCGTCCACTCATTCGCGTTCAATGCAACTGGGTTGACTGCGGCCACGTCGAGCAGCTTCACCGTGATGCCCGCTCCTGCAACGCAGCTCGCGATCACGACACAGCCACCTTCGTCGGCGCAGGTGGCGGCGGTGTGGTCGCAGGAACCCGTCATTCAGCTCCGCGACGCGAACAATTCGGCAGTCAACCAATCGGGCGTCGTCATCACCGCGAATATCGCGAGCGGCGGCGGCGCGCTCGGAGGTACCACGACCGCGGTAACGAACGCGTCGGGCACGGCGACATTCATCGATTTGTCGATCAGCGGCGCCGTCGGACCACGAACGTTGGTGTTCAGCGGCGCCGGGCTTACGTCGCCCGCGTCGACCACGATTGGCATCACCGCGGGTCCAGCGGCAGCGCTCGCGACTGCGACGCAACCGGCGTCGTCCGCGTCGAGCGGCGCCGCCTTCGCTCGCCAACCTGCCATCCAGCTGCGCGATATCTCGAACAATGCGGTCAGTCAGGCGGGTATCGTGATCACGGCATCGATCGCGACCGGAAGTGGCACGCTCGGTGGAACGGCAACCGCAACGACGAGCGCGAGCGGCCTCGCGACGTTTACAAACCTCAGCATCACCGGCACTGGGTCGTTTACGCTGCGGTTCGCCGCGACCGGTCTCACCGCGGCGACGTCGAACACGATTGGAGTCGGTGCCGCCGCCGCGAGCAAGCTCTCGATCACTGCACAGCCGTCGTCCTCGGCAGCGAGCGGCGTTGTGCTTGCGCAGCAGCCGGTCATTCAGCTCCGCGACGCGTCCAACAATGCAGTGAACCAGGCCGGCGTCATCGTGACGGCAACCATTGCTTCTGGCGGTGGGACCCTTGCCGGCATCGCGACCGCGACGACGGACGCTACGGGCGCCGCGATGTTCACGAACCTCGTGATCAGTGGAGCGCCGGGAACCCGGACACTGTCGTTCAGCGCGGCGGGCCTCACGAGTGCCACCTCGAGTTCGATCGCGGTCGCTGCGGGACCGGCCAGCCAACTCTCGCTGACCACGCAGCCGTCGTCCCCGGCGCAGAGTGGCGTAGCGTTCGCGCAGCAGCCGATCGTTCAACTGCTGGACGCGGCGAACAACGTCGTCGCTAAGTCGGGCGTCGTCATCACGGCCGCGATCGCGTCCGGAACTGGCGGAACGCTGGGCGGAACGACGACTGCCACGACTGCTGCGAATGGTGCGGCGACATTTGCGGGACTGAAGATCACGGGCAGCGGAGCGTATACCCTGCGCTTCACAGCCACGGGGCTGACTGCGGTCACGTCGACGACAGTCACGATGACGGCTGTTTCGCCGGTCGGGCTGTCCATATTGACCCAACCGTCCACGTCAGCGGTGAGCGGTACCGCGTTCGCTACGCAGCCCGTCGTTCAGTTGCGCGACGCGGCGAACAACGCGGTCAATCAAGCGGGCGTCGTCGTTACCGCGTCGATTCTGACTGGCGGCGGCACGCTCGGTGGGTCCACGACGGCGACGACCAACGCGAGCGGGATAGCGGCGTTTAGCAATCTCTCAATCGCCGGCACGGCCGGATCGCGGACCTTGGGCTTCACGGCTCCGTCGTTGGCGAGTGTTACGTCGAATTCCATTTCGATCACTGCTGGAAGCGGCGGCGGCGGTGGTGGTGGTGGCACTGCTGGATCGTATCCGAACCGCCCGGCCTCATTCACGCAGTCGACTGAAATCGACTTCAGCCAGGCCATCCCCTCATTGCCCGACAACGTTGACCGGCCGATCTCGGGGGCGCCTGGCTGGAACATGATCTACTTCGGGGGCAACTGGAACCAGATGTCGGACCCCACCGCACCGCAATCAGCCCCGGGCGTCTGGCGAGGCCACTGGGCGCCAGGCTCCTATGGTGGTGGCGTGATCGGCCAGGGCGGCGGCCACGGGATCGGCAATGTGTTCTCGTATACGCCCGCCGGGGCCAGCCGGCTCTACATGTCGCTGCGCGTGTACTTCGATTTTGACCCGTCCCAGTGGCACCCGATCAGCAACAAGTTCGTGAACATCGAAGGCGATCACTCCCAGATCCTGGTGCAGTTGGATGAAGGTGGGAACTGGCGGCATGCCGAGGAGCTTGGGTACACCGGCTACAACAGCTTCGGCGTCGACTTCAATCGAAATTCCCCCACCAGCATCTCGGGCCAGGTGGATAATCGCGCGGTGCCGAATCGCCAGTGGACGCAGATCGAAGTGTTGATCGACTTCCCCAACCACATCTTTAAGATCTGGCAGGACGGTGTCCTCACGACCAACGCGACGCCGACGTTCGCCTCCACGAGGATCAATACGTTCGGCATCAACGCCTTCCGCGGCGGCGGCGGCGAGACACTCACCACTGACCTGTACTGGCGGTACGACCACTTCTTCCTCGCCTGGTAGGGGCCCATTTCCCCAGCGTGAAAGACTACTCTGGGCCGCCTTGCCTCACGGTTTGTGGCTTTTGCGCCGAGCGCCGGAAAGGGAGCGAACTCCGACTCCAACTACCGACCTTGCCATTCGATAGATGGTCTCGACCGAATAGCGCCAGTCCTGAGAGTCCAGGTCGAAGAAGGCAAGCGGCGGCTTGTACGACCGAAGAAGATCCTTCCACGGGAGTAATCCGGCTCTCCGGTAGGCTGCTATAGCGGCCACTTCGGATCGGAGCACCACGTGTCGGAACTCCCGATTGCTCGTTGTAACCGGCGAGACCGGCACGCCAATCAGGTCCAGGTAGTGCAGCCAGCAGGTATCCAGTCCAGCATACGGTGCCGCATCGCCACCACCCGTCAACCGAGGGTTTGCTTCAATCAACTTGATTCGGCCGTCGCGGGAATCCCATTTCATCTCGATCTCGCAGACGCCTGAATACCCTATGCTGCGGAGAAACCTGTCGCACGTTTCATCGGCTTCGGGATCATTGATTGGTTCGCTGACGGTCGCCGGCCCGAAGCCAAGAGGGTCACAGCGAAGCTCGCGAAAAATCGCGGCGCCGATGCGCTCACCGCGTCGATCGTAGCAGGAAACGTAGACCCGTTTCGCGGTATCCGGGCCCTGTATGATTTCTTGAACGATGACGCGCGGATTCGCCTCTGCCGCCAGCCGCCAATGCGCGACGAGCTCGTCGCGCGTGTCCGCAATCGCGACTTTCTGGTAGTGCAGGGGATGGTCGGCGGAAAACGCCTGCCACTCGCGGAAGTGAATCGGCTTCAGCAGACACGGATAACTCGCGCTGGCGGCAAACTGCGCCACCTCGGCTTCCGACGTGACGAATCGCGTCGAAGGCATGGGCATGCCATGCTCGGCCGCGAGCGCGTATTGCGTTTCCTTCGTTGCTAGAAGTCCCTGCAGAGCGACCCTCGGCGGCAGGACATAGTGATCAGACAACGCGGCTTCGTGTTGCGCGATCGCAGAGACGTATTGATCGGCACTCGCGATCAGAACTGGCTTCTTTTCGCCGAGACGTCCTGCAAGCTCGATGAGAAACGATAGCCAGGCCTCTGGATCGAGGTCCGGATTCGGACAGACGAGTGCGCGTGCGTATGAGGACTTGAAGCCAGGATATGTCCGCTCGTGATCGAAGCAATACGCCCGGACTCCTCGACGGATCAAGCTGCGGACGCCGAGCACCCCCGTTCGCCACGCGCCAGCGATGACCGCCGGCGGCCATCCCGGCTCGGCGTGCGACGGGTTCGTCAAGGTGTGAGCGTCCCGTGCATCGCGCCGGTCATGCTGCACTAGGGTCGATCTTGAGCATCACCTTCAGGTGCTTGCGAGATCGAACTTCACTCCAGGCGCGTTCGTACTCTTCCAGGAGAAACGTTGACCGGGTAAATGCACTCGTATCGAGTTTGGGCAGCGTCGCGAGGGCCTCATCGAAGTCTCGCCCGCGACTGCCAACGGAGCCGAGTACGATTTTATCAAATCCGACGATTGACTCGAAGCTAAACGACTGCGGAGCGTACGGAAATCCGAGGAGCAGGAGCGCCGCACCGGTCTTCGAACCATGGAGAATCCCATTCAACGCCTCCTGGTCTCCGGTTGCCTCGACGATCCAATCGAAGGCGTCAAAACCGCTCATTGCCGTTGACGTGTTGACAACGTCACGAAGCCATTCGAGTCGTGTCGGGTCTCGGTCGAAAACTGTGACAGCGTGACCACGTTGTGCGAGCACGCGGGCTGCCAAGTGCCCGATCGCACCCGCGCCAACGACAGCACACTGCTTCGCGTTCGCAACGCCGTTGCTCCCGGCGAGCATCTCCAGACGACACAATCCCTTGATCACGACGGCAAGCGGCTCGGCCAGCGCCGCCTGTTGCAGCGTCACGTCGTCAGGAACGCGGTGCGCGTACCGCGCACGCGTCACGAGGTATGCGGAATACCCACCGTCGATTCCCATGACGCCAACTTCGCGGCGCTCGCGGCACGCGATCGCATTGTCTTTCTTGCACTCTGCGCACACACCGCATCCCTGAATGCACTCCACCACGACGCGATCGCCATCATGGAGTGAGCTCACTTTCTTCCCGATCGAGATGACGGTTCCGGAGGATTCGTGACCAGGCACGATGGGATATTTCGCGAGTCCTGATTTGTAGTACCCGAGACGACCCTCCAGAATCTCGAGGTCGGTGGCGCAAATCCCCTCATAGGCGACGCGCACGAGAATCTCGCTCGGCTTCAGCTCCGGGATAGAGCGCTGTTCAAGCGATGCATGGTGGGGACCCTTGATGACGACCGCGGGGAAACCGTGCTGGAGAAACAGCTCCTGCCGCAGTGACGGATTCTCGAGGGTTCGGCTATCGAGGACGCCTTTGACAATGCCGACGGTCTTGTGATACCGATAGCGAACGATCTCGCCCGCGAGCGATCGCAAGCGTCGCTCGCGGGCAGCCTGCCAGAGATCGAGGCTGCTCCAAAGGATCTCGCGCGTGATCTCGCCCGGGATGTGGCGCATGATGCGAACGGCTATCCACCGCCCGGCGATTCCCTCTCGATGGAACCGATTGCGTACCTGCGACCATGATTCCGTATGGACGTGATAGATGCACGCCTTCGGCTCATAGTAGACGGACATGCCGTGGGGGTAGATCCAGTATTTCGCCCACTCTGCGTCTTCTAGGCCGGGAAGCCCTTCGTCGAACGGATGCTGCTCCCAGAGATCCCGGCGAATCGCGGAGTTCGCATTGTTGACGAACACGTGCTCGTCGTCCATCCACTGCGGGGCGTCTGGGAACACGCGCTCGAAGTCGCGTGCCTCCGAAAATTTCGATACGGCGTGGCCCCGTTGACCGCCGAACACCATCGCCGTCTTCCCGTCGCGCAGGGGCTCGACCAGCCGCTCGAGCCATTGATCGTCTGTGGGGATCGCGTGCGCGGAAAGAATTGCGATGAATCTCCCTCGTGATTCTCGCACGCCGACGTTCAACGAATGCCCGAATGTGAAATCGTCCGTGCGGAGCTGAATGATTCGCGCTCCGTAAGACGCACCGATTTCGCGGGTAGCGTCGACCGACCCTGAATCGACCAACACGATCTCGAAATCACGATAGCGCTGTTCAGCAATCGACTTCAGCACCGACGGCAGCCACCGCTCCTCATTGAAGGCGCGGATGACGATGCTGATTTCGGGTTCGCGCATACTACTCATAGGCGGCGCCCATCAGGCTCCGGGCCACGTTACGAATTGTGCTTGGAAGCGCCGCACTCGCGATGTGTTTGCCGACGAGCGCGCTGTTTAGCGCCGGCTTATCCACCGCGCGATCGCGGGATGTGTTGATGATAAAGGCGGTGGGTCTCATTGGGGCGAGGCGCTGCTCGTTGAGCACACGAACGACGCTCGGACGAAGGTCAGTGTCCAGTGTCACGGAGTAGCATCCTGCGGGAAAGCCGTCGAGCGACACCTCATGGACGCGCAGCGGGCGCAGCGCGTCATTTTGGCCCGCGCGAGTTTCCGTAGTCATCCGATCGCGACATCGGGAACGAGTCGCGTTAAGCGTGCGTCTCATGATCGAGTCCGATCAACGTCACACTGAGACGGGTTTCGAAGATGCCGCCGGGTGCCAGGTATCCACTTCGGCCTGCCTCCGCTGCGGCGGCCAGATCCTTCGGCATGTTCGTACAGGGCTCGAGCACCGCGGTGTAACAATTCCGCCAGCCGCCGTACGTAAGAAATAGCCAAACGAACGGGAAGACACTCCTGTCATAATGCATTCGAAGCGCCGCGCCTCGCTCGTGGTCATCGACACCGCACCACCCTTCGGGCACCTCAGTCAGGTAGACGAACTCTCTCGTCTTGCTCGAGCGCGGTGGTACCTTCGAGAGATCGATGGATTCACCACCTTGTCCGAGCGCGATCGGCCATTCTGCGTCTTGGCTGGGGGCGAGCAGAAGGCTGAACGTCGGATCCACTGGAGTGATTCGACCCCCAGGCAGAACGAGCCGGCAGGATGGCGACAGCGCGACCGGCAGGTGCTGCTTGAACAAAAAATGAAATGAGTCGTGCTCGCAGCTCTCGATGCGATAGTTCGCGTGGAGCGTGCTGGAATCTGCCCCGAGCCGAAATTCTTTGATGCAGCGCGTCCGCGGCGCCTGCGTCTCCGCGACGAGCCGAATGATTCCCTCAGCGCCGTCTACCATGTCCGCAACGGTCCACGCCGTCGTCCACCAACTGCCGTGATCCAACATCACGCGACCTTCGAAATGCCCCGCCGCATCATTTGGGAACAGTTCCTCCCAGCCTCCTGCCCAAACGTCATCGTAGCTGGACCCCGGGGGAACCGCTGCGAGCTGAACGTCTTCGCGGTGCCATATCCACTGCTGCCGTCTCGAAATGTCGGTCGCTTCCCATACGCGGCCACCCAGTTGCGGAATCACCACGAATGCCACTTTCGCGTTGGCAATCGACAACGCGGGAAAGGCGCCGACGCTCGTCCGTCGGATGATCGAGGTCGTCATAACAAAGGCTAAGCGGCTGAATCGCGGCCGCGGCTGCCTACGCGGTCTACAGGGCGAGCATTCCGCTTCACCGCGGCGCTGTCGTAGATCTCGCGATAGCGATTCGCCATGACGTCGACGGTGAACTCCGTCCGGCCCCGAGCGCCCGAGGCGATAGCCAACCGCTCCCGCAATTTCCGATCAGTGAGCAACAGCGCGAGCGCGTCCGCCAAAGCTCCCACATCACCAGGTGGCACGAGAAGGCCGTCGCGCCGGTCGACAATCGCTTCGGGAATGCCGGCCGTGATCGACGCGACGATAGGCTTTTCGGCGACCATCGCTTCCAGCAGCGCCATCGGAAGTCCTTCGACGAGCGATGGCATCGCGTAGATGTCACTGAGCGCCAGCAAATCGGGAACGTCGCTCCGGCCAGTAGCGATCTGAACGCGCTCCTCCAACCGGCGGCTACGAATCTGTTCGAGCAGCGACTGGTGTTCACGACCACCGCGTCCACCCGCGATTATGAGTCGCCATCGCGGTGGAACTCCACGCTCGTCGAGCCGGGCGAGCGCGTCGATCAACACGCGGTGACCTTTGTGCGGTTCTAGGTTGCCAACCGCGAGAATAACGAGCTCGTCGTCACGCACCTCAAACTCGCGTCGGACGGCCGCGGCGTTGCCGATGTGAACCGGTACGCCATTCGGCACGACGACGAAGTTGTTTTCCGGGAGACCGAGCTCAGAGCCGTATTGACGCGCTGTCGCGCGCGAGACCATCACGGTGTGTTCCGAGTTGCGCATCGCCCACCGCAAAGCCATACGCCGTCTGAGCACAGCACAAACACCGACCCCGCCATGAATGGTGATCACATGAGGAAGGCCGACGATTCGGGTAGCGGCACAGCCGTACACCGCCATCGTGAACTCGTGGCTATGAACGACATCCACTTTCTGCGCTCGAAAGAATTTCGCGAGTCTCCAAACCCCACGTGGATCAAGAGGTGGTCGGTCCAGCCACCAGTCCTCGATGGAGAACCCGGCGTTCCGGTATAAGGCGCCCAGCCACCCGGTGCCGCGTCGCGGGGCAACCGGCACCACCTCGTCGCCGCGCCGGCGAAGATCTTCGGCAAGCCGAAAGATCATCGCCTCGGCGCCGCCGGGGCCGTCCGAATCGATCATCAGTGCGATGCGCATGCCTGAATACAGTGGAGTCTTGCGGAGAAAACCATGTCCAGCGGCGTAGCGCGTCCTGAGGGGTTTGGCAAATCGTCGAGAATCATCCAGCCGCGTGAGTCTGACTGATGAGATGCGAGCTTGCAACTCCTTAAACTACTTGAGCCTGACGAGCTGCGACGACGTGGCGCTGACGACTCCAAAGCGTTTCCCTTGGGATTGTTGGCGGTTGACGTTCCGGAGGCTTTGTCCGTCCTCTTGTTGGCGCCGGACACACATTCTTACCTTCTACCGGCGACGAACTGAGAGGAGCGGGCCTGTACATTGCGGCGAATCGAGGAGCGGACTGTGCTGACGATCACCCATCTGGCGTCGGGTGATCTCTGGGCCGGCGCGGAGAATCAGCTACACAACATGGTGCTGGCGATGCACCGCGCGGGTGATGTCGAGGTCGACGTCATTCTCCTCAATGAGGGGCTGCTGGCTGATCGCCTGCGTCAGGCCGGTGTCACGGTCACTGTCTTTCTCGAGAGCCAAATTGGCGCCCTGCAGTTATTGGCGCGAATTCGACGTCATCTCTCCGCGCGCGGGACGCATGTCCTGCACACCCACCGGTACAAGGAAAACGTGCTGGGCGCGCTAGCCGCCGCGCTGGCACTAGGCACGCGAAGCACCCGGACTCTGCACGGCGCTCCCGAGTTCAGCACCACGATCTGGCAGCCGCGCCAGAAAGTGCCGCAGGTGTTGGACTGGATTGCCGCGCGTTTCATTCAATTCCCCATCATCTGCGTGTCGAGCCAACTGCGGGATCGCTGCGCGCAGTCGCTCCCATCGCGCCGGCTCAGGGTCGTCCCAAACGGCGTGGACTTTGAGGCATTGCGCCGCGCCGCGGCCCAACCAACTGATGCCGTCCCTGGCCGTCGCGAGTTCCGGATCGGGTTCTTCGGCAGGTTGACGTCGGTCAAGCGCGTGGACGTGATCTTGGAAGTCGCGGCGCTGCTGGAGCAGAACGCAGCAGGCCAGTTCGGAGTTTACGTCTTTGGTGAAGGGCCACTCCGCTCAGAACTGGAAGAGCGAGCCCGTCGATTGAATCTCAGCGAGAGCGTCCAATTCATGGGCTTTGTCGGCGAGCCAGCACCGTGGCTCGCCAAGATGAACGCGCTGCTGATCACTTCAGATCACGAAGGACTCCCGATGATCGTGTTGGAGGCGATGGGGCTTGGCGTCCCCGTGATTAGCCACGCGGTCGGCGCTATTCCCGAGGTGCTCGGCGACGGTGCGCTGGGAACGCTGATAGCGAATCAGGAACCATCGCGATACGCCGAAGCGGTTATCGCCCTTCGCGATTCGCCTGAGCTCACACAGGCGCAGACTTCGCGAGCGTCTCAGCATGTGGTCGGCCTCTATTCGGCTGAGCATACGGTGCAGCAGTACATCTCGATCTATCAGGAGATGCGAAACAGGGGACGCAGCTGACTCATTTGGCGCGGCGGCGAAAGTCCCTGCCGCCAAGAAGCATCAGCAGTGCGATCGAGCGGCCGAAATAGTACACGTAGTACAACAGCAACAGCGATGGAACCGCACGCCAATCCCGAATTGCGCGCAGTCGATAAGCGACGGTTGCGGCGAGCAGCAGCCCGACGCCCACAGTGCCGAACCAGAAGAGCGAGCTCCCCCGACCGACAATTGCCAGCCCCAAACCGGCGATCTGAGTCAACGTGAGGACCAGGAATAGCACGGTCCCGAACAGCGGTTTGTCGTTCCAGTTGAGGCGCAGCGATCCCAATGCACCCATACCATGCCACATCTCGCGCGTGACGAATTTCTTGAGCGTCTTCGGGTTTCCGAGGTGCACGACGCGCAGGGTGTCGTCGGCGATCACGGGCGCGATCTGAGCCGCTCGCTGGCAGAATTCAGCGTCTTCTCCAGTGAGGAGTTGCTCGTTGAATCCACCGAGACGAAGAAAGAGCTCGCGCGGCACGATCATGTTTCCGGCTGGGATCAGGTGGGTGGCCCTTCGACCGCGGTGCTCCTGCGCGAACCAGGCTCGTTCAATCCAATGTGGGTCGGAGGGGATGTCGTACGAATCGCCTGTGACGCACGATCCCGCTGCGAGCGAAGCTTCTGCGGCAGCGAGCCATCCGGCATCGGCAATGCAATCGGCGTCGATGAAGGCGAGCACTTGTCCTCGTGCCTTCGCGGCTCCCTGATTGCGCATAGCGCCCACGCGAAGTTCCGGATGGCTCAGGATCCGGTCGGTGTATTCCTGGCAAATCGTGAGCGTCTGATCTGTAGACCCGTTGTCTACGACGACGATCTCCACCTGGTCGGGTGCGACTCGCTGAGCCCGAATGCTGTCCAGGCACCGGCGAATGAATCGCTCCTCATTGTAGGTCGGAATGATGACGGAGAACATCAAGCGATCTGGCGCAGTCGAGGCCATGTGATTCAAGCGAACGGTGATGTTGCGGCTGGCCGGCGCTCGCCGATAGAATGCGCCGCATTCCAAGACCCGGGGACAATCGGATTGTGACCGACAGCAAGGGCGTCAACGAGTTCTTCGATCAGAACGTCGCCGACTACGAGGCGAAGCACTATGGGCATGGCATCCGAAGCTTCATGACGGTGCGCCAGCGCCGCGTGATGGAGCTTGTGGACGAGCTGAATCTGCCGAGAGGCGCGGCCGTACTCGATGCCGGCTGCGGCCCAGGATATCTGCTCCAAGCTCTCGCCACCCGCGGATTCCAGGTCTCGGGTATGGACGGATCCGACCAAATGCTTCGCAGCGCGGACAGTCGCCTTCGCGCCGCTCATCCCGATTTTCCATTCACACTCAAGCAAGGTGACATCGAGCATCTTCCGTTCGAGGACGCGCAGTTCGACCTCGTGCTCTCAACTGGTGTGATCGAATACCTCAAGGGCGACGCGAGTGTTCTTCGCGAAATCCATCGCGTGCTGCGACCTGGCGGACATCTGGTCCTTCCGGTGACGAACCTGTGGTCTCCGGTAAACGCTTTCGACGGGATCATCGAATTCCTCAAGCGACAGGCCTGGTTTCGCCGCCCATTCAACCTCGTGTGGGAGCGCCTGGGCCATGGCGCGCTCCTGCCGCGCAACTTTCAGGTGCGAAAGCATCGCCCCGCCTCTTTCCGCCACTCGCTCGAGCTGGCCGGTTTTACTCTGAAGGAGGATCTCTATTTTCACTTCCTTCCGTGCCCTCGTCCGCTCGAGCGTTTGTTGCCGGATACGTCGAACCGGATCGGAGAATGGATGGACAATCATCTCGCCCGATCAGGTTTCGGCGTACTTGGAGAGGGTTATCTCACCCTCTCGGCAAAGACGGCCTTCCAGCAATCAGGGTCACCGCGCTAGCGGGACACGTTTGTCTCGTGGAATGGCTCGAAGGAGCGCGTCCGCCTGAGCCTGGCCCACGAGTGCACTGGCGGGCGGGAGCAGATGATAGTCGAAGGAGTTGTACAATCGCCCGGAACCCTGATAGCCGCGGAGTGCGGCGAGGTTGTCGACGAAGATCCACTGCTGCTCATTCGCGAGCTGGCGGAGGCGGTCGTACAGCCCGCCCTCCTGCTTCCGGCCTTCGTCATAGGTTATCGGCAACCGACTGAGTGTCCGTCGCAGCGCGCTGTCGACCTGCTGCCCTGCCGCCAGCTCGTAGGACGGAATCGGGCTCATGACCAATGTGATCCCCGGATTCTCGCGTCGGATGAGGATCATCAGCTCGCGCATCCGGCGAATGCTCTCTTCCTGAGCCGCCGGGAAATGCTCGAAGAAAAGCTGCTGGTTCAGCATCTGGGCGGAAAATGCGTCCGAATACCCCACCGAGGGCTCGCGTGCTTTCCACAGGTCGCGCATGTAGCTCACGACGCCCAGCATTCCAGAGCCATACTGCTTGCCGAGGCGCCGGAGCTCGACAACCCGCAGAAGCGTCTGGCGAATGCCGATGCGGTCCCCCAGCGTCCTCAGCACGTAGAGTACACGACTCTTCGGATGGACTTTAGGATTGTCTAAAGAATACCATACGGGGGCGGCGATCCGATACCCTGAACCAGCGGCTTCGAAATGCGGGCGGTCGTCCTCGCGAAGAATGTCGTACAGGTCGTTACCGGTATACGCCTGAAGGATGAACACGTCGGGCCTATACGGCACGAGGACTTTGCGAAAGGCGAGGTAGTCCTGCAGCGGGGAGTACTTGCCCGCGCCATACGTGAGGACGGTACTCGGACGGCCGTGCGCGTTGAGCGCCGACTCGAGCACGCCTCCCGGAATTTTGTCATTTGGAGCGCACAGGTCGGTCTGTGAATCGCCGCTGACACCGATCCGAAGGCGATCGGTGTCCGCCAGGATAGCCGTACGACTCAAGCTTGTTCGAACGCCATCCTCGTTCCGCGAGAATATGATGGTCTGGCCAGTCGAGAATTCTTCGCACTTGCCGATGGACATCCGTCCGGTCGGCCGTGCCGAGCGCCAACCCAGATCAGCATCTCCGTAGTTCATCACGGGCGGAAAGAGACCCAACCCGATGCAGATCCCGTCGATCACCGAGAGCGTGACGACGATGATCGCAGCATAGACGAGCACAGGCTTCAGAAAACGGACGGCTTTCGATGTAGCCATGACTGATCGCAGAGATAATGCTGGACTCTAACTTCTGTTCAGCTCGCGAAGTAGCCGGCGAGCCGAAGCCGGAACCCCGCTCGGGATAGACCCGCGGGGACATTGAAGCGCGGCAGTGACCATCGCGAATCAGACGTTGGTCTGATCCAGCCGCCTTTGACACAAAAGGCCGCCGTATATCCCACGGCTTTCGCCGACCGTTCCACGTCCGGAGAAGTGATACCATACGGGTACGCAAGCATTGACGATCCCACCTTGTGGTTTCGTAACCATTCGAGGGGCTGTTCGAGCTCTCTCTCGAGATCCTCGGGTGCGAGGCGCGCGAGATTGGGATGACTCCAAGTGTGAGCACCAAGGTCGGTACCGGCGCGCGCCAGATCCAGCACCTGTGCTTCCGTCGCGCAAGCGTAGTGGGCCGGGAGGGTAACGCCGCCCGGTGCTGCATGTCGCCCCTTCTGCTCTACGAGAATCCGATCGCGCTCGTTCTCAGCTCGTTCGCCTGCCAACTCTGCGAGTGCGTCCCACCATGTTACCGGGACGCCGAGCAATCCTGGAGCCACGAAAACCGTTGCTGGAAGGCCTCGATGGAGCAACTCGGGCACGCCGAGCTCGACGGCGCCGCGATAAGCGTCGTCGAAGGTGATCGCCACGGAGGGACGGGGAGCGTCCGGGACGCCGGCTACGATTTGCTCGAGCGATACGACACGACAGTGCTCCTGCAAAAGATCGAGCTGTTGCCGAAATGCAGAGAGAGGCAGGTGCAGCGAGCGATCGCCGCGGGCAGCGTCGACATCCTGGACGACGTTGTGATAGGCCAGTACCAGCGCGCGGCCGGCCATCCGCCGTGCGTTCCTGGTGAAGGCAACGAACAGCCGCTCGGCCGCTGGTTTGAGCAGCGCGCGCACTGATTCCGACGCGGTCAGACGCGCCCCCGATCCAGCCGATGGGCGAAAGCGGCGGGTGCGGAGCTCGCATTCGGCTCGGTCCCGCCGGATGCCTGGCATTCCAGGTGATCCGGAATCGATGCCTCGGTTACCGGCATGATCACACGCGCGTCGCAACAGTTGGAACGTCTGACAATCGCCCCGGACGCCTGAGCTCCTTTGATCGGGTCAAATGCCAGCGACTCGCTCGCGGCAAAGCGATACCAGCCGCGCAGGAAGTGGGGAATCGTGGAGAGCACACGGGGTGACACGCCGCGTCGAGCGAACAACAAACCCACCGCAAGAGCGGCCCACTGTTCGCGGTCCAGAACCCGGGTGCGTGGCTGGGTGAGCCACCACGAATAATATCCGGAGCGATGTGGCGCGCATTATTTTGAGCATCGGCCGGAAGGGGAGTTTCTGAACCTGTCCAAGTATGTGTGAACGTCTCCGCCCAAAGGTAGCCTTGTTCCGAATTTCCTTTCCAAACATATGAATTCACGGCCCCTCGCACATGCTGGCCTGCCTGCGTCGCCCGTGGCTCCGCCACCGGCGCTATCGCCTCGCGGCAGGATGCGTCCGAGCGGAATACTGACGCGTCAGGAACCGCTCGGCGGAGTGTTTTTGGCGGCACTGGCGTGGCTCGTGTTCGACCTCGGCCGTCCATACACGCCGCCCGGGCTCCCGCTCGTGTTGACCGGTGTGATGTTCATCGACTGGACGGCCAGAAAGGAGAAGCAGCTTGGACCGCGATGGACCTCGTGGTTCGTGTTGCTCGGCGTCCTTGCGTCCGGTGCTCTATTCGCCGCCAATACGTTCTCTGCGTTCTTCTACACTCGCTTGATGGGGATTCTCTTCCTAGGAATCTGCCTACCGCTGCAGGGCTTGCTGACCTCATTGCGGCGCCTGCGCTGGTGTCTGTACACCTTGATCTTCATCGCCTTCTATGTCGGGGCGTGGGCTACAACTCACGGGGGCTACGGCCCGGCTGCTGGGGCCGGTCAAGACGAGAACTATGTCGCGGCACTCATGACACTAGGCGCTGCTTTAGCGTATTTCTGCTTCTTCACTGACAAACGCTCATGGTTCCGCGTTGTTCTGGGTGTGGCGATGTTCTCCTTCATCGCGGCTATGGCACGCGCGCAGGATCCATCGCGTGGTGGTTTTCTCGCGCTCGTTGTGGTGGGACTGTACTGTCTGTGGCGGTCGCCGAAGAAGACGATGGGCCTCTCCATTGTCGGTGTAGTCAGCGTGGGGCTGCTGCTGTTCGGGGGAGACAGATTCTGGAAAGAAATAGACACTTCCACCGACTATCAGGACGGGACAGGCGACATACGACTGGAAGTGTGGAAAGCAGGCCTGCGAATGTGGAAGGCCAATCCCGTCCTCGGCGTTGGAGGCGGCAACTTTCGTTGGGTGATCGAACAGTACCAGACCGAAGAGCAGTTTCAGAAATTCGGCCGCGGTCTCGGCGGCAGCATCATCGCGCATTCGAGCAACGTGGAGATGCTTGCGGAGGTCGGTTCTGTTGGGGCATTGGCGACAATCCTACTGGTGTGGTCCACCTGGAAGGGATTGGGCAAGATCCGTCCGCCCAAGCGAAAACCCGGTGAGCCTCCGCTGCATCCCGATCTGGTGCAGCTCGGCCACTACGCCGATGCGGTTCGGTGCGCCATTCTCGCCATGCTCGTCAACGGGACCTTCTTATCCCTTTTCTACTACTCCCATCTCTGGGTCCTGCTCGCCGTGGGGACTTCGATGCCTTATATCCACCGACGAATCCTGCAGCGCGAAGCGGCGCGCACCGGCAATGTTTTACCGCCCACCAGCAACACGATCGCGTCGCAGGCGAAGCGATTGGGCCGCGGCCGCACTCTGGCGCCGAGAAGGCCATGACCCGCATGCGTTCGTGGCTGCTCAACATCTTGCTCGGGCTCGGGTCGCTGGTTCTTGCCATCGCGGCGGCCGAGGTAGTTGTGCGCCTGTTTGCGCCGCAACCCGTCGGGTTGTCGCACCAGGATCGATACGGACTTGCCCTCCACTATCCCGGAATCACGCGTTACCTGCCCCAGTATGGCCACGAGGTGTCGTTCAATTCGGTGGGCATGCGGGACAGGGAACACGCTCTCGAGAAGCACGCCGGCACGTTTCGCATTTTGCTTCTTGGCGACTCGTTCATGGAGGCGGTACAGGTACCTGCCGACTCGATGCTGGCGACGTTGATGGAGCGGGATCTTACGCGGGCAGCCGGACGCCCTGTCGAAGTGATCAACGGCGGCGTAAGTGGTTGGGGGACGGGCGATGAACTTCGCTATCTCACCAAGTATGGGCTCGCGTATCATCCCGATTTAGTCGTGGTAGCCATGACGCTACATAACGATATCAGCGACAACCTTCGACGCGATTGGTACACGGTGCGCGATGGTGTGTTGGTCGATCGCGATCCCCCACCGATGTCGTGGTTCCAGTTCAAAGTTCTCGAATGGAAGGCGTTCGTTGCGACCCGATTCCAGCTTTATCAGATCTGGCGCCGAGTGCGGCACGGACGCGAGATCCAGCAGGTGGGCGCGGCGCTGAATTCACACGTAATCAGGCTCTTCACGGTCCCCAGTCCTCCCGACATCGCTCTTGGATGGCAGCTGACCGACCGCCTTCTTGCCGCGATCAGGGACGCGTCGAAAGCAGCGGGAAGTGAGATGGCTGTGGTCCTTCTTCCGCTCAGGTATCAGCTCGCGGATACCACGTTCGCGAGTTTGGTGAAACGCGCTGCAACGCCGCCGGAGCGAATGGCCATGTACCAGCCGCAAACCATGATCCGCGCCATGGCGGACAGCCTCCGCATTCCGGTCATTGATCTCTTGCCCGCCTTCCGACAGTGGACGGCCGCCGACAAGGCGCCCCTGTATCTGAGTTGGGACGGCCACTGGAACGATGCCGGTCATCGTCTGGCGGCAGACGTGGTGGTGCACGATCTCATCGACGCCAATCTGGTTCCCAAGCTTCACTGATGACCGGCCTGACAGCGCCGATGGCAGTGTCAGTGCCGCCGAAGGAAACGCGTGCCGTCGGGAGTGTGGGAAGGATCCAGTCGATTGACGGCCTCCGGGGAATTGCGGCGTTGCTGGTGGTGCTGTTCCATCTTCATCTGGCAGTGTCGCGGACCGCCACCAATTGGCTCTGGCTTCCAATCGATTGGATCGCCAAGAATGGCGACAAAGGCGTCGACATTTTCTTCGTGATCAGCGGGTTTGTGATCGCGATGAGTGTGAGCAAGGGCGTCGGGACGCTTCGCTACTTCGGGCGCTTCATCCTCCGGCGCTCAATTCGGCTCGACCCTCCCTACTGGTCGGCGATCGTCCTGGAACTGGTGCTGCTTTACTCGACGCTGCGGCTGTTCCCCGAGTATTCGGCGACGTTTCCGTCGCGGGCGCAGCTGCTTTCGCATTTCTTCTACCTCCAGGACCTCCTCGGGTACGGGAACATCGTCCTCAGCTTCTGGACCCTCTGCTACGAGATCCAGTTCTATGGCTTTTTCGTCGGCCTCATCGTGCTACGTCACTACCTGCCTGCGGTGCTCCAATCGGCACGATGGACGGCCCTTTTTAGCGGTGGAGTGTTCCTGCTGTCGCTGTGGGTCAAGTTCATTCGCCCAGGGTCGGCGCCGCACGGCCTGTTCATCGACCATTGGTATCAGTTCTTCATCGGAGCGCTGACCTACTTCGCCATATCCGAGCCGGGCCGATTGAAGACGCTTTACCTGGCTTGGGCGTCGCTTGCCGTGGTCCTGGTCTCGACGTCGGCCTCACTGCTGCAGGTGTTGCCAATAGCCGTGTCGGCGTGGCTCGTATTGGCAGCGCGTGACGTTCGTTGGGGCCGGCTGCTATCCACTCGTCCCTTGCAGTTTCTGGGGGCCATCAGCTACAGCCTCTATCTGTACCACGCCTCCGTGGGTTGGCGGTTCGTTTCGCTGATGCAGAAGCTGATTCCGGGACGGTGGACATCAGCGATGGCGATCGCCGTCTACCTAGCTGGTATCGGCGTATGCATCCTGTTCTCCGCCCTCGTGTGGCGCTTCATCGAGCGCCCGTTTCTGCGATTCTCGCAACGGATCCGGCTGCCCGTTCGCGACGCTCGGTCGCAGTCTTCGACGCCGCCGCTTCCTGAGGCCGTGCCAGCGCAGTCTTGATCAGAACCAGAACCGCGTCGAGGAAGCAACCCTCACGTTACAAGATCTCTGAAAAACATCGGGCGGTTCAGGTCAGTGATTCTGGCACATCGAGCCATGGGAATCGTGTCTACCAGGCGAGGTAGAAGTGGTCGTATCGCCAGTACAGGTCAGTGGTGAGTGTCTCGCCACCGCCGCCACGGAATGCGTTGATGCCGAATGTATTGATCCGGGTGGAGGCAAACGTCGGCGTCGCGTCGGTCGTGAGGACCCCGTCCTGCCAGACCTTGAAGACGTGGTTGGGGAAGTCGATCAGCACCTCGATCTGAGTCCACTGCCGCGTCGGAACCGCTCGATTGTCCACCTGGCCCGAGATGCTGGTGGGCGAGTTCCGATTGAAATCCACCCCGAAGCTGCTAAACGC
>Ga0207652_10001001_pt1 | contig 26064 bp, 33 predicted proteins | sample KBSC63BmetaG_FD_184334 | JGI IMG/M metagenome (GOLD analysis project Ga0207652, IMG submission 184334) | Corn rhizosphere microbial communities from Kellogg Biological Station, Michigan, USA - KBS C6-3B metaG (SPAdes) (version 2) | ecosystem: Host-associated > Plants > Roots > Rhizosphere ... | reverse complement strand
AGAACAGCCCGCTCCAGACTGACCAGGACCTTGCTACCGGGGGCGCTTTCGGGCTTGCCGGGGCGGGAGTCAACATGCTCCGGGCGGGAGCGGGGGACGCTTTCGTTCAGCTCGGCACGAACACCGTCGCGATGTTCGACCGGTTCGCCGCGACGATGACCCAGGAATTCCAGCACGGGCTCGGCAAGCAGCTCGGGAACATCGTCGCCGGGGGAACGGGGTACCTCCAGCAGCTCGGGGATGTGCTCGCCAATGTCGGCGATATCTTCCTGCATACCGCCCCCAACCTCCCCGGCGTCGGCGGCGACCTGCTGTCTACCCTCCAGGGCGCGACCGGCGGGCTGGCGAAGCTGACCGGCTGGCTCGGTCCGGCACTCGGTCCCATCCTGGCATTCGAAGGAGGAGCCCGCTGGGGTCCGACGCTGGTCGGAGGAGCAGCACGAGCGCTGGGCAGGGTTCCCGGAGGGCTGTTCGGCAGTGTCGGCAGGACCGCGACCGCAGCTGATGCCGCAGCCCTGGGGATAAAGGAAGGTGAAACGATCGCCGGGAGAGGAGTCGCCGGAGCCCTGGGCAGCCTGGGCGCAGGAGACATCGGGGCGATCGCAGCGGCTGCCCTGCTGATCAACAAGGCGGCTACCTATAAGACCCAGGCGCAGCTTTCTGCCGACCAGACAATGCAGGGAATCAACCAGATGGGATTCGCGCAGGGCGTCCCGGCGATCCTGTCCGCGATGCGCAAGGCGGGAAACGTCCCGGACACGATTGCGGGCAGCGATAGCCCCCTTTCCCGGCAGTTCTCCGGGCTTGGCGAGATCGGTGCCGGGATCGGGAAGGGAAAGCCCAGCGAGATATGGCAAGGGGTCGTCAAGGCCTACAGCGGCGTCCTGGGATTCTTCAGCGGCAGCAGCGGGATGCCGAGCAATTTCACCGTTGCCCAGCAGGCACTGCACAGCCTGTCCACCACGATGGTCAACGCGCTCGGCGCCGGGCAGCAGGTGGCTAACGTCTGGAAAGGCATTACCGGGCAGACGCTGGACATGGGTAAGGCCTATGACGTCGCGACGATGGCACAGCTTCAGCTCGGGAGCGCTTTCGAGAAGAACGGCAGGCTGACTTCCCAGGCAAAGACGATGATCGCCAACCTCCAGGCGGGTTACCAGGCGATGAATTTCAGCGGCGGGCAGTTCGGGGCGGCGGTCGGAGCCCAGACTGCCATGTCCGGGCTCCAGCACAGCCAGATCGGCGCGGTCAATTCTGCCTACGATCAGCTGCTCCAGATCGTCACCGGGGGCGCAGCGGGAGCATCGGGATTCTTCGGGACGCTCGGCGGTGCCCCGGTTTCCAGGACCCGGGGTGGCTACAAGATGCAGGCACCCCCGGCGTTCGCGGCAATGGCACAGGCGCTGACGTCATTTACCACTCCCGGTGGCGCCGCAGCGTGGAGTGCCCTGACCAATTCCCAGAGCGGGCTCATCCCGCAGCTGGGGAGCCAGACGGACTGGCTGCGCACCATGCAGACCATGGGAGCGCTGTCCTCCGGGCAGACCACCCAGATGGCTGCATTCCAGATGCAGCAGCTGCTCCCGATGATGAGGCATTCTCCCGCAGGACTGGCAATGCTGTCCACGATCGGGCAGGAATTCGGCGGTCCCGTCATGCAGGCCGGGCTGAGCCAGGAGCAGAACTTCAAGAACATCGCGAAATGGACCGGTCAGTTCGCAGCGGATGCCAAGACCTACAACCAGAACATGAACAAGGGTACTGTCGCGGCTTCCAGTATCCCCCGCGATGCCCAGCAGTTCGTCCAGCAGATCGGGTCGAATATCGTCGGGGGGCTCGCCCAGGGAATTACCACCCATGGCGCGGACCTGCAGAACCGGTTCATGGACTCCATGATCAACTCCGGCGGGAACAAGGTCGATGCCGCTGCCCTGCGGAATTACTCGACGTTCATAGCCAACTCGGGAATCCCGAAAGCAGCCGGACTGGACATGGCGCACCAGGTCGCGCAGCGCTCCGGAGCCGGGAGCAATGCTGCCATTACCGCCCAGATCAATGCGGCAATCAGCGGGGCTTACGCGAAAGTCAAGATCACGGCAGACACCTCCCAGATCGGGGCTGCCATGAACAAGCTCCAGGACAAGGTAGTCAAGGCGAAGGTCCAGGCGGACGGCGGCAGCCAGGTCAAGACCCTGCAAGCGTCCATCGACGCACTCAGGAGCAAGACGGTCCAGGCTGCGGCTCGCGCCCAGGGTGCCGGAGCGGTCGCGGCACTGAACGCCGAGATCGCCGCCCTGCACAGCAAGATCGTGACAATCGAAGTGGTCACGATCAACAAGACGATCACGCAGAACATAACCACCGCCGGGGGAGTGGCGAATTCTACCCTTGCCGGGGGTCCGGCGAACATGCGGCTCACTTCCGGGGGGCATGCTGCCGGGTTCCGGGTTCCCGGCTATGGCGGCGGGGATATTCACCCGGCAATGCTGGAAGGCGGGGAAACCGTCGTACCGAAGCATCTCACCCCCCTGGTTGCCCCGCTGATGTCCGCTCACGGAGTCCCGGGATTCGCGGCAGGAGGGTATATCGGGCAGCCCGTCTTCGGGTCACTGAGGTACTGGCTGGGCGCAAACGGCATGGCTCGGTGGAATCCCGCGCTGATGGCGATGCTCCAGCAGCAGATGCAGGCAACCCAGGGCGGCTTCGGCATTCCCCATATGCCCGTAGGTAACCCCGGTATTCACCCGTATGCCCTCACCGGCGGTATTCACCCGTCCGCTCCTGTGCACGGCGTGAGTCCGCAGCGCCAGCATTTCATCGATACCCTGCTCGGCCAGATCAACAAGGACCTGAAGAACTCCAAGGACCTGAAGAATGTTTCCGTCTCCATTATCGACGGCATCGCGGCGGGCATGAAGAACATCGGGGCAGGCTCGCAGAAGATCGCCAGGGAGATGGTGAACCAGATCTCCAAGGAGATGAAGTACGCCCAGGGCGTCGCACAGGCAGCCGCCTACGGGCAGGGTTACGATCCCTCCGGCAAGGGCTCGGGAATCTTCGGGGGCATGAACCTGACCAGCCCCTCGGGACTGACGGCAGCGCAGCAGCATCCTGCCGGTCCTAACTCTCCCGGATTCAACGCCAAGGACTGGAACGCCTATGTCGCCGCCTACGCACAAGGGGACCCCACTCAGCAGGCTCAGTCCGTGCAGGATCAGATGAAGTCCTACCTCAAGACAGAGCAGTCGTTCGGCAAGGATATCGGCAAGCTCCGCAAGCAGCACCTGAACAAGGCGGTCCTGGCACAGCTGATCGCGGCAGGACCGCAGCAGGGAGACGCTCTCGCGCAGTCGATTCTCGGCGGGCAGGGCGGCGTCAGGTCCGTGAACCAGCTGTGGAACCAGATCAACAAGGCCTCGAAGAAACTGGGCGCGCAGGCGGCAATGGGACAGTACGGCGGTACTGTCGCGCCGAACCTCAAGAGCGGGACCTTCGTCAACAACAACGTCTCGATCAGCGTCTCGGTAGGCGGCGGCGGCAAAGGCGACCTGGCTGACCTGAGCCAGAAAGACCTCAATGCGCTGATACAGAAAATCCAGACAGCCTTGCTCAAGCAGGCAAAGAGAAACCGCAAGACCGGCATTCAGCAAAAGGGCAAGGGTGCATAAGGAGGGCTCATGGAACTCAAGCCGCTGACCGTGACATGTAATTCCTGCGGGAAATCAGCGCAGACCTGGGATTACGCCCATCCTGATCTCGCAGTGGAATGCCAGTGCTGTGCTGTCGCGCACGATCATGCCGGGCTCGGCTGCCGCCCGGTCGTCATCTACGCGAACGCGCACCTGACCTTGTTCGAGATCACCGAGCTGCTGGAAATGGCAGCAGAAAAGCAATGGGATCAGCAGTTCACGGATCCGGTTGCCGCAGAATAGGAGACCCGCATGGCATGCTTTGACCAGTCTGATGCCACTCGCGTTCTCAACGCGGAGCTAAAGGCGACTAATTACACCGCCGCTACCACGGTAAGTACCCGGCTGGGCACGAATGCCCCGACCGCGACGGTGAACATGACCGAGCTGACCGGGACGGGATATACTGCCGGAGGGACCGTGACGACATTCAACACGGCTTCGGCGGCGGCGACGTCGAATTCCTCTACCGCTTCCTGGACGAATGGCTCAGGAGGCACCTGGTCTATTGTCGGACTGGAAATCTGGGGGAATGAAGGGACACCGCTGCGGCACATGTTCGGCAGCTGGACGGGACAGCCGATTTCGGTAGCCAACGGCAACACTTTTGCAGTCGCGGCTGCAGGTATCACCGTCTCGCTTGTATAAGAGAAACCTGATCGCGCGGAGGTGAGACGGAAATGACTTCGGTCACCTTCACGTCGAGCGGTTCCTGGGCGTCGGCGGCTCCTGTCGTTGACTGCCAGTGCTGGGGTGAGGGCGGCAGTGGCGGCACTTCCAGCCACGGCAGCTTCGCCGGAGGCGGCGGAGGCGGCGGTGAATGCTCCGAGGAGACGACGCTCGCCGTTAGCGGCACGATCAGCTTCACGATCGGCGCTGGCGGGACATCTACTAACACGAGTTTCCCGGGAACCTCGGTTACCGTCACCGCCCGTTTCGGTGCCAGTGCTTCCGGGCAGTCCGGTGGTGCGGGCGGCAGCGGCTCTACCAATACTATCCACTTCAACGGCGGAGCCGGAGCTGCCGGAGGCGGCGGCGGCTCTTCCGGAGGCGGCGGCGGAGGCGGCTCAGCCGGGAACGGGGGAGCCGGAGGCAACGGCACGGGAACCTCCGGGGGAAGCGCGGGGTCCGGAGGAGGAGCTGCTGGAGCCTCCGGAGGTTCCAGCCTGTCTTCCGGCACCAACGGGAATGCGCCCGGGTCCGGGGCTTCCGGAGGGGGCTCCGGAGGAACGGTCAGCCGTCCTGGCGGGACCGGGGCTGCCGGGCAGATCACCCTCACCTACAGTTCCTCGGTATCGGGAGCCGCGAACCTCGCGGGCATCGGCACCCTGACCGCTGCGGGCAGCATCGCGGGAGCGGTCCCGCTGACCGGCATCGGAACCCTGACGGCTGCACGATCCGGGTTCGGCGCCGCCTCGCTGACGGGCATCGGCACCCTGACCGCGAAGGCAACCCAGCGGGCGCTCGCCGCCCTGTCCGGCACGGGTTCCCTGGGGGCAGCCGGAGGGACGCCCGCTCCCGCCGTAGTCAACCAGTGGGCGAACAGCTATGGGCAGGGCACGACTTTCGCGTCCATCACCTCCGCCCTGCAGTCCTGCGTGGTGGGACTGACCCCGGACTTCTCGGTGGGAGTCGGGTCGGGGACGCCGACGCCGGGAAACTGGCTGTTCTGCATCGCCTCCTGGACGCAGAATCCCCAGATTTCCAATGTTCACGTAGGAGTCGGAGATGATATCCATTCCTACTGGCGGCAGTTCCAGGCATCGTCGGGAACCGGCTGGTCGTTTACGGTATCCGGCACTCCGCTGAACAATACCTATTTCATCGCGACAACCGCGCAGGCGGCGAGTATTACCGTAGGGGACATCTTCCGGGACACCGCGAACCCGGCGGGTATTTTCCGGGTAACTGCCATCGGAGCCCCTTTTGCCGGATTCCAGAACATAAGTTTCTCCCCGACAGCCGGGTCAGCGATGAACAGCCCGGATGTGGTGACGCAGGAGACTGCGGGCATCACCCGTACGGCAATTTCCTATACCCCGAATACTGCCCGGACTGTGGGTCGCGTGTATGTCGCCCCGGACAGGGAACTCGCCGCGATCAACGTCCTGGTCGTGGAGATATCAGGACTGGGACCCTGGGATACGGTTACCGGGACGAATTACAATTACGGCGCTGCGGTTACCTCGCTCGGACTGTCCCTGAGTGCCCCGCCGAGAGCATCGTTCTTCATCGGCGCGACCGGCGGGGATAACATCTCTTCCGGGCAGGCGTTCCTGCCTGCGGGATATACCGCGCTAGCCACCCAGACGCAGACCAACGGCTCTGACCATCTCGCTGATAATATCCTCACCGCCGCTTTCAGGGCGTCGTCTACGCTGGCGCAGAGCGTGTCGGGGACATCTTCCTCCTCTGAGAACATGTCCGGCTTCCTGCTCGGGGTGGAGGTGACGGCAGACAGTCCCATCCCTGCTAGCCAGAACCCGAACTGGCCGTACCTGAAATTCGAGGCGGCATTCGGGTCGGGATTTAACACCCCGGTCTCGGAGATGACCTGGACTGACCTTACCTCCCGACTGTGGAACTGGGATGAGACGACGGGCATCCAGTATCAGCTGGGGGAGATCCAGGCGTCATTCGTGGAGCTGCAGGCGGATAATAATGACCGTTTCCTGACATCCACTAATTCCAGCTCACCGTATTATCCTGACGTCGAGCCGGGAACCCCGGTACGGCTCAGGATGGCACTGGGCACTATCGGCGGCACGATCGTGAACCGCTGGTACATCATCTCGCGCAATGCCCAGGAGTGGACCGAGGAAATCGACGAGCAGTTCCGGTATTACGTCAATACCACCGGGACGGACCTGTGGAATGCACTGTCCGCGACTCCCCCGACATTCTACCGGGGCGAGGTTTACGAAGATGGTCCCTACGCCTGGTGGCCACTCGATGATCAGCCCGGCACGGCGGGAGTGCTGCCCACCCAGATGCTCAATGCCGCCACCGGCAACACCAGGACCCTCAACGTGGAGCTGTCCCCGCTGGGAACAGGACCGACGTCGCCGTTCGGGACAGACGGTTCCTCGCTGGCGTTCGAGTCCCCGGCAGGGAAGAGCCCCGGGATTGCCATTTACGCGGTAGGAGCCAACTCCGGCTGGATGTTCGGGGACCCGGTGCAGTCACCTGCCAGTTTCGACACGGGAAACCCGGTCAGTGCCCAGCCCGGCTCTGCTTCCTGGCAGATGGCGGGTGCTACGGGGAATACCGGGTCCTACGGGTGGTTCCTGGCGTGCAATGACAGTAATTTCCCGTTGCTGGCTAACGGGGTCACTGTCGAGGTGTGGTTCAATTACCAGTTCTTCGGATCGCAGGAGGCAGCCCAGTCGGTGACTCCGCATGTCGTGGCACAGCAGCCGTACTGCCCGTTGTCGATCCTGGAGCTGGCGACGGATACCGCCCCGGTCGCGGTGCTGCAGCTGGATATCTCCGGTCACCTGAATCTCATTACTTACCATACCGGGACCGGCACGTCGCACAGTATTTACACTGCCTCGGACCTGCGGGATAATTCATGGCACATGGTCACCATGACATTGACGCCGACAGCATGGCAGGTTTACCTTGACGGCGGCGATAACGCGAACGTCTCGGGGTCAGCCACGGGAATGACGTCTGCATGGACCTGGCTGATAGCGAACGGGGACCTCGGGACGGCAGGAGGATCGTCACCCGCATCTATCGTGCACGGCGGCAATGTCTCCCTGTCGCATATAGCGGTATTTCCCTATGTGCTGCCATATTACCGGGTACTGGATCACTACTGGGCGGCGATCTCGGCGTTCGGGCAGATCCCGGCTCCCGGGGGAGTAACGCTGAAGCCCCTCCCGTGGGAGAGTCCGGGACCGATTTCCCCGGACGGCCTGTTCTCGTCGGGGACCTACGGGGAAAGTACCGGCGGTCATCTGTGGGCAATGAGCGTCATCGTGGTCGCAGAGGCGGGAGGGAATAACTCCGGTCCTTCCGCGCGGGCGATAGGAGGCGGCACCGCCGTCCAGTTCGATGAAGGAGATTCCGCTGCTGTCACATGGAGCGGGGTTGCCCCGAAGTGGGCGATCTATAATGCGGCACAGTCGGGCAGTGAGCAGCAGGCAGCGATCACTGCCGGGGTCAGTGATGATTTCAGCGGGGGATACGGGGCGAGCGCCGGGTCTTACGGCATCGCCGATACCGGGAACGGGGACGGCTCTTCGCCGCCAGCGGCCTCTGCGGTCGGCGACACGGTAGGAGAACGGATCGAGCGGCTGATGCGGGCGGGCAAGTGCACGTCTCCGAGCAGGTGCATCGACCAGGCGCCGCTGCTGGTGCAGGCGCCGGGCGCCACCGGGGGAGGAACCCAGGCGGGAAGCGCGATCCAGGCGATCCAGGAATCCGACGACGGATTCCTGTACATCGACAACTGCGGCAACCTGACCTACTGGGAGCGTCCGCACCTGGCGAGCCAGTACTCGTCCCCGGTCTGGCAGATCGGTCCTTCCACCGGGAAAATCCCCTATTACCGGGAACTCAACTGGGTCACCGACCCGCAGCGGGTCTTTAACGCGATCACCGTCTCCCCGGTTTCTCCCACCGGAGCGGCACTGCCGCTGATCACTCCCTCTGACGCGGCAACGGCGAACGCCTCCCAGCGCCGGTACGGAGCCCAGCCGCTGCAGGTCACCTCCTGGCTCCAGGACACCTCGGAGATGCAGGCGCAGGCGGACTGGCTGCTGTCCACGTTCGGCACCCCGAGACGACGCGCCGAGCAGGTGATGATCGATGCCGCCGCCTACCCTGCCGCCTGGCCGCTGGTGATCGGGGTCAACGTGGGAGACGTCGTGACCCTGGAAGACTGGGTGGTCGGCGGAGGCGGGGCTGTCTACACGATGCGGGTTACCGAGATCAAGCGCCGCATCGATTTCGGCACGCACAACCAGCCGGTCACCGGGCGCGTTACCCTTACCCTGGACTTCGAGCCTACTTCCTACTGGAGCTGACATGCCGCGCGTTTATGACTGCATTGTCCTCGCCGATGACCAGCTTGATGTCCTGGAAGCCCGCATGGAAGCCCTCGAAGGAGTCCCCGGGCTAGTCCATATCGTCTGCGAATCCCCGGTTACTCATGACGGGGAACCCAAGCCGCTGCATTTCCAGCTGGAGAGATACAATCGCTTCTCCCGCTTCCGAGGGCGGTGGAATCATGTCGTCGTGGAACCCCATGAGATCACCGGGAGCAATCCGCAGGAAAGAGAAGAATCACTGCGGGAGTACCTTCTCCACGGATTTCACGGAGACCCGCACGATATCTTGTTCTTCGGGGAAATGGATATCATTCCCGATCCAGGCAAACTGGAAGATGTCGCCCGCAGGAAAGTACCCTCTGACAGCATGGGGAATTCGGCGGCACGTCGCGACATCACGGCAATCGCTGACCTGCTGACCTAAAAAGGGGGACTGTTGAACGCACTGGTCGCTATCGGCGGGCTCGGCGGGCTGGTGGTCCTGCTGTCGGCGATCATCGTCATCGGCAGGGGCATCTTCAAGCAGGTCAATGCCACCGAGGAGAACACGCTCGCCGTGCAGAACCTCACGAAGGAAGTCGCTGACATGAAGGCGATGTACGCCAATCACGAGACGCGCATTTCCGTCCTGGAAGACAGGCTCAAGCGATGAATAACTTCCTGCACACGAGACCCGCGACCCGGGTAGTGCTGGCGCTTGCGGCTATCGCCCTGCTGATAGCGGGCGGGCTGGTCAGCGAGTATTTCCTGTTCGGCGTCGCCAGCACGGCAAGCCAGATCGCACAGGTCGCACAGCAGGACCAGCGCGCCCTGTGCGAGTCGGGCAATACGGCGCGTGCCCAGCAGATCGGGCTGTGGCAGTACGTCATCGGGTTGTCCTCGCCGCCGAAGACACCTCAGCAGAAGCAGAATATCGCCCTGTTCGAGGCGTACCTGAAGACCGTGTTCAAGCCCCGCAACTGCAATCCGTAAAGGAGCATCATGAAGATCACCTGGGTCATCGCCGGAATCTTCTTCATTCTCGCCATCATCTGCCAAGCGTGGTCGCTGCATCACGGCGCCTGGGGTGAGACGCTGCTGTTCCTGTTCGGGATCTTGTTCTGGTGGCTCAGCGAGCACCCGCGCGTGCCTTAGCCCGCAGGGCGATCCAGTACCTGCCCTGCTCGATGGCATCATCGACCGCGATGTGCGGGCGCAGTCCCGTCCTGTCAATGCTTCTGTAAATTTCCCCCTGCTCTTCCCTGCTGAGATTCATGCCATCAGCGTAGCTTCCCATGTCCCGGCAGGAGAAGCCCAGGGGATTCCTGCCTGCGAACCGCCAGAGATAGTAATTCACCCAGGCGAAATCATAGGCGGCGGGCTTAGCGACGGCTACGGGCTTCCCGGGAAGAGATTCACACCAGCTGGCGAACTTCGGGATCGCAATGCGGGGAAAAGCGCGTCCACTCATGACTTCAGCCCAGGCTTCCGGCTGGGTGTCCCACCATGACATGGTATCCGGGTCGGTCCTGGCATCAGGCAGGGCGATCAGCTTCCCGTACCAGGTCTCCAGTTCCGCACCTTCCTGGCTGAATGCCGCCGCCCCCAGGGCGAGCATGGAGTTCAGCCCCGGGGCGGGACCATCGGCTTCGATGTCAATCGAGACGTAAGTGATCATGCCTGAGAGCATACACTGCCGCAGCTGCCAGATCGCCGGGTATCTCGAAGAAGAAACCAGCAAAGACGGCGACACGGGAAGCCTGGCGCACATGTGGCATGATAAATGCACTGGCTGTGACTGCGAGGTGAAACCCTGTGAGGGAAGGCTACTGTCATTCCTGCGGTCGCTACGGCACGCTCCCCGCCTTCTGCCTGTGCCGCGACTGCCTCGACAGATGGGGGAAAGACCGTGATCATGCGCCTGATCGCGGAAGACTGGGCTCAGCTCTGGCCTAACGTGTTCGCCGTGTCCATCTGGACGGTCATCTTGTTCCTGTGGCATCACTACCGGCTGAAGAAGCACATTTACGCTTCTCATGAGAAACTGGCTCGGCATGTCACGGAGCAGCTTGCCGGGAAAACGGAAAAGGAAATGCTACCCTCAGAAGAGGAGGCGCCATGATTACCATGTCCGATAGCGTGGACCTCGACATGATCCCCGCTGATACCGAAGCGCTTGCCGTGTACGTGGACGGGAGATTCGCCGACGTCGCGGAAGCTAAGGCACGCTTCCCGCACGCGAAAATCCTTTCCATCGCGGTTTTCGCGAAAGATGACGCAGACTGCCTGGATGTGGAGACCGGCGATGCCACTCCTGCCCAGTCAGCGGGATGGGTCGCGAGACAGCTGGCGAGAGGGCTGAAGCGTCCCGTGCTCTATGCCAGCGCCTCGGTGATGCCGGAAATCCTTTCCGCCATGAAGGCAGCAGGTGTCTCTCGCAGTCTCCTGCGGCTGTGGAGCGCGCATTACACGTTCTCTCCGCACATCTGCGGTCCCGCTTCCTGCCGGGCGATGAGCATCTCCGCTGACGGCACTCAGTGGACGGACCGGTTCCACGGCAAGAACCTGGATGAATCCCTGCTGCTCCCCGATTTTTTCGGGGGGATATCACTACTGGAGGAGATCGTGAACAACCTGCCGGAGCTGAGCCCGGGTATGACCGACGCCGACCTGCCGCACTGGTACGTCAGGCGCCTCCAGGCGATCCTGAACTACGTCTACGGCTATCCCTGCAACGTGACAGGTACTTACGACACCATGACCGTCAATGCCGTCAGGATGCTCCAGAAGCGCTATGCGCTTGCCGTGGACGGGATCACCGGCAAGGACACCTGGACCAAGGTCATCGGCGGATGAGGACCCTCCCGCCGTGCCCTGCTTGCGAGGAGACCAAGACCAGGCCTCACTGCGAGAATCCCCAGTGCACGTGGATCAGCTGCCTGAACTGCCGCCGGACCGGCAAGGGGGAAGAATGAAATTCGACCTGGGGCGTTACTCCAAGTTCATCACCGGGGCGATCGGGCAGGCGCTGACATTCGCCTCGCTGTACTACGGCACGAATCATTACGTAGTCCTGGCGGTCGCGATAGCCGCCGCGCTCGGCGTTTACGCGGTCCCGAACAAGCAGCCGCCGGTCACATAGCACAGGAAAAGAGAAAGCCCCGCTCCGGCGGGGCTCCTTTTCTCATTGGAGAGAGATGGACTGGGATTACCTCATCTGGCTGTGGCGGGAAATCCCGCGTGACTGGAAGGTCAGTGCCGTGGCGTGCGCGGTCCTGACCCTGTACCTGCTGCTGGAGATATGGAGCACGTTCGCGTGAGTGGATGGATCACGAAAGACTCAGGCAGGCGTGAGGAATACGCTTCGGGAATGATCCGGGATGTCAACGGGGACAAGCCCAGGTTCGACCTGATTTTCCCAGAGGGGATTCCCTATGAGTACCAGTTCCTCACCCGGCTAGCAGGACTGCTGACCCGGGGAGCGCTGAAATACGGGGAGAGGAACTGGGAGAAGGCGTCAGGAGAAGAGGAAATGGCGCGCTTCAAGGCCTCAGCGCTGCGCCATCTCCTGCAGTGGATGTGCGGTGAAGATGACGAAGATCACGCGGCGGCTACCGTCTTTAATCTTCTGGCGTACGAGACTACTAAGGTGCGACGAGACGGACCCGGACGCCTGCCTCCCGGAACATGATCTCCGATACTTCCCATTCGGGAGCCCAGAACTGATCATTCCAGTCAGGTTGAGTAGTGACAGCTTCCGCTATTCCTGACTGGATGATCCCGCGAGCGCAGTCCGAGCAGGGGTACAGCGGGCAGTAAATCACGGCACCCAGGAGGCTTGTTCCCGTCCGGGCAGCATTATAGATCGCGTTCCGCTCGGCGTGCTCGGTCCACCGGAGCTTCTCCCTGCGTCCGTTTCTCACAGAACGGCTGAACCTCAGCTCGATGCCGTCATCGACCTTGCGGGGAAGTCCGTTGTACCCCTGCGTGAGGATCTGCCCGCCCTCCCCGATAATCACGCACCCCACTTTGGTGTTACGGTCCTTGCTCCACGATCCGATATGACCGGCAAGCTCCAGCCAGCGATCATCCCAGTCAGTCATTTCTTTTCTTCCGGTATCCCTGGGGTCCTTTTATCACGGGACGGCGGTGAACTCTCCATTTCGCCCTGCGCTCCCGGGAGGCTTCGAGTTCTTCTTCCAGGACTTTCCGCTCGGCAGGAGTGATCTCGCGGTACAGCGGGCATTCCTGCCTGGATAGCGAGATGCGAAGCACTTTGCCGCATTCCCGGCAGTGCTCTTCGTGATAACAGGACCAGTAAATGCTCTCATCTCGCCACGACTGAATTCTCCAGCCGCATTCCGGCGTCTTTCCCTGACGGGGGAAAACGGGAACTACCAGGATCACTTCCCCTAGATGCGGGCCTTTCCAGTGCTGCCCCTTGCACAAGTCCGGGTCTTTCTTTCCAGGGGTCCTGGTTTTCGCCGGATCATCCTGGGCTGCGGCAGCCCGCTCCTGCGACCGGGAACCGGGAGAACCCCATTCCCACCTGCTGCGGGAGTGCCGCTCGTAGGGGTCAGGCATAGCACCACCTTACATCCCGGAACCTGACGGCGCAGGAACAGAAGAAGACGGACTGGCATCAGGAGAAGCGTCCGGGGTCACGCTGAAGGGAGCTGCGTCCGGAGATGCCTCAGGAGAGCCTGAGAGCGTCGCTGAGGGACTTCCGGAGACGCCTGACCCTGATGGGGTGACGGTAACAACCGGAGCCGGAGAAGGCGAGTGAGTGCTGTACCCGCCTAGTGTCGTGCCGTACTGCACAGGTCCGCCGAGGTTACTGGAGAGCGTCTTGCCGGTGGCGTGCTCCACGACGACCAGGGTCACGAGGCAGGCGCTCAGGGTGACCGCGAGCAAGCCTCCCGCGACGCCCAGCTTGTGTCCCAGGTTCCACGTCCTGTGCAGGGTCCGGTGCGCTCTCAGCTCATCGATGTGGCGCTCCAGCGGCATGTCCGCCAGGTAAGTCTCCTGCCCCTTGCCGCGCTGTTTCCGCGCCTTCAGCTTCGCATGCGCCTTGCGGGTCCTGTCCTCGAAGATGAATGCCCCGACGCTGTAGGTGATGCTGGACAGCGCCGCCCCGAACAGCGTCCCGGCATCCCCGAACAGGGAGCCGATGACCATGGACACCACCGACGCCCCTGCCCCCGCTGCGAGGGTGACGGGACTGAGCTTTTTCTCCTCCGTCACAGGGCGATGATGAGGATCGTGATCACGATGGCGAGAACCAGGATGAACCCCAGGGGCTCGGGAACCCAGCCGAGCCCCCAGACGCGCACGCTATGCCCCTTACGGGGATGCCAGGGATCTTTCACCTTGTCATTGACCTGGTACCGGTTCCGCCGTGCAACCTTCTTCGCCATCTCATTCCTCCTTGCAGCTCTTGCATTTCCCCGGCTTCCTCCCGGGTTTCCCGCATTGCGGGCAGTAGTATATCCGTATCCTCCAGGGAGCAGCCATGCACCCCCGCCCGGAGTCGGACCGGGCAGCCAGGTTTAGGAAACCCGGTGAAAGATCCGCTATCGGGGGCTTGAAACAGACCGGAAATCAGAGGGGCATCTGAGAGTTGAACTCAGCATCGACGGTTTTGCAGACCGCCTCCCGCACCAGCGAGACATGCCCCGTCATGGTACCCCCGCCGCGAGTCGGACGCGGCACCCGGGATTCGGAATCCCAGGGGAAGATCCGCTACCGGGGGTTGGTCTTGCAGCAGTCACAGCGGGCATTCCTGTCACAGGCATGGCAGCATACCACGCACAGGCGCATGCCGAATGACATCGTATGGCATTCGGTACGGGGGATGACAATGGTCTTCACGATCGGTCCAGTAAATAGCGGGCAGGAAAGTGCCGGAACCAGGGGTCGAACCTGGGGTGCGTATGCCACTGCTTTACAGGCAGCTGGACGGTCCGTCGTCCACTTCCGGCAGGGTCAGTGATGAATATGACCCGGATAATATCGCATTAGCCTCTCCTCATTGTCAGGTTGTTCTTCATGCAGTACCCGCAGATCACGGAATCCTTCAAAGGGGTGCGCTGCTTGCAGACATAACACTTCTTCCCCGAAGTGCGCCTTTTCCCCTTGCGCTTGCCGAAAATCCACATGATATTCCTTCCCGAGGGTGATCGACGGGGCTCGAACCCGTGGTCTCCGAATTCACAGTCCGGCGCTGTACGGCAATGCCTCCAACTCAGCTACGACCACCGTAGGCGGCGAAGGAATCGAACCCTCGTCTTCTGCTCGTAACGCAGAGGCCCTCCCATTGGACGAGCCGCCCTTTATTTCCTGCGCTTGATCTCCCGGTTGATACCCCGGTGCCTCAGGGAGAATGCCCCTCCGAGAACCGCGATCCCCGCCACTACGATCAGCAGGGCTATCACTGCGGTCACGTGCAGGGCTTTCATGCAAGCCCATACCGCCAGTGCAGATATTGCCCCGATGGCCACGTACCCCCGGCGAGCCGGACGTTCCTTAGGTGTTCTCATCTATTCTATTCCCTTCTTCCGCACACCCAGAAGGACTCGAACCTTCGCCCCGGGATTCGTAATCCCGGATCCTATCCTCTGGACCATGGGTGCTGGAAGCCAGGGGTCTGAGGGATGAAAGCCGCTTGACCCCCGGCAGTGGAGATGTCCCGAATCGAACGGGAGTTTCCTGATCCTGCATGAAATCCGCAATTTATGCATTCACTGGGCATTCCTGTCATCCCCGTAGGCAGCAAGGGAGTTGAACCCCTGTCTCCGGCTTGTCGAACCGGTGCTCTCCCGTTGAGCTAGCAGCCCTCATGTGCAATATGCCAGTCAGCTATCCACCTTCCGGATCATCGTGTGAATCTTGTTATATGCCGGACCGAAGTTCACCCGGGTTACCACGGGCAGCTGGACCGGGAAGATCCGGTGCAGCTCCGTTGCCTTACGCTCGTAAGTGCTGCCCTTGCGGTGCACGATCAGTTCCGCGATCTCTACTGAGCAGCGGGTCCGGTCGAGTATTTTTACCTGGTAACCGCTTCCGTCATCGCCGATGCAGTCTACCGTCATCCGCTCCCACTCACCGTCAGGATCGTCGCGGTACGTCCAGATTTCCTCGTTGACGAAACCTTCGAGGATATCGGCGGTGTAGTCCCCCCGGTGCTGGTGGATGTCAGAGTCGGGGATATGATCTCCCCAGGCGTGAATACGCTCAGCCGAACCGTCTTCCTCTTCATGCAGGACCACTACGGCAAAGCCGTTCGGGTTCTGGTAGATCCTCATCCGCCCGCCATCCGTATCACGATCATCAGCATGATCCCCAGCGCGATGAGCAAGAACGTCCACCTGCCCAGGACTTTCCAGGATATTGCTCCCAGGGTAAACGTCACCAGCGGGACTGCTGACAGCATCCACAGGTGAAGCCAGGGATAATACTGCCCGGCGAAGACCATCTAGATGATGCCGTACTTCCAGGCTATCCATCCGCATGTCCCGAGGATCAGGGCTACTCCCAGGAGGAAGCCAGGAAGACCCAGCTTCATGGTCAGCCAGACTGCCGCCACTCCGGTCACGATCCCCGCGAGGGCGACGACCGAGAATGCCCACGGGTGCACTTCCTGCGCCATTGCCAGTATCATCATTCCTTCTTCCCGGAAGCGGGTCATGGGTCAGCCAGTGATCCGCAAGCTCCCTCCAGGATACTCCCCGGGGGAGGAAATCGTCATCGATCGTCATCTCATACCATGCGAGTGTCACACTCCGCCTCCAGCGGAACTGACGGGATTCGAACCCGCGATCTCCGCCTTGACAGGGCGGTGCTTTAGGCCAGCTAAGCTACAGAACCGCTCTGGCGCAGGGATTCGAACCCCGATAGCTGCCTTAACGGGGCAGCGTCCTGCCGTTGAACGACACCAGATCAAGACTCTTTAGGGTCCTGTCGGGACCAGTTCCGGGGGAAGGATTTGAACCTCCGACTTCTGGGTTATGAGCCCAGCCAGCTACCGAACTGCTGCACCCCGGGTCGATAAGAAAATCCTATACCCTCACAGAGGGTGAGTCAAGGACTTTCTTCGTAGCGATATCCCGTGCCGACCGGGAAACTAGTCCTTATGAGGGACTCGTGAGCAGCCGCTTCACCATATCGCCGTGCTCCGTGCGGGATTCGGACCCGCGTTCTCCTGTTTGAAGGACAGGCGGCTTGGACCGCTAGCCTAACGGAGCATGCCCTTCAGCTTCGGGTACTTATACTGCCCTGCGGGTACCTGCCGCACTTCTTGCACTTCACGAGAACGATCCTGATCCGCAGCATCGGGGTGATCGTTACCTTCTTCTTCCACTTGTGCAGTCCGCCTTCCGGGCAGCGATACACGGGCTGGACACCTTTTCCCGGCACTTTCCCTCCGTACTCCCACGGGGACTCGGACCCCGTTCCTGAGTCTGAGAAACTCAGATCTTACCCATAGACGATGGGAGCATGGCACGGGCGGAGGGACTCGAACCCCCATGATCCATTACCTTGTCTCCCGGTTAGAAGCCGGAGGGGTTACGCCCGCTAGATCCCGTTGCACGCGGGAAGATCGCAGTCGTGGGCATCTGCCGGACCGCACCTGATGCACGAGCATGTACAGGAAATACCTAGATGCTGCTTGGCAAGGTAAACTTCATGCGGACTGAGCTGGTCTCCCCGCTTCCAGGCTTCAGCCAGTTCACTCAGCCGGGACACTTGCCCGCTGCCAGTAGCCGTACTTGCCGGAATCAATCCATTCCCACTGAACGTCGAGCGGGAAGTTCTCGTCCTCGTCGTGAGGGGACCACGAACCTGTCTCGAACGACATGACGCCTCCAGTAGGGCAGCCAGGAATCGAACCCGAGGAAAACTTCTGTTGATAAGACAGCTGCGCTCACCATTTAGCTACTGCCCCGTAGGCTCCCAGAGAATCGAACTCTGCACGACCACTGTATCAGAGTGGTTCCGACCGACCAGGTGGACTGAAGCCCGTGTTACTTCCCGTTTTTCTTCTTCTTCCCCTTGATGAATTTCCCGGTCTTCGGATCACGGGGCTGGGCATTTTCCTTTGACCATTTTCTCATCCACGGCTTTCGCTGTTTCTTGTTCCTGCCGCCGTACGCCTTCCCGACCTTGCGTCCTTGCTCGCGCTGTTTCTCGGTCGGTCCACGCTCCTTCGCGACCTGCCTCCCCCGTTCCCGCCCTTCTTGCTGACGTTGCTTAGCGAAAATCGCGTAATGAGAATCCTCTTTCGGGCAGACCCAGCGTTCCGGATTCAGGAAGCGGTGCATTCCTGTTCCGCAGACAGGACATTTTCTTCCCCAGTGCATTTTCCCTTCTCCCGCCGAGAGCAGAGGTGTTGATCCCCCAGGTATTACCCTGCATGCCTGTTTTCGGGACAGGTTGCTGAACCGTCAGCGTGCTCCCGTAGAGGGGATGCCAGCTCCCTGACTGGCTTAATCCCCGGACCCTGATCACGATGATCCAGATCACCGCGATGAATATCGCCCCGAACAGCACGAGCAGGACCCGCTCCGCCCTGGTGACGGGACGCTTCACGAACATCTTCGTTCCCTCTCCGAGGAAGGCGGGATAATCGAAATCCTGGGACAGTGCCCTCATCTCGTTTCCAGCGAGAGCCCGGTCCCTGCCGGGTTCACCTTCCAGGTTCCTACCCGGAAAATCCTTTCGGATGTTCTGCCCTGCGTTTCATCTCCTGGCATTTACCTCTCGGGAGACCGCATTTATCGCAGATTTTAACCGGCGAGCGCCCTTTCCCCTTGATCGCCTTCTGCGCTCTCCGGTTGCTGCCCGCGTATTTCATCAGCGCGAGGACTGCCATGGCAGATATAACCAGGAATACAACCCATCCCATGTTACTTCTGATCCCTTCTTTTTCCTGCGAGGAGAGCGGGATACTCGAAATCCACGGCATTACCCGCGCACTTCTTAGCAGGAAGGCCGAGCGCCCTGGCTCGTTCACTCTCCATGTCCTAGTATAGCGTCAGGTGACCCGTAATGGGGTCAAGACGCTCATCAAGATCAGGACCGAACGCCGCTGCAGTGAACGTGGGAACACCGCCGAACTCGGTCAGTCCCGAATCCTCGATCAGCTCATGCACGATTCCCGCTGATTCCGCCGCCTTGCAGAGATCGAGCAGTTCCTGCTCCGAATTGACGATGCAGCATATCTTGCGAAAGTTTCCCAGGATCCACTCATATTCCGGAGCACTGAACTCCGCTGCGAGGTATATATTCTCCCCGAATGGCGGGTCGAGCTGCAGCCTGTTCGTCAGCCAGGCGATGGAAGCGTGAGCACCCTGAGCAATCTCCTTGCCCCTTCTCATCTTCAGGTCTTTCCGAATAACGATGACCTGCTTGACGTTATCCATGTACCCCTCCCCGGATTCGAACCGGGAACCTCTCCGCCCTGAACGGAGCGCCTCTGCCAGGTTGGGCTAGAAGGGCAGGGTGCCGCCGGAGCGGCACGTTACTACTTGAGTCCCGCGATGAAGTCCGTCCATGCATCAGACGTGAACGTTATCACCGGGCTGGCATTTCCGAGCCCGCTGTCCCGGACCTGGATGCCGTTACGCACTTCCAGGCAGTTGGTTCCCCCGCTGTATCTGCTCTTGCGCCACTCCAGGCATTCGCGGGAGGCACAGTGACTAGACTTCACCCACATCAGATATCACCCCGATCCTCGTTGCGGGACTCCGGGGAGACCCCGAACTTCCAGCCTGGCACCGGACGCCGGATGCCATAGGTAACGCCTGACCCGAAGTTACTGCTTCTGTTGAAACTGTTTCCGTTCGAGAACATACCCTTCACCTCCTCCGGCATGATACCATACGAGTGACCGACGAGACTCGAACTCGCCCCCTGACCTTGGCAAAGTCAGATGCTAACCGCTGACACCACGGTCACGCACAGGACTCCCCTTGCGGTCACCGAAGCTCCTACGGGGAGTCCTGTTCCTGTATGAGCGGCATGACCGCCTGAGATCATCTTAGCAGAGCCCGCTCGGAGAATCGAACTCCGACCCCCGGCTTACCATGCCGAGATGCTCACCATTACCACTAAGCGGGCATTACGTCCTATTCCTCAGGACGCTTCCTCTTCCTTACTGGAGAAGCCTTTTCCTGTCCCGTCCTTTGCTTCGCCAGCCTGATCTTCGCGTCCCCTCCGTTCCCCTTGGCTCCGGAGTGCATCATCTTGTGATGCCGGGGGCGCGTACGTGAAGTGTTACCGTCGTTTCGTGGCATGTATATCCCTGTTTAACGTCCAGGGTCATGACGATGAGTGAGCGGACAAGATGATCACCTTCTACACGGGAGAGCCGGTACGCCCTCCCCTCCCTTTGCTGCGTCAGCAGCCCCGTGGGCGTCCGGTATGCACCCCTCGCGCCCTGCCTTCGGGTCACTTAGATGACAGTTCATGCAAGCAGAGGATCCTGTCATGCCCGTACTTCCTCGAAGGTGATCTGCTGCGGGAGCACGATTCGGACGTGCACCTGGGCTGTCAAAGAGCCTCGGGCTGCCGTTACCCCATCCCGCAATGACCTAACCTGATGAAGATGAATCCGCAGCGACGGCAGTGAATCTTTCTCCGGAGAGAGGAAATCCACCACTTGCAGAATTTGCACACGCCAGTGCATCTTGCATGCTGACAAGTCAATGTGCATCCCTGTCCCGCAATGTCAGGAGAATCTCTTCCGTTCTTCCGGTGTCATCATACGCCCGACATGCCACCGGCTGCACCAGAAGCACGGATATCCCTCAAGGTCCCGTCCGTGCTTTTCCGTCATCGCCACAGCAGCCTTGATGGCGGAAGCTTCCGAGGAGTACCTGATCTTTGGCTTCCCCGGAGGTCCGCAGGTGGCGTCCTGTCCGTAGGCTTCGCCAGCTCGCAGGTGCATCCGCGTTTCACTGTCGTCCACTACTACCCCACGATCTCCCAGTCATCTGCCAGGAGGTCCCAGTTCGCCCCGCCGAACGGACGGAGGATGCCCCTTTCGGGATAGTCGATCATGAGCAAGGGCATTACCTCACGTCCGTCAGGAGACTGGACATGGACAAGCTCAAGATGCGCGCCTGTCCAGTCATGCCTCCCGCCTGTCCAGACAGCACGGGCAGCTTTCTTTCCCTGCTTCACTGCTCTCAGCGCTTCGCCGAAATCCATCTTCCACCTCCGAGCCGCCAGACGGTGCCGACCCGTCTCATCTGCCTTACAGGGGCAAAGCCACAGCCGTGCGTGGCGGCATTGTTTCCGTACGCCTGGCGGGAGTCGAACCCGCATCGACACGATGGCCACTAGCACCTCAAGCTAGCCCGTCTCCCTGTTGCGGCACAGGCGCATGTTCTCTTACTCCGGCAGCTTGCCGACCTCATCGTGGATCCGCCTGCTCCGCACGACGTGACCAGCCTGTCCCGTGTGGGCTCCAGGCTCATCTACCGGGACCGGGATCAGCTCCCGGAGCTTCTCCTCGAAACGGAGGGCAATCTCCCCGATGGTTACGTCCCACCTCAGCACAGCGGCTTCAATTGCCCCAGCGGGCAGCTCCACGTCGATCTCGCGGTCTTTCCGGAGGAAGTCCTCCGCCAGGTCCTCCACGGTCTGCAGGATCAGATCCCTGCTGTTCATTGCATTTTCCCTTCCGGTACCTGAATGCCTGCCAGAGTACGATCAGAGTGAGTACGGCTCCGGGACCTTGCCCCAGGATAAGCACCCAGCTGTGCGTCATGATCCCGCTGAGTACATACCAGTCATAGCTGTTCATTCCGGCGATGAAAAACGGGACTGAAAGACCCTGTACGTTCTTGCGCTGCCGGTTGACAGCTATCTGGTGCACCAGCCCTAGCTTGGCTGCGACCGAGGACAGGACCGTGATCACCGCTATGGCGGTCAACCTTTCCTCCCGAGCCCATCCCCGGTGCTGATCCGGGCAGTCCGCCCGTACGAAGGGCAGGTGCACGCTGGTGCGACAGGCAGGTGATGCAGCTCTCGGGGCTGGACTCGAACCAACGGGGGCATGGATCAGAGCCATGCTGGGATGCCCGCATCCCACCCGAGATCATTTACTTCCGTAGGCAGCGGGGGAGTCGAACCCCCAGACAGTGCTTTTTGAGAACACTAGCTTTACCAGTTAGCGTTAGCTGCCCGAGCCTGCATCAATCCAGATTTTCCCGAGGGGAAGCCCGGTGATCTTGCCATCTTTATCTTTCGGGGCGCACTTCTTGCACGGCTTTCCCCGGTATCGTCTTGTTCCGTTGCATTTCGGGCAGGTTACTTCCGGCACTTTCCCTGCACTCCCCCCCGGACTCGAACCGGGACACGGTGGATTAAAAGTCGCACTGCTCTGAACCATTGAGCTAGGGGAGCCTATGGCGAAGGCAAGTCCCGTTTACTCATGATCTCCTCCTGTTGCATTTACAGCCTTTGCATTTGCAGATGCAGCTGATCTTCGTGGTGGTACCGGTGGTCCCGGAATTGCTGTGCCCTCTCGGAGAGCATCTGCAGAACGCCCCGAAAGGATTACAGCACTTGCGAGCCATTTCTCATCATTCTCTTCCGTAGTACTCCGGGTGAGATTCGAACTCACGACCTGCCGATTAAGAGTCGGACGCACTGCCGCTGTGCTACCGGAGCATGTTACCGGGGCTGGTCCTGCTTTCGCATGATGATCTCCTTGAGTTGATGTACCTTACGTCGGGACAGGGAATTTCGAAATCCCGGCCTCCAGACCCCCAGCCTGGCGTTCTTCCTCTGAACTATATCCCGGTGCGGCAGCCTGCGGGTTCGGGTAGATCTTTGCCCTACTCCCGCATGATCGTCATCATTCCCGGACTTGGCAGGAGTAAAGTCCTGTGCCCGGTCCCGGCTGCCTCGAACGGGCGAGGGGAATCGAACCCCCGTAACTAGTTTGGAAGACTAGGGCTCTGCCATTGAGTTACGCCCGCAGGGAAATGCGGGCTGCCGAGGACCCGCATTCCGGTGATCACTTTCTGAATCGAACAGAAGACCTCCCGGGCTTCAACCGGGCGCTCTTGCCAGCTGAGCTAAGTGACCATAGGTAATCCCGTACGCGAATACGGGATTACTGTTCCTCAAGACGGGCTGCCAGGATGGCGCAGCATCCGCAGCCTGTATCCGTCGCGCATCATCAGGAAATTTCCCACGAGAGGCTGCCGTAGCGGACACCGATCGTTTCATGCGCATCATAGTAGGGTCATGCCGTCCAGCAAACCCTCGTCCGCCAGCGAAGACTCGAACTTCGTCTACCACGTCCCAGGCGTGGCGCGCTAACCTTTACACTACAAGCGGATTCACGAGGGGCGCTCTGCCACTGAGACGTACCAGGGGCATTTGCCCCCGGGCAGGATTCGAACCCGCGACTCCCCTCTCGTCTGGATGGCGTGATTTGAACACGCGATCTCTGCGTCCCGAACGCAGCGTTCTCGCCAAGCTGAACTACATCCAGATGAAATTACTGCCTGCGCCTGATCGCCAGGATCACGATCACGAACGCCGCTGCCAGCACTGCGATGATCGCCAGTGCAGCCATGTCATCGTCCGGCTTTCCTGTTCCGGCGCCTCCGGGCAATCAGGAAGAAAGCGGAGGGAATCCCTACCACGATAAGGAAGGCTTCCCATACATAGACGACATTGACGTGACCTATCATCTTCTTCTCTTCTCTTCAGGACTTCCCTGTCCTAGCCCCCTCGCCGGATTCGGTACCGGCATCTCTGCCTTATCAGGGCAGCGTCTTAACTTAGACCATTCGGGGATGAGCCGGGGGAAGGCCTCACACCTTCATCTTCACCCTCAAAGGATGATGTCTTATCTTAGACGACCACGGCATGGCGACCCCGGGACACACCGGGGAAGGAAGAACCAGGATCGCACATCACGAACACTACCAGATTCCCTGATGATGTCAAGCGTGGAGTATCCGGGAGCCGGACCCGGCACCTCTGCGTTGCCGACGCAGCGCTCTGCCGCTGAGCTAATACCCCAGAGATTTTTTCCAGCATTTTTCACATAGACCAGTGCCAGGATGCTTCTTCTTCCGCTTGCCGCACCAGGAGCATTGTACCCACCTGGGAACAGGCCTTACGATCTTCTTCTTCTTCACGTGGAGTCAGTCGGAATCGAACCGGACCACAGCAATCTTGCAAGGATCGCTCGCCACCTTGGTACATGTGACCCCATGGACCGGGAGCAATGAATATCTCCCGGTCTGTTATCAAGCAAATGGAGTTGTCAATTCAGCATGCCTGTACGAGAGGCCTTACGCGAGGCGAGTAGGATTCGAACCCACATTGTCCGGGTTGGAGCCGGAAGTCCTGCCGTTGAACGATCTCCCCATGTATTTTCAGTTGTATCAAGCAGAAAGGCTCTCCTGCAACCAGTTTCCTGTTTTTGCTGGAGAGCCTCCCCGGGTTTCCTTCGCGGGCTACCCGGAGAGGTCTTCAGGCTGCTTGAACGCATGCCACGGTAGCGAGGTCCCTCGCTGGATGGCGGCATACGTCATAGTCATGCATCCGATAATACAGCATTCCGGAGAGAGCTGTCAACTGACATGTCTCACCCAGACGATGAACGCGATAACCAACACTACGATGATGCCCACGATAGTGTCCTGAGGACTCCATGCGGAGAAGGATTTACAGTGCCAGGCGCCATGGCAGGCTTTCATTGCGAGGTCCATGTCACCTCCTGCGGCGGACCACGGCGATCACGAAACAGGTGATCGCGATGATGATCAGCGAGTAGCCCACGACGGACCCCCCGGTCTTCCCGAGCGCATGGCGGGCGAGGTGAAGGCTGCTCTGATCCCAGGAGAGGAAGCAGATGACCGCGATGCCCACCACGACCGGGAACACTCTGCCCTTGCCCTTGCGGACGACCTGCGTGTCCGTGCGGGTGTCGATGCTCTTCGCCATCAGCCCCTCATACCGGACGTGAAGGCAACCGCGATACCCGCGATCAGGACAACCGCCGCGATGATGTAGGTCGGGATCGGGTTGTGGGTCGTGAAGTACTTGGTGACAATACCGATATGCCCGGACATCGAGAGTCCGAGCAGCACCCCGGCGAGCACTCCGACCAGGTAATGCAGCCAGCCGCCCTGCTTGATCATGATGAGGGCGGTAACGAGGATGACCACCAGGACGGCGATCCCCGCAGTCACTGCGACGCCCTGGATGAGCTGAGGGTGCCCGGGTCCTATCGTGAGGATATGTCTCATTTCCCTTCTCTTTCTTTCAGCATTGCCCGACCTCAAGTCCCTTGTTGTAAGTGACCCAGGGACTCCAGTCCGAGCCATTGCCCGATACTCGTATCGCGGCTTGCGCGTTTCCGATGGGATCATACGGGATGTTCCCGTGAACGGTGTTCACCTGCCAGTAGCCGATGTCCACATTGCCGTCACGGTAATACCCCTTCGCAGGATCCCTGGCATATTGCCTGCCGCCGGATTCTGCCCTGGCGACCTCAGCTGCCAGGAATGCCGCTGAGCGGGAGCCTCCGGCTCTGATCCACAAGGCTTCCAGCTGGGTGCAGGAGAGAGTCCCGCCCTGGATGGTACCATGACCGCCGGTAACGCTCTTCACGACCCCTGCTCCGCCTGTTCCCGCCGAGTAACCGGCGAACAGGATCACGGCGAGCAGGACATAAGCCTTGAGACTGTTCTTCTTCTTCGGTATCTGTACTTTCTTCTTGCGGAACGCGAACAGCAGCACGATCCCGAGAAACACTCCTACAGCGAGATGCCCCGCGCTGCCTGTTTCCTGCCAGAAAGTACCGAATGCCTTTCCGGCATTGCCGATGATTTTCTCCCGGAATGCGAGCCGCCCGGGACCGGCAGATCCCGGGCGGCAGCTTGAGCGGACTAGCAGCCGAGAATGTTGCCATCCTGCGGCTGATTGCCGTCACCGTTCAGACTGGTCTCGGTCCAGGTCTGGGGGGCTGCCATCTTGGAGCACTTGAGCAGGTAGGACAGGGAGTAATCCGTGATCCCGGTCCCGCCGAAGGCAGTTCCCGTCTTGAAAGCGAGCTGGTACCACGTGCTCATCCGGGGCTGGTCACCGCTGATCGTGACGACCGCCATCCCGGAAGGGGGGCGGCTGGCGGTGAACGAGTAATCCGCGCTGCCGCCGAGAGCAGAGGACGCCCCGAGCCTGGTGCTCGCGGTGACGTGACTCCCGTGGTAGCTGCCGGACTGGTTCGGGGCGAGCTGACCGGGAATGGTGGCAAAGCTTCCCTCAAGCCCGGTCAGGCGGGCGGTGTAAGCATTCCCGCCAGC
>Ga0207652_10001000_pt1 | contig 26079 bp, 28 predicted proteins | sample KBSC63BmetaG_FD_184334 | JGI IMG/M metagenome (GOLD analysis project Ga0207652, IMG submission 184334) | Corn rhizosphere microbial communities from Kellogg Biological Station, Michigan, USA - KBS C6-3B metaG (SPAdes) (version 2) | ecosystem: Host-associated > Plants > Roots > Rhizosphere ... | reverse complement strand
GTCGAGGTCGTTCGCGACTGGGCCCGGCTTCACCGGCAGCGACCGGGAGAACTTCGTCAAGGCGGTGGATCAGCTCCCGGCGATGGGCCGGAGGATCGTCGACGTGATCGGCGGGGCGATCACCGTGCGCGTCCTCACCAACTCGGCCCCGAACTGCGGCGCCCAGACGTCCTGCGCGGGCTTCGACCCCGGCAACGGGTACTTCCTGATCGTCAACCGCTCCCAGCTGCACAGCTCATCGGGAAGGTTCGTGATCACGCACGAGCTCGGGCATCTCGTCGACTTCCTCGGGTTGGACACCTTCTCCCACGAGCAGTTCAAGACGCTGTTCTCCAGGTCGTCGAAGTGGAGGGGCTGCTTCCGGGTCGGCGGCCAGTGCGCCCCCTTCCTCGAGGTGTTCGCCGACCAGTTCGGCTTCTTCGGGACGAACGCACACGGCATCCAGTCCGGCTACAACGACGACCGGCTGGCGACCGGCCCGGGGTTCGCGACCCTGTTGCGCTCGCAGTGGGCGTTCCGTCCGCCCCAGAATCGCAATCCGCTTGCCGGCTTCGGCCCGCTCGCGAAGAGCTTCGAGGGCGCCCTCCACAGCGGCGACGATGCGCTCTAGTCAGCCGATCCTGTTTCCGCTGCTCGTTGCGGCGGCGCTCGCCACGCCCGCGGCCGGCTCGGTCGACCGCGCCGCCGCGCTCCCGACGAAGGTGCCGGGAGCTCTGACGGTGGGGGTCGACATCGGCACTATCGGCCTGGCCGAGGGCTCGGTCCAGAACGGGGTCGTCAAGAGCGCGAGCGGGTTCGAGATCGACCTCGCCCGTGCGCTCGCCCGCCGGCTCGGCCTGCAGCTCCGGCTCGTGGACGTGCCGTTCGCACGGGTCTTCACGGCCGGGGCGAAGCCTTTCGACGTGTCGATCGCGCACGTCACGATCACCGCCGAGCGGGCGCGGTCGGTGGATTTCTCGGCCCCGTACTTCGTCGTGGACAAGGGCGTCCTGGTCGCTCCCGGCGTTCCTCCACCGACGACCCTGGCCGAGCTCCGCAAGCTGCGGATCTGCGCCCAGACGGCGACGACGAGCATGCGGTACGTCCGATCCGTCCTGCGGCCGGCGCGCGCGCCGCACGGCTTCCCATCGCCGATCGACGTGCTGCGGGCTCTGTCCGACGGCTTCTGCCAGGCGATGATCGCCGACCTCGAGATCCTCGTCGCGGCACGACAGGACGAGCCGGATCTGTACGGACCGATCGCCGGCCGGATCGTCACCGACGAGCACTACGGGGCGGTCTTCGCGAAGGGATCGAAGCTGACGCGGCCGGTCGGCGCCGCCCTGCGCTCGCTCGCCAGCACCGGCGCCGTCACCCGGCTCGCAAACCACTGGTTCGGCGCCGGCTGGGACCGGGTGGCCGTCCTCAGGTAAACATCGCGATGGTGTCGAAGCGGTCTCGCATGCTCCCCGTGGCGCTGGTCGCAGCTGCCACGCTGGCCGCGGGCGCTCTCGCCGGCGGCCACGCGCCGCCGACGAAGAGCAAAGGCGTCCTCACGGCGGCGATCGAGCTCGGCAACCCCGGCTTCGCGCAAGGCACCCTCCGGAACGCGCACGGCTTCGACGTCGACGTCGCCGCGGCCCTGGCCAGGCGTATGGGGCTGAAGGTCAAGCTCGTCGACTACCCCTTCGGGCGGCTCTTCCTCCCCGGCGCGAAGCCGTACGACGTTGCTCTGGAGTTCGTGACGATCCTGCCGGGGCGCGCGCGGTTCGTGGACTTCTCGGTGCCGTACTACTCCTCGACCCAGGGCGTCCTCGTCGCCCGCGACGTCACCGGGCCGGTGACGCTCGCGCGGCTGCGCAAGCTGCAGGTGTGCGCGAAGCAGGTGACGACGGGCTTCGAGTACGTGCAGGACGTCCTCCGGCCCGAGGGGCTGGTCCTCGAGTACGCCACCGCCGGCGAGGCGCTGAACGCCTTGACCACGGGCATCTGCGACGCATTCGTGTTCGACCTGCCCGTGCTCGCGGCCGCCAAGCGGGCGACTCCGAGCCGCTACGGCGCGCTCGCGGGCCGGCTGGGCCCGACCGAGCGCTACGGCGTCGTCCTCCCGAAGGGATCGAAGCTGCGGCCGGCGGTCAGCAAGGCGATCGCGTCGCTGCAGCGCGACGGGACGATCCGCAGGGCGGCGGCGGCGAGCTTCGGGTCGACGCTCGCGTCGGTCCCCGTCATTCGCTAGTTCACTTCAGGAGCCGCGACAGCCTCCGGTCTTTCAGAACCCGGTCGGCGGTCTGGCAGTGGCTGCAATAGAAGACGGTGTGTTCCTCGTAGTCGACGCGGGCGATGGGCGTGCCGCAAACATGGCAGGGCTCCCCCAACCGGTTGTGCACCCGGTAGACCTGCTTGTCGCCGGCTCCGCGCTCGCGCAGCTCGAGCCCGCGCTCAAGCTCGTCGTCGATCGCCTCGACGAGCCGCTCGACCTCCCCGGGCTCGAGCTGGGTCGAGAGCGCGAAGGGCGACAGCTTCGCGTGATGGAGGATCTCGTTCGCCCAGGCGCGGCCGATACCGGCGATCGCACGCTGGTCGCGGAGCAGCGAGTGGAGCCGCCGTGAGTCCGCCTGCAGGATCTCCGCGAGCCGGTCGACCCCGAGGCCGAGCGCCTCCGGGCCGAGGTGCGCGAGCTCGGCCTCCGCTGCGTCGGGCGTGAGCAGCCAGACGCCGGCCCGCTTCTTCGGGCCCCCTTCCGTGAGGACGAGCTCGGCACCGTCCTGGAAGCGGAGGCGGAAGGCGGGCGTCTTCGGGCCTTTCTCGCCCGGGCGCAGGTAGCGAAGACGGCCCGCGGACATCAGGTGCACGAGCAGCACCAGCTCGCCGTCGTCGGTCGGGAAGAGCAGCCGCTTCGCGCGCCGCTCGGCGCCGGCCATGCGGCGCCCCTCGAGCGCCGAGAGCGGCGGGTCGAAGGTCTTGAGGGTGGCGACGTGCGCCGGCCCGGCCTTCTCGATCGGAAACGCCGACACGGGCTCGTCGAGGGCGCGGCGCCAGGCCTCCATCTCGGGCAGCTCGGGCATTCAGGCGAACCGGATCGTCAGGGTCTCGCCGTCGAGGGCGACGGAACCGCCCAGCCGCCGCAGGTGGAGCACCGCGACCGCGGCGCCCAGGTCACGGAGGTCCTCGCCGAGCACGACCGGCGCCGATGCCGGCGTGATCGGGGAGACGCGGAGCTCCGCGCCGTCGGCGATGACCGCCACCTGCTCGAGACCCCCGTGCCGGAGCGCGCACTGGACGAGCGCCGCGACCGAGCGCGCGGCGTCCGTATCGGTCTCGACCGAGGCGCCGGCGCCGGACACATCCACGCGCTCGGCGCCGAGCTTCGCGGCAACCGCCTCGGCGAGCTCGCCGGTCGAGACCGGCAGCAGCTTCGGCTCGTAGCGGTCGCCCTCGATGCGCGCCGCCAGCGAGAGCTCGTCCACCAGCTCGGCGAGCTGCTGCGACGCCGTCTCGATCATCTCCGCATAGCCGGCGAGCTTCGGCTCGAGCCCCTCGGCCCGCGCGATCGTGCGCGCGAACCCGTAGACGGTGGCGAGCGGCGTCCGCAGGTCGTGGCAGGCCAGGCTGACGAGCTTCGGGAAGGTCGTTTCGTCGGTCACGTGCTGGTACGTTTGAGCATAGATGGAGCGTTCGGATCTGCTGACCAGCACCACCGACCTCCAGTCGTCGGAGCCCGAGATCCGCATCGGTCTCTCGCGCGCCGGTGTGCGCGGCGTCAGCAAGGCGATCCGCCTGCGCCGCGGCCCGTACGAGAAGCTGGTCTCCGCCGAGATCTCGTGCTCGGTCGACCTGGACCCCACCCAGCGCGGCGTCCACATGTCGCGCTTCGCAGAGCTCTTCGAAGAGGCCGTCGACCAGGTCGTGATCGACGAGGCGCTGCTCGTCGAGGAGCTGGCCGAGCACATCGCGACCGCGGTCGCCGCCCGGCAGCACGCGCTGCGCGCGGAGGTCGAGGTGACCGCCCGCTACCCGATCCAGCGGGAGACGCCAGTGACCCGGATGCGGACGCAGGAGATGGTCTCGCTGATCGGGATCGCGGCCGCCTCCGAGACGGGGACGCGCCGCGTGATCGGCGTCGAGGCGACCGGGATCAACGCCTGCCCCTGCGCGCAGGGGCTGGTCCGGAATCGCGCGTCGGAGCGCCTGGCCGAGGCGGGATTCGGCGAGGGTGACGTCGAGCGCATCCTCGAGCTCGTCCCGCTCGCGACGCACAACCAGCGGGGACGGGGCACGCTGTACGTCGGCACCGACCAGCCGGTGAACGCGGAGGACCTGGTCGACATCGTCGAGCGGTCGATGAGCTCGCCGATCTACGAGCTGCTGAAGCGGCCCGACGAGCTCTTCGTCGTGGAGCACGCGCACCTCCAGCCGCGCTTCGTCGAGGATTCCGTCCGCGTCGCGCTGAAGGAGGCGCTCGAGACCTACGGCGAGCTCGCCGACGGCGACTTCCTGTGGTCGCGCCAGGTCAACCTCGAGACGATCCACACCCATGACGTGCTCGCCGAGCGCTACGGAACCGTCGGGGAGCTGCGCGGCGAGCTCGAGCGCGGCGAGCGCCCGCCGGAGCACACCGAGCTGAGACAATGGCTGACGGGATGAGCCAGACGAAGGAGCGGCTCGACCGTGGAACGGGCACCGATCTCGGCCCCCCGTGGCACGTGATCGTCCTGAACGACAACCACAACACCTTCGACGGCGTCGCCGCCGCGCTGGCCACCGTTCTCCCCGACGTCTCGTTCGAGCAGGGGCTCGCCTACGCCAACCGGATCCACACGACGGGCGACGCGGTCGTCTGGTCGGGCCACCGCGAGGTGGCGGAGCACTACTGGAACGGGCTCAGGCGACGGGGCCTGACGATGGCCCCGCTCGAGAGCTAGCCGCCCGCCGGAACGACAGCTTGTGCTCGGTTCCGTGCAGGAGCCGGACGATGTTCGCGCGGTGGAGGACGACGATCGAGGCCGCGAGGACGACCGTGAACGCGACGACCTCCCACGGGCTGCCCGTCAGCACCTCGAGCACCGGCATCAGGACGGCCACCGCCAGCGACGCGACCGAGGAGTAGCGGGTGATCAGGGCGACCAGGAGCCAGAGGCCGGCGCCGATCGCGGCCGCCTTCGGCGCGAGCCCGAACAGGACGCCGCCGCCGGTCGCGACGATCTTTCCGCCGCGCTGGAAGCGCAGGAAGACCGGCCGGTAGTTGCCGAGCAGCGCCGCGCTGCCCGTGGCGACGGCCGCGCCTGCCCCCGAGATGTCCATCGCGACGTACGTCGGGGCGAAGCCCTTGGCCACGTCGATCGCCATCACCGCGATCAGCATCCCCAGGCGGGAAGCGCCGCCGTCGAACGCCCTGGCCGCGTTCGTCGCTCCGATCGTCCCGCTGCCGATCGTCCGGATGTCCACGCCCTTGACCGCGCGGACGAGCAGGTATCCCGTCGGGATGCTGCCGGCGAGATAGCCGGCGGCGATCAGGAGTGCAAGCGTCAGCGTCGTGCCCTATTCGGCAAGCGACGCCGACGGAGCCGGCATCGCCCGAACGACGATTCTAACGCAGGGGAATGCCGTACTTCTCGACCCAGTCGTTCACGACACCCCAGTCGAGGTTGTTGAAGAACGCCTCGATGTAGGACGCGCGGTCGGTCTGGAAGTCGAGGAAGTAGGCGTGCTCGTACACGTCGAGCGCGACGAGCGGTGTCGCGTTCCAGATCGGGAAGGTGTTCTGAGCGTCTCCGAGGTAGTTGAACAGGCGTCCCTCGTCCCAGTCGTAGGCCGTCCACGCCCAGCCGCGGCCGCCCATCCCCGTTGCCGCCAGGTCCGTCCGCCAGGCGTCGACCGAGCCGAAGTCGCGCGTGACGAGCTGGGCGAAGGCACCGTCGGGGGCGCCACCGTGACCGCCGAGGTGCTCGAAGTAGATCTCGTGGTTCTTGATCCCGCCGATCGCGAAGGTCAGGTCGACCTTCAACGACCGCAGATCCGAGTACACCTGGTTCGCGCTCGCGCGATCGACCTCGTCCAGCTTCCCGAGGATCTCGTTCCGCTTGGCGACGTATCCCTGGTAGAGCCGGTAGTGGGCCTCGATGGTCTCGCGGGAGATCCCGTCAAGCTCGAGGAGGCCGGGCTTCAGCTCCCGCGCGACGATCTGCTCGTAGGTGCTCATCGGTTCCTTTCCTCTGGCTGGTGCGAACGCGCGGCCAGCATAGTCGCTCGTCAAACCGGGCGGGCCTGAAACGCGTAGAAGCACGGATGGGATACTCCGATGCCCTCGCTCTCCGCTTGCCGTCGCGCTCCGAAGGCGCGACGATGCCGCGAGTGTCCGCGATCCAGCCGACCGACGAGGAGCTGCTGGCGCGCGTCGCCGACGGCGACCGCGACGCGTTCGGCGACCTCTACCAGCGCTATGCGCGGGCCGTGCTCGGGCTCGCGATCCGGCGTCTCGGCGACCGCGGCCGCGCCGAGGACGCGGTGCAGGAGGCGTTCGCGTCGGTGTGGCGGGCGGCGCGGAGCTACAAGCGCGACCGCGGCCCGGTCGCTCCCTGGCTCTACGCGGTCGCCCGCAACGCAATCGCCGACCGCGGGCGAGCACGCACGGAGCCGCCGGCCGAGCTGGCCGACTCGCCGTCGGACGATCCCGGCCCCCCCGAGCAGGCCGAGCAGTCGTGGGTCGCGTACCGTGTCCACCGCGCGATGGAGGAGCTGCCGGAAAGCGAGCGGACCGTCCTGGAGCTCGCCTACTGGAGCGGGCTGTCGCAGAGCGAGATCTCCGACTATCTGGCCATCCCGCTCGGTACCGTGAAGACGCGCACACGGAGCGGCCTGCGTCGGCTCTCGGAGGCGCTCGAGGAGGAGCTGGGATGAGCCAGAAGACACCCGATTTCTTCGACCTCGTCGGCGACGAGGGCACGCCCGATGAGCTGGCACAGCTTCGCAGGGCCCACGACATGCTGCTCGCGGCCGGCCCGCCGCCCGAGCTCTCGCCCCGTCTCGCCGAAGCTCCGGCAGCTGCGCGCAGCCGCGGGCATTCGGCGTGGGGCCGCCGAAAGGGCGCCGCGTTCCTGCTCGCGGGCGCCGTCGCCGCCGCAGCCTTCGGGGTCGGCTACCTCGTCGGCGACCGGGGCTCGAGCGACTTCCAGGCGCGGGGCACTCCGATCGAGATGCACCCGCCGGCGGCGAGCAGCCCGAGCACCGCCCGCGCGTCGATCCTGATCGGCGACCGCGACGAGGTCGGCAACTGGCCGCTGCTCGTCCGGGCCAGCGGGCTGAAGCCGCTCCCGAAGGGGCAGTGGTACGAGCTCTACCTCACGCGCCAGGGGAAGATCCTCGCCTGGTGCGGGGCCTTCAACGTGAAGGGAGCCGGACGGACGACCGTGCACTTCTCGGTCCCGTACACGCTGAAGGGCTTCGACGGCTGGGTGGTCACGAGCAGCAGGCAGCACCCGCGGCCACAGGTGCTGCTCACGACCTGAGCTTCGCTACGGCGGGCCGTCAGGGCGCGCCCTTCGGGCGCGGTTGGCGCGCTCTCTTGCTGGTCGCGCCCTCAGGGCGCGACTCTGTCGTTCGCGACGAAGGCCGCATGCGTGACCGGCATGTGCTCGGCGAAGAACTGCTCGACCGCCTCCGCGTAGCGGCGGATCTCGCGCTGGGCGGTCTCGGCGGCGCGAAGCGAGACGAAGTTCATCAGCGAGCGGGCGTTGATCGTCCAGAAGAACTCGGTGTAGGCGCCGACCGGCAGCACGCAGCGGGCGAGTTCGCGGGCGACGCCCAGCTCGACCAGCCGCTCGTAGGTCTCGAAGGCGGTGTCGTAAACGGCGCGTAGCTGGTCACGGGTCTGCTCGGCGAGCTCCGGATCGACCGGGTCGAACGTGTACGCGCCGGGCTTGCCGACCTGGGCGCGCACGTCCTCCGGCGCCGGGACGTAGAAGTCGTCGGTCGCCTTCGCGTAACGCATGCTGAATTCGTTGAACGAGCCGACCCGGTGTCGCATCCACTCGCGCGCGACGAAGATCGGGCAGCGGATGTGGAAGCGAAACGAGTTGTGCTCGAAGGGCGTCCCGTGGCGGTCGCGCATCAGGAAGCGGATCAGGCCCTCGTCGGAGTCGTCCAGCTCGTCCTTCCGCCGTGCAAACGACACGCGCGCCCCGTTCACCACCGACAGGTCGCTCGCCATCACGCCGTCCAGACGGACGAACCCGTGGTCGAGGACGCGGATCGTGTTCTCGGGTATCACCTCGGTCGTGACCGCCAACGGACGCCCGAGTCTAGCTGGGGCACAGGTCGACGCCGTTATCGTCCGGCCGATGGCCTGGCTCGCCGCCGATGTCGTCCATCCCCTGCAGGACTCGCCGTGACGGATCGCCTGTACGTCGGCGCCTCTGGCTTCTCCTATCCGACGTGGAAGCCCGGCTTCTACCCGGCCGGGACGCCGCAGAGCGAGTTCCTCCGCTTCTATGCGGAGAGCCTGGCCACGGTCGAGCTGAACACGACCGGTTACCGGTTGCCCGAGGAGGAGCGGTTCCGACACTGGGCGGCGGAGACACCCGACGGCTTCCGGTTCGCGGTCAAGATGCCGCACCCGAACCGTGCCCGCGTCTTTACGGAGCGCTGCCGCGCGCTCGGCGAGAAGCTCGGACCGGTGCGGATCGTCGTTCAGCAGGCCCGCGACGACGCGTTCCTGGCGCGCCTGCTCGACTCGCTCGACCCGGCGCTGAGGTGGGCGCTCGACTTCCGCCACGAGTCCTGGGCGGGCGCCGAGACAGGTCCTGCCGCGGTCGTCGGCGCGCTCGACGGCGAGGCGGCCTTTCGCTATCTGCGCTTCCGCGATCCGCCGTACGACGAGGCCGCACTGCGCGGCCTGGCGGACCGGCTCCGACCGGTGCTCGCGGACGGGCTCGAGGTCTACGCCTACTTCAAGCACGAGGACGCGCCGACCGCGCCGGCGTACGCGACGCGGCTGCGCGAGCTGGCCGCTTCCGGCCGAGCCTGATCCGAACGAGTCCGGGGGACAGTCCTCCTGACACGACCGAAGCGGACGGCAGCGGCGCGTGGTTGCGCCGAGCCTCGGCTGCGAACTCGTCCTTTCGGGGTGGTCCGGGGACTGTCCCCGGGACCGGCCGGAGGAGACATGGGCGGGAAGGGACAGCAGAACGGCCGTCGTTCGTCCGCCAACCACCACGGCGGATCGGCGTCGTAGTGGGCATGGGCAGGCTGCTCGCGACGATCGCTCTCGCCTGCGCGGTCCTGGCCGCGGGCGCGACGTCTGCGCCGGCCTACCCGGGCTGCCCCGCCGCCAGGGGGCCGGATCTGAACCTCCGCGCGGCGGACAACACGCGGATCGTCGCCCACCGCTGGGGCACGGGAAGGACGGCGGTCGTGCTCGTCCACCAGTCCGGGGCCGACCTCTGCCAGTGGGCTCCGTACGCGACCCGGCTCGCGAGCCTGGGCTACCGGGCCCTCGCGCTCGACCTCCGCGGCGCAGGACGCTCGCAGTATCGCCCGCTCCCGGCCGGCCTGCGGTTCTCGGCCGACATCGCCGCGACGGTCAAGGAGGCCAGACGCGAGGGCGCGAAGCGGGTCTTCGTCGTCGGCGCGTCGCTCGGCGGGAACGCAGCGGTCGTCGCCGCCGCGAACATCCGGCCGCTGATCGACGGAGTGGTCAGCCTCTCGGCACCGGCGAGCTTCCGGCTCGACGCCGTCACCGCCGCGAAGCACCTGCAGGTGCCGGCGCTCTTCGCTGCAGCCGAGGTCGACGAGGGCGGCATCTACGCGACCGACGCGAAGACGATGTTCGACGCAACGCCGGTGACGGACAAGTCGGTCGCGATCGTCCCGGGCGGGAAGCACGGCGTCGCGCTCGTGGCCGGGCCGGGCCGTGTGCGTACCCTGGTCGAGGGATTCCTCCGCACCCACTCCGCGGGCTAACCTCCTGGGCGTGAGACGGCTCGTCCTCCTGGCCGGTGTGGCCGGCGCACTGGTCGTGCTCGCCGGCGGCTCGGCAGGCGCCGCCGGCTGGTGGAAGCCGCCGCTCGGCTCGACTCTCCAGGTGCAGTTCGACGGCGACGTCGACCAGACCGTGCAGGCGTCGGTCTACGACCTCGACGCGTTCGACACCGACGCCGCCACCGTCTCCTCGCTGCACGGCCTCGGCCGGCACGTCATCTGCTATGTCGACGCCGGCACCTGGGAGAAGTGGCGGCCGGACGCCGGTCTGTACCCCAAGGAGGTCAAGGGCAAGTCGAACGGCTGGCCCGGCGAGCGCTGGCTGGACGTCCGGCGCCTGGACGTGCTCGGCCCGATCCTGAACGCCCGGCTGGACCTCTGCGTCGCCAAGGGGTTCGACGCCGTCGAGTTCGACAACGTCGACGGCTACGCGAACCGGACGGGCTTCGACCTGACCGGTGCCGACCAGCTGACGTTCGATCGCTGGCTCGCAGACGCGGCGCACTCGCGCGGCCTCGGCGTCGGGCTGAAGAACGACCTCGACCAGGTTCCGCAGCTCGCCTCGTCGTTCGACTTCTCCATCGACGAGCAGTGCGCCCAGTACAAGGAATGCGACGCCTTGAGCCCGTTCGTCGCCGCGGGCAAGCCCGTCTTCGAGATCGAGTACAAGCTGAAGACGTCGCGGTTCTGCGCGCAGGCGGCGGCGCTCGGCTTCGCGGCGATGCGCAAGCACCTCTCGCTGAACGCCTGGCGCGATCCCTGCCCATGAGCCGGCACCTGCTGGACGAAGACCGGCGCGGCGTCGATCGGGCTCTGCGGCACCGTCGCCCTAGAAGTGCGCGGCGGTGCCCAGGTGCTGCTCGTGTGCCTTCGAGGAGACGATGTCCTCCACCTCGGAGACGGCGAAGTCCAGCTCCTCCTCGGTGTTGAAGAAGTGCGGCCCGAGGCGAAGGCCGACGTCCGGGCGGAAATCGCAAAGGATCTGCCGCTCTGCCAGCTCACGGTGGACACCCTCGAATCCCGGCATGCGGACGGTGACGCTTGCGCCCCGCCGCGCCGGTTCGCGTTGCGAGGTCACCTCGAACCCGGCGGCGTCGGCCAGCCGGATCAGGTGCCCGGTCAGGTCGAGCGAGCGACGGCGGATCGCGTCGACGCCGACCTCCTCGATCACGTCGTAACCAGCGGTGGCCGTGAAGAGCGCCGGCACGTTCGGCGTCCCGGTCAGGAACCGGGCGATCCCGTCCGCGTACTCGAGCTCCGGCTCGAACGCGAACGGCCGCGCGTGGCCCTGCCAGCCGACCAGCGTCGGCTCGAGCCGCTCGATCAGGTCACGGCGGACGTACAGCCAGCCCGCGCCGGGGCCGCCGCAGAGCCACTTGACGGAGCCGCCCGTGGCGAAGGCGACGCCGAGCCGCCCGACGTCCAGCGGCACCGCGCCCGCCGACTGGTACGCGTCGAGGATCACGTGCGCGCCGGCCTCCTCCGCACGCCGCTGCACCACAGCGACGTCCTGGAGCTCGGCCGTCTTGAAGAGCACGTGGCTGACAGGGACGAGCAGCGTGCGCTCGTCGATCGCGTCCAGCAGCGCGTCCACGTCGGGGACGACCTCGATCTCCACGTCCGGCTGCGCCTGGAGCAGGTAGCGCACCGACGGGAACTCGCCTTCCAGGTAGACGATCCGGTTGCGGGCCGGAGCCGGCCGGAAGCAGGAGAGGATCACGGCGACCGCGATCGTCACGTTCTGGTGCATGCAGATCGTGCCCGGCGGCGCCCCGACGATGCGCCCGACCTGGTCGCCGACCGTCAGCGGCAGGTCCCACCAGCCCTCGCCCCACGCGCGGATGCCGCGCGTCCTCCACATGCGTGTGTACTCGACGACCCGGTCCTCCGCCGCGACCGGCATCGCCGCGAGCGAGTGGTTGATCAGGTACGTGGTCTCGGCGAGGATCGGGAAGCGGTCCCGGTAGTCGGCCACGTCCACGCGGCGAGTATAGGGGCGCCGCCATTCGAGGGATTCGCCCCCACGACGTGCAGCCGATACGTGTTGAATGTTCCAACCGCCGACGGCGGTCAGAGCCGCCTGGGAGAAACCGCCCGATCCACGCTGCGGCACTCGCGCCGAGCTCTTCGACGCACTTCGCTCGCTGGAGCGGGAGAAGCACGCGCCCGTGCGCGTGCTGCTGGTCGCCGACGTCGACGGGTTCCGCTCGTTCAACACGCGGCATGGATACGAGGCCGGTGACGCGATCCTCAGGTCGCTGGAGCGCGCCGCGGCGGGATTCTCGCGCGCCTTCCGGCTCGGCTCGGACGCGTTCGCCCTCCTGCTCGAGGGCGGCGCCCCGGAGCTGATCGAGAAGGTCGGCCACGCGCTCGACCGGCTGACCGTCGGCCACCCGGAGCCGCTGCACTGCTCCTTCGGCGCGGCGATGATCCCCCTGGAGGCGAGCGGCCCTGCGGCGCTCGCGCTCGCGGAGGAGCGGCTCGAGGACCAGCGGCGCCGCGGGCTCGTCTTCCCCGATCGCGTGGGCGAGTTGCTGCTGACGCTGATGGAGGCACACGACTCGACGCTCGGGCGCCACGCCCGCGAGGTCGCCCGGCTCGCCGACGCGGTCGCCGCCCGCCTCGGCCTGAGCGTCGCCGAGCGCGGGCTCGTCAAGCGGACGGCCGAGCTGCACGACATCGGCAAGCTCGCGCTGAGCGACGCCGTCCTCGCGAAGTCCGGGCCGCTCGACCAGGAGGAGTGGGAGGAGGTACGGCGCCACACGCTGGCCGGGGAGAAGCTCCTGCGTTCGTTCCCTTCGCTCGACCCGGTCGGTGCGCTCGTGCGGTCAACGCACGAGCGGTACGACGGAAGCGGCTACCCCGACGGCCTGGCGGGCAACGAGATCCCGCTCGTCGCGCGGATCGTCGCCGCCTGCGACGCCTTCGACGCGATGGTCTCGGCCCGCACCTACCGTCCCACCCGGACGAGCGGCGAGGCGGGCGCCGAGCTCGCCGCCTCGACGGGGACCCAGCTCGACACCGACGTCGTCGCCGCGCTGATGGCAGAGGTGGCCGGCGAGCGGCGCTCGCCCGTGGAGGTCGAGGCGCACGACGTCGCGCCGGCGGCCCTGGACGAGGGGGAGCTGCACCGGCTCGCGCGGCTGCACGCGCTGCTCGAGAGCGCAACCGTCGTCGAGCACGCCGACGACCTGCCGCGCGCGCTCGAGGCCGTCGCCCGCGTCGTCGCCGAGAGCCTCGACTACCGGGCGGCGCTGATCAACCTCTACCGGCCGCACTGGGACGACTTCGAGGTGACGACGGTGTACGGCGACGACCCCGGCCTGCCGACGCTGCTCGGCGCGACGTACGACTGGAGCATCTGGGAGCCCATCCTGCAGCCGAGGTTCTTTCGCGCCGGCGCCTATCCCGTCTACGCCGGCGAGTACGACTGGGCGGAGCAGAGCGGCCATCGCGTCGTGCCCGACGTCGCGCACGACGGCCACCCAGACGCCTGGCAGGCCGAGGACGAGATCTTCGTTCCCTTTCACCACACCGACGGTCATCTGCTCGGCGTCTTCAACGTCGCCCAGCCGAAGTCGGGCCGCCGGCCGTCGGACGAGGAGCTCCACCTGCTCGCAACCGTCGTGCGCCACGCCGCCCGCGCCGTGCAGCGGGCGCAGGAGATGGCGGTCTCCGCCGCGCACCGGCGGTCGCTCGAGCGGCTGCTCGAGATCTCGTCGAGGCTGACCGAGACCGCCGCGGGCACGAGCGTGCTCGAGGCGGTCGCAACGGGTATCGCGGAGGCGCTCGGCTTCGAGCACGTGGTGGTCAAGCTCCACGAGCCCGCGACGGACGGGCTCGTCCCGGCCGCCGCGGCCGGGTTCGAGCTGGACGATCCCCAGCTGCGCCTGCCGTTCGGCCTGTCGGAGCTCCGCCGCCTCTTCGACCCGCGCTACGAGCGCGAGGGCTGCTTCCTCGTCCCGTGCGAGGACGCCGAGGCGCGCCTGCCGAGGCTCGACGGCGTCCACCGGTCGCGGCGCAACGGCCGGGGCCCATGGGCATGGCAGCGCCACTGGCTCGTCGTCCCGCTCGTCGACCGCCAGGGTGCGTGCCTCGGTGTGATCCTCGTGGACGACCCCCTCGACCACCTCCTCCCCACGACCGAGACGCTCCAGGCGCTGCGCCTGTTCGCCAACCAGGCCACGGTCGCGCTGGAGTCGGTCAAGCAGTACGAGGCGCAGCGCTACCTGGCCGAGCACGACGCGCTGACGCGGCTCCGCAACCGGCACTCGTTCATGGCCGAGCTCGATGCCTGCCTGCGCCGCTCGCAACCGAGCGGCGAGCAGGTCGCGCTCGTCTACTGCGACCTGGACGGCTTCAAGGAGCTGAACGACGCGCACGGCCACGCCGTCGGCGACGAGGTGCTGGCCCGCTTCGGCCGCGTGCTCGCCGCCTCCGTCCGGGAGGACGACGTCGCTTTCCGGGTCGGCGGCGACGAGTTCGCGCTGGTGCTCAGAGGCTGTAGCGAGCAGGACGCCCGCGCCGTCGTCGAGCGTGCCCTGGCCGCCTGGGACGAGGAGCGGAAAGGCGACGCTGCCGCGGCCTCGGTCGAAGCCAGCTTCGGCATCGCCCTCTCACTCGGGAGCGCATCGCCGGCGGTCGAGCACCTGCTCCGCCGGGCGGACGAGGCGATGTACGAGGCGAAACGCTCGCACACGCGGCTGGAGGTCGCGGCCTAGCTGACCTTCTTCAGCAGGGCGAGCGCCTGCTGGTTCCACGGCACACGGTGCGTCACGCCCGCCGCCTTCAGTGTCTCGCGATGTGCGAGGTACCAGTCGTACGTCCGGCAGAGCGCCTCCGCGTTCGAGAACCTCGGCGTCCAGCCGAGCAGCCGCTCCGCCTTGCCGACGTCGACGAAGGAGTCGCGGTGCGCCGTCTTGTAGTGCCATTCGGCGAGCGGCGAGACGCGCAGCAGCTCGAGCGTGCGCAGCGCGATCTCGGCGGGGCGCGCCGGGACCTCCGTCAGCCGCGACGCCGAGCCGGCGTGGTCGATGACCGTCTGTAGGTCGGAGCGAACCGTTCCGAACCGGCCGGCGCCGACGTTCACCGTCTCGCCCGCGGCCTCACGGCGCTCGGCCGCCAGCACGATCGCGTCGACCAGGTCCTCGACCGCGAGCAGCTGGTAGCGGTTCTCGCCGGTGCCGAGCATGTAGATCCGGCGGTCGTCACGGATCCAGTCGAACAGGATCTCGAAGACGCCGAGCCGCTCGGGGCCGACGAACGTCTTCGGACGGACGATCGTGAACTCGAGCCCACGGCGGCCGAAATCGCGCGTGACCTGCTCGGCCTCGATCTTCGACTCGCCGTACCAGCCGACGCCGACGAGCGGCGCGTCCTCGTAGATCGGGTGCACCTTCGGCACGCCGTAGACGGCCGTCGACGAGACGAGCACGTGCCGGCGGACACCGGCCTCGGCGGCGGCGGCGAGCAGCGTCGCGGTCCCGCCGACGTTCACCGACCGGATCGACTCGCGGGACGCCTGGATCGGCAGGGCGGCCGCGGCGTGGACGAGCACTCCGGCTCCGTCGACCAGGCGGCGGACGTCCCGGGCCGAACGGATGTCGCCGCGCACCTCCTCGACCGACCGCTCGAGCTCGGCGTCGTCGAGCGGCGCGAGATCGAGCGTGCGCACCTGGTGCCCGTCGGCGAGCAACCGCCGAGCGAGGTGCAGGCCGAGGAACCCGGCTCCTCCCGAGATCGCCCAGAGCATCGACCGGGACGTTATCGGGGAAGCGGTCTCGAGCCGAACCCTTGTAACACTGTGTTACTTGCTCGGGAAGCGCTGGAGCTGCGCGGTGTTCCGAGCTGTAACACTGTGTTACTTGGTTCGGCGGCGCCGGCGCTCCGCGACGGCGCGGGCTTCGCCGGCGGCTTCGAGTCGACCAGGATCGCGGCGAGCAGGAGGATCGAGATCGCCACCGCCGCTTCTCCCGCCAGCGAGCGGGAGAGCCGAGCGGCGACGGCGGGCCGGTCGAGCCGCGGGCGGACCACGAAGTGATGGAACGCCCCCCAGGCGAGCGCGAGGGAGACGAGGCCGAGCTTGACGATCAGCAGCCGCCCGTACTCGACCGTCCAGAGGTCGTGCAGCGCGGGGAAGCGTTCGAAGGTCATGTAGACGCCGGCGGCGACGACGAGTACGACCAGCGGTCCCGCGATCTCCGAGAAGCGCCAGAAGGCCGTCCGTCTCAGCGCACGGTCCTTCCACACGACGAGCGCGAGCGAGAGCAGCCCGCCGATCCAGAGCGTGGCCGCGGAGAGATGAACCCAGTCGGCGAACGACGGCAACCAGCCGCGGTCGTCGGCCTGGTGGCTTGCGAGCGACAGGCCGGAACCGAGACCGAGCGAGAGCAGGAACGCCGGCCAGAGCAGCCACCGGCGCTCGGTCAGCCAAGCGAGGAAGAGCAGCGCCGCCACGAAGGAGAACCCGAGCTCCATGACCACGAACGCCTCGCCGAAGCGCGTGTCCTTCGCAAACGGCGACAGGTCGCCGTACAGGAACGACGTGAACGGAAGCTGGAGCGCGTCCTGCGCGCGAAGCAGGAAGGCGACGATCCCGACCTCGAGCGCGCCGACCACGCCGGCGCCCGTGAGCCGGTAGAAGCGGCGCTCCGCCTCCGGGGTCGCGTCGCCGCGGAGCACGAACAGCCGGAAGCCGAGACCGCCGGTGAGCAGCGCGAGGCAGATGAAGTAGAGCCAGCGGACGACGTGCTCCGCGGTCGTCGGCCCCGAAGCGCCGAAGGCCTCGCTCAGCGCCGGCGCGTTCACGCGGACGCCGAAGGTGAACACGCCGTGGCCGACGTGGCTGTCGTTGGAGATCGCGCTCCAGCGGACGGTGTACGCGCCCTTCGGCAACCGCCGGAGCGAGACCACCACCGCACGCGGGTCTCCGGTGACTCCGCGTGCCGTGCCCGAGACGAGCGTCCCCGCCTCGTCGTACACGCGGATGCCGTTCGGCAGCGTCTTGACGTTCTGGTCGAACGAGAGCGTCACCACCCGCGGCGACTGGGCCAGCCGCTGGCCGACCGCGGGCTGCGTCGAGAGGAGCGTCGCGTGCGCCGACGCCGTCGCGGGCAGCGCGAGCGCGACCAGCGCGAAGAGGACGACCGCGAGGCGTCTCATCGGTGCTGCACCCCGGCCGATGGATCGAGGTGGCCGAAGACGGGCGCGACGTCGCGCGAGGAGAACAGCGCGATCGAGATCGCCACGATCACGATCGCGTAGCCGCCCGCGTACACCCACGAGCGCGGCTTGAACGCCGCACCGAGCGGAAAGAGCGCGCCAAGCAGAAGGATCCAGCCGCACGCATGGTGGACGAATGCCGACCGCGAATAGAGCCACGGGTTGGCCTCGTGGATCAGGAACGCCGCGCCCGAGACCGCGAGCATCAGCGGCACGCACAGCCGCCACGCCTCGTTTTTCAACTTCCCGCTGACGAGGCCGAGCTCCGCCGCCCCGGCCAGCATCATCGTCTGCGCCCACGCCGAGTGGGCGAGCATGTGCACGGTCGAGTTGGTGTAGAAGACCATCACCGGCCACATCAGGACGCCGAGCCCGAAGACGAGCGCCGGCCACAGGTAGGCGCGCCAGCGCCGCCGACCCCACACCTCCCGGCCGACGATCGCCTCGGCGAGAAGCAGCAACCCGACGAAGAGGACCCCGGTCGCGAACAGCCAGTGGACGTGTTCCGCAGGCGGCTGCATTATCCCGGCTCCTCCAGGTCCTCGACGAGCGGCCGGGCCACGAATGCGTGGAAGAGGACCCCGGCGAGGATCACGAGCAGCGGCGGCTCGACCGCAAGCCACCAGAAGCCCTGGTCGTAGGGGTGCAGCAGCGTCACCCGCCAGGGCTGGACGAATGCCCAGACGATCCCCGCCACGATCACCAGCGGGCCGAGCGAGAGCACGGCCACCGCCCGCGCCGAACTGCGGATACGGGTGCGCGAAAAGTCGGTTGCGTACTGCGTCATTTCGATGCCTCCTTTGCGTCGGAACCGGGGCCAGTCCCCGCCGGGACTGCCCCTCTACCTACGCGGCGAGCGGAGGAGGCCGGCTCTCGAGCGAGAGCCCGAAGATGTGCCGCGGCGGCACGGCGAGGACGACCCGCCGTGGACGGGCGACGCGCAGCGGCGCCCGCCCGACGAGCCGCCGGGCGCGGGCGGCCGTCGCGTGGACGTGCTGCTCGTAGTCGGCGAGCCAGCTCTGGACGGCACTCCAGGCGAGCGCACAGACGACGCTGATCACTGCGAAGGCCGGGAGCGCCGACGAGTGCAGCCAGGGCGAGAGCAGAGGCCAACGGCCCGCTTCGATGCCCTCGGCGTCGGCCTGGAGGAGGTAGATCACCGAGGTGAGGACGAAGAAGGCGAGCCACAGGCGCGCCGAGAGTCGGAAGCGCATCCGCGGCAAGTGGGCCGGCCCGCCGAGGAGGCGCAGGGCCGCCGATTCGGCCGTCCGCGCCTTCACCACACGCCAGAGCAACCGGGCCAGGAGGAGCGCAACCCCGATCTTCACGACGACGAGCAGCACCGGGTAGTAGTCGGTGTGCGCGTAGCGGGGGCTGGCCACGTGCCGGCCGACGTCGACGCGATGAGTCAGGCTGCGGCCGGCAAGCTCGGCGACGAGCGCCAGCAGCCCGAAAGCGAGGACCGAGCAGAGGCGCTGATGACGGCGCGCCCGTTCCATATGCCGATGATAACGATCGGGAGCGGGGTAATTCCGCGCTCTAGCCCAGAAGCGTCAGCGTGTACTCGGCGCGGGTGTCCCCGTCGAGGCAGAAGAGCAGCACCCGCTGCCACTGGCCGAGGCACAGGCGGCCCGCGTCGAACGGGATCTGCTCCGTGCGCGGGCCGAGCAGGGCGAGCAGCATCCGCTCACGGTCGGCACGCGCGCGGGGAACGAGGTTCTCCAGCAACGCCTCGATGTCGCAGAAGAACCCGGACTCGCGCTCGCTGACCCGGACGAGCGAGGTCGGCATCGCCGCGGTCACGTAGGCGATCCCGCTGCGGGCCCGATCCGACGCGACGTCGCGCGAGACCTCGTTGGTGATGTCGAACACCGAGAGGGTCGGCAGCGCCGCGGCGACGGAATGAGGGATCTGGACGGAGGTCATCTGGCCGCCACCTCCCGCGGCAGGCGGAAGTGGACGTCCTCGCGGGCGACGGTGACCTCGGCGTCGAGCGCGTACCCCGCCTCGGCGAGCCGGGCGAGCACCGCCTGGACGAGCTCCTCCGGGGTCGACGCCCCGGCGGTGAGGCCGACCGTCTCGTGGCCGTCGAGCAGATTCGCGTCGATCGCGTCCTCGTCGTCGATCAGCGTCGCCTCGGCACCGCGGGCCTGCGCGACCTCGACCAGCCGCTGCGCGTTCGAGCTCGTCGGCGAGCCGATCACGAGGATCAGGGTGGCGCCCATCGACACGATTTCCTTGACCGCGTCCTGGCGGTTCTGCGTCGCGTAGCAGATGTCGTCGGCACCCGGCCGGCGCAGGTCGCCGAAGCGCTCTTCGAGCACCTCGACGGTGGAGGCGACATCGTCCAACGAGAGGGTGGTCTGGCTGATCACGGCGAGCGGCTTTCCGTTCGTCTCGAGGTCACGTGCCTCCTCCGGCGACTCGACGACGACGATCTGGTCGGGGCGCTCGCCCTTCGTCCCGATCACCTCGACGTGGTCGCGGTGGCCGACCAGCGCGACGAGGTGGCCGCCGTCGGCGTAGCGCCGCGCCTCGGCGTGCACCTTGGAGACGAGCGGGCAGACGGCATCGACGACGCGCAGTCCGCGGCGCTCGCAGTTCTGCAGGACCGCCGGGGCGACGCCGTGCGCGGAGAGGACACAGATCGCTCCCTGCGGCACGTCGTCCTCGCCGTCGACGAACACTGCACCCAGCCCCTCGAGGCGGCGGACGACGTGGTCGTTGTGGACGATGTGGTGGCGCACGTAGATCGGCGGCCCGTGCTGCTCGAGCAGCCGCTCGACGATCTCGATCGCGCGGTCGACGCCGGCGCAGAAAGATCTCGGGGCAGCAAGGAGAACGCGACCGGTCACGCGCTTCCGCTCCCTCCGGTCGCGGACGCGCTAGACAACGCTCGCAGCGCAGTCCGAATGTTGACCAGCGCTCGGGCGGCAGCCGCAGGATGCCGCGCGAGCGCAACGAGCCCCCGAGGACGGAAACGTCCTTCGGGCGTGACCAGCTCGGCCACCGGACCGAGGGGCTCGCCGGGCGAGTCGGAGACCGCCCGCAGGCAGCCGCGGAGGCGTCCGGTGGCGGCGAGCACGCCGCTCTCCATGTCGACGGCGTCGGCACCGGTCCGCTCGTGCAGGCGGCGGAGCTCGGCGGGGTCGTACACGAGGCGGCTCATGGCCAGGATCGTCCCGGGGCGCCCGAGGCCGAGGCCCGTGCCCTCCCAGAGCGTCGCGCCCTGCTCGTCGACGACGCGCGTGGCGTCGATCAACGTGCCGATCGGACTCCCGTTCATGCCCCCGGCGACGCCGAACGAGACGAGCTCGCCGGCTGGAGCGCCGCGCCGGACGCAGACACCGATGCGCGCAGTCCGGTGTCCGGCCCGCCGCGCGGCCCGTTCCTCCGGGCCGGTCGCGCAAGCGAATGTCAACCGGTCAAGGTCCACGCCATGCTCCGGACGGTCTCCTTCACGCTCGAGGTTGCCGCGTACGCGGCGGAGGGCTCGAAGCCCGAATGGATGCCGCAATGCTCGCAGCGCGGGTCGTTGCCCGGCCCGTACGAGTCCCATTCGATGTTCTCCAGCAGCGCGTCGTACGTCGGGAAGATCCCGTCGGTGAGCAGGTAGCACGGGCCTTTCCAACCGTACGGGTTGCGCGTGATCGAGCCCCATGGCGCACACGGGAGCTTGCGGTCGCCGGTGAGGAAGTCCTGGTAGATCGGGCTCGCCAGCCAGCGGAAGCCGTGCTTGCGGACGGCGGAGCGGATCTCGCGGAACTTCGCCTCGTGCTCGTCGCGCGTCATCGTCAGCGCAGGGTCGATCTGCGAGTACTGGTAGCCGGGCGCGATCAGCATCCCGTCGATCCCGACCTCGTTCGTCAGGTAGCCCATCATCTCGATCACGTCGTCGACCGAGGACTCCTTGAACACGGTCGTATTCGTCGTCACCCGGAAGCCGGACTTGCGCGCCTGCTTGATCGCGTCGACCGCGATGTCCCAGAGGCCGGGGTAGTCGCAGACGTAGTCGTGGATCTCGCGCATGCCGTCGAGGTGGACGACGAAGGTCAGCCGCGGATCCGGCTTGAAGACCTCGAGATACTCGGTCAGCTTCAGCGCGTTCGTGCACAGGTCGATGTTCTTGCGCAGCTCGAGCATCCCCGCGACGACGTCCTCGATCCCCTTGTAGATCAGCGGCTCGCCGCCGCAGATCGAAACCACGGGCGCGGGGCACTGGACGCCGGCGTCGATGCACTCGTCCACCGAGAGGCGCGCCTTGTTCGATTCGTACTCGCGGATCTTCCCGCAGCCGATGCAGGCGAGGTTGCAGGCGAGCGTCGGCTCGAGCATCAGGACGAGCGGGTAGCGCTCTCCATTTCGCTTCTGCGTGGCGACGTAGCGGCCGATCTGGACGGTCGAACGCAGCGGGAACTTCATGTATTGAGCCTTTCTCTGAGGCGGCCAAGCGCCATGAGCGGGAAGTGGAGCCGGTAGAGGTGGTAGCGGATCATGAAATCGGTCGGGAACCCGGTGCCGGTGTAGTGCTCCTCATGCCAGTCGCCGTTCGCCTCCTGCTTCGCACAAAGATAGTCGGCCGCTCTCGAAGCCGAGGCTCTCCGCGCTTCGCCTGCCGCGACGTAGCCTAGTAACGCCCACGCCGTTTGTGAAGCAGTAGCGGCCCCGCGGCCGCGCATGGTCGTCTGGTGGTAGGAGGAGATGTCCTCCCCGAAGCCGCCTGCCGTCTGCTGGACCGAGTCCAGCCAGTCCACGGCCTTCGTGATGGCCGGATGCTGCGGCTCCAAACCACACGCCGCCAGGGCGGGCAGCGCCGCGCCGGTGCCGTACACGTGGTTCACGCCCCAGCGGCCCCACCAGGAGCCGTCCCACTGCTGCTCGCGGAGCAGGTAGTCGAGGCCGCCGGCGACCGCGTCGGCGTAGCGCGGCTCGGGCGCCAGCGCCTCGAGCGCGTGGGCGGAGACGTCCTCGCTCGGCGGGTCGATCACGTAGCCGAAGTCGCAGAACGGCAGCTTGTAGAGCCAGTGGCTGGAGTTGTCGACGTCGAAGGCGCCCCAGCCGCCGTTCGCGGACTGCATGCCCTCGATCCAGTCGAGGCCGCGGCGGACGGCGGCCTCGCCCATGTCCAACTCGCGGAGGGCGAGCGCGACGACGGCGGTGTCGTCGACGTCGGGGTAGAGGTCGTTCTCGAACTCGAACGCCCAGCCGCCCGGAGCGAGGTCGGGACGGCGGATCGACCAGTCGCCCTTCGCGGTCACCTCCTCCTGCAGGAGCCACTCCCCTGCCTCCCGCAGCTGCGGGTGGTCTGCCGGGAGCCCCGCCGCGCGAAGCGCGAGCACGGCCAGGGCGGTGTCCCAGATCGGCGACTGGCAGGCCTCGGGCCTCAGGCGGTCGCCGTCCTCGACCATGAACGTGCCCCAGCCCTCGACCGCCCGTCTCAGGGTCTCGTCCTCGAACCCGCGGCCGAGCGCGGCGAGCATCACGATCGACCAGACCCACGGCGGCTGGATCCCGCCCCAGCTTCCATCCGCTTCCTGGCGGTCCTTGACCCACGCCTCCGCCGCCGCGAGGGCGCGGCGGCGCAGCGGGCTCGGGCGCGGCGGCCGTTTCGTCTCTCCTGGACGGGCGCCGATCTCCCTGAGGTCGACGTCGGCCGGCCTGACCGGCCTCAGCGCCCAGACCACGGACAGCGGGACGACCGTCTGCCGTGCCCAGCAGGCGAAGTTGTAGATCGAGAACGGCGCGCTCGGGGGGAGCAGGATCAGCTCCGGCGGGATGGGCGTGACCCGCTGCCACGGCCAGTGCCCCAGGAGGGCCATGAAGCACTTCGTGAACACGCGGCTGCGGGGGATCCCGCCTTCGCGGCGGATGTAGTCCAGGGTCTTGGCGCCGGTGTCGACGCCGGCCATCTTCAGCGCGACGTACGACTCGATCGTCGTCGAGAGGTCGGCCGGGCCTTCCCACCAGTTCGACCACGTCCCGTCGTTCCGCCGGCGCGCGAGGAGATCGTTCGCGAGGCGGCGGTCCGTCTCGGCGTCGCGCAGGCCGAGGGCGTGCAGCCAGAAGAGGTGCTCGGCGATCATGGTCGCGTTCGACTCCAGCTCCCCGACCCACCAGCCGCCGGGATGCTGAAGCTCGAGCAGCCGCGCGGCCGCCTTGTCGACCGCCGTGTCGAGCCGGGTCAGCTTCGCGCCCGCTCCGGTGCCGGCCAAGCCGACGCCTGCGCTCATTGTTCGCCTCCGTCGAGCCAACGGCGAATGACGACGGTCACGCATTCACCGCCCGGGCGGCCGCGGCGCCGCTCCGGACCGCGGCCTCCATCGTCGCCGGCCAGTCGGAGGCGACCCAGGCGCCGGCGAGATAGACGTTCGGCGTGCCGGTCCGCATCGTCCATCGCAGCCTACGTGTCCCGGGCCGGGGGGCGAAGGTGGCGCGTGGCTCGCGGCTGACCCTCGACCAGAGCAGCTCCGCCGGCCCCAGTCGCTCGGTCAGCGCGCCGGCCATCAGGTCGACGAGCCCCCGGCCGCGGACCTCGAGCAGCTCGGGGGCGCCGCTGGAGACGACGGTCAGGTACTGGCCCCCTTCCGGAGGCGCGTGGCCCGTGAGCACGCCGCGGTCGAACACCCAGTGGGCCGGTGAGTCGAGCAGCGCGGCCAGCCGGTGCTGGAGGATCGGCCGGTCGAAGAGCAGGTGGACACTGACGATCGGCGAGTCCTCGAGCGCCGGCGGCTCCTCGTCCAGCAGACGTGCGGCCTCGGGCGCCGGCAGCGCCAGGATCACGGCGTCCGCGTCGAGCGCGTCGAGCGTCTCGACCCGGGACTCGAGGCGGACGTCGACGCCCGCCTCGCCGAGTGCCTCGCCGGCGGCATCGCCGTGCATCGCGCCCAGCGGCTCGGCCGGGAGGAGCAGGTCGCCCGCGCCGCGACCGCCGAGCAGCGCGGTCTGCACCGTGAAGATCCCGTAGTCGGCACCGGCCTCGTCGGTCGGGAGGTTGAGCCCCGGGCGGATGAAGACGTCCCAGAAACGGTCGATCTCCCCCTGCTTCTGGCCGAGGCCGCGGAGCAGATCGCCGAACGTCTCGTCCGAGTGCTCCTCCGGGGAGAGTCCGCGCAGCCGGAGGGTCACGCGCGCGATCCGGAGCCGCGACGACAACGGCAGGTGCGAATACCCGAGCAGCCGGAGCCCGGGCCGGACGAACGACGTACGAGACTGCTCGTCGATCACGGGGAGCGAGAGCGGCTCGCGCCGGAGTGCACCGCCCTTGCCGATCCGCTCGACGAAACGGCGGTACTCGGTGAAGCAGCCGAGCGCGATGTGCTGGCCGTTGTCCGGCGGCGGCGGCGGATCGCCCTCGCGCTCCGGCAGCGTCTGCACGGCCCCGCCGAGCGTCGGCCGGGCTTCGTGGATCACCACTTGGTGGCCGCCGTCCGCCAGCTCGAGCGCTGCGGCCAGGCCGGCCAGCCCCCCACCGACGACGGCCACCCTCGCGGCAGGGCTCATGCGATCGAGATCGCCTGTGGACGGATCGTCACGCTCTTGTCACACCCTCGGTCTCAGAGACTGAGTTGCAAACGTCACGAGGAAGGACCAGGCTCGAACGGACAGCCGTGGTCACACCAGGTTGGCGGCGACGATCCGGAGCTTGGTCAGCGCCGAAAGGTGTGGCGGGCCGTCGAAGACGTCGAACCCGCGCGCCTCGATCCGTTCGAGGGTCGCGCGGTAGAGGCCGGCGAAGGTGCCGACGCAGGCCGAGCTTCGGTGGTCGAGGTAGTCGAGCAGTGTGAGCCCTTCCTGGAGGTAGGAACGCGCCCGGGCCGACTGGTATGCCATCAACGCCTGCCAGGCGGGAGTGAGCCGGCCGGCGGCGATGTCGTCCTCCCCGACGCCGAACGAGGCGAGCTCGTCCTGCGGCAGGTAAACGCGACCGAGCTGCCAGTCCTCGCGGACGTCGCGCATGACGTTGATCAGCTGGAGCGCGATCCCAAGCGCTTCCGCCCGTTGCGGCTGGTCGGCGCCGTAGACGCCGATGCACGCGACGCCGACGGCGCCGGCGACGTGCACGCAATAGTCGCGCAGCTCGTCGAAGGTCTCGTAGCGCTGCCGTTCAAGATCGGTGAGGCCGCCGTCGACCAGGTCGTGCAGAGCCTGGTCCGGGATCGGGAAGCGGCCGCGGGCATCCGCGAGCGCGACCCACATCGCCTCGCCGTCAGGCGGCAGGTCGAGGCGGCGGTGCAGGTCCTCGAGACGCGCCCGCTTCTCGTCGTCGGCCGCGTCGCCGTCGGCGATGTCGTCGACCTCGCGCGCGAACGCATAGATCGCGGCGATCGCGCGTCGCTTGGGCTTCGGCAGCACCATGATCCCGTACGCGAAGTTGCGGGCCCGGGCCCGGGTCAGCCGCTCGACCTCGGCGTAGGCGGCGTCGACGGCCACGGTCACCGGCGCAGCGCCTCGCGCGCAAGCCGGAGCCGCGACGGTCGAGGGCGGCGCGTGAAGATGTCCCAGCCGGCGTCCTCGAGCGCCTCGATCGCCGCCAGCCCGCCGCGGGCGAATAGCCCGACCGCCCGGCCCACCCGGCCGCCGATGCGGTCGCGGAGGATCCGTCCGCCGGCCAGCAGCCCGCGGGCGCGATCGGCCTCGAACCGCAGCAGCCGGGCCAGAGACTCGTTCGGCGCGTCCAGCACCGTCACGTCGTATCGCCGCCGGTCCTCGGCGGGCAGGTACACGCGGCCGAGCGCGAGATCGCGGGGAACGTCCTGGAGGAAGTTGACGAGCTGGAGCCCTGTGCAGACGTCGTCGGAGGCGGCGACCAGCTCGTCGTCGGCCCGCCGGAGCAGCCCGAGCACCAGCCGCCCGACCGGGTCGGCCGAGTGGACGCAGTAGTGCTTCAGGTCGGCCCAGGTCGCG
>Ga0207652_10000999_pt1 | contig 26089 bp, 26 predicted proteins | sample KBSC63BmetaG_FD_184334 | JGI IMG/M metagenome (GOLD analysis project Ga0207652, IMG submission 184334) | Corn rhizosphere microbial communities from Kellogg Biological Station, Michigan, USA - KBS C6-3B metaG (SPAdes) (version 2) | ecosystem: Host-associated > Plants > Roots > Rhizosphere ... | reverse complement strand
TAAATCCTACCATTTCGCCGGCAAGGATTGAACCTGAAAAAACAATCATTTTTGTTTATGAATATGATGCAGAAACGGCGAATTACCAACAATTGAATAATGTAGAAGATTGTTACAAATATATCAATAGCAGCAAAAACACGTGGATAAATTTTGATGGTCTGAGGAAAGCTGACATCGATGAAGTGTGTGCCCACTTTGGCATTCACCCGCTGATCGCAGAAGATATTTTCAGTTCCGGGCAACGTCCTAAAATGGATGAGCTCAACCATCTTTTGTATTGCCTGTTGAATATGCTTTTTTTTAATGAGGAAATTTGTTCTGTAGAAAATGAACAAATAAGCATCGTGCTCGGTTCCAATTTCGTGTTGAGTTTCCAGGAAGATGCAACAAGAGATGTTTTTAACCCCATTCGCGAAAAACTAAAAATCCCTGGAAGCAAAGTACGCCAAAGCAAGGTCGATTATTTGTTTTATTCGTTGATAGATATGATCGTAGATAATTACTTTGTCATTATGGAACAGTTGGGAGAAAAGATTGAAGACCTGGAAGAAGATATCGCACGAAGGCCGGATACCCGTACGCTTGCAAAAATCAACATGCTTCGCAAGGAAATGATTTTTTTAAAAAGAAATATTTCGCCCGTTCGCGAAATGATCAATGGAATTTTGCGCAGCGAAAGCAACCTGATTGAAGAAAAAACCGAAAAATATTTTAAGGACGTTTATGACCATATTATCCAGGCAAACGAACTGGCTGAAAACTACCGTGATATGATGATGACGCTTCAGGACCTCTATCTGAACAATGTAAATCTGAAAATGAATGAGGTAATGAAAGTAATGGCGGTGGTTACCTGTTTACTTGCTCCGGCTACAGTTATTGGCGGCATTTTTGGAATGAACTTTAACCGTATTCCCTGGCTTCACAATCCGGATGGTTTTTATATTGCTGTTGGTTTAATGCTTATCATTCCAATATGGATGATCTGGATATTTAAAAGAAGAGGCTGGTTTTGAGCAAACGAAGAAATAACCACATTTTTTTTTCACTAAAAATTATTCCTATTCCTCCAAAAAACTTTTTATGATGTCTATTGCTTCTTCATTATTTTGGCGGTATAACGATGCATGAACTTCGTTCTTTTCACTTGCGGTCAAATGGAAATTAAGAGGCGCTTCGCCTTCAGGAGTTTTTGGAATATACATTAAAGAAACCCGATGCAGATTTTTTCCGAATTCATTTTGCAAATAGGAAATTTCATCGTCCTGAAAATAATCCTGCATGGTGAACCAATTGTTTTCCATCATCGTAAACGGATTGGTTAGGATATTAAAAATACCACCGCTTCTATAGCCTTCATCCCAGCTTCCTTTTTTGCGCGAACGAACCTGTATCATCAGAATGCCGCGTGTATTTTCGTTGATCCAGTCTTTAAAAACGTGTAAAAAACGAAGGGTAGTTTCGGCGCCGATATTATCACGCAATCCTGCATCCATCACATCTATTACCGGTGTTGAAGGCAGCCAAACGCTTGGCAATACATATGGATAAGTTGCGTTCATCCGCAACGCGGTCAGCATTCTTAAATTCAATGGATCCATGTTTTTAAACAATGCCCCGAAATCAATGGCATCGGGACCGGTCATGGTTGAAGTGCTGTCTCTGTATTCGGGCTGCATCATAAAACTAATGGGCTGGGAGCATATCAGCATTTTTTTGAAATCGCGTGTTACCGTTGAACTTAAAATCATCAATGGGATCTTTGCGTTTTGTTCATCTTTTTTATAAAAACCAATTGGCTTGTCTAAAACATACCTGGTATTGTGGTTTAATTTTTCTTCGAAAGCATAACCACGATCTTTGACATAACGGTACGGGCCAAACGAAAATTTTTGAGTAGGTGAAATCAAATCGCGTGCAACCAGCGAAGAAAAAACCGGGTTCAATAGATCTTCCGAAATATTATCCAGATACTCTTTATTTTCAGGATTGATATTGGCTCCATTTATTTTCAACCTCGATAATTCACGAAAATAAGCAGCAGCAAGCATTCCGCCGGATGCGCCGGTCATGAGCATGGTTTTTTTCATGATGGCTCCTTTGGTAACGCTGTCCAATTCCTGCAAAACATTCATGGCAAAGCTGGCGCTTCTGACACCGCCGCCACTGAAATTAAAAACCACCATCAAGGGTTTTTCTTCAGGCTGATTTTCTTTCCATTTATTTAAAATGGAAATCATATTATTTTTATCCGAATCAATTTTTGCAGGCGTATTTAATGACTCGAGGCTTTGTAAAGAATATTCCGGTCGGTTAGGATTTGAATAATTAAGCCCGTACGCTTTATTCCGTGGATCAATTACATCGTATTTATAAAGGACGTTAATGGTTACAAATACGAGCGCCATAAATAATAAGCTCCAGCTTTTTAAGAAATAAGAAAGCGCTCCTATTACCGCGTTAAGTATAGCAAAAAATAACAGAATGCTGGCTGCCGCCGGAATCTGGAAAATACGGTTGTCGAGAAAAAATGCAATAAACAACATGAAAATAAAAGCAAGCAACACCGTAATCATTGCAGAAAAATGATGCCTCTTAAAAATAGTGTCCAAAAAATTCTGACTGTAATGAGCCACAGACCTCACTTTTCTTATTTGAAAACGCGTATTTACATAATTTTTTACCGGCAATCCAAAATCATCAACGATTATTTTTTCTTCTTCGGTTTCAGGAATTTTATTTTCATCAAAATCAATAATATCGGATTGATAGCTTCTGATAATTCTTTTGTCGGCACCAAAAAAATACAGGAACGAAACGAGAACCAGTAGAAAAAAACCACCCAGGAAACCGGCAAGAATTAAAAGAAATTGTTCTAAAGGAATCAGTTCTTTTACCCGGTCGAAATACAATGCTTCCAGAAAATAGAGAATTAAAAATGCAACGGGTATAATCGCATTATTCAGGCAATATTTTAAAAAGGGTTTTGAGCTGGTAGCCAAAAAACGAAACCGGCCACTGTGCAAAATGAAGGTGGTAATATTCCAGCTCATGATAAAGATACCCGTCGCAACACCGGTAATAGCTCCTCCTGCTGCATTTACAGTTCCCAAATATTCGGGAGCAAGGAACAAAGTATTGGCCCCAAAAAACTCCATGAAATTTCCTGAAATGGTCAGAAAAAGAATGAGCCACAAAACCAGCAATACCTGTGACTTTCTAAAATGCAGCAGCAATAATTGTATCGGAAATGAATAATAAAAATTATGAACAAATCTTTTCATCGGCAATTATTGCAGTTTGTTTTTCAAAAATACCTTTTTTGATAGGCAGCACGCCGGATAATATAGAGCATAAAAACAACCGACATTAAAAATAAAATTGCAACCAATTGATGAGCAACGCCAAACCATACCAGGTTATTGCCATACGGTGATAAAAGCACGGTTGTAATTCCGAGAGCAACTTGCAATATTACCAGTAATAAAGGAATCACTTTTGTTTTTGAAAAAAGGGTGCTTCCAACAATCTTCCATGCCTTTGAAAACCAGATGATCACCAAAATAAAAAGAGTATATGCGAGTCCCCGATGAATAAACTGAATCGTGATTTTATTATCAAGAAAATTTTTCCATCCCGGCGAAAGGCGGTTCATTACGTCAGGAAACCATTGTCCGTTGATCGTAGGCCATGTAGGCGCAGCCGTTGCCGCATGAAGACCGGCCATAAATGCGCCATAAATCAATTGAAAAAATAAAACAATCAGAATGATCCAGGTTAACTTTCTTAACGGTTTGTTGATGGTTTTCATGTTGGATGGGACGGAAATACTCAATGCAAACCAGAATGTGTAGCACAATAAAACCAGCGCAGTCATAAAATGAGTTGCAAGTTTAATGTGGTTAACAAACATGGCTTTGGGAACCAGTCCGCTCTCTACCATGATCCAGCCGATGGCGCCCTGAACAGCGCCAAGTAAAAACAAAATAACGAATGGAATGATCATGTCTTTTTTGAATTGTTTTTTTACCAGGAAATAAAAAAACCCAACCAAAAAAACAACGCCCATAAGCCTTGCCCAGGTCCGATGAAACCATTCCCAGAAAAAAATGAATTTGAAATCGCTTAATGAAAAATCAGAATGAATGTACCTGAACTGGTCGGTCCCTTTGTATTTATCAAACTCTGCCATCCATTGTGCATTATTTAGCGGCGGCAGCGCTCCGGTAATCGGGTTCCATTCTGTAATGCTTAATCCCGATTCTGTAAGCCTGGTAATGCCGCCGAGTACGATTTGAATTATCAACATGAAAACGCCGAGGTAAAGCCATATGGCGACATTTTTATTGGATTTTTTTAAAACAATTTCAGCCATTCTGTTTTTGATTTTTCAATTTCAACTTTCAATTTCAATCTGTGCAAAGGTAACCCGCAAAGCCATTCATTCTCCCTTCAGATTATTCTAAAAGATCATGTTTAAAACTTCATTCGTAATTCTTTAAAACACATCTTATTTTTGAAAAAATTTTTTCAGAGTTGCTGCTACCTTTTTATCATAATAAATTTATTGAAGCCGGTGTGGATGAAGTAGGACGCGGCTGTTTTGCCGGGCCGGTTTATGCAGCGGCGGTGATTCTTCCTAAAACTTTTTATCACCCATTGCTGAATGATTCGAAGGAACTTACTAAAGAAGAGCGAAATCTTTTGCGTCCGATTATTGAAGAAGAATGCTGCTCTTTTGCTGTTGCAAGTGTAAGCAATGTAGAAATTGACCGTATTAATATTTTACAGGCGTCTTTTAAGGCGATGCACCTGGCGTTAAATAAATTAGAATCAGCTCCTGAACTTTTGTTGGTCGATGGCAACCGTTTTAAGCCTTATAAAAAAATGCCACACAAATGTATCGTGAAAGGAGACGGCACTTATGCTTCGATCGCCGCAGCCAGTGTACTTGCGAAAACCTATCGTGACGAATACATGGAAAATCTTCATACGAAATATGAAATGTATCTGTGGAATAAAAATAAAGGATACGGAACGCGTGAACATCGCGCTGCTATTGACGTTCATGGCTTGTGCCGTTATCACCGGAAGAGTTTTAATATCTGGCCGGATTTTGAAAATACTGAGGATGAGGTGATTTTGGAAAATTAGGAAAGACAACTGGCATTATTTATTCGTTTGTTGTAAAATCAAATTTTTCTTATGCCGCCCATTCTCCCAATCCCTGGCGTATTACAGTCCAATCGTCTGTGGTGCAATCGACAACGGTTGACGGGATGATTCCACCCGGGCCACCATCAATTACAAAATCTACCTGGCTGCCAAACGTTTCATAAATAATTTCAGGGTCTGTATATTCTTCTACCATTTGTCCGGGAAGAGAAGCGCTCAGAATCGGGTTGTCCAATTGTTCCAAAATGGATTGACAAATCACATTGTTCGGTACACGCAAGCCAATCGTTTCTTTTTTACTTTTTAAAATTTTGGGCACTTGTTTGCTTGCAGGCAAAATGAAAGTGTAAGGCCCGGGCAGGCAATTTTTCAAAATACGATAAAGAGGCGTGTCAATACTTTTGGTGTAATCACTCAAATGACTCAGGTCGCGACAGATAAATGAAAGCTGTGATTTCGCAGGATCAATATTTTTAATTCTGCAAATTCGTTCTACCGCTTTCGGATGATGGATATCGCACCCCAAACCATAAATGGTATCGGTGGGATAAATAATAACGCCGCCATCTTTCAGGCATTCGGCCACTTGCTTTACCAGCCGAAGCTGTGGATTTACCGGATGAATGGATAAAAGCATATGCAAAAATTGAATCTCAAAGATAATCTTAATTTCAAAGAGTTCCGGCGCTCTAAATCCTACATAATGAATGAATCAATGATTAAGCGATTATCTTTTACATTTGCAACGATTTAAAAAAACAAAACATTTATGGCAGTTATTTCTGTAGGCACCATGGCTTTTGACGCTATCGAAACTCCTTTTGGCAAAATTGATAAAATTGTTGGCGGCTCAGGCACTTATGTTGCGTATGCGGCAAGCCATTTGACAAATCCTATTCAACAAATTTCTATTGTAGGAGATGACTTTCCACGCGAAGAAATGGATGAATTAAAAGAGCGTGGAGTAGCACTAAGTGGAGTTGAAATTGTTCCTGACCAAAAATCATTTTTCTGGAGTGGAAAGTATCATTTGGATATGAACACCCGTGATACGCTCATAACCGACTTGAATGTTCTTGCTAATTTCAATCCAAAAGTGCCTGAAGAATACCAGGGAGCGGAATTTTTGATGCTTGGAAACCTCATGCCGAGTCTGCAACTGGATGTTATAGAGCAATTGCGCACACGACCAAAATTAATTGTCCTCGATACGATGAATTTCTGGATGGAAACAGCAATGGATGATTTGAAAAAAGTGTTGCAGAAAGTAGATGCTTTGCTGATAAATGATAGCGAAGCGCGTCAGCTCAGCGGTGAATTTTCTTTGGTAAAATCTGCCAAAAAAATTCTACAGATGGGACCCAAATATTTGATCATTAAAAAAGGAGAGCACGGCGCTTTATTGTTTCATGAAGAACATGTATTCTTCGCGCCGGCATTGCCTTTGGAAGATGTCTTTGATCCGACAGGAGCAGGAGATGCGTTTGCCGGTGGATTTATCGGTCATCTTTCTCACACAAACGACATCAGTTTTGAAAATATGAAAACCGCAATTATTGTTGGCTCCGCAATGGCAAGTTTTTGCGTAGAAAAATTCGGCCCTCAAAGATTGAAAGAAATTTCAAAAAAAGATATTGATCTGCGGCTCGAGCAGTTTGTGCAACTGGTAAATTTCGATATTGCTCTCGTCTGATTTTCTTTTAAATTTTCTTCAAACCGATAACAAATGCTTGAGTTAATTGCACTTATTTTCCTTACCCGAGAAATTGGAAAGATCGCAGAAAAGAAAGGGCTGAAGCCGCTTACCTGGAAAATCTACCTGGTAATTGGATGGCTCTTTTTTGAAATCATCGGCATATTTGTAGGCGTGATGATTTTTGGAACGGACAATCTCATTTCTGTTGTTCTCGTCGGTTTCGCATTTGCTATCACCAGTTATTTTTTGATAAAAGGCCAGTTGAACAAATTGCCGGACACAAATATTGATGATGATATTGATGATCTGGGGCGTTATTAGTTTTAATCAGAAAAAACCAAAACAAGAACTTGCACTATTTGTTCCTTTGCTGAAATCTTACTCAGCATATAAGACTGTACCTTTGTAAACCTTTCTTTTCTTTTTCACAATAAAAAAGAAAAGTTACTCATTTATTTACCCCTAAAAAATAAATCTTATGACTGATTTAATAAAAGAATTTAGTGATTACCGCGAAAAAATGAACGAAGTTATTTTGAGCAAAAATAACCTGGTGATCAAACGTCTATGGAATCTTGATACCAATACGTATGAGGAAGGCGCTCTTGATAAAAAAACAAAAGAAATTCTCGGGCTCGTCGCCAGCATGGTTTTGCGCTGCGACGATTGTATCAAATATCATTTGGGAAAATCGCATGAGCTTGGTGTTACTACTGAACAGATGTATGAAGTTTTCTCCGTGGCAAATATTGTCGGCGGTACTATTGTGATTCCTCATACCCGCCGTGCAGCAGAATATTGGGAAGAACTACAGAAATAACAACTTTCTTTAATGATATAGCAGGAATGCTTTTTGCACCTTTATTATCGAAGAAATTATTTTCTTTACTTTTAAAAAATAAATTTTTTAAAATATCACGTGCAATCTTTCAAAAATATTTTTCTTTCGACTGAGCAGCGAAATTTTCGACGACAACTTCGAAACGTTCTCGGATTTTCACCGCATCAGCTGGGTTTATATAAAACAGCTCTCAGTCATCGTTCTGTAAGAGAAGGCGCCGATGAAAATAATGAACGCCTTGAATATCTTGGAGATGCCATCATTAGCTCGATTGTAGCACATTATCTTTTTATGCGATATCCTTATAAAGACGAAGGTTTTTTGACAGAGATGCGAAGCAAAATGGTAAACCGCAATCAATTAAATGATATTGCCGTAAAAATTGGTTTAAAAAAAATTACCATTTATAATCAGTTTGACCATTCGCTTAAAATTTCACAGATTTTTGGAAATACGCTGGAAGCATTAGTGGGCGCGGTTTACCTTGATAAAGGTTATGAGCAAACTAAAAAATGGGTAACACAAAGAATCATTAGTCCACATTTATTTATGCAGGATTTGGAAAACCTCGACATCAATCAAAAAAATAAATTGTATGGTTGGGCAAATAAAAATGGAAAAATCCTGGAGTTCGAAACCTTGGGCGAAACGATGGAAAACGGAAGAAGATTGTTTACAATTGGCGCAATGGTAGATGGGACTTTAGTTGCAGAAGCAAAAGCATTTAATAAAAAAGATGCCAGCCAGATCGCCGCTCAGATAGCCATTGAAAAATTAAAATTATGATGAAATTTGGAATCATTGGGAGCGGGAGCTGGGGCACTGCCATTGCAAAAATCTTAACCGATAATAAAAGCTGTATTAACTGGTGGCTCCGCAGCGATTCCAATATCAGCAGTTTTAAAAACAGGCGGCACAATCCGCAATATTTACGAAATGCGTTTTTTGATACCAGCCTCATCAATTTTTCTACAGATGCCGGGGAGGTCATCAACAACAGTGATGCCATTATCATCGTTGTTCCATCGGCTTTCGTGATGGAAGTGCTTGCAGGTATGCCAAAAAATATCTTTAAAAATAAAAAGATCATTTCTGCGGTAAAAGGAATCATTCCTCAAAAAAATGTGCTGCTAAACCAATACCTGAAGTCAGAATTTAATGTTCCGCTAAAAAACTATTTTACCGTTCTTGGCCCTTGCCATGCAGAAGAAGTAGCAGCTGAAAAATTATCATATCTGACGTTTTCAGGGATTGACGAGGCGATAACGAAAGAAATTTCTTATCATTTCAAAACGCCTTATTTAAATACGCTTTGCAATACAGATATCTATGGCGTGCAATATGCTGCAATCTTAAAAAACATTTATGCAATTGCTGCCGGAATTGCTCATGGGCTGGATTATGGCGATAATTTTTTGAGCGTTTTAATTGCAAACAGCGCGGATGAAATGGCTGGTTTTTTAAGAAAAGCCGGGATTGAAAACGTGGAGGTTGGCAGCATTGAGCACAATGCCATTTCACAAAAAGAAAAACCGCGTACTAATTACGCAGCTTCCGTTTACCTCGGCGATTTGCTCGTTACTTGCTATTCGCTTTACAGCCGTAACCGCACTTTTGGAAACATGATTGGCAAAGGATATTCTGTACAATCGGCTCAGTTGGAGATGAATATGGTTGCCGAAGGTTACAATGCGAGCAAATGCATGTTTCTGATCAATGAAAAAGTGAAAGCAGAAATGCCAATAGCAGAAACGGTTTATAAAATTTTGTGGAACGAACTTCCGGCAGATAAAGGATTTGAGGAAATAGAGCGGAATTTAGTTTAGTAAGTTTAGTAAGTTTAAACGATTCAACCATACAACAATAAAGTAATTCCAGCACTTGAAATACCTCATTTTCCTAAGCGCCATATTATTTTTTTCCTGCAAGAAGGATTCTTTTACTACCAGTCCGGATGCAACATTATATACCAGTATTGATACTTTATCTTTCGACACTGTTTTTACAACCGTTGGTTCCGTTACTCAATCTTTTAAAATTTTTAATAACAATAATGAAAAGCTGCGTCTCTCACAGATAAAACTTTCAGGCGGGTCTTCTTCACCTTTCAAAATAAATGTGGATGGGACTTCCGGCGCAGAAGTAAATAACGTGGAAATAAATGCAAACGACAGCATCTATGTTTTTGTTCAGGTAAATGGACATACATCAGATTCGACACATCCTTTCCTTTTAAATGATAGTATCCAGATCAGTTATAATGGAAATCAGAAAATGGTTCAGCTGCAGGCGTATGGGCAAAATGCTATTTTTTTAAAAAATAAAAAGCTGACGGGAAATGTGAGTTGGAATAATAAATTGCCCTATGTAATTATTGGCGGAATACAAGTTGACACCAACGTAACGCTCAGTATTTCCGCAGGAACAAAAATATTTTTACATGCGGATGCGCCGTTTTTAGTAGATGGAACTTTAAAAGCAACAGGAACCAAAGAAGAACCGGTTATTTTCTCGGGAGACAGGCTCGATGCCGACTACAAAAGTTTACCGGCAAGCTGGCCGGGAATATTTTTTAGAAATACGAGTGAAAATAATTCTTTAACCCATACCATTATAAAAAACGCTTACCAGGGAATTATTGCACAAGATCTTTCTACAACGGCTGGTCCTAAAGTAACTTTATCACAATGCTTTCTCGACAATATTTATGATGCAGGTATTTTAGGAATCAATACCAATATTTATGCAGATAATTCTCTTATCAGCAATTGCGGCAGCAATGTCCAACTGCAAGCCGGAGGTAATTATCGTTTTATAAACTGCACGGTTGCCTCTTACAATACCATTTATATTGTTCATAAAAATCCCGTTTTACAATTGTCAAACTCGGTCACCCAAAACGGCACTTTATTTACCGCTCCTTTAAAAGCTTTTTTTCAAAATTGTATCTTTTGGGGTGATGGTGGAACGGTAGATAACGAAATAAATATTGACAAACACGGCACCGGTCCATTTTCCGTTTCTTTCGATCACGTATTGTATAAATCGAAAGATGAAATTGCAAATGTCACATTTATTTCTGCGCTAAAAAATGAAGATCCGATGTTTGACAGCATCAATATTTCAAAAAATATTTTCGATTTTCATTTTAATAAAAATCCAACGTCACCTGCTGTAAATGCAGGTACGGCAACGCCTTTTGTTTACGACCTGGACGATAAAAAAAGAGACGCAATGCCGGATCTTGGATGTTATGAAAGATGAGAAGGTATTTGAAACGAGAAATTGTTTTATTTGTTCGTTTACTGAACTAACATCTAACATCGATTTAAAGAGATTTTTTAATAAGTATCGTCATTAATTTCTATCCAATAGCCGTCAGGATCTTTAAAATAAATTTGATGAACTCCGTCCGGCCTGTTAGTGATCTTTCCTGTATCGCCATTCCAGTTTCCAAACCAGATGTTATCATCCTTCAGCTTTTTTACAAATGCATCCATTGATGGAACGCTAAAGCAGATGTGCGAATTTTTATCATGACTGGTAATGCTTTTGGCGCCCTGGATCAGGTGTAGTTGACTGTGTTCAGCAATCTTAAACCAGGTGTGTTTGCCATCGTGAAAAGGTTCAGCAATTTGTGTAAGGCCGATGACGTCTTTATAAAAATCAGTACTTTTTTTAAGGTCAAAAATATAAACGGCGATGTGGTTTAAAGAAACGGGTTTTTGTTTTTGTGCATTGGTTGTGAGGCAGGCAGCCATTAACGCTATTCCTAAAAAAACCATTACCGACTTGATGAGCTTTTTCATTCTCTATTTTTTCTTTAAAAATAAAACAATTATTTATTTGGAAGGGAAAAACACAAATTCAGTGAGGATAAAAATTATAAAAAGAATTCCGCTTCAGCCATTTTAAAAAGTATAATCATCAACAATTATATCCGCTTCTGCCAATTCTTCTTTCGGCTGGGTAGTTGCCACAGCAATTACTTTCATTCCGGCAGCTTTCTGCAGATTTGATTCCTACTGTCGCGTCTTCGAATACCAAACAATCTTTCGGTGAAACATGCAACAGCGAAGCAACTTTTAAATAGATTTCCGGATCTGGTTTTCCTTTTTTAATGTGAGAAGAATTGACCACTACCTCAAAATATTTTTTTATCGGAATGTTTTCAAACATAAAATCAATATTCGGCTGGATGCCGGATGTAGCAATAGCCATTGGAATATTTTTACTCTTTACTATTTCTAAAAACTCAATTAATCCGGGAACCGGTTTGATGAACGGCTTATAAATTTCACGATAAAGTGCTTCTTTTTCCAATGTATGTTTCAACGAATCTTCGCTGCTGATATCTTTTCCAAAGATATATTTGATCGCGTCTTCATTCGTGCGCCCATTCATGTTTACATTAAATTCTTCTTCAGAAATCTTTTTGCCGATTTTTTCCAGATATTTTTCCCACGTTTCCCTGTGATAAGAATTATTATCAATCAAAGTTCCATCAAGGTCGAAGATGACAGCCTGTGTTTTAAATTTATCCAATATTGATTCAACCATTATCTGTTGCGTGTTTTCAAAATTTATTTTCAATTACTTAGGTTTATTTAAAACCAAAGTTCGATTATTGTCACTGAATCTTTACCAATGATATTTTCTGATTGCTTACCTTTAGAAGAAAAAACATGAAAACACTATTTTATGCAGGACTTTCACTTTTGCTTTTTTCATTTATTCTTCCCTCCTCAATTTCCCATACAATGAAAAGTAAAACGATTTATGAATTTAAGGTACCGGCATTAACAGGTGGAACGATTGATTTTTCGCAATTCAAAGGAAAAAAGCTTTTGATTGTAAATACTGCATCAAAATGCGGTAACACCCCTCAATATGAAGACCTTGAAAACTTATACAAAAAATATAAAGATAAACTAGTGATCGTTGGTTTCCCTGCAAATAATTTTGGTGCACAGGAACCGGGTGACAACAGCGATATTGCTGAGTTTTGTAAAAAGAATTATGGCGTTACTTTTCCAATGGCGGCAAAGGTTTCGGTAAAAGGAGAAGATATCGCACCCATTTATAAATATATCGTTGGCCTGGCAGAACAAAGTGGATTTTCGGATCCGATCAAATGGAATTTTACTAAATTTTTGTTTGATGAAAATGGAAAATTCGTTACAGTTTTTTTCAATAGGGACAGATTAATTCCCGATAATCCTGATGCAAAGGGTAAGGAAGCGTACGATAAATTAATTTCTTATTTGAAATAAGCTGGTGTTCAAATTTTAAGCGCTTTCTCAAAAAACGAGTGAAAATAAAAACCTGGCATTACGGCCGGGTTTTTATCTTTGTGAGATATGCAGTTTAACGAGGTAATTGCCGATAATCAAACAAAAAAACGACTGAAAGAATTGGTTCAAAAGAACCGGCTTTCCCACGCACTTTTATTTTTGGGGAGAGAAGGAAGCGGGGCGCTGCCTTTGGCTATTGCTTTTGCTCAATATGTTCTTTGCGAAAAAGTAAATGCGAAATTCAATAAAAGCGCCGCCTCTTTGTTTGGAGAAGAAAAAATTGCGCAAGCTCAAACATGTTTGGAAGACAGCTGTGGTCAATGTTCGTCATGCATTAAAGTCAGTCAATTAATTCATCCGGATTTGCATTTTTCTTATCCCGCTTTAAAAAGAGACAGCAATCACAAGCAGGTTTTAAGTACTGATTATATTACAGAATGGCGGCAATTTATTCAGCAATATCCATATAATAACGTAGCGGATTGGATCGAATTTTTAAAAGAAAATTCAAAATTAAAAATTGACAATCCTGCCAACAAACAAGGAAATATCACTGTTTTTGAATGTGATGATATCTCACATAAACTCAGTTTAAAATCTTTTGAAAGCGATTATAAGATTCTCATAATGTGGATGCCGGAATTTCTTGGCAAAGAAGGAAATAAATTGCTGAAACTTATTGAAGAACCACCACCGGATACACTTTTTATTTTTGTTGCTGAGGATGAAAATGCGATTTTGCCGACGATTTTATCAAGAACACAATTGATAAAAGTCGCTTCCGTAAGCAATATAGAAATTGGAGAGGCACTTATAAAAAACCATCAGCTAGCCGATAAAAAAGCCACGGAAATAGCAGCAGTAGCCGAAGGTAATTTTCGTGAAGCATTACAGCTGCTGCAGGCTCCTGAAGAGGATTTCCAGTCCCAGGTACGAGAATGGCTGAATATTATTTTAAAAAACAATGTATCTTCTCAATTAAAATGGCTTGATGAAATTAATAAGCTGGGAAGGGAAAAACAAAAGCAGTTTTTAAAATATTTCATTCATTTATTGGAACAGGGGATTCGCGCTGCTTATCTGGATGAAGAGAATATGGGAATAATCCCGGAAAATGAAAGAGACTTTGCCTTTAGGATAAACAAAATTTGTGGAACTGACGCACAGGAAGCAATTGTGAAAGAACTGGACAACGCTGTTTATTATATCGAAAGGAATGCCCATGCCAAAATGTTATTTCATGCACTTACGATTCGCTTTTTCCACATTATTAAAGATAATTCGCTACTTTTGGTACATTGATGTTAACGCACATAGTTGCAGATGATTTTATAGTTTTTTGGAAAGAACAACAGGTTGCGGTTCAATACTCTGGAATCCCTCCAGGTTCGTTTTACAATTTGTTTTAAATAATCTTGTTTGTAAAATTTAAACAGAACGAGGAAAAATTGTACAGAATCTGTGCAAAATTCTGGTTTTAATTTATTTATTAATTACTTTTTTAACTATGTATTTATATGGGATGTACGAGTTGTGGAACAGGAAAGCCGAATGGGTGTAAAAGCAATGGTGGATGTAGTACCGGTGGCTGTAACAGGTTAAACGTATACGACTGGCTGGCAGATTTACCTATTGATGATTTGGAAAACGCCTGCAAAGTATTAGAGGTTTCCTTCAACCAGGGAAGCCGGAAAGATTTTTATAGAAACAACACGGCGAATATTTTTACAAAAGGCGATATTATAGCTGTGGAAGGGGTGAGTGGTTTTGATGTCGGAACGGTAAATCTTACAGGAGAGTTAGTAAGGCTTCAGCTAAAAAAGAAAAAACTTGATGAAAATAGTTCCGATTTTAAAAAGGTGCTAAGATTAGCAACAGATCATGATATTGCGAAATGGAAAGAAACTAAATTACGTGAAAAACAAGTTTTAATCAGGAGCCGTGCAATTGCCCGTCAATTAAAGGTGGATCTTAAAATGTCTGAGGTGGAAATTCAGGCCGATGCGCGTAAAGCCACTTTTTACTATATCGCCGATGAAAGGGTAGATTTTCGTGAATTAATTCGCATTTATGCCACAGAGTTTAAGGTAAAAGTAGAAATGAAACAGATCGGCGCCCGGCAGGAAGCAGGAAAAGTTGGAGGAATTGGCAGTTGCGGTCGCGAACTTTGTTGCAGTACATGGTTGACAGATTTTAAAAGTGTTAATACAAATGCTGCTCGTTATCAGAACCTTAGCATCAATCAAACTAAATTAAGCGGTCAATGCGGCCGCCTTAAGTGCTGTTTAAATTATGAGTTAGACACTTATCTAGATGCCTTACAACATTTTCCGGATGATGCAGACGTAATTGAAGTGGCTAAAGGCCGTGCTTTTTTAGTTAAAAAAGATATTTTCAGAAATTTGATGTGGTATACAATGGCTGATAGCACCAAACATTACCCACTAACAATAGAAAGTGTAAGGAAAATAAAAGAGCAAAATATTAAAGGCATTAAACCGGAAACGCTTGAAACCGTAGAAATCGTTAGTGGCAAACCAAAAGAAGTGGAACCGGAATTCGTTGATGTAGTAGGCCAGATTACACTCAAATCCCTGGAAAAAAACAATCGCAAAAAGAGAGAGAATGACAGAAAAGGAAACGTAAGCGATAAAGGAACTGTTAACAGAAGACAACCAAAAACCAGCCGCGGAAGGCCACAGCAAAATCCTCCAGCGCAAAAAAATAATCAAAGGCCTGTTAATAACAGGAATCGTCCTCCAAAAAAGAGTTCCTAAGTTTGTGAAAAACTGTTGTATCCTCCTTCAGCTCCCGAACACGATGCATGGTTATGAACAGTAATAAAGGCAGTCAACCTTAGAAATAGAGCAATACAATTTGAAGTTATTTGTGTTTTTGCTGTTTACGAAAACGCTTTCTATCTATAATACTGCTGACTTTCAATTTCTTCTTTTACAATATCGGGAACCAGGTAGCGTATCGACTTCTTTTCCCCGATCATTTTTCTGATTTGCGTGCTCGAAATATCCAGCAGCGGCGCATTTAGTAAAACCTGGTTTTCATTCAAAATTTTTGGATCGATTTTAAATCCGGGCCTCTCATAAATAATAATACCGTAGCGTTTCAATAAAACGGTTGAATTTTTCCAGTTTTTAATATTTTTAAAACTATCACTTCCCATAATGATAGAAAATTCATCAGCAGGTTGTTTATCTGATAAGTAAGTGAGTGTATCAATTGTATAAGAAGGTATAGGAAGTTTAAATTCAACATTTGAAGTACGAAATTTCCTTTCGCCTTCAATTGCCAGGTCAATCAGGTGTTTACGATGATGCTCATTAATTAAGGAACCTTTCTCTTTAAATGGATTTTGGGGAGAAACAACAAACCAAATCCTGTCAAGACTGGTGTAATTGCCCACATAATTTGCTATAATCAGATGTCCATTGTGAACCGGATTAAACGACCCGAAATACAATCCAATTTTCATCGCTAAGATTTAAGAACTTCAATTTCATCAACAAAAATTTGTTCTGCTTCATCTAATCGTAGGCTTAAAGAATAGCCGGCAACAAGAATGTAAATTGGATCTCCCAAAGGTGCCTTTTTCCAAACAGTAACTTCCTCTTCCGGAAGGCAACCCATTTCCATCAATTTTAAAATTATTTCATGATTTTCAAAAGACTTAATTTTTACTTTTGCTCCTGTTTTTACCTGCGATAATTTCATAGTTGCAAATTTCACGCAAATTTCTTTTGCACTCTAAAAAAACACCAATTTGGGCACCATAAATTTTTCACATCACAATGTTCCTGATCCACTAAAAGATAAACTTTTTGCTAAAATGTTTCTGGCAACTGTTTTTGTTGAGGAAAACATTGCTTTTAAGTCGGTCTCTTACATCTTTTGCAACGACGAATACCTCCTTACATTAAATAAGCAATATCTAAACCATGATACCCTAACCGATATCTTAACATTTACGCTTTCAGGTGTTTCGTTGCCGATTGTGTCAGAAATTTATATTAGTGTTGAACGGGTAGAGGAAAATGCTATAGTTCACGAAGTTAATTTTCTTAACGAATTGTACAGAGTAATGATCCATGGAATTCTACATTTGTGTGGCTATAATGACTCCACCTTGGAGGAAAAGGCACAAATGAGAAGGAAAGAGGATTTCTACTTAAACAACTGCCTTTTATTTTAGATGTTCCACGTGAAACCCGATTATCAACTCTTAGCTTTTGTTTCACGTGAAACATTTAAACATTAAAAACTCCTTTCCTACTTTTGCAAAATGTTTAAGAAATATGATGTAATCGTAGTAGGCGCCGGTCACGCTGGCTGTGAAGCCGCTGCAGCAGCAGCAAACATGGGAAGTTCAGTATTGCTTATCACGATGAATATGCAAAACATGGCACAAATGAGTTGCAATCCGGCAATGGGTGGTATAGCAAAAGGCCAGATAGTACGCGAGATCGACGCGATCGGTGGTTATTCAGGGACTGTTTCAGATGAAAGCATGATCCAATTTAGAATGCTGAATAAAAGTAAAGGACCGGCGATGTGGAGCCCACGGACCCAAAACGACCGCATGCTTTTTTCAAGCAAATGGCGGCTTATGCTCGAAAATACTCCGAATGTGGATTTTTATCAGGATTCTGTCGTTGGTTTATCAAAAAACGAAAATGAAATAACCGGGGTCAAAACTGCTCTTGGGCATCATATTTTAGGAAATGCGGTGGTTCTCACCAATGGCACTTTTTTGAACGGCATCATTCATATTGGGGAAAAACAATCAAAGGGCGGCAGGGTGGCAGAAAAAGCTTCGGCAGGAATTACAGAGCAATTGGTAGAATGGGGATTTGAGAGTTCACGCTTGAAAACCGGAACTCCGCCAAGAATTGATGGTCGCTCATTGGATTATTCCAAAATGGAAGAGCAAAAAGGAGATGAAAATATAAGTGGTTTTTCGTTTTTAGAAAGCGGGAAGCCTACAAAACAACGGAGTTGTTGGATCACCTATACAAATAAAGAGGTTCACGAAATATTAAAAACCGGCTTTAATGAAAGTCCAATGTTCCAGGGAAGAATAAAAGGAATAGGACCGAGGTATTGTCCGAGCATTGAAGATAAAATAAACCGTTTTGCAGAGCGGGAAAGGCACCAGTTGTTTATTGAGCCAGAGGGTTGGGAAACAGTAGAGGTTTACGTTAACGGCTTTTCGTCTTCACTTCCGGAAGATGTTCAATTTAAGGCTTTACAAAAAGTGCCCGGTTTTGAAAATTTAAAAATGTTTCGTCCTGGTTACGCCATTGAGTATGATTATTTTCCCCCAACTCAGTTGAAAAGGAATCTTGAGACTAAACTGATCAAAAACTTATTTTTTGCTGGTCAAATAAACGGAACAACAGGTTACGAAGAAGCCGCATGCCAGGGGCTTATCGCAGGAATAAATGCTCATCAATCGGTAAATGATAACAATGAATTTATTCTTAAAAGAAATGAAGCTTATATAGGTGTTCTAATCGATGATTTAATAAACAAGGGAACCGATGAGCCATATCGGATGTTTACAAGCCGTGCAGAATATCGCACGTTACTTCGTCAGGATAATGCGGATTTGCGACTCACAGAAAGAAGTTTCAGAATTGGTCTGGCCTCTCAGCAAAGAATGAATACGGTTATTGAGAAGAAAAAACAAATAAACGAAATCATCAACATACTACACCATACGAAATTAGAGCCATCAGAAATTGGTAGTTTTTTATTGCAAAATGATTCTTCTGCGATTTCAGAAAAAACAAAAGCTTCGCAGATTCTATTGAGACCAGGGATAAGCCTGGCAAACCTGTTAGAATCCGTTCCTGTTTTAGAAAAGCAATTAAAAGATTATAATAATTCTGCTATTGAGCAGGCAGAAATTCAAATCAAATATGAAGTATATCTTCGGAAAGAAGAAGAAATGATCAGTAAAATGAGCGGGTTGGAGGAACAGATAATTCCTGATAGTTTTAACTATGAAAACATTTCTTCTCTTTCGAATGAAGCCAGACAAAAATTTAAAAAAATAAGGCCGCAAACTCTTGGACAGGCAAGCAGGATCAGTGGTGTAAATCCCAGCGATGTTCAAATACTGATGGTGTATATGGGCCGGTAAATTATTAGACTTTAATGCATAATTATGGAGATAAAACTAGCAGAAACACTTTCAAAAAGTGAGATATTTCTACGGATTCAAAACTATCTTGAACAGCAAGGATTTGTTATTATCAATTCTGATGAGACGCGGCCGTGGGGGGGCTTTTTTGTAATTGACGAAAACCAATCTCAAAAATTTGTTGATTTCTTTTTTAAAGATGTTCCGGATTCAGATAAAAGCAATGAAGGAAAAATAAGTCCAAAGATTTTAGTGGTTGCTAAAGGAAAAAGACTAAGCTGGCAATACCATCACCGGCGAGCAGAACTCTGGAAAGTCGTTTTTGGAAAAGTAGGCGTAGTAAAAAGTGAGAACGATGAAGAGAATGAAGTTCAGACAAAAAATGAAGGAGATGTAATTGTTCTAAAAAAAGGCGAACGCCACAGACTGCTCGGTTTGGAAAGTTGGGGAGTGCTGGCAGAAATATGGAAACATACTGATAAAAATTATCCAAGTGATGAAGATGATATCGTGAGAGTGCAAGATGATTTTGGCAGATAATCAGTTAACTATAGATTATTATTTTTTTAATTTATTTGCAGCGCCTACATTTATTTTTTTAAAAACAATTTATCGTAATTTGTGGAAGCGCTGCTTTATAATTAATATGGATAATAAAATCACTACTCTTAAAGAAATTGCGAGCCGTTTGAAATTTTCGGTTTCCACGGTTTCACGAGCTTTGCATAATCATCCAAGTATAGGTTTAAGGACGACTGCGCAAGTACAACAACTTGCTAAAGAACTGGGTTATGAACCCAATCAGACAGCTGTTCTTTTCAAACAACAAAAAACAAATACCATTGGAGTCATTTTGCCAAATTTGAAAGAAGAGTTTTTTTCACAAGCAATTAATGCAATTGAAGATGTTGCGAAAGAAAAAAAATATAGTGTTTTGATTGGACAGTCACACGACAACGTGGAACAGGAAAAACAGATCACTACCGCAATGAAAAATCAGCGCGTAGATGGCCTGATCGTATCAATTTCAAAGTATACCAACAATTATAATCATCTCACTGATATGGAAAAATACAACATTCCTGTTGTTTTTTTCGACCGGGTTCCGGAACTGTCAACGGTGCATAAAGTGTCCTCAGATATAGCTTCCGGTACCAGGCAGGCAATAGAGTTCTTAATTAAAAATGGCCACCGGAGAATCGGAGTCATCAACGGACCGCAACAAATGAAATCCTGCAGGGAAAGAACAAATGCATACATGGACGTTTTAAAAAAGAAAAGAATTAAAATCGATATGTCTCTTGTTGTAACTACCGATCTTACACAGGAAACGACTTACCAGGCTATGGATGAATTATTAAAATTGAAACACCCCCCCACAGCTATTTTAGTTATTAATGATTATGTGGCGCTCGATGCAATTCAATTTGCACGCAAAGCAAAATTGAAAATCAATAAAGATATTTGTTTTGTCAGCTATGCCAATCTACCCATCACCACTTACCTGGAGTTTCCACCACTTGCTTCTGTTGAGCAATTTCCATATCAACAGGCAAAAAAAGCGAGTGAAATCTTATTCAAGCTATTGGAAAAGTCAAAAAAAACAGTTCCTTCACAAATGAATTATCAGAATATTTTAATTGACGGAAATTTGATCGTAAATAAAAAAGACAAAATTTAATGTAAATCTTGCATTATCAGAAAACCCATTAGTAATGACTGCGGAAAATCAAAATGACACTTCAAGACAATCTTTAAGGCCTCCTACGAAAAGAATGATAGAAAAACTAAAAGAATGCCTTGAAAAAGAATCGTCAAACGTGCAAATGCCTTGCTTACCGGAGGACATGAAATCTTCTCTTGCAGGTCTATACAAAAGAGGGTTTATCGACACAAAAATGGAAAAAGTAAATGGCAAAAAAGTTTTGTGTATATATGTTACAGATCACGGTAAAAAATTTCTGTCCACTGATAAAGAGCGTGCAATTTAAAAGAGAAAACCATACGGTGAAAATTTATTATGTATTATAAATTCTTTCATCGCTTTTCAGCAAAACAACAAATAAATCACTTTCCTCTTTTTATTAGTTAAGCAAAACCTTAAAAATTAGAGAAATGGCAGAAAACAAACAAGTGATTGTAATAGAAGCAATTGTAAACGCACCAGTAGAAAAAGTTTTTGACTTTTGGACAAAGCCGGAACACATTGTTAACTGGAGTTATGCTTCTGATGACTGGCATACACCAACGGCCGAAAATGATCTAAGCAAAGGTGGCAAATTTTCGTCACGCATGGAAGCAAAAGATGGAAGCATGGGATTTGATTTTGGAGGAGTATATGATGAAGTGATCCAAAATAAATATATCGAATATACGCTTGGAGATGGACGAAAAGTAAAAATAAATTTTAACCCGAAAGGCGATCACACAGAAATAACAGAAAGCTTCGAAGCAGAAAAAACTAATCCATTGGAGATGCAAAAGAGCGGCTGGCAGGCGATACTAAATAATTTTAAGAAATATGCCGAGGCCCAATGAGATCTGTTGTTGCTTTTTTATCTCGATTTCAATAGTTTACCTTTGCAAAAAATTATTATTGCCATAAAAAGGTGAACTTTCTATTGATTTCATAAAATATGCAACATCTATCCGAACAGGAAATTATCCGAAGAGAGAAATTAAAAGAACTTCAAAAACTGAATATTGACGCTTATCCTCCTGAATTATTCCCGGTAAATACGACCGTTGCGCTTATAAAAAATAATTACAAAGGCGACGAAAATAAAAGTGAGTTTGAGAATGTTCGTATAGCAGGCAGAATACTAAGCATCCGCGATATGGGCAAAGCATCTTTTGCTGTATTGCAGGATTCAACCGGCAAAATTCAGCTTTACATCCGCCGGGATGATATTGCACCCGGAGAAGATAAAACGTTGTATAATGTTGTTTGGAAAAAACTGATTGATATTGGCGATATTATTGGTGTAACCGGTTATGTTTTTACTACTAAGACCGGTGAAACTTCGATTCATGTTTCTGAATTAAAAATCCTTTCAAAATCTTTACGTCCGCTTCCTGTTGTAAAAGAAAAAGATGGAGAAACTTTTGATGAGGTTACGGATGCAGAATTTCGGTATCGTCAGCGATATGCAGACTTAATCGTAAATCCTCAGGTAAAAGAAACATTTATCAAAAGGACAAAAATGATCAATGCAATGCGCAATTTTCTGAATGAACATGGGGCGCTTGAGGTAGATACTCCTGTTTTGCAAAATATTCCCGGAGGCGCGGCCGCGCGGCCTTTCGTTACGCATCACAACGCATTGGATGTTCCGTTTTACCTGCGTATTGCCAATGAATTGTATTTAAAAAGATTGATTGTTGGCGGCTTTGAATGGGTCTATGAATTCAGCCGCAATTTTAGAAATGAAGGAATGGACCGTACGCACAATCCGGAATTTACCGTTCTTGAATTTTATGTTGCTTATAAAGATTATGTATGGATGATGGAAACTACAGAACAGATGCTGGAACAAACAGCAATCGCTGTAAACGGTTCTGCTAAAGTTTTTTGGGGCGATAAAGAAATTAATTTTACTGCGCCATACAAAAGAATCAGCATGTATGATGCGATAAAAGAATTTACCGGATTTGATATCAGCGATAAAAATGAAGATGAGTTGCGTGAAGTTTGCCAACAATTAGGAATTCATGCTGATAAAACAATGGGAAAAGGAAAAATAATTGATGAAATTTTTTCTGAAAAATGTGAAGATCATTTTATTCAGCCCACTTTTATTATTGATTACCCTGTTGAAATGAGTCCGCTAACAAAAAAGCATCGGAGCAAGCCGGGACTGGTAGAGCGGTTTGAATTAATTGTAAATGGAAAAGAAATCGCAAATGCATATACTGAATTAAATGATCCGCTGGAACAAAAAGACCGTTTTGAAGAACAATCAAAACTAATGGCTCGCGGTGACGACGAAGCGATGTTTATTGATCATGATTTTTTACGTGCCCTGGAATATGGAATGCCACCTACAAGTGGTATTGGATTTGGAATCGATCGTTTAGCGATGTTGCTTACCAATCAGCCTTCTATCCAGGATGTATTACTTTTTCCGCAAATGAGGCCGGAAAAAAGAGGCGATGAAAATGAAGTAAATCTTGAAAAGAATTAATTAAATCGCGGACAGAAAATATAAAGGTTGCTCGCTTAAAAAGCTAGCAACCTTTTTTTGTACTTTCATATTTAATAGTAACTTACTGTTAAATACATTTCCAAAATGTGGCAGTTTTTAAACGACTACTTCAACTTTACAAAAAAAGAAAGGCGTGGAATTATTTATATGATTTCAATCCTTTTGGTTTTAATTTTTCTGCCATTTTTATTTCCGTATTTCAGTAAAGAAGAAAGTATAGATACATCGAAATTTGAAGAAGAAATTGCACAATTGAAAATCGATTCTTCTTCAAACAAAATCTATTTTAAGAGTCAGAATGAATATCAAAATAATTTTTCTTCCAGGGATAAAAATTCATCAACAAACAAAGAAGAATTGTTTCATTTTGACCCAAACACAGCATCAGTAGCTGATTGGGTAAGATTGGGCATAAGGGAAAAAACCGCCAATACGATTCAAAAATATATTTCAAAGGGAGGAAAATTTTATAAACCTGAGGATTTGAAAAAGATTTGGGGCATGAGCGAAACTGATGCAAACCGGCTTATTCCTTATGTTTCTATAAAAAGTGCTGACAAGAATTATTTGCATTTTCAGGAAAAACAATTTTCAGAAAAAGCAAGCTATAACAGTAAAAAATCTTTCGATAAAATCGACATCAACTTTGCAGATTCAACTGCTTTTATTGCACTTCCGGGTATTGGAAGCAAACTTGCCAATCGAATTATTTCTTTTAGAGAAAAACTTGGCGGCTTTTATTCAATTGATCAAATTAGTGAAACGTATTTGCTTCCGGATTCTACATTTCAAAAAATAAAAGCACAATTAATTGTAAACAGTACAGCAATAAAAAAGATAAATATTAATTCAGCTTCTGTTGATGAAATGAAATCTCATCCTTATATACGATATTATATTGCCAACGCGATTTTTCAATATCGGAAGCAACATGGCAACTTTCAATCGGTAGAAGAAATAAAAAAAATCATGACGGTAACAGATGATATTTATAATAAAGCCTTTCCCTATTTAACCACCGATTAATTTATATAACTGATAAGAACCCTGGCAGCTAAATTTAAACAAAAAAACAATTGAGCATAAAAATTGTATTTAATATTCCATCAGCAAAGAAAGAAATAATGCGATTTCTTATTCTGTAAACGAAGAAGAGATTTTATTCGTTTTATATTGTGCTCCTTAAACCAATAATAATTTTATGGATTTTTCGAAAGATGAAATAACTCTGCAGGTAGCGGAAACAGCAAGAGAATTTGCCAACCAATTTATTAGGCCTAATTTGATGACCTGGGATGAAAAACAGGAATTTCCTATTGAAGTTTTCAAAGGTTTGGGAAGACTTGGGTTAATGGGCGTATTAGTACCTGAAGAATACGGCGGGAGCGGCCTCGGTTATTTTGAATACGTTGCAGTTATCAGTGAAATTGCGAAAGTTTGCGGTTCGATCGGACTATCTGTTGCTGCTCACAATTCATTGTGCACCGGCCATATTCTTGCGTTCGGTAATGAAGAACAAAAGAGAAAATATTTACCAAAATTAGCGACCGCAGAATATATAGGCGCCTGGGGACTAACAGAACCTAACACAGGAAGCGATGCCGGCAACATGCAATGTATTGCCGAAAAACATGGTGACGAATGGGTAATCAACGGAACAAAAAGTTGGATCACACATGGCAAAAGCGGTGATGTGGCAGTGGTTATTTGCAGAACCGGTGAACCTCACACAAGAGATAATTCTACTTCCTTTATCGTTCCGCGTGGGACTGCCGGATTCAGCGGAGGTAAAAAAGAAAATAAATTAGGTATGCGCGCAAGTGAAACTGCTGAAATGATTTTTGATAATTGCAGGATTCCTGATTCTGCACGAATGGGAGAAGTAGGAGATGGTTTTAAACAGGCAATGAAAGTACTTGATGGCGGTCGTATCTCAATTGCAGCGCTTGGATTGGGAATTGCAAAAGGCGCGTATGAAGCGTCTGTACAATATGCAAAAGAAAGGCACCAGTTTGGAAAACCAATTGCAGAATTCCAGGGGATTGCGTTTAAACTGGCAGATATGGCTACAGAAATAAAGGCTGCGGAATTGCTGATAGACCAGGCCTGCGCTTTAAAAATAAAAGGAGAAAATGTGACCAAGGAGTCTGCGATGGCTAAATATTACTCGAGTGAAATTGCTGTGAAAGTCGCTACTGACGCCGTTCAGATATTTGGCGGCTACGGCTATACAAAAGATTTCCCGGTTGAAAAATTTTATCGCGATAGTAAACTTTGTACGATTGGTGAAGGAACCAGTGAGATACAAAAAATTGTAATTGCTAGGGAGGTTTTGAAATGATTTTTACAATTTATCATTGATCATCAGAGAATAGAGGTTATAAAAATTGCTACAGAAGAATTGTCGTTATTTCTACGTTTGCTGATACACAAAGACAATCTGAAAAACAAGAATTAATTATTTGTTAATTTTCATAAATGTTTTAATTTGTGGTCTCAAATTAAAACCATTATTATGAAAAAAGTTACAATTCTCCTTGTTGCCTTTGCAGTAGTTGCTACTTCTTTTGCATCTACTGGCTTTTCTTACGTTCCTAAAAAAGCGTCAGAAATATTGTTACCAATTACTCCAAACACTCAAATTTCTTTGCAAGAACTTTCGGTTATCAGCGTAAAGAATTATGAAAAACTGAGTGGAAAACATCTGAACTTGTT
>Ga0207652_10000998_pt1 | contig 26124 bp, 16 predicted proteins | sample KBSC63BmetaG_FD_184334 | JGI IMG/M metagenome (GOLD analysis project Ga0207652, IMG submission 184334) | Corn rhizosphere microbial communities from Kellogg Biological Station, Michigan, USA - KBS C6-3B metaG (SPAdes) (version 2) | ecosystem: Host-associated > Plants > Roots > Rhizosphere ... | reverse complement strand
CGCATTCTGCGGATTGTCGCGAGCTATGCTCTGCCACGCCTGCTCGGCTTCAGCGTTCTGTCCCCGCTGCTCAAGTGCCAGGGCGTTCTGGCGGGAACTGTCTTGAGCGGCGAGGATGGTGGCTCCGGAGAGTACAACCCACAGCACTCGCAGCAGCAACCATGTTTGACTTCGGTGCTTCATGTTGTCCCCGGTAGCATCTCGGTACGCAAACTTTTCACATCGATAATAACTTGCAAAATGAAAAGCGGCGCGGCAGGATTGCTGCCGCGCCCGTGGTGGATGGAAATGGTTAGAAGATCAGCTTGCCTCCGAGTTCAAGGGTTCGGGGGTCGTACGTGCTGGTGACCTTACCGAAGCTGCCTTTGGAGGAGCCATCGCTGTTGAAGCCCTGGAACGACTGGCCGATATTGTTGAATTCCGTGTGGTTGAAGGTATTATAAGACTCCACACGAAGCTCGAAGCGCGCGTGCTCGGTCATAGCGAAGGACTTGTAGACCGAGGTGTTGAAGTTGACTCGACCCGGGCCAAGGACTACGTCCTTGCGAGCGTTCCCGAAGCCGAGGTTTGGACCACCTGCCCAGCCCGGGACTGGTGCTGCGAAGGCCGATTGATCAAACCACTGATTCTGTTTCTTGATGTAGCTGATCTTCTTCACGACATCGGGACGGTTGGTATAGCCGCCGCCCAGGCCGACAGGGTCGTATCCGATGCTGAGGGTCGGCCCCGCAGGCGCGCCGCTCGGGTTGATGATGCTGCCCGTTTCCAGATTAGCCGTACCTGAAAGCTCCCAGCCACCCAGCACAGAGTGTGTGAAGCCTGAGCCTGACCGGAAAATTGGCAGCTTGTAGATGTAGTTCAGGTTGAGGATGTGGCGACGGTCGAAACCACCGGAACCCCTGTCATACTTGAGATTCCAGGGATTCGCAACATTCTGGTCATCATTGCTGGTGATGTCGATCTCATGGGAGTAGGTGTAATCGATCTCACCCGAGAGACCCCAGCGATTCTGCGCTCGAAGGCCTACCTGGAATCCGTTGTAGTTGCCGTTGGTGGTGTTCTCCTGCTGGTTGATGTTGCCGTACCCTTGGTAGGTACGGTAGAAATCGCCGTTTGACAATGACTGGTGATTAGGGTTTGTTCCGGAGTTGTTGCTCGGGTCTCCATTGTTGGCACGGATGCTCAACGGCGTATTGAGGGGATAGGTATTGATCTGGCGACGGATGTTCTGATGCCAGGCCAGGTTGCCGACATATTGGACGACGGCTACCACCGACGGTTGGATTTCGTGCTGCACACCAAGGCTGAACTGGGCGATGCCCGGCGCTGGGAAGGTACGCGCCAAGGTAGTCAGTCCCTGGGGGCCGAAGGGTTGCGCCGCTGTTGCCCCGGTCACATAGCTCGTGCTCGGATTGGTGAAATAGACATTCGACGCACCCGGGGTATTGGAGAAAGGAACACTAGGCGCAACATCGTAGATGTCGTTGCCCTGCAACCGTTCATAGAAGGAGCCGATGCCGCCGCGCAGAATGGTCTTACCCGTGCCGAAGAGGTCTTCAGAGAAGCCGACGCGCGGCTGCAAGGTCGCGTAGTCGTTTCTGACTAGACCATGCGGTTCGCCATTCTGTCCAGCGATATAGATGCCATTGAGGTAAAACCGCTGGCCGCCCACTGTGCCAAATCCAGGTCCGTTAGGATCAAGAGAGCTGCTTCCGGGTATATATTTGGGGGCTGCACTGGATACATACAAGTTGGGATCGAAGTTGGCTACGTTGTTCCCGCGCTCATAAGCAGACGGAAGAGCATCATACCGAAGTCCCAGTTGCAGGCTCAGACGTTGCGTTACTTTCCAGTTATCCATGGCATAGCCCGATGTTGTCTGATTGACGTAGTGACGGATGGGCAGGGCCTGGGCCTGGGAATAACTGGTCGCGAAACCCAGCAACATGTCCATAAACGGATCGCCGGAGTACTTTACACAGGTAAGTGGGTCCGGCCCCAGACATCCACCGGTGATGTTATTGAAGAAGTATTCGCCGCCCGGGTTACCGAAGAGCTGCTGGTTCTTGGTGTAGCGGTTATAGCTCAAACCGAACTTCATGGAGTGCTTGCCCTTCAGATAAGACACATCCAACTTGGGACTGTAGTCCTGGGCGGCATTGTGCCATGGGGCTGAGGCCGGGTTTTCCTGAGTTCCATACTGGCCGTTCCAATGCATGTTGGGAACGTTTGTGGAGCTGTTGTTAAAGAACCGGTTGGTCGCGAAGCCGGCAGGCCTCGCCGAATTCGGACTGTTGACGATATCGATTTGGTTGCCGTCGTAGTTCATGCTGACTTCCGCCAGCAGGGTGGGAGTGATGCTCCCGGTGAGTTTGACGGCGGCGCTGTTGGAGGGGGTAATGATCGAGCTGGTGATCGTGTTATAGCTTGCGCCAGACCAACCGATCATCGGTCCACCCTGCGCCTGCGTGACCGAATCGTGCAGGTAGTGAGCGAGTATCTGCCACTTATCGTTGATACGATGATCAATTCGGACGACATCGTCGCGGACGTTGAGAGGCGTCTGCGCTGAGCTCGCGATCTGATCGTTGGGCAGATTCGGCTTGGGAACGATTCCGGAGTTGAGGTATGCCACGGCGTTCGGGTCGATGAGTGCCGCGGGAATGGTGTTATTGGGGAAGGGCTGTCCGGGAGTCAGCCCCAGCGCGGTCAGCTTAGCTGCATAGTTTGGATCACCTACGTTGCTGGTAGAGGGAACAAGAATGGCCGAGCTGGACGCAAATCCAGGCGCCACATATTTCAAAGGCTGGCCCGCAACTGGGAAGTCGGCGGCGGGGAGCGTGTTGACGATGTTCGGCGAGTTGCCCTGCTTTATCTTGCGCCACTCCTCGTTCCAGAAGAAGAAGGTCTGCGACCGGCTTTTGTTATAGACGTGAGGAATCATGACTGGGCCGCCGATGTTGAAACCGTAAATGTTGTAGTTAACACCGGGCGCTTTGTGCCGCTTTGCTTGTTGAGGAAGTAGTTGGCGTCATACGCTGTGTTGCGGTTGAACTCCCAGAGTGAGCCGTGGAAATTACGTGTGCCGCTCTTGATGCTCAGCGATATGGTGGCGCCCGACGAGATACCGTAGTCGGGCGGGTAGTTGCTGGAGAGAGTCTCGAACTGGGCGATCGAATCCTGGGAAGGCATAATCTGCATGCCACCGGCTCCGCCGCGGTCGTCGGACTCGCCACCGTCGATGAGGAAAATGTTGTGGTTCTGGCGGAGGCCGTTGATGCTGAAACTGAAGCTGCTGCCACCCGCTCCAGCGGACGGCGTATTGTTGTCGGGCAGCATCGAACTGGCGCCGAGTCCGATTGCGGCGAGAGCGGCGAAGTTGCGGTTCTGTGTGGCGATTTCGCTTATCTGCTCGGCGTTGATTAGGGAACTGACAACGTTGGAGTCGGCCTGTACCGTAAGTGCATTTGCCTCGACGGTCACCGAGTCGGTGACGGCGCCTACCGACAAACTCGCGTCGGATCGCAGAGTCTGGGAGACATTCACTTCCAGCCCGTTGGCGATATAGGTCTTAAAGCCCTTCGCACTAACCTTCAATCCGTACGTGCCGACGTTCAGCCCGGAGATAGTGTATATGCCTTGGGAGTTAGTCACGGTATTGCTGACGAAACCGGTCGCGCCGGCAGTGACGGATACCTGTGCATCGGGAATTGCTGCACCTTGGCCATCGGTGACGGTCCCGGTTATCACTGAGTTCTGCTGCGCGCGGGCCAGCGATGGACACAGAACGAGCAATACAAGAGCTGGGAGGAGAAAAATCCACCGGCTTCTCGCCCGGGTTGGTTGTGGATTGCGATTGAAGCCTTCCCCTGAAAGTACAGCAGCTGCGGTGATCATTATTCGCCTCCTCGAAATTTATACTGCGAACAGACCTTCTTATACGTACCCTCACCCGGATTTTGACGGACACATGGCGTGAGGCTTTATGAGCGACCGCGACTATAGGAGTTTTTTGTAAATTTTGTCAAGGGGAAAATGCACATTTAGTGACGATACGGCACTTTCCCGTGATTTAACGCAAATCGCGCCTCGGCGCCAACTGGGTTTGGTTGAATACGGGAGTGCTCCCGCCCCCATACTTTCGTCCGTGAGTCTGCTCAACCGAATGGATGAGACATCTTGATATTTCCAAGGCTTGGTATGAATTGCCAATAATATTTTTCCAACCGTCAAAACTAAATGCTGCTCTTTTACGCGGGTTTTCCTTAGGATCGCGTCTATTCTGGCTCGGGAAACGCTTGCAGTTTTAGCGCCTGAGGTTTACAGAATCTGCCGCACACCAAGCACGGCGTAAAACGTATCAAACAAACGAAATGCAGTTTGGTTCGAACGATATGGCGGGAATCAACAACCAGGATTGTCCTGGTGTTGACCCGGACGAGACCGCCATTTCGCCGGCCGATCTGGCGGGCATCAGGGCTTGGGAAGAAGCGTCGTCGCACAAATCGTGGAATAGTTCGTCGGTGAAAAGGGTACGCGAAAGCGAAATGCGATCGCTGCCGCGCGGTCGCAGGCCAACAAAGGGGAATCAACAAGACCTGCCGGCGATCAACATCGATGTTTTCCAGGTGAGTTGGCAAGCACGGTTCTCCGATTGGCCATCCGTTCGGGATCAGTGTGCGTCTTGCAGGGGCTTACGACCGATATGCACCTCATCACCACGGTCTAATCCGATTTGGAGCGGGCGACCTCCGCAAGAGCTGGCAGGCTTGCACCGGGGCTTTTCCTCGCGGCGCAATCCAGGAGGAAAAGCAAACGGTTCATGTCGTGGAGCGATGGTATGGAGACTTCGACAAATCCATACCTAACTTCGCTGAGGCGGCGTCATGTGGAATCTACATCGCGACCTGCCCATGGACCATGGCCTGATTCTCGACCGACGCCGCATGCCACAATGGATGGACGGCTGGGTTGACATCAGGAACCGGCCAGATTCGTTGAGCCGCATCTCGAACCGGTTGCCTAGATGAACCTGTGCCCGATTAGGCTTCGTAGAGATTCTCGTAGCACGACAAACCCTCTCGCGGATGGCCCGCACCTGTCTGGCTCAATGTAGTGGAAGCGATCAAGTCGATGTACGCAGATCATCCTGGGCGGTAACGGACCTTACTGCCCGCATCCACTCGGATGACATCGGGGGCTGTACGCCGGTCTCGGTAAAAGGTCCGTTATGCTCCAAAACCGATGAGAAAGAGAATCCTCTCCCGTCGCGCTGCATAGCGTCGGGTCGATAATGAAACCTTCCCTCTTTCCGTCGGTCGGAGTGGCCGTGGCCATCAAACAGCCAGTGGGAGACAGAAATCCTCCTAAAGATGGATGACAAGACCGCCACAGTGCTTTTTAATGGCTGGGCCAAACATATGCGATGCAGAGCTGTATTCTCCCTTATCCTTTGGACGCCTTTTCTCGTGGCGCAGCAGCCGGCTCATGAAGTGAGCAAGCCGCTCCAGGAGGCTGCACCCCCGCAGCCGCTTGGTTCCTCCACTGCCGGAGTGTTCGCACCTGTGATGGACTCGGAGAAGAGACCCATCACCAAAGGCGGGTTTGTCAAAGAAGGGCCTGTCATCTTCAAGGAAATCGCGGAGAACGCTGGACTAACGGTGTGGCACCATACGATGGGCACTCCGGAGAAAAACTTCATCCTTGAGACCACTGGCTCCGGTGTTGGGCTCATCGATTATGACAACGACGGCTGGCTTGATATCTACATAGTGAATGGTTCGACCTTCGATGCATTGAAGGGAACCGCACCTGCTCCACACGCCGCGTTGTTTCATAACAATCATGATGGAACGTTCACCGATGTGGCGGCAAAAGCTGGGGTAACAAATGACCGTTGGGGCTTCGGGGTCGCCGTGGGCGATTATGACAACGACGGCTGGCCCGATCTCTTCGTGTCAAACTACGGGAAGAATCGCCTCTATCACAACAATCACGACGGCACTTTCACGGACGTAGGCGAAAAGGCTGGCATCACGCTCGGCAACTGGTCGACAGGCGCCACGTTCGGCGACTACGACGGCGACGGCAGACTCGATCTCTTCGTTCCCGGATATATCCACTTCGATCTCGATCATCTCCCTGCATCCGGTTCAGCAACCGTAGGCTATTTCAACTGCCAGTTCCGCGGCGCAAAGACGATGTGCGGTCCACGCGGGTTGAAGGGGGAACCCGATCACCTCTTCCATAACAACGGCGATGGCATGTTCACCGACGTCAGCGAAAAAGCCGGCGTAGCCGACAAACCTGGATACTACGGCTTCACTTCCGTCTTCGTGGATATAAGTGGCCATGGCAGGCAGGACCTGATTGTCACGGACGATTCTTCTCCGAACTACCTCTATCGGAACAAAGGTGACGGGACGTTCGAAGACCTGAGCTACGAGTCGGGCTTCGCGCTCAATCAGGACGGCAGGGATCAAGCCAACATGGGTGTCGCCATAGGAGACTACCGAAACAACGGTTTGCTTGATCTCTATACCGGAACTTTCTCGGATGACTATAAGCCACTCTTCCGGAACGAGGGAGACCTGAGCTTTTCCGAGATCACTCCGCAGATGGGAATTGCACAGGTGACATATCCATTTTTGACCTGGGCCACTGCGTTTATCGACTATGACAATGACGGATGGAAGGATATTTTTCTAGTCAATGGCCATGTCTATCCGCAGGCAGATCACAACGACTGGGGAACATCCTTTAGGCAGCGCCCGCTTCTCTTCCATAACGTCAACCATGGTGAGAAGTTTCAGTTGATGCCTGCGGTGATCGGCACTGGTCTGGCTGAAGTCATCCCAGGCCGTGGCGCCGCGTTTGGCGATCTGTTCAATGATGGCAAGATCGATGTCGTCATTAACAATATCGACGACACGCCATCGCTCATGCGCAATGTGAGCGACGATCACAATCACTGGGTTGCTCTGTCCCTGATAGGCAACGGCAAAACCCCGAAGGATGCCGTGGGCACGGCCGTTTACGTCACATCAGGCGGCGTTCGTCAGCGCGGTGATGTGCTCAGTGGAGGAAGCTACGAGTCGTCCAACGATCAGCGTGTCCATTTCGGCCTCGGTGCCGGAACCGTTATCGATGCTGTCGAAATTCACTGGACGGACGGAACGATAGAGCACGTCAGTTTGCCATCCATCGATCGTTTCTTCGCCGTGGAAGAACACAAAGGCATTGTGCCGAGTGTCTATGACAAGGCCCCGAAATCCGCCGCGGGAGCGGTCGCCGGCAAAAAATAAACGACTTAACGGAGAGGCATGATGCAAAACCACGACAGTCGGAGAAAGCTACAGCGCACCATGCGATGGACCGGCGCGACACTCCTGCTGGTTTTGTCAATCGCACCTCGCATGATCGTAACCCAGGTCAAAGCGGCGCAGAACGGCTCTCAAGCCGGCGGCACTTCCAATACCTACGTTCAACCGAAGGCAAGCACCTATCCTCAGTCGCAGGGCACATCCCCGGTGTATGCGCCGGCACAGATCGTGCCCCATACCCCCCTGCCGCATGAACGACAGGAATGGGCAGACAAAGTTCGTGACAGTTACAACTTCACCATCTTGAAAGACAATATCTCTCTCCCTGGAAATGCCCAGGTCGAGGGTGGAGACTTCATCCAGCCAGGAGCATTCCCCACTGCACAATACTGCGGTCACTGCCACCAGGAGGCCTATTCGCAATGGCGGGAAGCACTGCACTCCAATTCATTCCGCACTCCCTTCTATCGGACCAGCGTCAACATCGTGATCAATACCAAGGGAATCCAGTTCTCCAGGCATTGCGACAGTTGTCATAACCCGATCGCGGTCCTGTCCGGCGGGCTTACCCAGAACTCTATCGTAGATCGCAAGTTCGATCAGGACGGCTTGACCTGTATGACGTGTCATTCTGTTGCCTCCGTGCAGTCTACACTCGGTAACGGCGGTTATGTCATGGGTATCCCGTCGGTCATGACCGATGCTGATGGCAAGCGAATTCCGGGAGAGGTTCCGTACGCGGATATTCTCAAGCATCCTGACTGGCACGCAAAGGCCGTGATGCGGCCGCTGCTGCAGCAGCCGGAGTTCTGTGCATCGTGCCACAAGGCGAACCTGCCGAACACTCTAAATGACTACAAATGGATTCGCGCGTTCACAGCTTACGATGAATGGCAGAATTCGAAATTTTCACAGCGCAACCCGCTCACGTTCTACCAGGCCGACTTCAAAACCTGCCAGGGCTGCCACATGGAACGTCAGCCCATCTCTCTCCCAGAACCGGGAGCGAAGCATGGAATGTTTGTATCGCATCGTTGGCTGGCTGGAAACACAGCGTCACCCTTCTACTATGGCTTCGATGAGCAGTTGAAGAAAACGATTGCCTTCCTACAGTCTGGCAACTATTTGAATGTCGATCTTTTCGGCATACGCATCAACGGACAGCAACAGATGATTGCACCATTAGGCTCCAGGGGTTACTCCTTGAAGGCGAACGACAGGGTAGAAGCATCTGTTGTCATCCAAAATAAGAACATCGGCCACTCCCTCATCCCCGAGGTGCGCGATCTATATGAGGCCTGGGTTGAGTTCGAGGCAAAAGATGTGACGACAGGAAAAATCATCTATCGAAGCGGTTTCATCAAACCGGATGGTTCGCTCGATGAACGCGCCCACAGCTTCACCAACAGGCCGGTCAACTCGGGCGGTACCTTCGTCGATAACCACAAGGTTCACACGATTCATTCCGTCGCCTACGACAATACGGTTCCCGCCGGCAGATCTGTGCTGGTGCGATATGAGTTCAAGCTTCCTGCCGGCACGACGAACGCCGTGACCATTACCGCAAAGGTCAACTATCGCCATCTCCGCCGGAGCTACACCGACAACATCTTCGGGAAAGATGATTACCCCGATTACCCGATCGTAGAAATAGCCGCACGTACTCGGACCCTGCATATCGGCAACAATGAGCCCGAACCTGCCGATGCACACGACAACCCTGACTGGATGCGCTGGAACAACCTCGGCATCTCCTATCTCGACCAGTTTCAATACGCAGAGGCGCTTGATGCATTCGATCACGTCGTCAAACTACGCCCCGACTATGCCGACGGTTACACAAACCTTGCCCTTACCAACCTGGGCTGGGAGAAGTTTTCCTCGGCACGAGGCGCATTGGAAAAAGCCCTTCAACTCAGCCCCAACAATGCTCGGGCCCTCTATTACATGGCCTTGATTGAAAGGCGCTCCGGAACCAACAAAGAAGAGATTGCGGACCTGAAGAAGGTGGTTGAGATGTATCCGGACTCAGTCGATGCTCGCCGCGAGTTGGGCATCAGCTACTACCAGAGCCGCAACTCTGCTGCCGCCATGGAGCAGTTCAAGGCACTGCAACGGATCGACCCCGACAACCTCACGGCGCACTATAACCTCTCGCTTCTCTATCGCCGTGCGGGAATGAAGGCCGAGGCAAAGGAGCAAGCTGGCTTGTTCGCCACGAAGAAGGTGGATCCCGGCGCCCCAACCTATTCGTCCGACTTCTTGCGCCAGCACCCGGAGATCTCTACGGAAAGCATTCCATGGCACATCCACTCCGATATGCGCGATGACACAAAGGAAACATATGTTCCTTCTGCGGTAGCGGCAAAGGGAGGAAGCCATTAATACCTGGTCTTCAAACATACGACCGTTAGCGATACGGATAGTCTGCGTACTTCTATCGTGCCTCTTGCTAGGCTCCGCAAGCGCACGTGCACAACAGGCGGAGGCATGTCCGTGGCTCAATCGTGCCACGGCAGCCGGAGTCCTGGGAGGTGAAGTTCGCTCGATGGTAACTCACCCTGCGCTCGAGCAGATCGAGCAGATCAACGGTGCTCCCGCGGATGCCACATGTGAGTTCACGCTCTCTGACGGCACTCCTGGTACTGTCCTCCGGATCGCTGTCAACACGATGCAAGATCACAGGAAGGAGTTCAAAGCCTATCTGGCTTCATGTGGATCTTCAGCGCGTCGACTGGTTGGCGTAGGCAATGAAGCGATCGCCTGCATGCTTCAAAAAAACCCGGGCGACTCGACCGAGCAAGTGATAGCCCGCGTGCGGGAACGAGCCTTTCTTCTGAGTTGGTCAGTGGCTAAACCCAAGACGAGTCCGAGTGAAAAGGATCTGCAGTTGATGAGAGACAAAATGCAAAACGCCGCTGAGCAGATAGCAGGCAGTCTGTTCTAAGCAAATGGTTCGCCCGAACGGGAGCGAAGACTGCCTATATCGAGGCGGCGACCCATAGGAAAGCGGCTTCTGCGAAAGCTTCAACTCCGAGCTGTGTGTCGCTACCGCAAAAATACCTGGAGGGCTCCCGGTTGCGTCGGAGGTCCCGTCCGCTGACGCAGAGCCGCGAACCGCGGATCACCCCTCAGGCCATCCAGCCGCTGGTCTGTATGATTTGCCATTTTCCACCGGTCAAATACTCTTTAGACAACCAAAAGTTGATGCGCACTCTCTGAACATAAGATTCCCGCAAGATAGAAGTACAAAGGGCAATCTCTTACGTCCTGAGCCACGTTCTCTATAAGAGGGTGCAGTTTGTGGGGCTGTCTGGTAACTTTTCCGAGCAACACTCGGGTTACTCTTGGTACGACCTTTCCGACCGCTTTTGCGGAGATGAGCATTCGTTTGCAGCGATATAAGAACCCCAAAAAAGTCGTGATCGTTGGCGCGGGCCCGGGTGGCCTTGCGGCGGCCATGCTGCTGGCGCGTTCTGGCGTGCAGGTAACGGTGGTTGAAAAGCGCAGTCATGCCGGCGGCCGCACTTCAACAATGGAGCAGAACGGTTTTAAATTCGACGTTGGCCCGACGTTCTTCCTTTATCCGCGAGTCCTGAAAGAGATCTTCGCCGCCTGCGGGTATGACCTCGATACCGAAGTCCCCATGCACCGCCTCGACCCGCAGTACCGCCTGGTCTTTGGCGCGGGAGGCGAACTGCTTGCCACCCCTAACGTCGAGCAGATGGAACGCGCCATCGCGGCCATTTCTCCCGAAGACGCAAAACGCTTTCACGGATTTTTGTCGCGCAACCGGCTGAAGCTCGAGAATTTTCTTCCTTTCCTCGAGTCACCGTTTGAAAGCTGGAGCGATTTGATGCAACCGAAGATGCTGAAGCTGCTGCCGCTGCTCAAGCCGTGGGCGTCGCTCGACAGCGATCTCCAACTGCATTTCAAGGATGAGCGCATTCGGCTTGGCTTCAGCTTTCAGTCGAAGTACCTCGGCATGAGCCCCTTCCGCTGCCCCTCGCTCTTCTCGATCCTGTCCTTCCTCGAGTACGAGCACGGAGTCTTCCATCCCGTCGGCGGTTGTGGCGCAGTCACCGCCGCGATGGCCCGCATCGCCGAAGAGATGGGCGTCGAAATCCTGCTGAACGAACCAGTAGACGAGGTTCTTATGGAGCGCGGCCATGCCATCGGTGTCCGCACACCAAAACGCCGCCTGCAGGCGGACTCCGTCATCGTCAACGCCGACTTCGCCGCTGCCATGCAGCACATGGTTCCTGATCGCCATCGCAGGCGCTGGACCGACCGTCGCATCGCACGCAAGCGCTTCTCGTGTTCCACCTTCATGATGTATCTCGGCATCGACGGCCGTTTCGATGACGTATCGCACCATACTATCTTCCTGTCCAGAAACTATCGCCAGAACCTGCGAGACATCGAAGAACTTCATCACCTCTCGGAAGATCCGTCCTTCTACGTCCAGAACGCTTGCGTGACCGACCCAACGCTCGCCCCCGAAGGCCAGTCGACCCTCTACGTCCTGCTGCCCGTCACACACGAGAGCCCGATGGTGGACTGGCAAATCGAAACGGCAAATTATCGCAGGATGGCGTTGCGGCAACTCGAGCGCATCGGTCTGCACGATCTTGAGCCGCGCATCCGCACGGAAAGAATCATGACTCCAACGGGATGGCGCGACGAGTTCGGGCTCTATCGCGGGGCCACATTCTCCATGGCGCACTCGCTCAACCAGATGCTGCATTTGCGCCCCCACAACCGTTTCGAAGACATCGGCAGCATGTATCTCGTTGGCGGGGGAACGCACCCCGGCTCAGGTCTTCCGGTAATCTTCGAGTCAGCGCGTATTACATCGCGCCTGTTGCTCGAAGATCTTGGGCTCGAGCCGCAATGGAGTGCAGAACCAACAGCGACTGCGGCCAACAAATGGATACAGGTAGCGTCATGAGCAGCGCGGCGCAACAACAGTGGAGCGTAACACCGATTCACAAGCGCTTGAAAATTCTAACGAAGGCGCGGCATCGTATGGCCGGAATGTCGGCGCAGTTTGCCGGCGCCATTTCTCCTGCGCTCCACCGCAGCCGCGCCGACACGCTCGCTGCAGAACTGCTCCCGCTCCTGGACGCCTGCCGCTTTCTCGAACGCAACGCCGCAGCGACTCTTCAAACCCGTTATCTTGGCGGTGAAGGCCGACCATTGTGGTTGCGTGGTGTCGTGGCTGAAATCCAGCGTGATGCTCTTGGTCATGTGCTCGTTATTGGCCCATCGAATTTCCCGCTCTTTGTTCCCGGTGTACAAGTGTTACAGGCCCTTGCTGCGGGAAACAGAGTCACATGGAAACCCGGCACCGGAGGAGGCAACGTCGCGGAATTGGTAGCAACTGCGCTAAATGAGTCAGGTCTGCCAAGCGGACTTCTGAGTGTCACCAGCGACACTGTCGACGCCGCTTACCTCGCTCTTGCAGAGGGTCCCGACAAAGTCATCTTCACTGGCTCCGCGGAAGCGGGCAAAGATGTTCTCTTCAAGCTCGCGGAGACCTTGACTCCTGCCGTTATGGAGCTTTCGGGCGCAGACGCCGTCATTGTGCTTCCCTCTGCCGACCTGCGGCGGGCAGCAAAAGCAATAGCATTTGGACTCCGGCTGAACGGTGCGGCCGCATGCATCTCGCCTCGCCGGCTGCTGGCGACCGGCGATACGATGGCTGCGCTGCTGCCATCGCTCGAGCGAGAACTCGCGGCGATTCCCACCATCACATTGTCTACACAAACCGCAGCCGTTTTGCGTGAGTTGCTGGATCAGGCTGTAGCCACGGGCGCTACGTTGCTCGGCACATGGAACCCCGCGCAACAACGCCCGCTACTGGTAGCCAGCGCTCTTCCTACCATGCCCGTCACGCGCTCCGATATCTTTGCGCCTGTCCTCTCTCTATTTACGGTTTCGACGGTCCCTAAGATTCCGGATGTGTACGCCGAATGTCCGTACGCTCTTGCAGTCTCCATCTTCGGTAACCAATCTGAAGCTCGCAGCCTTGCGACAAAACTCCGCGCCGGGTCCGTCGTGATCAACGACCTCATCGTCCCGACCGCAGATCCTCGCACCCCTTTCGGAGGCCGCGGAGCTAGCGGGTACGGCACAACTCGAGGAGCCGAAGGGCTGCTCGAAATGACCGCGCCAAAGATAGTGACGGTCCAACACGGAAAGTCAATCCGAAACTGGCTCCCGACGACCGCAAAACATGAACCGCTTTTTGAAGGCATGATTCGTTCTTCCCACGGCCACGCCTGGATCGAGCGTCTAAAAGGTTTGCGGCAACTCATCACCGCCTCGCGCGGCATCGACAACAAAGGATAAGTAATTATGCGGGTTGGAGTTATAGGCTCGGGGCTGGCGGGATTGGCAGCAGCCTGCACGCTCGCTGCGCGTGGCCACAACGTAACGGTGTTCGAAAAGAATTCATGGCTCGGAGGCAAAGCCGCACAACTTTCCGAGCAGGGCTTCCGCTTCGACATGGGCCCGACAATCCTCATCCAGCCTTCCATGATGCGCAAAATCTTCGCTGAAGCCAATCGCAACCTGGACGACTATGTGACCATGACACGCCTCGATCCGCAGTGGCGCTGCTTCTTTGAAAATGGCTCGACGATCAATCTCGTAGACGATACAGACCGCATGGCCGCAACTCTCGAAGCACGCTGGCCCGGCACGGGCGTCAAGTACCGTAAGCTTCTCGATCTCTCGAAAGAACTACACTCCATCTCCGACCGTTTCTTCTTCTGGAAGTCTGTCGGCTCAATGAAAGATACCTTCGATGTCGGCGGCGCCTTCGACCTTAACGTCCTCAAAGACGTCCTGCGCATGCGCCTTGGCAGCAGCGTCGCCGGCACCGTTCGCGAGTTCATCGCCGACCCCGACGCCGCGCAGATGCTCGACCACTTTGTGCAATACGTCGGTTCATCCCCAGACGCTTCGCCCGCCATCCTCACCGCTATCGGCCACATGCAAATGCAGGAAGGCATCTGGTATCCGCTTGGGGGGACACGGGCAGTTCCGGAGGCTCTCGTAAAACTTGCACGCGAACTCGGTGTTGTCTTTCACACCGATACCGACATTGCCCGAATCCTGTCCGACGGCTCAAAACGCGCAGCCACAACGGGCCTCGTCACAACAGACGGCCAAACCTTCGCCTTCGACGCGATCGTCAGCAATGAAGACGCTGTGCGCACCCACCGCGAACTGCTCTCAGGTACAGCCGCTGCCCGAACATTCGCGCACAAACGTAGCTACGAGCCCGCATGCTCCGGCGTCGTCCTCTACCTCGGCCTCAACAAACGCTATGACCATCTCGCCCACCACGACTTCGTGTTCTCGCGCGATCCACACGAGGAGTTCCACCACATCTACAAACTCGGTGAGCCGGCCCCTGATCCAACCTGCTACCTCGCCTGTACCGCAGCGACCGATCCAGCTAGCGCGCCTCCCGGCGGCGAAGCCATGTACGTCCTCGTGCACACACCCTACCTGCGCCCGCATCACGACTGGTCGAAAATGTTCCCAGCCTATCGCCAGGTCATCATCGACAAACTCAAACGCACCGCAGGTCTCCACGACATCGAGGAACGAATCGTCTTCGAGTCCGCACTCACACCGCAGGACATTAACGACCGCTATCGCGTATTGAACGGAGCGATCTACGGTATCTCCTCGCATGGACTCTTCCAGGGCGCGTTCAAGCCCGCGAACCGCAGCAAGGAAATCAATGGCCTCTATCTCGCGGGCGGAGCAGCGCATCCGGGGCCAGGCATGCCGATGGTGATGATGTCCGGTTGGATCGCCGCCAACTCCCTCGACGCCGATTTCGCTCCGGCCAAGGCGTGAGCCTGCCAGAATACGCACATGCCTGCTGACACAAACGCGAGTGCGCTCCCCGTCATCTCCGATGTGACGTTGCGCGTCTTTACCTACGTTGTTCGCAGCTACTTCCGAAAGCACTTTCGCGCGGTCCTGGTGCAACACACTGAGCATTTCTCCAACGCCACAGGCCCGCTGATCGTCTACGGCAACCACTCGTCCTGGTGGGACCCCATGGTCTCGGTGCTCCTCGCCCAAACTCTATTGCCCGGGCGTAAACACTATGCGCCGATGGACGCCGTTCCGCTGGCGCGGTACCCTATCCTTCGCAAAATCGGAATCTTTCCCGTAGAACTCTCAACGGCCCGTGGCGCCGTACAGTTTCTACGCGTATCGCAAGCCGTCCTGCAAAGCGGAGGCGTCCTGTGGATCACCCCCCAGGGTCGCTTCGCCGACGTTCGCGAACGCCCTCTTTCCTTCAAAGCCGGCCTCGCTACACTCATTACGCGTATGCCTGAAGCCCGTGTCCTCCCGCTTGCAGTGGAGTACCCATTCTGGAATGAACGCTTGCCAGAGACCCTTCTACATTTTGCATCACCTCTGCGGATAGACAAAAAATTTACCGTAGAAGAGATAACGCAACAACTCGAATCGGCGCTCGAATCCGCAATGGACAAGCTACGCGAAGCTGCGCTGACCCGTGACCCATCTTCCTTCGACGTGCTCCTCGAAGGCAGCCGAGGCACAGGGGGAGTTTATGCATTGGGCCGTCGCCTGCGCGCCCTGTTTCGCGGCAAAGGCATTCAGGAAGATCATTCCCTGCGCGACCGGAAATCGAAGGACGCACGCCGATGATCGGGATCGCACTCTCACTCCTGATCTTACTGTGCGCAGCCGTACCGGCGCTGCTCTTTATCGCGAATCTGAAGCTATACCTCGTGCCACAGCCTTCCAACGCGCCCCACCCAAGCGTCTCCGTTCTTATTCCAGCCCGCAATGAAGAAGCAAACATAGCGGACTGCCTCCGCCACGTTCTCTCTAACCAAAGCGTCAACCTCGAAGTCATCGTCCTCGACGACGCCTCAACAGATCACACAGCGGAAATCGTCCGCGCAACCATCGCAACCGACGCCCGAGTACGCTTACTTTCCTCCGTCGAACTACCCGCAGGCTGGAACGGCAAACAACACGCCTGCTGGCGCCTCGCACAAGCCGCCTCGTCACCTTATTTCCTGTTTCTCGACGCTGACGTACGCCTGGCCCCTTCCACCATCGGCAGTTGCATGGCGCAAATGCAACACACCAAAGTCGCGTTGCTCTCCGGCTTCCCCCGGCTCATTACGATCACCACGCTGGAGTGGCTTTTGCTCCCACTCATCCACTTCGTGCTCCTCGGCTTTCTTCCACTCGGCCGCATGCGCTCCTCCACCAACCCATCACTCGCAGCTGGTTGCGGACAATTCATGTTGGTCGAAAGAGGAGCCTACTTCACCAGCGGAGGCCACGACGCCATACGCACAACCATGCACGACGGCTTGTTGCTGCCACGGGCATTCCGCCGCGCCGGCTTTCACACCGATCTCGTCGACCTGACGGACCTCGCGGCAGTTCGTATGTATGACTCCGCCTCGACAGTCTGGCAGGGCCTCGCCAAGAACGCCACGGAAGGCATCGCCGATCCCAAACGCATTTTCCCCATCACGCTGCTTTTATTCCTGGGACAGATAGCACCTGCGTTGCTGATCATCGGGTTTCTAGTTCAACCGATGCTTCCACAGCACTACACCATCGTCTCGGGATATCGAGCCGCTATCCTATTTGCCCCAATCCTACTCGCATTCATCGCAAGCAATGTGCCGCGAAGATTCGCCGTCGGCCGCTTCCGGCAACCCGCCAAATCCGCAGTCTTACACCCGTTCGGAATGGCAATGCTGCTCTGCATCCAGTGGTACGCTTTTGTACGCCTGGCCCTCGGCATACCTGTGAGTTGGAGACTGCGGAAATATAACAGTCGTTCGAAAAGTCAGGACGCGCAATAGTCAACCCGTGACGCTCGCAAGCAACAGCAGAGGCTCAGGACGGTGATCAAAATTGTGTCTTTCGAAGCCTCCGGGTTCATCACGGAACACACAAAGCCACAAGTTCGCGCAAAACTCTCGCCCATTGAGCTGGCAAGTCACGATGTGCTGCTTATCCGCATCGGTTCTGCGCGGTGAAGCAGAGCGCCCCGTGCAGATTCGGCATCCGCATGGGCTTACTCCGTGCAGGAAACATGCAGGACGCTTCCTTACACGCCAATTGAAGAGCGAATAACCGTTCAAAAGCTGCTCAATCTCTTTAGTTCAGAGATAACTCGGATCAGGCTCACCGTCTCCGTCCAGGGAACGAAACCGTTTTTCGCGAAACATGCTCCGATAAACTCGCTATCCTGTTTCGCGATCGCGTTCCGATAGACCATCTGCTCATCCCCCGCGAACTGCAGCTCCGACAAATCGGAGCGCAGTTCACTAAAGCCATCGGTCGCAATGGTGCCCTTCGTTCCGACGATCACCATAGAACTAAGCGGAATCCGCGATTCGTAGCTTACATTCACGGCTAGAGGCCCACCGCTCGGCAGCATCGCGAGGATGGATGTGCTCTGCGCGGAATCGGCGCCCGGGTTCGCCACACATCCCAGCAGCTTTACTTCGCCGCACCATCGCATGGCCAGGTCCATCGCGTGCGCGGCATGATGAACGAGCGCGTTATCGCTCCAGGCGCGAGCACGCAGTTGTAGATGCCGAATATAGTGGATTGCCCGAATCTCACCCATCCGTCCTGCTTCCACAGCAGACTGAACGATAGCGTAGGGCTGCAGATAGCGCGCCGTGTGCGCGCATCCCACGAGAACACCCTGTTTGTGGGCCTCCGCCGCGAGCTCCTCAGCCTCGCTTAGGCTTTCACACGCAGGGAGCTCGATGAGCGTATGAAGCCCCGCCGCTATACATTCGCGCGCCTGTGCGAAGTGGAGCCCGGACGGAGAACAGATAACGGCAATGTCGGCGCCTGCAATCGCAGATTGCAGGCTCTCGCCTACCTTCGGAATGAGATGAGTTGAGGCGAACGACGCTGCACTGTCGATATCGGGGCTGAAGACAGCCACGATATCGACCTCAGGATGCTTCCTCAGGCTTGCAGCGTGGATCGAACCCACTGCTCCACAACCGATGATCGCTACACGCATGGTCATAGAAGACGCGCTCCCGCAAAATTCTTAGATACCGTCGAGAACGTGGTCGGGCTCCATCCATCCGGTCCGCTCCAGAATCGCGCGCAACTTTTCAACCTGCGCCTGATCGAGTGGAAAGAACGGGTCTCGGCTGTATCCTCCTTCGAGTCCCCAAAGATTGAGGATCGATCGATAGATCGCGAGATCGCTGACGGGACCGATTTGCTGATACGTATACAAATGGACCAGCGGAAGGATCCTCTTCCATATCCTCAAGCCCCTTTGAACATCGTTATCGATAACGACCGCCTTGTACAACTCCCGCGCCGTGCCCGTGGCGACATTCAGTAGGCCGCTGATCCATCCATGCGCACCCGCGCAAAGTCCTTCGAACCCGGCGAGGAACGATCCATAGAAAATGGCAATACTATCCTCCAGAAGGTAACTCAGGTCATGAACCGGCTCAACAGTTCCATAGGTGGACTTCACCATGTGGACTACGTCCTCCTTAGCGAGTTCGAGAATTTCTGCCGGATTGAAGTCCACACATGCGGAGTTTCCGGGATTGTTGTACAGCATCACCGGCACATTCACTGCCTTGCGGACCCTTCGAAAGTGCTCGATCACGGCTGTCTTGGTGGGCTTCTGAAAATAAGGAAGGATGACGATCAGTGCGTCGGCTCCGCATTTTTCCGCCTCTTCCGACAGCTCTATCGTGATCTTCGTACTGTAGTGGCCCGAGCCGTAGATGACGGGAACACGCCCTCGTACAACGTCCCTGGCAAGCCGAAAGACCTGCTTGCGTTCCTCTGAATCCATGGCGATAAACTCGCCGCTGGTTCCTGCGATCACCAAGCCATCCGCATGCTGCTTGTCGATGAGCCACTCCCAATGTTTCGCTGTGGCTGCTTCATCCAGGCGATTCTTCCTGTCGAACATGGTGAGTGCGGCGGGAAAAATTCCACGAAAACGGTCCAATGCAAACGGCATGTGCCTCTCCTCTTTGCTGCTTTCTGTCATCTCTGGATCTATCACTTCCTGGTAACGAGTCCAGCACGCTCCGCGTCCTACTCTGAACGAACGGTGGCGTTTTCGAACGCCGCCACAACTTCTGTACGGGATAGATTGCGAAATCTTATGTACCGCCGTTCACCCAACGGCAGTGTCGTCTGTCGACCGGTAGTCTTGATCGCAAGAGGCTTGCCCAGTTCTTTCATGACGGTCATTTGATTTGCCGGAAGCGGCAGTTGCAGGGTTCCAGTGCCGGACGTGTGCCAGTAGCTGACCCATCGGCTCTTGTCGTATTCGAAGAGGAAGGCCCTGGCCGGCGCACTGCTTCCTCCCGCCTTTGCGATCTGTTCCCAGCGTACGAGCACGAAGCCATCTTGCTCATCAAGCAGAACGGTATGCTCCTGATTCAGATTGCGAAGCGAAGCCTTCTGCTCCGGCGTGAGCCATTTCCGGGCTCGAATCTCTTCCCAGCGACGCAGCACCTCGCAGTTGTCAGGAGTTCTGGGATGGCGGTCCATCGCCTCCAGGTCGCCGACCAGGGAGATGGGACAGTCCCAGGCCGCGGCGCGGCTTGTAACATACTCCAGCATGTCCGGCTGCGTTCCAATCGTGTCCTTGCCCGGAGCCCAGTAACCAATCCATCCAAAATTGATTGCCGTAAAGTCTTTCGCCGCCCGCTGAACTTCGGACGCTGGAAAGGCGCGGGTCGCAGTCTTGATCACTTCCGGTTTGAACACGTCGAACGCGTTTCCGCGAGTCAGAATGTGCCAACTGAAGTGAGACTTGCATGCACCTTCCGCGAAGATAGCCTGCGGCTGCAAACGCTGCTGGACGATCCACTGGGCGCGCGAGACGTTGAACCAGTACGGCGGAGGAACATCCTCTGCGCCGTCATAGTAGACAAACTGAAAGCCTGCCTCCTGGTATATGTTTCTGAGACGGTCAGCGACTTCTTCCTGAATGCTGGTGTTCTGCGTAAAGCGCACGAATATGGGCCACGTATCTACATCGAGCAGCCCGACACGCGAACTCACCTCGTGTGCCGCTGCCTGTGTGCCCAGCGCTCCCCGCCGGCAATTCTCAAATCGGAACGGCCGGGTCGAAGTGTATCGCTCATACGTCACAAGTTCGTTCTGGATTTTCAGTATCCGTCTCTCGTCGTCGAGCGTGCATAAACGCGGATCTTCTTCCACGGGTACCTCCGTGGCAGTAGCGTCAATGCTCCGGGAGAGTGTCAGGCTTTCGGAAAGATTCAGCCTTGGGTCCGGTATCGGAGTAACATACGCGTCCTGTTTGTGGGTCTTGTTGTAGTGGATGTGCACTCCGGGAAGAATGCCCGCCTTGCGAACCCGGCCCACAACATCTTTCAGATCTTCCATCCCTCTCGGGTATTCCGGCCGCCAGGGAAAATGCCCGGCACTCTGCGCAAAAGCTACGTAATAAATGTCCATAGCTCGCAGGCCACACAGTGTGGCGTACCGGATGTGCCGGTCCGCATCCTGCGGCGTGATATTCGACGTTTCATAGTAGGAGTATCCGTATTCTTTACAGCGACGGCTCTGCACTCCAGGCGGCAATTGGTAGTCCTGCTCCACACTCGCGATGCGGTCCAGAAGATGTTGCGTGGAAGTCGCGATCAGAGCCGCTCCAACGCCTTCCAACTGCACCTCGTTCACGCTTCCGGCCTGCAAGAGATGATGCCCTGCTCGCGCCTTTGCTCGAATGCGCGTATGCGGGTCGGTAGCCAGTAGGTTCACGGCGACATCGTCATCCCACATCACATTCAGCCATTCGCCGAAATGCTTCCTGTCTTTGATTGGCAACTGAACGAACAGGGTCCGATCCAGTGGAGTTTTCCGTTTTGACCGCAGGTTGGTGTAACCGTGATATGTAAGCTTTTCCAGACGAAATCCGATGTAGGCTTCGGTGATCGTTACGCCGATTGTGGCCTGATAATCCACCAGCGCGAATTCAACCAGCAGGTTGTTTCCCTGCATCTTCACCTCGATAGCCGGAAACTCCGTCACCTCGGCTGGGTATGCGAGCTGCATCTCGTTGTCGTAAGGACGGTCCTGGGTGACGCTGAACATGGGCACATCCACGCCCTGCATCAGGCACTCCTGCCCCGAGGCTTTATGGAGCAAGCTCCGAGCCGCACCCGCTGGGCTGATCTCCAAACGCATCTCGGCATTCTCAAGAACGATGTTCGTCCCCGCAGGCGAGCTGCCTTTCGCCGGCCTGGTGTCCATTCCCGGTTCAGACGGTGCGACGGGCTCTTGCGCCGTCGATGCCACAGACCTTGACAAGGGCGCCAGACTGAAAAGTCCCGCTGTCTTCAAAAATTCCCTGCGATCGCTCACTTACACTTCCCTTCTGACATCGGCGTTTCACTCGGCGACACCGCCGCTACATGCGTCCACCGCACTTGCCTGGCAGAGTGCAAGACACTGCACAGTTGCACAACCGCATTCTCACCCGCTTCCCTATCCAGTATTCGGAAACTCCCGCCCGCGCCCCACATCTCGTAAGCCTCCCGGGTGGAACCGTAAACGTCATGAGCCCGGGCTGCCTCGACGGTTTTCTTCATCGCATCTTGTGGAGCAATGAATGTCAGCGAACGAGGGGCAATCGCCGCCGCTACATCGGGAAGATCGAGGTGCAGAAGAATGTTCGGAACAAACACGTCCGCTCCATAGAGATAACGATCGGTCTCGGTGATCGACCGATAGGACAGCAGGCATCTATCGCAGGTCAGACTTTGAATGCGTTCGTCGAGAGCAGCAGCATAGAGGCACCACAGGCCCGCTGCGCCCTTGCCAATCACATGCAGGTTGCCGGGATCTATACTCTCGCGTTCCATCACATAGTCGACGCTGCGGATGACATCCAGCACACGCATCCCGAGCAATGACGCCTCCATCGACCATGCGGCATATGACATTGCGGTTTCGAAATCGAGAAGCTGACCGAAGTCGCCGGAAAAGCCACGCGAGCCGGAAGCCGGGCGCGTTTCTCCAATGCCGCGAACATCCGCCGCCACCACAAGATGCCCTTTGCGAACGAGCTGGTCCAGCACGCCGTGCTCCAGCCCCGAGCTTTCCGCACCCTCAAACTCCATACCGTCATTCTGTATCCCGTCTTCTGAGAAATACAGAACGACAGGAAGAGTCTGGTTCCTTTTTGCCGGAACGAAAACCCACGCGGGAATATAGATGCCAGGTTCGGAAAGAAACTCTATCTTTTCCACCTGATAGCCTTCACGCGGAACAGTGGCACGACGGCGCACACCGGCAGCAGACGTTCGCTTCTCATACCGCAGAAGCCTGCTGAGTAGTGCACGCGTTTCTCGCTGCTTCTCGACAAGCTTTGCTTTCGATACTGGGACAATAGCCTGCGAAGGTAGATTTGCCTGCTTCTTTGCAACAACATCAAAGATATTCAGGCCTTGGTGGCTGTATCGAAGCGAACCGTTCGGGGTACAGAAGAGACTCTGGCTGGACCACACAGCGTAGGCCGTCTCCGCAACGGGACCGGATTGGCCATAAAACCATTTGCAGAAAAAATCGGTCGTCGCCAGACGAAGCTTTGGAGTCCACGCATGGGGATCGTCGGAAGCCACCGTAGCAAATTTTTCTTCCGCCTCGAGCAGACGATAGCCTGCCCGAATCATGCCTGCGGCTTTGTTGAATCCATCGCTCTCGTGTTCTATGCCCGCAAGCAGCGGTCGCGGCGCAATGGCCAGATGGAGATCGACATTATCCACTCCATGCAGTGCGGCAGGAAACAAGTTCTGCTCGGCGTCTCCCAATCCGATGGAGTGTGTCGGCCAGGCATTGCTTGTGCCCCCCTCAAGAATGGCCGCACATCGCACTCGCTCGTCAGCTACTGTGATGAACTTGGTAAGGGTGCCACCGCCAGAATGACCAGCACAACCGATCCTTTTGTGGTCCACTTCAGATCTGGTGAGCAGGTAGTCTATGGCCCGTATACCATCCCAGACCATGTATCCGGTCAGATTTTCTCCCACCAGCAACAACTGCTGTCCGACCATCGAGTGTTCGAAAACAGGCCCTCCAACCTCTGTCGCGTCCGTTTCAGGATTCCAGTACTGCCTCCGCTCCCCCTGGCCTATGGGATCGTAAGCGAGAACGACGAAGCCTCTCTTGACGAGGCTGATATAAGCGCTCTGATATTGCGGAAGCATCCTCGCCAAAGGATAGTGCCCGCATGGAGACACGATCGCCGGGAACGGGCCTTTGCCGGTCGTGGGCACGTATAGATTGCCCGGAACCCAGAAATCGGGGCGGCTGCAAAACAGGACATTTTCGACGCGGTATCTATCTTTCTCCGCAACCCGTGTAGACCTCGCCTGCAGAGCATTCCGCTGAGGAAACGTTCCGAGCATCGCCAGCAGATCTTCACGTACTCTGGCGTTCCGCTTCTGCATGTCCGCTGCCGTGTGGAGCTGTGCGCGCCTCTCGTCCCACGTCGACGCCAGCCGGTTCAGCTTCCCGGTCAAAAATGACACCAGCATGTCCGGCATCTCATCCGCGTAGGAGCGCACAGGTTCCGGAGCTGCCAGCGCACTCGCGCGCAAGAGTGTCGGACTCAGAATTGTCGCTCCGGCCTCGAAGATAAAGGTCCTTCTATCCATGACGCATCTCACGGCCCGAACAAACCGTTGCAACCTGCGGCCGACAAGTCATCACCCTTACCAACTGACCACGACCACGGCATAGGCGGCCATCGTGGGAACGGAAAAGACCGCCTGTGCGCCCTTCACGTGGAAGTCTATCGGCTGGCCGCCTTCAGAGTCCGGCGCATACAAACGCACCGCCGCCGGCGTTCTGCCTTCCGCGACCGCACAACGAATTTCTATGTTTTTTATCGAAGCAGTTCTTTCCACGTCGACGTTCACGAGATGGATGATCCGCCGCCGCTTTTCCACCTGCTCCATCAGGTTCGCTGCCAGAACCTCCGGACCGGAAATCGACACCGGAAGCTCACTTCCGGCTGCCCAGGTGACTGCGTCGATCAGGGCCTCCCAATTTCGGGGACGCTTCCAGAACTCCGTCCCAATCGTGAAATAAGGCTGGTCCGCGGGCTGCGCTCCATCGAACTCAATAGACGGAATATAGGCGGCGCGACCGCGGCCATGCTCCATGCGCGAGGTCTTGCCGGCCGCGATGGATTGGCCTTCGCGATGCCTGCCCGTCGACGTGGGAACCTGATGCCCGAGCAGGTCCTTGAGGCCGGGTTCGACACGGGACCGCCGCCACGAGTCGTAGAAACCCGTCTGCTCGGTCGCCACCAGGCCACCACCCTTCTCAACATATTGACGGACCGCCGCAACCTGCTCGTCGGACAGGCATTCCGCGTTCGGAAGAACCAGTACCTTGCAGTTGGAAGGCGAGAGATCTGCAAGATGTTCGTCGAAGATGAGACGAAATGGAACTCTGGCCTGAATCAGCGATTGCTCGAATAAAATTGCGCTCAGTCCGGCGCTTGCGTTGCTGTAAGTTATCGACGCGTAGGAGCGTAGCACGGCCACTGGCGCCACCTCTTCCGCACCAACGTAGAACTCACGGTTACGCCGATAAAAAGCGATGTACTTCACCATGTCCGCGGACAGCGGACTCACGCCCGCAAATCCGATCGTCTGGTTGAAGGCAAGGCATTCCGCCATCGCCGCCTCGCTCACCGATATGTAGCTCAGGACGACGTTGCGATACGTTCGGGCCATCTTGTATGTGCGGATAGACGTAATCAGTCTGCCGTCCGGAAGAAGCTCCGGCTTTTTATCCGACTCGTCCCAGAACACCTGCGTGCGGGGCAACAACCGTGCTGGGTCCGTCCCCCGTATCCACGGACTGTTGTAGCCCACCACGCCACCGTAGTTGATCTCGATGACAACCTCCGGGTTGAGCGTATGGATAAGGTCGGCCATCTGTCCCAGGGCATCCGCCATCGTCTGGCAGCGGTAGTCTACCCATTCCTGGAATACAGGGTCGGAGATTACTTTCATCTTCTCCGGCCGATTGTCGGCATTCCACAGCGGCGGGTTCACATAATCGACGTTCTCAAACCCGAACCTGCTCCTGCGCATCGCAGAAGAGTATTTGGAGCGCAGATACTTTCGAAAGCCCATCTTGCACGCGCTGCAATGGCAGGAGTACGGTTCCGCGCTTACCGTGAAATTGTCGAAGTGGATGAAATCGGTTTTGACCTTGTTCACCGCAAACCGAAGCACCTTCTTGAGATACTCGAGATACTCCTGGTTGGAAAAGCATGGCAGATAACGGAACGACTGCTGATAGCCGTATTCCAACATAATCGGCTGACCGTACGCGTCGCGCTGATACCACTCCTGGGCGCGCCCTTCTTCCGCGAAGAACGTTTCGTACATCATGCTGTCCCATTGGACATACGTATCGATCTTCATGCCCAGGCGATGAACGATCTCTGCAACGCGAACCGTGTCCTCCATCTCCGGCATCTCTGCGGCCATGCCGAAGCCCTTGTACAAGTGGGTATGAAAGACCTCGATGCCCTGCCCTTTGAGCGTTCGAATCACCTCTTCGCTCTGGGCCTGCTCATATTCCTGGCGCGCATTGAGGCTTTGGCCGCCGCGGCGCACCACAAACAGATACGGTTCGTGCGTCCCGCCTGCGTCGATCAGACCATCGTCGATCCATGCTCCCTGCTGCCGGGCGCTGTTCGGGTCCGAACCGC
>Ga0207652_10000996_pt1 | contig 26185 bp, 28 predicted proteins | sample KBSC63BmetaG_FD_184334 | JGI IMG/M metagenome (GOLD analysis project Ga0207652, IMG submission 184334) | Corn rhizosphere microbial communities from Kellogg Biological Station, Michigan, USA - KBS C6-3B metaG (SPAdes) (version 2) | ecosystem: Host-associated > Plants > Roots > Rhizosphere ... | reverse complement strand
CTGAAGTCCTGGCGGCGATCGAGGAAGGCGGTGGTGAGGCAGGCGCGCTTGCGAGGACGTTGCCCGCTTGATGGTCTATCTTGCTTTCGTCGCGGCGGTTCTGCCATGTCCGAACAGCCCGCCGGTTGTCTCAACCTCGACGTAGGCGTCGGCCGAGCTTTTTTTAATGAGGGCGGGCGAGAGCAGCGCGAACCTGGGCCGCGATCTCGAGATCCTCACGGGCCAGGGCCACGATGACAGGTACCGCCGCGCCGGCATCGGAGAGCAGGGCGTCGCCTTTGGCCTCGCCATTGAGGTGTGGGTCGAGTTCGACGCCGAGGAAGGCCATCGCGTCCGCCGCCGCCGCTCGGACCCGCGCTGAGTTCTCGCCGACCCCACCAGTGAAGACGAGCGCGTCAATGCCTTCCATCGCTGCCGCCATCGAGGCGATCGCCCCTGCCAGCCGGTGGATGTAGACGTCGAAGGCAAGGCGGCTGCGCTCATCGCCCTCGTCCGCCGCGGCGATCACCTCGCGCATATCGGCCGAGCGGCCCGAGAGGCCGAGCAGTCCTGACTCGCGGTCGAGCGCGCGCTCCATCTCCTCGGCGTCGATCTCGCCGCGGCGCTGGACCCAGAGCAGCAGCCCCGGGTCGACCGAGCCCGAGCGGGTCGCCATCACCAGGCCCTCGAGTGGGGTGAAGCCCATCGTCGTGTCGACCGAGCGGCCACCCTTCACCGCCGCCATCGAGGCGCCGGCGCCGAGGTGGGCGGTGACCAGGCGCAGCTCTGCCGCCGGTCGCCCGAGCAGCTCCGCGGCGCGGCGGCTGGCGTAGGCGTGGGAGAGGCCGTGAAAGCCGTAGCGGCGCAGTGGCCAGCGGGCGGACCACGCGGCTGGTACGGCGTAGGTCGAGGCGGCGGCCGGCATGTCGGCGTGGAAGGCGGTGTCGAAGCAAGCCACGTTCGCCAGCCCCGGAAGCTCGGCCTCCAGGGCGCGTATCGCCTCCAGCGCGGGCGGGTTGTGAAGCGGGGCGAGACCGGCGAGCCGCTCGAGCTCCTCCTCCACGCTCGCGTCGAGGACCGCCGGACCATCGTGGTCGGGCCCTCCGTGGACTACCCGGTGGCCAGCGGCGTCGATTGCTCCGCCCTCGGCCAGGATTGCGGCCAGCTCGTTGTGCAGCTCCTCCTGCCCCCGGAGCGAGCCGCTGTCGCGTGAACTGATGACCTGATTCTCGGCGTCGAGGATCCGCAGCTTCAGGCTCGAGGAACCGGCGTTGACGGTGAGGATGCGGCCGGTCGGCGATGCCACGCTCAGGAAGGCTCCCAGGTCCAGTCGCGGACCTCGGGCATGTCCTCCAAATGTTCGCGCACGTAGTCGTGATGGCGGGCGAGCATCTCCTCGCAGTGCTCCCGAAGCTCGCCGGCGCCTGGCACCTTCCGCTTGGCTCGGCTCAGCGCCTCGAGCGCGAGGTCATAACGGCTCATCCGGTTGATCACGACCATGTCGAAGGGGGTCGTCGTCGTTCCCTGCTCGTTGAAGCCGCGGACGTGGAAGCGGCTCGGATGCGGACGGCCGTGGAGGAGCTGGTGCAGCGCCCGGGCGTAGCCGTGGAAGGCGAAGACGACCTCGTCCTCGCGGCCGAAGAGCCGGGCGAAGCGATCCTCCTCGAGGCCATGGGGGTGGACTTCGCGGGGGAAGAGGACCATCAGGTCGATCACGTTGACGACCCGCACCCGCAGCTCGGGGGCGTGGCGGCGCAGCAGCCAGGCGGCAGCGAGGGTCTCCTGGGTCGGGACGTCGCCGGCGCAGCCGAGGACCACGTCGGGATCGCCTTCGTCGTCGCTGCTCGCCCACTCCCAGCGCGAGGCGCCGCGGGCTGCATGTGCGCGTGCGTCCTCCAGCTGCAGGTACTGAAGCTGCGGCTGCTTGTCCTCGACGATCACGTTGACGTAGTCGCGGCTGCGCAGACAGTGCTCGGCGACCGCGAGCAGGCAGTTGGCGTCGGGCGGGAAGTAGATGCGGACGACCTCGCCGCGCAGGCTCAGCATCGTGTCGATCAGGCCCGGGCCCTGGTGGCTGAAGCCGTTGTGATCGTTGCGCCAGCAGGTCGAGGTGAGCAGGGTGTTCAGCGAGGCGACCGGGACGCGCCACTCGAGCCGGCGCATTTCCTCCAGCCACTTGGTGTGCTGGATCGCCATCGAGGCGGAGACCATCGCAAACGCCTCATAGGTGGCGAAGAGCCCGTGGCGGCCGCTCAGCGAGTAGCCCTCCAGCCAGCCCTGGCAGTTGTGCTCGGAGAGCACCTCCATCACCCGCCCCTCGGGAGAGACCTGCTCGTCGCCTGGGCGAGCGTCCATCAGGCAGCGGTCGGAGACCTCGAAGACCGCTCCGAGGCGGTTGGAGTTGGTCTCGTCGGGACAGAAGAGGCGGAAGTTGTCGGGGTTGGCGCGGTAGAGGTCGCGCAGCAGCTCGCCGAGCTGCCTGGTCGATTCCGCCCTCTCGACTCCGGGCGCCTCGACCGCGAGCGCGTAGGCGGAGGCATCGGGGATCTCCAGCGCCACCAGCAGGCGGCCGCCGTTCGCGTGCGGGGTCGCGCCCATCCGCCTGTCGCCGTCGGGGACCAAGGCCGCGAGCTCGGGAACGAGGCGGCCGTCGGCGTCGAAGCGCTCCTCGGGTCGGTAGCCGCGCATCCACTCCTCGAGCATCTCTAGGTGGGCGGCGTTCTCGCGCACCGCGCCGAGCGGGACCTGATGGGCGCGGAAGGTGCCCTCGACCTTCTTGCCGTCGACCTCGACCGGACCGGTCCAACCCTTCGGCGTCCGCAGCACGATCGCCGGCCAGCGCGGTCGCCCGCTGCTGCGTTCAGAGCGGGCGTCGTCTTGGATCGCCACGATCCTTGCCCGGCACTCGGCCAGGGTCGCGGCGAAGTCGGCGTGGACCTGACGCGGTTCGGAGCCGCTGACGAAGCGGCACTCATAGCCTTGGCCGTCGAGGAGATGGCGAATCTCCTCCTCGGGCGCACGGCCAAGCACCGTCGGGCCGGAGATCTTGTTCTCGTTCAGGTGCAGGATCGGCAGCACAGCCCCGTCGCGGGCCGGGTTTAGGAAGCGCACCCCCTGCCAGGAGCCCTCCAGCGGCGCGGTCTCGGCCTCGCCGTCGCCGATCACGCAGGCAACCAGCAGGTCGGGGTTGTCGAAGGCCGCGCCGAAGGCGTGGACGAGCGCGTAGCCGAGCTCGCCGCCCTCGTGGATCGACCCGGGCGTCGGCACGCTGACGTGGCTGGGGATCCCGCCCGGAGTTGAGAACTGGCGGACCAATCGCCGCAGGCCCGCTGTGTCGGCGGATACCTCGGGGTAGATCTCCGAGTAGGTCCCCTCGAGATAGACGTTGGCGACCAGGGCGGGGCCGCCGTGTCCTGGGCCGGCGACGTAGAGCACCTCCTGGCCGGTCTCGCGGATCAGCCGGTTGAGCTGGGCGTAGACGAGGTTCAGGCCCGGCGAGGTCCCCCAATGGCCGAGCAGGCGGGGCTTGATGTGCTCTGGCCGCAGCGGTTCGCGCAGCAGTGCGTTGTCCTGCAGGTAGATCTGGGCGACGGTGAGGTAGTTGGCAGCCTCCCAGTAGGCCACCAGGCCGTCAAGCTCGGCTTCGGTCAGCTCAGCCACCGCGACCGAGGTTAGCTTCACTCCATGCCCGAAGTCGTGATTTTGTTGCTCGCCGCTTGCGGGACGGCGCTCGCCACTGGGCTTGGGGCGACCCCTGTCTTCGTGCTCGGGACGCGCGCACGGGCCCTTACCCCGTTCCTGCTCGGCATCGCGAGCGGGGTGATGGGGGTCGCGGCTGTGGTCGGGCTGCTCGTCCCGGCGCTAGGAGAAGGGTCCTCCGCCGAAGTCGTCGGCGGCCTACTCGCTGGCGTCGGCTTCCTGGCATTGGCGCGCCGGCAGCTGAGCGCCGACGCCGGCTTTCTGGGGCAGACCGGGCCCGACGCGCGGATCTCGGCCCTGGTCTTCCTCGTCCTCTTCGTCCACAGCCTGCCTGAGGGGCTGGCGGTCGGGACCGCGTTTGCCTCTGACCGAGAAGGGCTGAGCCTCTTCGTGATCCTGGCGATTGCGATCCAGAACGTTCCCGAGGGCACCAGCGTCGCGATCCCGATGCGGGAGGCGGGGTTCGGGCGGGCCCGCCAGTTCTGGGCTGCGGTCGCGACCAGCGCACCGCAGCCGGTCGGCGCGTTGATCGCCTTCTTCGCCGTGGAAGAGATCAGCGGCCTGCTGCCGATCTCCTTCGCTTTTGCCGCGGGCGCCATGCTGGCGCTGATCGCCGTCGAGATGCTGCCCAGGGCTTACGAGGGCGAGGGGCGGCTCGGCCCGAGCGCCGGCATCGCCGCCGGGGCCGCGTCGATGGCCGCGCTGAGCCTGGCGCTGGGCGTATGAGCTCAGAGAACTGCCAGCACCCCGAGCGCCAGCACGCAGGCGACGATCGCCGCCAGTGCCACGCCGGTCGTGACCCGTCCCCACCGCCCGAGGGCGTGGGTCCCCATCAGCTCGCGGTCGCGGCCGAGCCTGCGCATGAACGGCAGCAGCACCAGCAGCAGAACCGCGTTCAGCGCCTGGGAGAGGAAGAGGATCTTGATCAGCGGCACGCCGGGGATGAGGACCAGGACGACGGCGATCGTGACCACTGCGGTGAAGCTCAGGTAGAAGACCCGGGCTTCCCCGAAGCTGTCGTCGAGGTCGGCTTTGCGGCCGGCCGTCTCGGAGATCGAGTAGGCGGTGGAGAGGGGAACGATCGCCGCGGCCAGCAGCGCCGCGCCGAGGAAGCCGAGCCCGAAGAGGGTCGCCGCGGCGGATCCCGCAAGCGGCTCGAGCGCGGTGGCGGCGTCGCGGGCGTCGTCGATTTCGATCCCGGCCGCGTGCAGCGTCGCCGCGCAGGCAACCACGACGAAGAGGCCGATCACACCGGTCAGCATGGCGCCGACGATCACGTCGACCCGCTCGTAGCGCAGGTCCTTCACAGTGAGGCGCTTGTCGACCGCGTAGGACTGGATGAAGGCGAGACCCCAGGGCGCGAGCGTCGTTCCCACGGTGGCTACCGCGACCAGCACTGCGTCGCGGTTTAGCGGGATGCTTGGCACCACCGCGCCCTTTGCCGCGGCGCCCCAGTCGGGATGGGCAAGGAAGCCGGAGATGACGTAGGCGACGAAGACGGTGCTGAGCGCCAGCAGGAAGTGCTCCACGCGGCGGAAGCTGCCGCGCAGGACGAGGGCCGAGACCCCAATTGCGGCCAGCGGCACGCTGACGTAGCGGCTGGTGCCGGCGATCAGGTCCATGCCGGCGGCGACCCCCGCGAACTCAGCGCACAGGGTCCCGGTGTTGGCGATGACCAGGGAGGCGAGCACGAGGCCGGCGGCGCGCGGGCCAAAGTGCTCGCGGACGAGGGTGAGCAGTCCTTTGCCGGTAACTATGCCGAGCCGCACACTGAGCTCGTGGAAGACGATCAGCGCCGCGGTTGAGAGGACGAGGACCCAGATCAGCTCGTAGCCGTACTTGGCGCCGAGGATCGAGTAAGTGGTGATCCCCGCTGGGTCGTCGTCGGAGAGGCCGGCAAGCACGCCTGGACCGACCACCGCAAGCAACGCCGCCAGCCCACCCACACGAAGCAACGCCTGGCGCCGCCGGCTGAGGTGCCAGTGCAGGTGGCGGCCGGGGGTGCGGTGGACATGACTGGGAGGCGGGAGATAATCGCCGTCGTGTTCGGAATCCACGACCGCAAACGTACGTGGTTGGCGGCCTGGTTGGGAGGGGCGGGCATGGGGGCTGTCGAGGTCGGCGCCGCCGGAGCTGGCACGAAGCGGTCGCGGGCGTGAACCCGGCGCCGGCGATTGAGACCGAGGGGCTGACCAAGCTCTACGGGCCCCACCGTGGGATCGAGGACGTCACCTTGGCGCTGGCGGCCGGCGAGGTCTTCGGCTTCCTAGGCCCCAACGGCGCCGGCAAGACGACCACGATCAGGACGCTGCTCGACCTGATCCATCCCAGCCGCGGGAGCGCCCGCCTGTTCGGCCTCGACAGCCGCCGCGAGAGCGTTGCGATCCGCGCCCGGCTCGGAAACCTGCCCGGGGACTTCGGCTACGGCAGGCAGAGCAGTGGGCGCGAGGCGCTCGGACTCCTGGCGAAGCTGCGCGGCATCGACGGGTTCGGTCGCGCCGACGCGCTCGCCGAGCGCTTCCGAGCCGATCTCGACCGCCCGCTGGGAGAGCTCTCGCGCGGCAACCGCCAGAAGGTCGGGTTGATTCTCGCGACCTTCCACGAACCCGAGCTGTTGATCCTCGACGAGCCCACCAGCGGCCTCGACCCGTTGATGCAGCAGGAGTTCCTGCGACTGATCGGCGAGGAGCGTGAGCGCGGCTGCGCCGTCTTCATCTCCTCGCACGAGCTCGACGAGGTCCAGCGCGTCTGCGACCGGGTCGGAATCGTCCGCGAGGGCAGGCTGATCGCGGTCGAGCGCATGGTCGATCTGCTCGGCAAGGCGCGGCGCAACGTCACGGTGCGGCTCGCCGACGCCGACGGCCTGGAGAGTCTTCGCGGGCTTCCGGGCGTCGTGAATCTACGGATCGCCGACGGCGAGGCGACCTTCACCGTCGCGGGCGAGATCGACCCCGTCGTCAAGGCGCTCGCCTCACACCACGTCCTCGACCTCGAGGCGGTTCACCCGAGTCTCGAGGAGGTCTTCCTCACCTATTACACGGAGGAGGGATGAGCGCCCAGCTTCGCGCCTTGATCGCGGCCCACCTCTCCGACCGCCGCCGCTCGGTATTGGCCTGGGGGCTGCCGCTCGGGCTGATGTCGGCGTTCATCGTCGCGATCTTCCCCTCGGTCGAGGACTCGATCTCGAAAGTCGTGGACAAATACCCCTCGGGGCTGAAGGAAGCCTTTGGGATCGGCCAGCTCTCCAACGTCGAGCAGTACCTGCACGCCGAGATGCTGAGCCTGATCGTGCCCCTGGCGCTCGGCTACCTCGCGGTGCGCGCGGTGGCGAGCGGCCTCGCGGGCGCGTCGGAAAGCGGCCGCCTCGACGTGCTGCTCTCGGCCCCGGTCTCGCGGCGGCGAATCTGCGCTGCCGGTTTCCTTGCCACCGGGATCGAGCTGGCCGCGGTGCTGGCGGTGAGCTGGGCGCTGACGATGCTGGGCAGCGTCCTCTCCGGCGCCGGCCTCGCCGCGGGGCCGGCAGCGGCGGGCTTCGCCGGCGTCTGGCCCCTAGGCCTGCTCTTCGCCGGCCTTGGGATCGTCGTCTGCGGCTGGACGTTGCGCACCACCATCGTCACCGGAGCGGTCGCCGGAGTGTTGGTCTCGATGTACGTGGTCGACCTGATCGGCAAGCTCGACCCGAGCCTCTCGGGGGTTCGCTATGCCTCGGTCTTCAAGTACTACGGAAACGCGATCGAAGATGGGATCGAACCGCTCGCGTTCGTTGGCGTCACCGCTGTCGCCACGTTGCTCGCCTTCGCCGGCAGTTGGCTGATCGATCGGCGCGACATCTCCGCCTAGGGATTTCCATTCATCTCATTGTGCCCTTTCGAGTCTGGGGGCCGCCTCTTCAGGGGGTGCTGCCGTCCCCGGTGGGTCCTGGCTGTGTTGGGATGAGGGAACGATCAACAGCGGGCATCGCGCTGCACGAGCGAGGTGTTTGGGGATGCGCTCGATGACCAGGTGCCCTTTGCGCCCCTCGCTGCGGGCTCCGAGCAGAAGCAGGTCTACCTCTTCCCCGAATGTTCCGAGCTCCTCGACGGGCAAGCCGTAAGCGGCTCGCGCGCTCACGCGATCAAGTTGATTCAGCTGCCGCAGCATGTCGGTGAGGCGAGGGTCGGTTCCCATAACGCTGCTCATCGGAGCGAGCTTGGAGCCGTCGAACCGAACCGCTGCGACGAGGATCAAGGCGTGAATTTCGGCATCTGCTCCACCGGCCAGCTTACCTGCCCTGGCGAGGGCAGTCTGGCTCTTCGCCGAACCGTCGTATCCGACGCCGATGGTCTCGATCGGCGTCGGAGACTCGCCATATCCCCGTGGTGAAATCGCCACCGCGCAAGGCGCGCCCTGCAGCGAGTCACGCGCGTCGTCCCCCGCCAGGACCCGGCCCACAACGCCACGGTGACAGGCGCCGACAACCAGCAGATCTGCGCCGTGCTCCTCGGCGCAGCGGTGCAGCCCCACGGCCACCGAGGTTCCGCCGATATGCGCGAACTCTGCTTCACCACCGGTTGCCGCCTGTTCGCCCTCCAGCATCTTCTGGGCTTCTTCCCGGGCCGAGGAATCAAATTCATGGACGACGACAGCGGTGGTTTCCAGGTGGACGTGGACCAGGGTGAGCCGTCCTTTGGGAGCCAGAAGACGCCGGGCCAGCGCGACGGCGTCGCGGCCGCCGCTTCTACCGTCGACTCCGACGATCACGTTCTTGAACATGGCGGACTCCTTTGCGCTCGAGCTCCGCTAGGAAGTGCGTGGTCAAGCGGTCTGACCCGAAGGATCTCAAGACGGTGGCTTTTACCCTTGGGCGGCTGGACCTCGACGATGGCGCCCGCCTCCTGACCGAAAAGTGCCGCGCCGATGGGCGAAGCAGCCGAGGCGGCGTCGGCTCGCGGGGCTCCATGACCGCCTATCAGCTCATGCTCCTTGAGCTCGCCGCTCTCCATATCCCTTACTTCGACGATGGTGCCGACAGCTGCCCTGCCATCGAGCGGCTCGCCCTCGACGACACGAGCTCTCTCCAGCAGCTCGTCGAGGCGGGCGGCGCGGACAGCCAAGACGATTTCCTCCTCTTGGATCTGCAGATAGTCGTCGTTCCCGGCTGGCGCACCGAAAGCGCGGGCCTCGCGCAGGCGCTCGACCATGCCGACCTCGAGCTCGCGACGTATGAGCGCGAGCTCTGCGCGCAAGGCCCGCTCGCCATCTCGAGTGATGATGGCCCTGGGCGGCCCGCCGACGCTGCCGGCGGGTGACCCGTTCGGATTGTCGTGGGCAACGGTCTGTATCTCTACGGTTATGGTCATACAAAGGATCCTCGCCGCTTACTGGGTCATCGGCTATGGGCTGAAAGACCCATCTCGATGAGCGAGAGCATCGCTTGGGTCGATTCCCTCAACTCCGATGGCTGCCCGGAGCTTTTGGCGTGCGTCATGAATGGTCTTGTAGATCGCGCCGCGATCCCTGCCCAGTCGATTGGCCAGCACATCGATCGGGACATCGTCGAGCGCTACCGCCACGAGAACCTCGCGCTGATGAGGGCTGAGGTCGGTCGCCATCGCCACTTTCAGGGTGGCGAGCAGCTCCTTCATCTCGAGATCCTCCTGAGCGGTTGAACCGCATGCGGCCGACCGAGGCCACCAGTCGGGCTCGGTCGGGATCTCCCGTCTCTGCCAGGTACGAGAGCGAACCGTCGCCGCGGCCTCCAGCAGCGCAAACTTGTAGGCCCAGGTGGTGAAACGGCTTTCGCCGCGGAACTCGTCGAGCTTGCGCAGCACGGCGAGGAGGGCGTAGTCGGCGCTCTGCTGAGCGAGGTCGTCATAGTCATCCCCCCGTAGGTGGGGGAGCGCCGCACGGCGGCGGCTGACCTCGAAGCGGGCGGCCTTGAGAAGAAGAGCGTGCAGCTCCGCGATTCCCGCCTCGAGGTCAGGGTTCCCCGGCGTGAGTCGGTCGATCCACGCTTGGGACTCCACGTCGATGCCGTCTCGCGCCTCAAGTCCACTCGGCGCGTGAGCAGTGGGATCCGAGGTCGCGATCATGACAACAGCGTCACGGGCCGGGACGTGACAAGCCATGGGCACAGATGCCCATCTCGACTTAAAGACGAGGCGTCCACTCCGGCGGCTCTGTCCTCTGAGGTAAGACGGCGGCCCGTTCACACGCTAAGCGAGTAGAACTAAATCCAAGGCAACGTTCGGAGCATGACCGGAGGTAGCGAGCGCGATGAGCAAAAAGCAGACCTTCATCATCGTCGGTGCGAGTTTGGCCGGCGCCAAGGCGGCCGAGGAGTTGCGCGAGCGAGGCTTCGACGGGCGCATCGAGATGATCGGCTCAGATCCGGAGCGCCCCTATGAACGGCCGCCGCTGACCAAGGACTACCTGCGAGGCGAGTCCGAGCGCGAGCAGGCCTACGTGCACGAGGAGGGCTTCTATTCCGAGCACGAGATCTCCCTGTTGACGGGCACGACCGCGACCGAGATCGACCCCGCGATGTCGCGGGTCATGCTCGAGGACGGTCGCGAGCTGGGCTATGACCGGCTGCTGCTGGCGACCGGAGCCCAGCCGCGTCAGATCTCGGTTCCCGGGGCAGAGCTCGAGGGCATCCACTACCTCCGCACCCTCGCCGATTGCGACCTGTTGCGCGACCGCCTGGATCGCGGTGGCCGGGTGGCGGTGGTGGGGGCGGGCTGGATCGGCAGCGAGTTCGCCGCATCGGCGCGCCAGCGGGGGCTCGAGGTCACCGTCGTCGATCCGACCGAGCTGCCCAACGAGCGGATCTTCGGTGCCGAGATCGGGGCCTTCTATCGCGATGTGCACGCCCGGCACGGCATCGAGTTGGCGCTGGGGGAGGGGGTCGAGTCATTCGACGGCGATGGCGCCCTCGCCGGCTTGCGCACCAGCAGCGGCCGGGTGATCGAGTGTGACCTCGCCGTGGTCGGAATCGGCGTCACGCCGCGCGTAGAGCTCGCCGCCAAGGCCGGCCTGGAGGTCGACAACGGCATCCTCGTCGACGAGAAGCTGCAGACCTCGGCACCGAAGATCTTCGCCGCCGGCGACGTGGCCAGCGCCTGGCATCCCTTCTACGACGAGCGGATCCGCGTGGAGCACTGGTCAAACGCGCTCAACCAGGGACCCGCCGCTGCCCGGGCGATGCTCGGTGAACCGGTCAGCTATGACCACATCCCCTACTTCTTCTCCGATCAGTACGAGGTCGGCATGGAGTACTCCGGATACGCCCCACAGTGGGATGAGGTCGTCTTCCGCGGCGAGCGAGCGAGCGGTGAGTTCATCGCCTTCTGGCTGCGTAACGGGAGAGTCGCCGCTGGAATGAACGTCAACGTCTGGGACGTCAACGAGGAGATTCGGGCCCTGATCGGTTCCCGCCAGATCGTCGACGTCGCCAAGTTGACCGACCCCGACACGCCGCTCGAGTCGCTCGGCGCCGAGGCCACGAGCGGAGGCTGAGGAGGAGGAAATGACCGCCAACGCTAACCTCGCGCGCCTGCACGAGGCCGGCGTCTCGATCTGGCTCGACACGCTCTCCCGCCGCCTGCTCGGCAGCGGCGAGTTCGCCGACCTGATCCGCGATTGCAGCGTCACCGGAGCGACCTCGAACCCGACGATCTTCGCCAAGGCGATCACCGGCTCGGACCTCTACGACGAGCAGTTGCGGCACCTCGATCTCGCCGGCGGCCACGACACGCAGGAGATGTTCTTCTCGCTGGCGCTCGATGATGTCCGCGCAGCCGCCCGTCAGCTGCGCCCCGCCTATGACGCAAGCGAAGGTCGGGACGGCTTCATCTCCTTCGAGTGCACGCCGGATCTCGCCGACGACACGGAGGCCACCATTGCTCAGGCCACGGATCTCTGGCAGCGCCTCGACCAGCCCAACGCGATGATCAAGGTCCCCGCCACGCGGGCGGGACTGGCGGCCATCGAGGAGCTGACGCGCCGGGGGGTCAACGTCAACGTGACGTTGCTATTCGCGGTCGATCGCTATGAGGAGGTGGTCGACGCCTACCTGCGCGGGCTGAGCGCTCGCGCAGGTGAAGGGCAGCCGCTCACCGGGATCGCCTCGGCCGCGTCGTTCTTCCTCTCGCGCATCGACACCAAGGTCGACGCCCAGCTCGCGGAGGACTCACCGTTGCGCGGCCGGGTGGCGATCGCCGGCGCCCGCGTCGCCTACCAGCGCTACCTCGCGAAGTTCTCCGGCCGCGAGTGGGAGCGCTTGGTGGGTCTCGGCGCCCGTCCCCAGCGGCCGCTGTGGGCGAGCACCGGGACCAAGGACTCCGCCTACTCCGACGTTCTCTACGTCGCCGAGCTGATCGGTCCCGGGGTGATCAACACGATGCCCGAGGCGACGCTGCGCGCCTTCGCCGACCACGGCGAGGTCGCCGAGACCCTCGCCCTCGACCCGGCCGGCGCCGCACAGGCTCTCGCCGACGTCGCGAGGGCCGGGATCGACCTCGAGGCGATCACCGATGGGCTCGAGCGGGAGGGCGTGCGGTCCTTTTGCGACTCCTACCGTCAGCTCCTCGCCTGCATCGAGAGCAGGCTCGGCATGGTGAAGGCGGTCGAGGACTGACGCTCACCGCCCTCGACGCGGACTCAGGAGGCGAGTGAGATAAAGCCGCCGACGATCGTGCCGTAGGCGATGTGCGCAAGGATCGTCGCCAGCGGGGTTCGGCGACCGTAGTTCAGCATCATGAAGCCCGGCGCCTCCAACAGGGGCCGGTCTGCCGCGGCGCTGAAAGGGGTGCCCATTCGGGGGTGAATCACCGGGAGCAGCACGGTGACCAGGGCAGTGCCGGCGAAGAGCCCGTGGACGAGGCCGAACAGCCCCCCCAGCAACCAGCCGCTGTGACCGATCGCCGCGAAGATCCCGAGGTAGACCAAGGCGAAGAGCAGCCCGATGGCGAAATGCATCGCGTAGCCCAGCGCCTTCGCTCGCGACCGATCGGAGGAGACGATGGTCCCGAGCAGGAACGGCAGGTCCATCCGCGTCAGCCCGAGCTCACTGGCGGCGCTCAGCGCCGTGGTCAGGACCAGCGTTCCGATGAAACCCCCGGCGACGGCGCCCCAGACGCTCATGAGCGCCGCGCCTCTCCGATCGAGACCGCGGCGTTGATCAGGGCAAGGTGGATCAGGCCCTGAGGCAGGTTGCCGAGGAATGCGCCGCTTCCTTGATCGATCTCCTCGGCATAGAGCCCAACGTCGTTTGCCAACTCGAGCAGCTGTTCCATCAGCTCAGTCGCCTCATCGATGCGGCCGGCGCGGGCGAGTGCGTCGGCGAGCCAGAAGGAGCAGCAGAGGAAAGCGCCCTCATTTCCCTCGAGACCATCCTCGCCGCTGTAGCGATCCAGCAACGGACCGGAGCCAAGGTCGCGCCTCAGGGCCGAGATCGTGGTGCTGAGCCCGGGATCGCGTTCGCTCGGATAGCCCATCAAAGCCCCGAGCAGCAGGCTGGCATCGAGCTCCCGGCTGCCGGCCGATCGCGTGTAGCTGCCGGCCTCCTCTGACCAGCAGCGCTCCTCTATGAACCTCCGGACCTCTTCGGCCTCCGCGCTCCATCTGCTCATGTGCGCGCGCGGAATCAGGCCGCGCTCGGCCAGGCGCACGGCTCGGTCGAGGGCGATCCAGCACATGATCTTGGAGTGCGTGAAGTGAAGGGGCTCGCTGCGTACCTCCCAGATGCCGCTGTCGGGCCGCCGCCAGATCTCGCAGACCAGGTCGGCAATCTCCACCAATCGGCGGGCGGTGTCCGAATCGAGGCTGTCCGCCGCGGTGGCATACAGCCAGGCGGTCTGCATCAGGTCGCCGTAGACGTCGAGCTGCTCCTGGCCGCCCGCGGCGTTTCCGATTCGCACCGGTCCCGAGTCGCGATAACCGCTCAGGGGAAGCGTCGACTCGGGCGTACGCTCACCGCCGTTGAGACGGTAGAGAACCCGCAGGCGGGGATGGGTCAGCTGTGAGGCGTGCAGCAACCACCAGAAGTAGGACTCGCCCTCGTGTGGACAGCCGAGCCGCATCAAGGCGTGAAGAGTGAGCGCCGAGTCACGAACCCAGCAGAAGCGGTAGTCCCAGTTGCGCTCGCCGCCGACCTGCTCGGGCAGCGATGCCGTGCCCGCCGCTGCGATCGCTCCGGAAGGCGAATGGATCAACAGCTTGAGGACCAAGGCGCTGCGGATCACGGCGTCTCGCCAGGGCCCCTCATAGGTCCGGCCCGCCGACCACTCACGCCAGAAGGCAATCGTCGAGGACAGCCGGGATTCCGCTTCGGCGCGAGACGGGAGGATAAGCGGTTCTCGATGAGCGCTGCTCAGGACCACGAGCGCTTCGGCTTCCGCTGTCGCGACGAAGCTGCCGCTGATCGACCCATCCCCGAGGACGGGAGCGCCTGCAGCCCAGCTCGATACGGCCAGCGCGTCGCCCCCGGCCGTCGCCACCGGCGTCCCTCCACGATGACCAATCTGAGAGGTCTTTTCTCCATAGTGAAATTGCGGCTCAACTCGCCAATGCATCAGCACCTCGCCCGAGAGTCCCTCGACCCGTCGAGCGAGCTCTCGGCTCGGCACCAAGCCATTGTCGGGCAGCAACATCGCGTCGGTCACCCGCACCGAACCGGTCGCGGTTTTGAAGGTCGTCTCCAGCACATTGGTGTCAGGCAGGTAGCGACGCTCCGAATCGAACGGCGCCTCGGGAGCGAAGCTGAAGCTGCCGCCTCTCTCATTGTCGAGAACCGCGGCGAAGATGCTGGGCGAGTCGAGGTCGGGCAGGCACAGCCACTCGAGCGAGCCATCGCTCGAGACAAACGCCAACGTGCGCCCGTCGCCGATCGCCGCGTACTCACGGAGCGGCAGGTAGCCGGCGTCGCGCCCTAAAGCCACCGTCGGCCGGCTAGTCGGTCTCGCTCGGACGGTGGATGACCAGGGTTGGGCGGTGCGCGTGATGGACGACGGTTCCGGAAACGCTGCCGAGCAGAATGGAGCGCAAGCCCGTCAGGCCTCGGGAACCCATGACGATCACGGCACCCTGGCGACGCTCAGCGGTCTTGACGATCGTCTCCCAGATCGGGCCGTCGGCCTCGACCGCGAGCGGCTCGACATCCAATCCGGCCTCGCGCGCGAGGCCTACGCCTTCCTCTGCTCTGAGTGCGCCATCCTCAGAGGCGGCGTGGTCGAGCTCGGTGAAGTTCGCCATGACCGTTGCCCCCGACCAAGTCACACTCGCCAGATTGGAAATGGGCTGCCACACCGTCAAGACCAATGCATGGCCACCGGGGAACAGACGCCCAGCCTGTGCGATTGCATGCTTGGCGTCATCGGACCCGTCATAGCAGAGAATCAGCGGGTGGGCGCTGGAGACTCCCTGGGCCAGCTCGAGCTCATCGGCGGAGGTCTGAGTGGGGGGCGGGGGCATGCTGTGATCTTTGCCGCTCGAGGACCACTTCGCCATGGGTCGAAATGCCCATTTGGCACTCATCGCCGATGTGGGACATTGATTTCCATGCAATCTTCGACCACGCACTCGTGAACGAGAGCATCCAAGCGTCCTCTGGGGTCGGTCGGGCAAACCTCGCTCCTCCGCTCCGCCGGCCTGACAAGCGTCTGCCGCTGCTTTGGCGGGCCTTCATCGCCAGTGCCCTGGTCATGGTCATCGCGGCGGTGCTGCTCATCGTCACCCCGGTGACCATCCACGCTCCGGTTACCACCGGTCAGTTCGCGATCATCCTCGGCGCCCTTTTCCTGATGCTGGGGGCCAATCTCTGGGGTCTCAGAAGGGTGCTTGCCCCGCTTCGAAAGCTGACGGCGCTGATGTCGGAGATCGATCCCGATCAGCCCGGTCAACGGATCGGCGACATCGGGTCCTATGGCCCCGATGTCGCCGCTCTCAGCGACGCCTTCAACCAGATGCTCGACCGGCTCGAGCGCGGGCGCTACGAGAGTGCCCGGGTCGCGCTTGATGCGCAGGAGAGCGAGCGCCGACGCTTGGCCGGAGAGCTGCACGATGAGATCGGGCAGACCTTGACCGCGGCGGCGATCCAGATCGAGCACGCTGCCGATGTCGGCCACGATTCCCCGGCGGATCTGCGCCGCATCGCCGAGGCCGTTCGCGGAAGCCTCGACGAAGTCCGCCGCATCGCCCGCGAGCTCAGGCCCGAGGCTCTCGATGACCTCGGCCTGATCAATGCCCTTATCTCGCTTTGCTCGCGCCTGGCCTCACAGGGAGACCTCCGAATAGTGCGCCAACTGGAGAAGCTTCCCCCGATCCCCCCCGACCTGGAGCTGGTGATCTACCGCGTGGCGCAGGAGAGCCTGACCAACGTAGTTCGCCACGCTCAGGCCTCCGAGGCGGTGCTGAGCCTTGCGGCGAGCGGGCAGACGGCGACCCTTTCGATCATCGACGACGGTCGCGGCCTGCCCGCCGATCTCCCGGCCCACACCGCCGGGATCAGCGGCATGCGCGAACGGGCGCGCCTGGTACACGGAAAGCTGGAGCTGGATTCGAAGCTGGGCGCCGGCACGACTGTCCGCCTCGAGCTTCCATGGGAGGAGATCGATGACGGTTCCGCTTAAGACGAAGATCCTCCTGGCGGACGACCATGTCGTCGTCCGCGATGGGTTGCGGATGGTGCTCGATGCGGCTCCCGACCTCGAAGTCGTCGCCGAGGCCGACGATGGAGCCGAGGCCGTGGATCGTGCGCTTGCGGAGGAGGTCGATCTCGTGATTCTCGACGTCTCGATGCCGCGGATGACGGGCCTGCAGGCAGCCAGGGAGATCGCTCGCAGAAAACCCGAACTGCGAATCCTGATGCTTTCGATGCACGAGAACGAGCAGTATCTGTTCGAAGCCCTGAAGGCGGGGGCGTCGGGCTACGTGCTGAAGTCGGTCGCCAACCGCGATTTGATCGAGGCCTGCCGAGCGACGATGCGCGGAGAGCCCTTTCTCTATCCGGCTGCCGTGACCAGCTTGGCCCGCGACTATCTGGAGGGGGCGCGTGGGGGGGAGACGATTCCCCAGGATGCCTTGACGCCACGCGAGCTCGAAGTCGTGAAGCTGATCGCCGAAGGGCACACCAGCGAGGAGATTGCCGAGATGTTGGTGATCAGCAAGAAGACGGTTGACCGCCATCGCGCCAACATGCTCGAGAAGCTGGGCATGCGGAACCGGGTTGAGCTGACCCGCTACGCGATCAGGCGGGGGCTGGTCGAGGCTTGAACCCTCTGGAATCCATGGCGGAGGAACTTGGGTCTAAACACCCATGGCGGTCGACCACAAACCGATCGATGCTTGACGTCGATGTTTGTGAAGGACCCCAACCACGAGAGTCGGGAGGTTCAAATGCATCAGGTCCCACAGCAAATCAGGCCCGCCCGGTCGGACCTCACCGCCGCTACCACCCGAGCCCAGTACGTCCTGCGTTCGATGCGCGATCCGGTGAGTGCGTCCACGCCGAGTACTTCTTTGCGGAGCCGTGGGCGTAACCGTGGGTCGAGCCAAATGGATACAGGCACCCATTGATGGCCCTCATGCAATGGCGGAAGATCGATGCATGAGCCAAATCGCGGTTCGCTGCCATCCATTCGCCCCCGTTGCCTCCGAGGAGCTGCAGAGGTGGCTGACGGCCGAGATCGACCGCCTGCGCGACGATGCTCCCCAGGCGACGATTCGCCTTCTACGCCTTAGTCAACCCGGTCCTGAGGAGGAGATCGAAGTCGGGTGGCAGATCGAGCTCGGCATAGCCTCGCCTGTGCCCCCGCTCGACGATCAAAGGCTGGACGAGCTGATGAGAGATCTGCGTCTGTTGGGCCTACAGCCCTCCGTGCTCCAGGAGGGAGGCTCGGCTAGCGGGCCCCCCGAGTTCGCCGAGCGTGTCCTTGCCGGCGCATGACCGAGCCAAGCCCCCCAGTCCCCCCGACCAAGCCCGAGGCGACGGTCTCTGCAGAGCCGGTGAGACCCGCACCGATGGGCGCCGAAGAGACGGGCCACGCATCCTTCCCGGCCAGCGATCCCCCCGCTGTCTGGACCTGGGAAATCAAGAAGAGCTAGGGGAATTGACGTCGGATTTTCCGGGCGGTGCTATTTTTTACAGTGCTTGTAGGAAAAAGATGATGCGACTGGACGTTTGATGGCAGACACCGCGCTCCGAGAATCGGCATCTTCGGCCGGCAGCGCCGCGATTGATCCCGGCCCGCCCGGTTTCGGCATTTCCGGGGACGAACTGCTTCGTCAGTGGTCGCGTGGAATCGCCGGAGCCCTCGTCGGTGGTGCCCTCGGCTTTGGGTTGGTCATCGGACTGCGGGCGATCTCAGACCTGCCAATTTTCCAGACCGAACAGACCGGCTACCCGCACGTCGTCGTCCCGGTCATCACCGGGGCGTTCGGCTTCCTGGTCGGTTTCGGTGCGATCACCTACTGGTTGCGGTGGGCGCTTGGTGAGCCGACTCAAGCGGAGGACCACGCCAGCCACGGGGCCGCCACTTGGCGCGACTACTTCACCTTCAACACCGATCACAAGGTGATCGGCATCCAATACATCGTCACCACCTTCTTCTTCTTCTTCGTCGGCGGCCTGCTGGCGATGCTGATCCGCGCCGAGCTCGCCCAGCCAGGCACCCAGATCGTCGATGCCGGCACCTACAACAGCCTCTTCTCCGCCCACGCGACGCTCATGATCTTCCTCTTCGTGATCCCGGTCTTCGCCGGAATCGCCAACTACGTCCTGCCGCTGATGATCGGCGCGCCGGACATGGCCTTCCCGCGGCTGAACGCGCTCAGCTTCTGGTTGCTTGTGCTCGCGGGAGTCATTTTCCTTTCGAGCTTCCTGGTCCCAGGCGGCGCCTTCGACGCCGGTTGGACCGGCTACGCACCGCTTTCCACCGGCGCCCCTCTAGGCCAGTCGTTCTTCAACATCGGCGTCCAGTTCGCCGGCTTCTCCTCGATCCTCGCCGCGCTCAACTTCCTCGTCACGATCATCGCCATGCGCGCCCCGGGGATGACCTTCTGGCGGATGCCGTTGCTGGTCTGGGCCAATCTGGCTACCTCGCTGCTGGTGATTGCCGCGACCCCGTTCATCGCCGGGGTCCAGTTCATGGTCCTCTTTGACCGACTCCTGCACACCAACTTCTTCCAGTTCGCTTCCGGCGGGGACGTCGTCAGCTACCAGCACATCTTCTGGTTCTACTCCCACCCGGCCGTCTACATCATGATCATTCCCGGCTTCGGGATTATCAGCGAGGTCATCTCCACGCACTCGCGCAAGCCGATCTTCGGCTACCGGCTGATGTCGCTTTCGCTGATCGCGATCATCGTCCTCAGCTACTCGGTCTGGGCCCACCACATGTTCGTCGCCGGGATGTTCAGCTGGCTGCGGGTGCCGATGATGATGACCTCAGTCCTGATTGCGGTTCCGACCGGGATCAAGATCTTCTCCTGGCTGGGGACGCTCTATTTCGGCAAGATCCACCTGCGCTCAACCTCGATGCTGTTCGCGCTTGGCTTCATCGGCAGCTTCATCATCGGCGGGATCAGCGGCGTGATGATCGCGATGGTGCCGATCGACATCCACGTCACCGACACCTACTTCATCGTCGCCCACATCCACTTCGTGCTCTTCGCCGGCTCTGTCTTCACGATCTTCGCCGGGGTCTACTACTGGTTCCCGAAGATCACCGGGCGGATGTATGACGAGAAATTGGGCAGGGTCCACTTCTGGCTGACGCTGATCGGCACCTGGGGCACCTTCATCCCGATGCACTGGATCGGGATGGACGGGATGCCGCGCCGTGTCGTCGACTACGCCACTCAATTTGGCGAGTGGAACCTGTTGATCTCCGTATTCGGCTTCCTGCTCGGCGCCGCCCAGCTCGTCTTCCTCTACAACATGGTCGTCAGCTGGCGCTTCGGCCCGCGCGCCCCGGCCAACCCTTGGCGGGCGAAGACGATCGAGTGGCAGGTCTCCTCGCCTCCTCCTCGCTTCAACTTCGACCAGATACCCCGCGTTGTCGGCGGTCCCTACGAGTACGGGGTCCCTGGCGTCCGGCATGCCCTGATGAACGAGTCCGAAAAACCTCCAGCGCACACTTCGACTGCCGCCGTCGGAGCGGTGGTCGGTGAGCCTTCGTCGCCATGATCAGCCTCCTACACACGCGAAACATGAACTATGGATCTCCCCAACTCGACTGACGACCCGCTGACGCAGCCGACGCGGGCGCGTATCTTCGCCCTGCTGGCGGAGCTGAAGGAACCGGTGGGAACCGACGATTTGGCGAAGCGTCTCGGACTGCATCCCAATGGGGTACGGGCCCACCTCGAGCGGTTGCAGGAGGCCGGCCTCGTCGAGCGCGGACGGGAGCGGGCGGGGAGGGGGCGTCCCGGCGACCGCTGGAATATCGCTCCCGACGCTCAGCCATCCGGCCAAGCCCCCGTCGCCTATGCCAGCCTGGCGGTCTGGCTGGCGCGCGCGATCCCTGCCGGCCCGACCCTCCTGCGCGAAGTCGAGCGCACCGGCCGGGAGATAGGCCGGGAGCTCGCCCCGAAGCAAGGAGGTGAGCCTGCCGAGGGCCTGCGCCAGAGCTTCGCCGCGCTCGGCTTCCAGCCTTCGATGCGCGTCAAAGCCGACGGTGGTCTGATCTGCCGGCTTGACAACTGCCCCTATCGCGATTCGGTGCGCGAGAACGCCGATGTCGTCTGCGCCCTGCACCGCGGGCTCACGGCCGGCGTCCTGGAGAAGCTCGATCCAAAGGCCAAGCTGACCCGCTTCGAGCCCCACGATCCCGATCGGGCGGGTTGCCTGGTCGAGGTCTCCAGATGAATCGCGTAGCTGTGCCTGCCGCGCGCCTGCGTCGCGCTCGACCGAGCCTCCGATGAAACGGGCGGAGGCGCTACAGCCGCTCTCGCGCGAGCACCTGAAGTCGCTGCTGGCCGCGAAGCGGCTGCGCGACGCGACCGACGCCGCAAAGGCGGGGCAGGACTTCCTCGATTTTTGGGAGAAGGAGGGCAAGCACCACTTCCGCGTCGAGGAGGAGGTTCTCCTGCCGGGTTGGGCGCTGCATTGCCCGGTGGAACGGGTCGCGGTGGCGCGGATGCTGGAGGAGCACCTGACGATCCGGCGCGTCGCCCTCCGCGTCGCCGCCGAAGAGGCCTCGCTAGAGGAGCTGCAAGATCTGGGTCGGCTGCTGGACGACCACGTGCGCTTCGAGGAGCGTGAGCTCTTCCCGATGGTCGAAGAGGCCCTCGCGCCCGAGGACCTCGATCGCCTCGCGGAGGCGATCGCGCGAGCGGAGGAGAACCCGTGAGCAGGGGTGCGATGGAGATACGCCTGAAGCGCGCCTACGAGCCCGCCGACCCGGCGGACGGCTATCGAGTCCTGGTCGACCGACTCTGGCCACGCGGCCTGTCTCGGGCGCGAGCGCGGATCGCCGGGTGGGAGAGGGAGCTGGCGCCGAGCACCGAGCTTCGGCAGTGGTTCGGCCACGAGCCCAGCCGCTTTGCGGAGTTTCGGCGACGCTACCTCGAGGAGCTGGGGGAGCGCCGCCCGGTGTTGGCGGGGTTGCGGCGGCGGGCTCGGGAAGGCCCGCTCACTCTCGTCTACGCCGCCAAGGACACCGATCACAACGACGCGGTCGTCCTCGCGGAGGTCCTGAGGCGGGGATTGCCACGCGGGACACAGAGCTGACCGGCAAGCTGACTGCGGAGCTCCCGCGAGAGCGTCGCTTTCTGATCGAGCCGTCGCCGCCGTTTCGACTCGATCTGACCGCATGGGCGTTGCGACGACGCCCCCACAACGAGGTCGACCGCTGGGATGGGCACGCCTACCAGCGCGCGCTGCCATTCGGCGACGCCGGGGTGGCAGTCGCGGTGACGCAGGTCGGCTCGCCGGATGCACCGCGGCTGCAGGTGAGGCTCAGGGGCAACGGGATCGATCGCGGCGCCGAAGCCCAGGCACGGCAGATCCTGGGGAGACTCCTCGGCCTCGAGGCCGACCTCTCCGGGTTCGCGACGATGGCCGCGTCGGATCCCTCCCTCGCAGGACTTGTTGCCCGGATGCGCGGACTGAAGCCGCCGCGTTTTGCGACCCTCTTCGAGGGGCTGGTCAACGGCATCGCCTGCCAGCAGCTCTCGCTCGACGTCGGAGTGCATCTGCTCAACCGCCTCAGCGCGGCGCATGGGCGTCCGGTGGACGCTGGGTGCGATGCCATCCATGCCTTCCCCGGCCCGGCGGAGCTCGCGACGGTGGATCCGGCCGAGCTCAAGCGTCTGGGGTTCAGCATGGCGAAGGCGCGCACGGTCGTGACTTGCGCGAGGGAGATCGTTGATGGCGATCTGGACCTCGGGGGGTTGGAAGGCGCCGAGGATGCCGAGGTCCTCGAGCGGCTGACGGGTCTGCACGGAGTCGGCCGCTGGACCGCGCAGTACGTGATGCTGCGCGGGCTCGGACGACTACACGTATTCCCCGGGGACGATGTCGGGGCCCGCAACAAACTGAAGGCCTTTCTCGGACTCGACGGGCAGCTCGACTACGAGAGGGTCGAGATGATCGTTTCGCGCTGGGCTCCCTACGCTGGTCTGGTCTACTTCCACCTGTTGCTCGACTCGCTCACCCGGGCCGGTTTGGTGGTCTAGCTGGACTTCGGGCACTTCGCAGCTCGGCGGCGGCGGTTAAGTGCTCTTCGCGGCAGCGATATCCAGGCTAGCTCCGACGGCGCCGCGCATGAGGTCGGGGCCCTCCAGGTGGATCTCGGTCGAGCTTTCGAGCATCGCCGGGGAGGGCTCAAAACTCTCACCGGCGAGGGACGTGAGCAAGGGCGCCAGATGTCTCCCCGCGACCTTCCCGCGTGGGAACCAGAGCGCGTGGTCGGTGACCGCCGAGGTTTCGCCTTGGCCGCCCCCCAGCTCGTTTCGCAGATACCTGGGCCGGCTTCCCGTCAGCAGGAGGCCACGCAGGGTCGGATGGAACGGCTCGGCCTTGATGTCCCTGTCGAGCTGCGCGGCGATCGTGGCGGCAACCGCGTCTGACTGCTGGGCTGCGAGCCCACCCTGCTTGACCGGAAAATCGGTTGCGTCTCCCGCCGCGAAGACATCGGTTAGGCCACGCACGCGACCGTGCTCGTCAACGGGAACGAACCCTCGTCGATCGCTTGGTATGCCGGCGATCTGGCGCCCTTCGTAGCTGGGCATGCTGACCACGTGATCTGCCGGGATCGAATCGCCTGGGGCGACGGTCAGCTTCCCGTCCGCGAAGCGGATCGGGTAGCAGCCGGTCTTGACCGCTATCCCTCGATCGGCAAGGAGCGTGGCGACCTGGTGGCTGGCGTGCGGCCCGAATAGCTGCAGCGGTGCGTCCTCGGGAGTGACGATGGTCAGCTCGGCGCTCTCCACTCCCAGTTCGGCGAGATGTGCTGAGGTCATCAGGGCAAGCTCATAGATCGGAAACGGCCAGCCGAAGCCGGCCGGCATCGTGAACACGACCTTCCGCGCGGCGCCTTTCTCCAGCTCCTTGAGGACGCGGTCGAATCCCTCGTGACCGGCCGGCCCCCAGAAGGTGGTCGCCCCGGGCACCGACCAGTGCATCTTGGCTCCGCAGGCGATCAGCAGCTTGTCGTAGCCGATGCGCTGCCGGCGGCGCATGGTGGCTCGGTGGCGGTCGGGCTCGACGGATTGAAGCCCGTCTGCTCGGTAGGTCGCTCCGTGGCTCTCGGCGATCTCCGCGAGGTCAAAGCGCAGCGCCTGGCCGATGCCAAACGGCTCGGCCACCGCCAGCGGCAGATAGACGAAGTCGCGGCGAGGAGCATGGATCTCGATCGTGACTCGATCGCCCAGCAGTTGGCGCAGGGCCAGCAGCGCCTCGATCGCCGCCACGCCCCCTCCCGCGATCAACACGTGCGTCTTGGCATCCTCAGTCATAGCTCGGCCTCGAGTCTTCGTGGGGTTTCGGGATGGCCTTTACTATTTTATACACTAATACTGTATAAATAAGCCAGCCACCTGGCTGTCGAGCGAAAGGAGCAGCAATGGCAATCGCAACCCGCGCCGCCAAGACCACCTGGTCAGACGACCTCGCCACCGGTCACGGCGTGGTTCAGGGTGACAGCGGAGGCTTCGATGATCTCGACGTCACCTGGGCCTCTCGCGTCGAGGCGCCGGACGCAAAGACCAGTCCGGAGGAGCTGTGCTCGGCGGCGCATTCCTCGTGCTTCGCGATGGCGCTCGCGCTCAAGCTCGGAGAGGCGAAGAAGGCGCCGGGGGAGCTGCAGGTGAAGGCGACCGTGACCCTCGCAGAGGTCGATGGGCTGCCGACCATCGTCTCCTCGGAGCTCGACGTGGGAGGGCGGGTAGATGGGCTCGATGCCGATGGGTTCGAGGCGGTAGTCGCCGAAGCCGCGGCCCTCTGTCCGGTCTCACGCCTGTTCAGCGGGGCGGAGATCACCGTCAGCAGCCATCTCCTCGAGAGGGGGACCTAGTGGCCTATGTGATCAATGAGCCCTGTATCGGCACCAAGGACAACTCCTGCGTGGAGGTTTGTCCCGTCGACTGCATCCATCCGACCCCCGACGAGGCCGACTACGAGCAGCACGAGATGCTCTACATCGACCCCGACGAGTGCATCGATTGCGACGCCTGCGTGGAGGCCTGCCCCGTGGACGCGATCACGCCGGAGGACATGGTGCCGCCGGAGTGGCAGAAGTACATCGAGATCAACGCCGCCTACTACCGCAAGGACAAAGATTGATCATTGCCACCGCGTCGGTGCCCCTGATCGCGGTGAACGCTCTCGCCTCCGCGATCTGGGTCGGCGGGCTGGTGGCGATCTTCGTCGCCGCGCGGGCGGCGTCGAGGACGCTCGACCCCGCCCAGCGCGTCGCCTTCTTCCGGTCGCTCGGCCGCACCTACGGCGTGGTCGGAACGACTGCCCTGCTCGTCGCGATCGCCAGCGGGGCGATCCTCCTCGACGACCATCCGTGGGATGGCCTGCTGATCGCGACCGCGATCCTCACCGGCGCTCTGCTGCTGGCCGCCGGCGCCGGGATGGCGCAGGCGCGGGCGATGACGCGGCTGCGCAGGCGGGCGCTCGCCGAGCCCGGCGCCGACCTCGAGCGCCGCGTGCGTCGCGGCGCAGCACTGGCAGGGGCGCTGCGCGGAGCGATCGCCGCCTTCACCTTGGCGCTCGTCGTCCTCGTCGCCGCCCTCGTCGCCTGATCGCCATCCGACATTGACCCAGTTATAGATCGGGCAGGGTCAGCAGGGGAACTGAGGTCGAGCGCAATCTCGGCCCTGCAGGTTGGCTCTATAATTTATACACTCCCTATGTGTAAACTAATCGTCGAGCCATGAGCCAGATCGAAACGACCAGCAGCCTCGCCGAACTTGTCACAGAGCGGCCCGAGCGCACGCAGGTCTTCGAGCGCCTTCACCTCGACTACTGCTGCGGCGGCTCACAGAGCCTTGCGGACGCCTGCGCGGCGCGCGGGCTCGACGTCGGCACCGTCGAGCGGCTGCTGGCCGCCCTGGAGCGAGGCGAACAGCCCTCGCACGCCGTCGAGGAGCGCGACTGGCACCGAGCGAGCATCGGCGAACTTTGCGACCACATCGTTTCCGTCCACCACGAAGGCCTGCGCGGCGAACTGCCCCGCATCGCTGAGTTGCTGGCGACCGTCGTCCGCGTCCACGGCAAGGGCTGGCCCGAGCTCGAGCTGACCGAGCGTGCCTTCGCCATCCTGCGCGCCGAGCTCGAGCACCACCTGCAGGAGGAGGAGCAGGCGCTCTTCCCCGTCTGCCGAGCGCTGGAGCGGGGGGACACTGCCGTCGACGTCACCCTGATCGAGGCCCACGAGGCCGAGCACCTGGCCGTCGGCAAAGGACTGGTGGCGCTGCGCGAGCTAGCCGGCGGCTATGACGCCTCGCAGGCACTCTGCTCCACGCATCGGTCCCTGCTAGAGGCGCTGCGCCACTTCGAGGCCGACCTGCACCAGCACGTCCACGAGGAGAACAACGTGCTGTTTCCGCGGGTGCGCAAACTCGCCGCGGGCGCCGGCTCGGCGCCGTTGGGAACCGGTGGAGGTGCCGATGGCCAAGCCTGAGCCTCACCACCCTCGGGTGCCCTCCACCCCGCGGTCCCTGCCGCTCTGCTGCCAGGCCTGGGTCGCCGAGGCGGCTCACGTCTGGCACGAGCACCCATCCGCGGCGCCGCAGACACGGGCTGCCGCGGATGCGTCTCGGCTCGACGGGCCGGATCCGGATGCGCCTGCTCGCCGAGGGGCTCATTGAGGGCCGGTGCGGATCCTGCGTATGCCGATCGCAGATCTTTCGACGGAGGAGTGTCGGCTCGTCGAGGTGCGCCTCCTCGACACCCTCCTCGACGCCCTGGCGGCGCTCGGCGAGGCGGGTCGCCCCGACGAAGCAAATCGTTTCGCCGGCGCCGCCTACGCGAGCCTGCGGCGCCATGACCCGGGGCAGGCCCAGCGCGTCAACGCGC
>Ga0207652_10000992_pt1 | contig 26227 bp, 30 predicted proteins | sample KBSC63BmetaG_FD_184334 | JGI IMG/M metagenome (GOLD analysis project Ga0207652, IMG submission 184334) | Corn rhizosphere microbial communities from Kellogg Biological Station, Michigan, USA - KBS C6-3B metaG (SPAdes) (version 2) | ecosystem: Host-associated > Plants > Roots > Rhizosphere ... | reverse complement strand
ACAGCCGACCTCACCGGTCGGCCGTCACGAATCCGCGAACCCGAGCCCGCGGCTACGCTCACAGCGCACCCACCAGGCTCGGGTTCGTGGCGAAAGAAGCGTCAGTATTGCTGAACCCGAGAGCTATCGACCGGTATGTCTCGATCGGCGCCACCGATCGCGCTGTCAACGTCTTGCTACCGGGCAGTCCGGACAAGGCAACGTCAGCGAGGTCGGCGGTGCAGCCGACGTGCACGGCGACGTCGCCTCCGGCGGTGAATCCCGTCGTGTCCACCTCCACCGTCAGGTCGCGGCAATCGAGATCGGCGCCGGTGAGGTCGGCTGCGGCTGCCTGTCGTGCGGTCGTCGCCGCGGCCGTCGCGTCGCTGGCCATCGACGCGGCGCGGGCGGCGTCGCGGGCGGCGCCATCGACCTTGCCCTGCGCGTCCTCGATACGGCCGAGCCCGACGGTGAACAGCAGCAGTGCGAGGACGACGGGAGCGAGCACGACGAGCTCCACCGTCGTCGAACCGTCATCACGGGAGGGGTTCATCAGCCGGTTCCGCTGACGTCGGGAGTAAAGGCTTCAACCGGCCCACGGCTGGTGCCGTGCACGGTGAGCCTGGCGCCAGGCAGCAACGAGACTGCATGCGCGGTAACGGTCACCGTCGCCCAACCGCCGATGCGGTCGACCGTCACGGTCGGGGTGTCGAGCAGGCTCGCACCCACTGAATGCAGGTAGGCGGCGGTCGCAGCCTTGACCTGGTCGTCGGTGCCGCCGGTCACGACGGCGGTGCGGGCAAGTCGGGCGCCTTGCTGCGCGGCGGCAACGGCGGCGTGCTGCGCGTTCCACAACAGCGCCGCTTGCACCACCGCGAACACCAGCGCGATCAGCACCGGCGTCACCAACACCAGCTCGATCGCCGAGCTGCCGCCGTCCCGGTCGGTCACCTTCCGGCGCACGTCAGTGGTTCGCGGCCGGCGTGGTGACGTCGATGCTGTTCGCTTTGTTCGTCAACTTCGTGTAGATGATCGTGCCGACGGTGATGGCTATCGCCGCACCGACCGCAGCAAGGATCACCCACTGGATCGCATCCCCGCGTTCGGAGTCCGCGTCGCGAACCCGCGCATGCCAGGCCTGCCAGACTGCGAGCCCGGCCGCGAGCTCGGGGAAGACGGCCGCCACCGCCGTCACGACGGTCCGTGTGCGTTGCACCATCAGTTGTCCTCCTGTCGTCGTGACGGTCACGTGGCCAGCACCTTCGCCACCGCCGGATAGCCGAGAAAGATGACGAAACCCAGACCGAGCACAACCTGGGCGACGAGCATCGACTGCGACCGTTCATTCGCCCGGCCCTGCACGTCAGTCAGCTCCCGGTCCCGCAGCGACGCCGCCTGCGCGCGCAGACTCGCCTGTGCCTGCGCGCCGGTGGTGTCCACCAGCCGCAACCGCAACGAGGTGTCCACCAGGTCCGGTAAGGCCAGGTCCTCGCCGAGCCGGCCCAGCGCCGCCGCCGGCGACAACCCATCGGTGCGGGCGTCGGCCAATGCGCCGCGCAACCTCGCGAACGCGGGCCCATCCCCGATAGCGGCGGCCTCGGTCAACGCCTCCGCAAGACCCGCGCCGCTCGCCATCCGCATCGCAACCAGGTCCAGGAACGCGCCGACCGCGGTACGGAAGTCACGTCGACACGTGGCGGCCGTCTGCCGCAGCGACACGTCCGGCAACAGGAACCCGACCACCGCAGCGCACACGCACACCCACAACGGCACGAGCAACGGCACCGGCGCGCCGGCCAACGACCAAGCTGCGGCAACTAGCCCGGGCGCGACCAGACCCGCGCCGGCCCACCCCACTTTGCGCAGCACAAATGCGTCGAGATCGATGCCGGCGACGTCGAGATCGGCGCGCAACGAACCACTCACCCAGCCGCGTCTCGTGCACGCCCGGGACAGGCCGCGCGCGAAACGGGCACGCCGGTGTCCGCGCCCCTCCACCATCGGCGTCGTCGGGGTCCAGCGGGCCGCGTCGATCTCCGCAAGCGAGGCCGCCAACGTCGGGCGTGCCGGGCGCAACCCCAGCAGGAGCAACAGCACCCCCGCGCCCACACCCGCGCCGGCGAGCAACGCCGCGGTCACCGGGCACGCTCCGTCGACACGGCGAGAAACCGCCGGGGTGCCGGCATCGCCGACAGCCGCGACAGCCAGACGAACCCGACCGCGAAGATGGCAACGACCACGCACAACACCAGCTGTCCCGTGACGCTGCGGTACGGCGCGACGTAACGCGGATTCCCCACCGCCAAGCCCAACGCGGTGACCACCGTGGTGCCGACCACAAACTGCACGGCCCGCCTGGTCGAACGACGCTCCGCCATCACGGTGCGGCGTACCGCGAGCTCGGCGCGGGCCGATTTCGCCAACGCCGACAGCACCGCTTCCAACGCTCGGCCCTGCGCCCGGGCGTTCAAGATCAGCGCCGCCACCGTGAGATCGACGCCCGCATCGTCCATGTCGTCCGCGAGCGCCCGCAACGCGACCTCGAGCGGTTCCCGCGCGAGTAGACGATCCACCAAACCCGCAAGCTGGGGCCGGATCACCGGTGACGCCGCCGTGACACTCGCCGCCAGCGCCTCCGGCAACGCGACACCCGTCGCGGTCATGTCCCGCATCGACTCGGTCCAGTTCGCCAACGCTTCCAGCCGCGTCACCGCGAGCCGGGCACGCCGCCCGCCGCCGAGTAACCGGTCGTAACCCGCGACGAGCACGGCGACCGCGAGGCCAGCTACCACCCATCGGGTCACAGCCACAACGAACAGCCCGGCAGCCAACGCTGCGACCATCTGCTGCCACTGCCGACGCGACCAGGGACGCTGCAGTCTTCGCTGAACGCCCTCGCCCCCGATAAGGCCGCGTACGACGAGAAGCACACCGACGCCGACGCCGGCACCAGCGACGAGAGCAACGACGAGCGAGGGGTTCACCAGGCACCGGTCCACGCGCGTGCCGTGTAACCCGCGACGGCAAGACGTTCCGCGCGTGGTTCGCTCACCGGCGCCGCCGGAACCGCTGCCAGCGCGCCGGGCGGGGTCGCGAACACCTCACTGGACACCACTTGGGTGCCATCCCAACCGACGACCTCGCGGATGCTGGACACGAACCGGTGCACCCGCCCGTCCGGCGACCGTGCCTTCGTCAGGTGCACGACGAAGTCGAGCGCGCCAGCCGTCAACATGCCCGACGCCTCGACCGGCATCCGATGCGGCCCGGTCAACGCGTATGTGGCGATGCGGGAGAACACGTTGCGCGAGTCACGCGCGTGAATCGTCGACAGCGACCCGTCTTCTCCCTGCGTCATCGCATCCAACATCGCGACGATCTCGCCGCCGATGACCTCACCGACGATGATGCGATCCGGGTTCATCCGCCGGGACCGTTCCACGAGATCCAGCAACGTCAACGCGCCAGACCCTTCCGCGTTTGGCAGCCGCTCCTCCATCGCCACCACATCGCGATGCAAATCCGGGAAGTGTTCGAAGCCCAGCTCCAGGAAGTGTTCGGCGGTGACGAGTCGCTCCTCGAACGGGATCGCGTTGCCGAGTGCACGCAGCAACGTCGTCTTCCCGGCGAACGTCTCCCCCGAGACCATCAGGCAGCAACGCCCCAACACCGCGGCTGCAAGAAACGCATGCAGCTGATCGTCAAACGCATCCCGCGCGCGAAGATCCCCGAGCAGAACTTTCGTCAACCGGTAACACCGAATCGAGACCACCGGCCGGTCGACCACGCTCATCAACGCGCACAACCGCGAACCGTCCGGCAACCGCAGCTCCAGCCACGGGTTCACCGGATCGAACGGGCGCGACGACAACCCGGCATACGTCGCGGCCGCCCGCACCCACTCAACGAGCTCTGCATCCGAGTCCGCCACCGCAGGCCCGCGCTCCACCGTGCCGTCCTGCCGGTAGAGCCAGACCCGATCGCAACCGTTGATCTCGATGTTCGCGATCGACTCATCGCTCATCAGCGGCTCGAGCCGGCCCAGCCCGAACAGCGCCGCCTCGACCGCTGCCGCCAGCGCCGCGTCATCCTCCGCCGGCGGCAACACACCCCCAACACGAACGAGCTGATTGCGCCGGTGCTCCTCGACCGCCGAAGCGATCAAGCTGCGGCCAAGCTCGCGTTCGTCGTCGGCCGACAGCGCGCCGCTCGACTCCGCCAGACGACGCCGTTCAATCCGAAGCCGCTCCGCCGCCGTCGTGCGCAGCTCACGGACCAGCGTGTAATCGACTCGCGCCATCAGCCGACCTCGGACATCTCATCGACCTGCTGCGACATAGGGGTCAGCGCACGATCCGCTGACAGGCGCGCGTCCACCGCACGGGCCAGCAGCCTGACCGAGACCACCAGCGGGCTACGGTCCAACCGCCGCGTCCACCGACCCGCCAGGGCCCCAGCGCCATCAGGGTCGACCGCGACCGGGCCGATCACATCCAGCTCGCCGAAGCCGCGCAACGCAGACGCCACCTGACCGGGCGAACCGGGAGCACCGATCACCACCACCGAGATCGGGACCGCGTGCTGACGGGTGCACAGCAATTCCAATGCCGAACGTGCGTGGGCGACACCCGCCGATGTCGCCCTGCACACCACCAGGATCCGATCGGCCGCGTTCAGCACGTCGTCAATCAGCGTGCCGCCCGCCAACCGACCGCAGTCAGCGAAGACATCCGAGCCACACGAAGCGAGCGAGGCAGCGATGCCGCACCAGCTTCCGGCCAGCGCATTCGCGTGCGTCGGTGACGCGACACCGACCAGGACCGGCAACCCGCCATCGACAACCTGCGCATGCGCCAGCACATCGCTGACCGCGCCAGGAACCCGCTGCGCCGTCGCCAGCGACACGATCCCGCGGTCGCCCGCTAATGCGCTGCCGTCCTCAGTACGCAGCCCGAAGACGACATCGCCGCCTGCCGGATCACACTCGGCGAACAGCGCGGGGCGCGGCCAGACCGCCGCCAGCGCGAGAGCGGTCGTCGTCACCCCCGGCGAACCTTTGCCGGCAGCGACCGCGATCAAGCTCACGGCGCCACCGGCAACAACGTGACCGCCAGCGATCCAGCCGCTACCGACTGCGCGACGGCTGGCGCCAGAGCCGACGGCACCTGCACCGACAACACCGTTACCCCACCAGTGGCATCGGACTGCACACCGACGACCTGCGCGCGTTCGACCAGCACAGATCCGCGACCTGCGTTCTGCGCAGTCGACACCTGCACCAAGCTGACGAACCGGCCCGCCGCAACCCCAACCGGAACAAGCGTCGACTTCTCGGCGACAGCGACCACCTGCAAGCCCACCGCCGGCACCGGCGTGCGGGACAGCATCGACGACACCAACAGTGTTCCCGGCGACAAACTGCTCGTCGCTGTCTCACCGATCACCGTCGACAAAGACGACGCCGACAACGCAGACAAGCCACCACCCGAGATCCGCGCGACACGCAGATCCTCCGCGGACAACACATGACCAGCGGGCACCGACCGGACTACCGCGAGCACCGCGACCGAGTGATCCGATCGAGCCACCAAACCAGCTGCCACGGTCGCGAAGCCACCGATCAACACGATCCCCGCGGCGACCATGCCCGGTCGGCGCTGTCGCCGAGAACGAGGCAGCCGCTCCCCCAACTGCTGCAACGGCGACGTCGCCCGTGGCGGCGGCACCGCTGATCTCCCGGAACCATTGGCGCCCGTCAACGCATCCAGACTCACCGGCACCTCCGCGCAGTCATCCCGACGCTCCTGTCACCACGGCATCCCGCTCAGCGACCGCAAGCGGAAACGAACTCGAACGCGTCATCGCAGGAAGCGCGCCGCCAGTGCCGCCCGCGCCCGTCCACGTCACCGACCACGTCGTCGTCACTGTCACCGTGAAGAACCTGTCGTTCGGGTCCGGGCCCGTCTGCGACTGGTCTGCCGACGATCGCCTGTACGTGTACGAGCAGTCCGTGTGCTGCGTTCCGGCGGGCTCACTCTTGTCATATGCAGTTCCGGGACCCGCGCAGGAGAACGACTGAGCTCCGTCGCCGGGGTCCCATGTCGTCGATACGGGCGTCGCAACGACACGTGCCCAAACCGGGCCCGCCTGTGTCCGCTGTATCAATGTTCGCCAGGCACTACCGTCCACCCAGAACCACTCGGCGAGGCCGACCAAAGCCCGTCCCTCGGGATTCACGTGCACACCCGGCGCCGGCAGTTGCATTTGGTTCACGGCTCGCGCTGCCAGCGTCGCTGCGCTCGGCCCCTGGCTCGGCAGTTGCGGTGAACCGTTCGGAATCCAAACCGGTTCACCAAGACCGTCCCGGCAATACGGCTGCCACCAGCTTCCATATCCGCCGGCTGGCACGGGAGGACGCCCAACACCGTCGACGACAAGCAGCAGACCCCACGTGCAACCCGACGAAGAAGCGGAATCGCTGTGGACCACCCCAGATTGGCTCCCCGCAGCCTGCACGTCGGTGGTAACGACGCCGTCGTTGTCACCCTTGACGTGAATGGGGCCGTCGTCGGCCGCGGCACCTTGAGGTGCGTACATAACCAGCCCAAGCGAAAGCGCGATCGTCACCACCGTCGCGTTCAGCATGATGAATTGGGGTAGGCGACGAATGCGACCTTCCACTCCCCGGTAGCAGAACGATGCAATGTCGCCGAGACCGGATTGCGGCGTACGCCGACGGTCAGCTTCTTGTGATCGCTGAGACGTTCCACGCCGCTATGCGCTGAGTCCTGGCAATCGGCGATCACTGCCACGCCCTTGGCGCTGGACAAGCTCGCGATCTTCGGGTGCGTGATGTTCCTGCCGTATATGACTTGCCCCTTGCGATCTTGCCGGGCCATGCCCCGCAGCAAGGAGGACAGCTCGGGCTCCGCTGCGAAAGGTGCGAGAAGCCGGCGCCGTTGACTCGCTGGAGCGCGGGACGCCGGTGTCACGTGTGCCCAGAAGGCGCGATACTGAGAAAGGATCTGGAGACGCGAGTCCGCCGGCGCGTTTGGCGCTGTCGTCGACGGCAGTGGGGCAGCCGACTTGCTCGCTGCGGTCTCGCCATTCGCACCGGAGCTGCAGCCCGCAAGCAGTGCCGCCGACAGGACGCCACCCGCGACGATGTGAACTCTCGCGGCGGGCCGTCTGGCTTGCCACGCGCGGAGGCGCTGGGGCTGTCGCGGTGCCGCCATCGCGCCTCCTGCTCGCCGGGGCGGACGAGGTGCCCCGTTTCTCGCATTTATCCACAGACCATGTCAACCGAGGGTGATCGGCGCACATCGGTATGCCTCTGCAGTCTGGTCGACAGGCGTACCAAAACCGTTACCAGATCCGTACCGCAACCAAAATCGGACTTAGCTGTGGATAACTCGGCCCCTTGGTAACGGTTTTGGTACGCCCGGCGCGGACGCTGCGGGGATGCCCAAGCCGTGGGATCTCGGCCTGACGGTTGACACCGTCGGCCATGACAGTTGTCGGGTCCGACCGCGTCGGCTGACGCCGGACGGCAGCCACGCACATCTGTTGGTGCGCGCCGGGCCGCTGACCGTGTATGTGCTCGACCCGGCGGCGCTCACCGATCTGGCCTCCGCCTGGGCGGCCGCACGGGTCCGGGCGGGCCATCTGCTGCCGATCGAGCTGCCGGTCCCGCGTCAGCCAGACAAGCCGGGTGCCGCATATCCGCTGGCCGAGGTGGTGGTCGAGGGCCGGCAGTGGTGGAACGTGCGGGCGCCGCGGCGGGGCCAGCCCCACCTGCTCGTCACCGCCGGCTGCATGCACGTCCGGGTGCACGACCGGGTCGCACTCGACACCCAGGTACGAGCCTGGGCGGAGGCGTCGGCGTTCGGCGGCCGGATCTTCGGGCGCAGGCGGGCACCTTCGTTCGACCATCTGTTGGAGCAGGCGCAGATCGCCGCCGTGCGAGAAGCCGCGGCTCGTGACGACAGGCAGATTGACCGCGGCCGCCGGGCCCGCGAGATCTAGTCCACAGACTGCGCCGCACCCGGCCCATCGACGACACAGCCAGCGCAGACTGCGGGCGAGGAGGACCCATGACCTACGACCTGATCGCCATCGCCAGTGACGGCTCACAACGCCCCGTGGCCAGTTTCGACGACTACGACGACGCGGTCCTCGCACGCGGACGCGACGTACTCGCCCAGCTCGTGGCTGCCGGTGGGTGGTGGACACGCGCCGAGCACACGATCGTGGGACCCGGCGTAGAAGGCCCGCGCACCGAGCACGGGTTCTGCACCGAGCTCGGCGTCGAGCGCGAGCGCCGGGTGGCGCCGTCTGCGGCGGATCTGGCAGCTGCGCGCGACTGGCTGGAGGCGCTGCACCAGCCGGCCGACACCATCGTCGGATTGTGATTCGCATGCTGTGGCGCCATAATGGCGCCATGCCCAGCATCCAGATCAAGGATGTGCCCGTCCCGGTGCACGCGACGTTACGGCGGCGGGCCGCAGCGGCCGGGCAGTCGTTGCAGGAGTACTTGCTCGAGCGGCTCACCGAGGACGCGCAGACGCCGACGCTCGAGGAAGTGCTCGACCGCGCTGGCGGGCGGGCCGGTGGACGTGTCACGTTGAAAGAGTCGGCGCGAACAGTCCGGTCTGAGCGCGACCGCCGGTGATCGTCGTCGACGCCAGCGTCATCGCCACCGCACTCGGGGACGACGATGACGACGGCGACCGCGCTCGAGCCCGGCTGCGCGGAGAACAGCTCGCCGCGCCCTATCTGCTCGACGCCGAAGTCGCGTCGGTGTTGCGTCGGCAGGTGTCATCCGGGCAGTTGCCACCGCGGCGCGCCCGACTCGCGCTAGACGACCTGATCACGATGCCGCTGCGCCGCGCGCCGCACATCCCGCTGCTGTCGCGTGCGTGGGAGCTGCGCGAGAACCTCACCATCTACGACGCGTTGTATGTCGCGTTGGCGGAGGCGCTCGACGTCAGACTGCTCACCGCGGATGCCCCGTTGTCACGCGTTCGCCGGTTGCGGTGCACCGTCGAGCTCTTGAACTAGCGGTGCGCATCACGCCCGCTGCGCGACGCGCACCGCATCCGGGTTGATGACGTCATCTGCCTGTGCGGTGTTTCGCGGTCGCCACCACGACCGTGCCAGCTTCTGCCGAGTGTCGGCCGTCAACCGGTCGACCAACGCCGCACGGGCGAGGGCGGCGCGCTGCCGGGAGGTCGGGGCTGCCTCCACGCGGGGCCGGTCGATGTCGGCGGCGAAGTCGCGGCGCAGCCCGTCCCAGGTTGCGTACAGGTAGTTCGCGGCACGGCCACGGCTCATCGCGACGTAACCGGTCTGGCGCGTCAACGCACCGCTCCCCCACAACATCGACAACTCCACGGTCAGCCCCTGCGCCTTGTGACAGGTCAGCGCGTAGGCGTGGGCCAGCCGACCGGCACGCAGGTAGCTCGCGGCGAAGGTGACGTCACGACCGTCACCGAGGCGCACTGTCAGCTCACCGCGCCCGACGGCGACTGACGTCACCTGTCCACGCGTGCCGTTGAGCAGCGCCCGACGGTAGTCGTTCGCGGTGACCATCACCTCGTCACCCACGCGGTAGTCGCGGATGGTCCCGTTGTCGCCGACGGCGACCGAGAGCTCCTCCGCACCGAGCACGCCTTCGTCGATAAGTGCGGTGCGCAGGATCCGATTGAGCCGCCGCGTGTCCGCGCGGCTGCTCGCGATCACCAGCGCCTGACCGGGACCAGCCTCGGTGCGAGCGGTCAGGTAGTCGCTGACGAGGGTCTGCGTGAGCTCGTCGACGGTGTCGCCGATGCGCACCCGGCCGTGGCTGCAGTAGGCGTTGACGGCGGTGAGCGTGTCGCCGTCGCGGAGATCGGCGAGCGCATTGCGTTCCCAGCGTGCCCGTTGCCGCTTGTTGCCGGCGAGGCTCGCCGCCGGCAACGACGACACCAGATCGGCGAACAAACCACCGGCTTCGATCTCCGGCAGTTGATACGGGTCACCGACGAGCACCAGCTTCGTCCGGTAGGTCTCGGTCAACCGAATCAAGTCGGCAAGGGTGCGAGTGCCGACCATCCCGGCCTCGTCCACGACCAGCACGCCACCGGCAGGCAATCCGGACGGGCGTCCGGTCGTTGGGTCAATCCGATGCACGTCGGCGAGCAGCCGGGTCAGCGACGACGCGCGGATGCCAGCACCGTCCTCGAGCACCCGGGCGGCGATCGCCGCGACAGCGGCCCCGGTCACCGGTACGCCGGCTGCATCCCAGGCCTGGCGCGCGGCCGCGAGGGCGACCGTCTTGCCCGACCCGGCTGGACCGACCACGACCTCGACGCCGGCACCCGACGTGGTGACGCGGCGGACCATCGCTGCCTGTTCCCGGGACAGGTGCGCGGCGGCGATGACCTGCCGCACCTGCTGCGGGTCCGCGACGGCGATCTGGTCGTCGAGCCGGCGGGCGGCGTCCGCACGGGCTCGGGTCTCCACCTCGAGCAATTCCGCGGTCGAGTAACGCCGCTCCGACGTCGTCGCCTCCGGTAACAGCGGCACCGTCGCGGCAGCGCGAACAACCGCAGTCGCGAGCTCGCGAAGCCGGGCCAGGGTGACGTGCGCGCCGGCAGGGATCGCCTCACACACCCCGCGCATCACGTCGCGCCGGTCGAAGCTCGAGCGGCGCGACGTCAGGCCGGTCGCTGCAAGCAGCGTCGCGACGACGGTGTCGCCGTCCATCTCCGCACAGTTGCCGGCGCGGTGCAGGGCGGCGTCGATGATGTCGTCGCCGAACCCGGCAGCACCGGCCTGATGGCGCCACCGGTCCCGCAACGATCCGCCGCTGGCGACGGTCTTGTCCGGTCGCGTTGCCAGCGTGGCCGCCCGGGCGGTCGCCGGGTCATCGCGTCCGAACAGGTCCAACTGCGCGGTGATGGCGGCGCGTCGTTGCGAGAACAGTGAGAGCAACCCTTTTGGCAGCCCGTCGATGTCGGCCTGTCCTTTGCGCACCGGACCCCAGGCGACACCTAGCCGTTGGGTCAGTTCACCGCGCAGCACTGCCTGGTAGATGTAGCCGCTGGTGCGCGCGTGCCGGAACGCCTCCCGCGTGTTCACTGCACCCCATTTGCCGTCGACGCCGTGCAGCAGGTTCGCGACGACGACATGCGTGTGCAGCTGCGGGTCGTCCTCCCGGCTGGTGCGGTGCTCGAACGCGGCGCCGATGAACCCGTCGGTATCCACATATCGGTGACCGCGGCCGTGATGACCGCGCAACCCGAGCGCGGACACCCGCTCCATGTACTCGAGCGCGGCCGCGACCGCAGACTCGTGCGACGCCCGCACCGCCGTGGACACCTCCGGTGAACCGAGCGCCCACAACACGCTCACGCTCTTCGGTGCTGACAACGTGAAGTCCAACCCCGACAGTCGCACGTCGACCCGTGACGTCAACCGGCCCATCGCCGCGGCGTACCGGTTCCGGCCCCGCGCGGACCGCAACACCGCGATCGGGTCCAGGCCGACCGCTTCCAGCATCCGGCCGGCGGCATCCGCGGGCATGGCCGGCTCCGGCCACACCGCCCGTCGCCGTGCCCGTTCCACCGCACGCATCGCGCCGTCGTACGCGCGCACCATCGCGTCGTCGGTCACCACCTCACCGAACGCGCGACCCGTCGCGGCGAGCTGCTCGCACACGGCAGCGACGACGCTCGCTGTCGGCACTTTGCTGCGCGGATCGGCGCGCAGCACCGGCATCACCAGCCGCTGACCGTCGACCGTCTCCCCCGCCAGCAATGCGCGCAACGTGCGCTCACTGTGGGGGGTCAACGATCCCTCGAGTCCGAGCGCGCGCGCCCCCGACCCGCACCACACGCCCGGCCGCTCACCCTCACCCGCGTAGTAGTCGAGTTCGCAGCCCGCCTGCCGGCGAAGGTAGTAATCCGCCGACGCCGGACCGGATCCGAGCTTCCCGATCGACAGCACCGGTTACCGCCGCGCTGCTTCCACTGCGGTGCGCCGCGCGACCACTCGCTCCACTGGAGGCGCCGACGGCGAGGTTGTCGCGACCGCGAGTCGCAACCGGCACGACAACGGCGACAGCCCGTCGAGGAGCGAGCTCGCGCGGGCAACGGCAGCACTAGTGCCACCTGGACGTTCGTCACCGAGCCGCACAAGTTCGGCGCCGGCCGCAGCGACCTGGCGGCCGATCGATGCGGACAACACCCGACGTGCGTAGAAGCCGACGCTGCTGGCGACCGGCACCGCAGCCTCGCAGCGTGCCAGCAGGTCCGACGCCACAGGAGTTCCGCGCATACGCAGCTCCGCGCTTACCGTCACCCGGTCGACCGGACACGACGCCGCGCGCATCGCCACCGCGGTCGCGAATGCCACACCCATCTCGACGGAACTGAAGTCCCTGGGCGTGAGCCAACGCGCGACCCGCGTGGCGATCGGTGAAACCAAGACGGCACCCAGCGTCACCTGCTCGGCGTGCTCGAGGTCGGCGCACACGGCCCGCGGCTCGCCCGGTGCGACGAAGGCCGTTCGGGGCGGCGCGCCACGAGCCGGCGCGCCGGGCAGTGCAGCGAGCCGGTCCGCCGCTGCCGTCAACATCGCGCGCTGCGCCGCCGCGATCGACAGCGCCAACGCCGGACGCGACCCGACGCCAGCCTGCCCGAGGCGAGTACCCGCTGCGGTCAACAGCCGTGCCACCTGGCCCTCGACCACCAGCCGTCCATATGCCGCGACAAGGGCAGGCGCCGGCGTCTGATCGCACCAGCGCAGCAACGCAGACAACGGATAGCCGTCGGGCCGCAGCTCGCCGCGACCCCGCAACAGGCGAGGCAACGCCGCAGGGCCGCGATCACCAAGAGCGTGCAGGTCCAGCTGCCGGGCGAACAACAAGCCCGCCGCCGGCACCCCGAAATCCGCCGGCGTCAACCAGCCGGCTACCTCACCGAGCCGCGCCGGCTCCAGCGCCAACGCCGCCACCAACGCCTGCTCCGCCAACCGAACGTCGTCCACACGCGGCAGCCAACGCAACAGCCGTACCAAAACCGTGACCAGCGACGAAACCGCAGGTCAGCGACTTGAGCACGAGGCGTACCAGAACCGTAACCAGCACCGTCCCGCCTTCGGCGACAACGAAACCGACCGTTCCACGCAGCCGCTGGCCACGCGTACGTCGGCGTCGAAGCCGCGCCCCACAAGTCGCCAAGGGCCACCGGTCTGGGATCGCAGCACCCTCGACGCGCTACCTCCACGCCGATGGTCGCTCGACTATGCGTTGCCCGTAATCACCCGCGCAACCGAGGCTGCCCACGCGCGGGTGAAGCTGCTCGGCGGCTTGGTGCCGCCGTCGGCGGCCTCCGCGCCGCCGGTCGCCGACCCTTCGAAATCGCGCTCGGGCGACTCCATCAACGAACCGCCCAGCCACCAGCGGAGCGAAGGCCACGACCCGAAATGCCGTACTCACCGACCCGCATTCGAAGTGCCTCCCCGCCGTCCACCAACCCACCCAACTGCACCGGCACACAGTTGTCTCTTCGAGAGCGCGCCACGAGGCGCTCGTGCGTTCGAACGGAGGTGGAAGGACTCCGTCGCCGCTCCGTCGCAGCGGGGTGGTGAAGCTGGCGGCAGCCTGACCCGGGAGATGCCGGGGAGGGCGGGAAGCAGCCGCGACAAAGTCGGGATGGGTCGATACTGCCAGACGGCTCGGGTCCGGTGAGCGAGATCGGAAGGTGTACGTGAGGAACCAGCGTCGTAACGTCCCTCAAGGAGACTGCCGGCTCGAACCTGGTGGATGTGGGCCGGTCAGCAGTGCACACCCGAAGGCGGGTGACTCCAGCGGCGTGGTCTCAGCGCGCCGCGGAGGCCACGGAGAAGGTCTGCGGCGTATCCGTGGCGATGCTGCAGGGGCAGAGTTGGGCACCGACCCGATCGATCGACGTCGAGTGAACGTGGGAACCCGTCCGGGTCGCCCTTCCCGTCGGCCAGCCAGGTCCGACGGCGGGCAGGCGCGTCGTCCGCTGAGGACCCGGCGCGGGGGCGGAGCCGTCGTAGTAGTCCGAGCGCGGGAAAGCCGCGCACATGGCGAAGGGCGGCAGCAAGTCCGCAACAGCAGGACTGGAACGCCAGGAGGTCGCCGGTGAACACCGGTGCACCGTGGCCGACGCCGGAGCAGGCGGCGGCGAGGGTACTGGGGATCCAGACGAAGTTGCACCGTTGGGCCACCGACGATCCTGACCGGCGGTTCGACGACCTGTTCAATCTCGTCACCGACCCGGCCACTCTCCAAGTGGCCTGGGCTCGGGTGCGGGGCAACCGCGGGGCACGCACCGCCGGAGTGGACGGCTCGACCGCCCACTACATCGAGGCGGTGCGGGGCGTGGAGGCGTTCCTCGCCGAACTGCGCGCTGATCTCAAAGCGCGGGAGTTCGTCCCGCTGCCCGTGCGGGAGCGGATGATCCCGAAGACCGGCGGCAAGTTGCGTCGGCTCGGCATCCCAACCGTGCGGGATCGGGTCGTGCAAGCGGCCCTGAAGCTGGTGCTGGAGCCGATCTTCGAGGCGGACTTCGCCCCGTGCTCGCACGGGTTCCGCCCGAGGCACCGCGCCCAGGACGCCATCGCCGACATCGTCTGGCTCGGGTCCAACCACTACCAGTGGGTGCTCGAGGCTGACATCGAGGCGTGCTTCGACTCGATCGACCACACCGCCCTGATGGGTCGGGTCCGTCGCCGGGTCGCAGACAAGCGCGTGCTGACGCTGGTGAAGGCGTTCCTCAAAGCCGGCATCCTCGGCGATGACGGCATCAACCGGGAGACCATCACCGGCACCCCGCAAGGCGGCATCCTTTCGCCGCTGCTGGCCAACATCGCACTGTCGGTGCTCGACGAGCACTTCACAGCGCGCTGGCGGTCAGCGGGAACGCCGTCACAACGGCACCGACTGCGTGTTCGTGGTGGTGCGACCTACCGCCTCGTCCGCTACGCGGACGACTTCGTGGTCATGGTCGCCGGAACCCGCGAACACGCCGCAGCCGTCCGTGACGACGTGGCGAACGTGCTGGCACCCCTCGGCCTGCGCCTGGCCGAAGCCAAGACACGCGTGGTGCACCTCGACGAGGGCTTCGACTTCCTCGGCTTCCACATCCAGCGCAAGCGCAGGAAGGGCAGCAACATCCGGTGCGTCTACACCTACCCATCGAAGAAGGCTCTTGCGGCCGTGATGGCGAAGGTGCGGGCGATCACCCGCAGGACGTCGCAACCGAACCTGACCGCCCTGCTGCAACGGCTCAACGCCGTGCTGCGAGGGTGGTGCGCCTACTTCAAGCACGGCGTGTCCTCGAAGACCTTCGGCTACCTCGGCTGGTGGGCTTTCAACCGAGTGCTCCGCTGGATCTTCGTCCGACACAACCGCGCCCGGTGGGCGCCGCTCCGACGCCGCTTCGTCATCAACGGGCGGATCACGTCAGAGAACGGCGTGCAGTTCTACGACCCGCACACGGTCGCGGTCACCCGCTACCAGCGGCGAGCAAAGATCTCCACGCCGTGGTCAGCAGGACGGGAAACCGCCGCGTGACCACCGGCACGGACAAGCGGAGAGCCGGATGCTCGGAGACGGGCACGTCCGGTTCGGAGGGCGGGCCATGGAAACGGACCAGCCGAGAGGCTGACACCGCGCCATGGCCCGACCCCTACCCCGGCGTGCCAGCAACCGTCTCGCCTCCAAGAAATCTTCGACCGGACCGAACAGCCGCCGGGCCAGACAGACGTGCTCGGGCTAGACGATCAGCTTCTCCAACGCCGCAACACTGATGGCGAAGACCCCGGCCGCCACAGCAAGAGCGGTTAGACCACGAAGCAGTTTGGTCGCGGCCTCCACCAGGTCGGAGGCATCCTGGACAATCGTCGACACCGCGCGCAGCCGCCCGCTGCCCCGTGTTGTCTGGCCCTTCACCACAGCATCGTTACACCTACACGAGAAGCGATCCACCCTCATCTAGCATGTGAGGGTGGCCGCCTTCGACGAGTACTTAGCTCGGGTCCCGATCAGGTTCCCGCCAACGCAATGGGCCCAAGATCGGCAGGTCGGCTTGTATCACTCCGTCTTTGCTAACCCAGCGCCGAGAGCGCCGTCTTTCCCCCGCCCGTTCTCAAGGTTTGAGATCGTCGCGGCGCTCCACTCGGAAGAAGCGCCTGAGTGGCCACTGTCGGTAGACGTTGCTCTCGGCCTCAAAGGCTTTCGACGCACGTGTGGGTTATCCCAGGCGGCGTTCGCGCAACGTCTTGGCCAGTCCCGCGTGACAATCGAACGATGGGAATCGCGCGCCTCCCGGCCCTTCCGCGGCAGGACTCACGAACTGCTGACGCTGCTGCGACCACTCGTTACAGACCAGCGCTCGGCTGGACAGTTCCTCGGGTTAGCTGCGGCGACCATTTGTTCGGCACTCACGCGACCCGCGGGTAGCTACTACAGATCTCAGTTGATTGGGTTCCTCCGCGAAGGCAACGATGATCATCGATGGTTGGGGCCGGCGCTACTGCAGGCGCTCGTGAGCGCCCAGGTCTTGACGCCGGTTGATCCGGACGACGAGGTCGACTCCGCCAGGTTCATCGCCACCGCGGGCCTCGCCGTAATTGATCGCGATGAAGGACCGTGGGACGAGGAGGCGCGGAAGGTTCTGCGCAAGCTCAACGAGGAGGACACCCGGCTGTGGCTGGAGTTAGGCAGGAAACTCGGCTCAGCCAGCACTGTCATCAATTGATAAGACGTCTCGCGATGTACACGGCGTCCACCGCTGCGGACAGCTTGGCGGGTTGCTGGGCCGGCCTGCCACACGCCTCGTAGTAGCGCCTCGGCAATGTGCATCGAGACATTGCGCTGCGCTGCGTGCAGTTCCTCCGTCCATCGCGACTCCAGCGGACCCGGCTCGAGCAGACAGGACCAGCCGCCTCGACGTCGACGACACGGCAACGACGCACCATGGCTGGCGAGATTCTGTCGTAGCAGTGCGAGAGGATGACAGCATGGGTTCGCGGATGCAACTTCCTCCGTCCTCACCCGTTTTCGACAGCTACTGGAAATTCGCTGCCGCTCGGCAACAGGTCTACTTCGCTCGGGTTAGTGGATCACCGCCTCCGTGGACGACCGACCCCATCATCACTCAATACAGGTTCACAAACGCATACCGCGCCGCCGATCGAGTGAGCCAGTTCATGCTTCGATCCGTCATCTATGGGGCTCAGCACAATGAGCCGGACCTTATGTTCCGAATCCTGCTCTTCAAGCTCTTCAACCGCATCGAGACTTGGCAGCTGCTTGAGCGAGCGTTCGGCGATGTAACTGTCAGCACGTTCAACGTCGAGCGCTACGCAGCAGTGCTGAACGACGCACTGCGCACGGGCTCGCGGATCTATTCCGCGGCGTACATCATGCCCCCTGCCCCCGGCTTACGACGTCACGCACGGAAACACGAGACACACCTGGCATTGCTCGCGTCGATGCTGTCCGACCACCTTCCCAAGACCCTGGCTGCGACAGAGTCACTGCGCGACGTCTATGCGTTACTGGTCGAGTACCCAGGCCTAGGACCGTTCCTCGCTTACCAGTTTGCGATCGACCTGAACTATTCACCGCTGATTGACCACAGCGAAATGGATTTCGTGCAACCCGGCCCGGGCGCTGTCGACGGAATCCGGAAATGCTTTCCGACTGCCCGGCCCAGCGACATGGCGGACATCATCTACAAAGTCTGTGAGCAGCAGGAGGAGCATTTCGCGGCACGGGGGTTGGCCTTCCAAACACTGTGGGGACGTCCGCTGCAACTCATTGACTGCCAGAACCTGTTCTGCGAGATCAGTAAGTACGCCCGCGTCGCGCATCCCGAGATCGTGGGCAGCACGGGACGCGCGCGCATCAAGCAGCGCTTCACTTCGGCGGGATCGCTGCCGCCGCCAAGTTTCCCGCCGAAGTGGGGCTTGTGCACCCTCAGCCCGACGGGCACAACTGCGGCACCTTCAACGGGACGGGTACGCGACGCCGCTCACCGGTAACGCTGGTCGCTTAGGGCGCGCAGTCCATCCGGTAGCGGCTCCACTCCGTAGCGGCTCGGCCGAAAGTGTCGTGCGCCGCCGATATGTTGCCGTCATGGGGACTGAAATGCGCTGGATTCCTTGTCCGAGTTGGGCGTCGCCGTCCGAGGATCAGATTGCTCTATGCGCAGATCATCCGATCGATCCGCATCACTGGGTTTGCGATCTGATTGAGGGCCACGAAGGCCCCCACATGTGCGTCGCCGACTACTGGGTGGCGGACGCAGACGGTCGCGGTACCTCGAGCTGGTTCGTCTGGCATGACAAGCCGTCCGCAGTCTCCTTGGCGCTTAAGGATGCTTGTGAATCAGGCCATGGCCGATGGATCGGGCCCCCCGATGATCAGGAGCCCGAGCACCTATGCTGGTTGCCGGAAGGTCACTCGTTGCCACACAGCAACGGTGAGAGACATTGGGTCGATGAAGGCGACCGGTCCGTCGCCCTGACTCCGTGAGGCATTCGTCAACGGTCGCTCCGGCAGAACCGAAGCTCTCGAAGAGGCGGGACGCTAACCTCGAGCGCTTCCAGGTTCCAGTATTGATATGTCGCGCGTTACGGCCCTCTGCGGTACCAACGCGGCGCTGACGCCCGCGCGCCTCGCCAGTCGCCTCTGGGCCGGTCACTGATCATGACGCTTCGGTAACTCTGCATTCCGTACCGTGAGCCACCTCTGGTAGGGCCACCCCGAAGTCGCCTCGAAGGTGAACCATCCCTCCGTCAAGAGCCTGTTGACCGCACTCCGGGTGGTGCCAGGTCCAGCGCCAATCGTTGAAGCGACGTGGTCAACGTTCACCGGTTCGGTCCACGCCTCCTCCAACCAGACGAGCACGCCAACAGCGGCGAGGCCTAAGTGCCAGGGCTTCACCCCGACTTCGAACCGCTCCTTGACAACCAAGATGGTGTTACGACCCACGTCGGGTACCCACTCGAATGGGAAGAGTCGTTTGTGCTTGCTGGAATTGCATTCCCAACAACACCAAACGAGGTTGCTTTCGTCCGATGTTCCGCCGCGCACGCGCGGTAGTACGTGGTCGCGCACGGCGCTCGTTGGCGTCACCGGCCCCTTCAGGCGTTCAAGGTCGCAGCCGCAGTAGAAGCAGGACGACGGTTCCGCGGTCCACTGCGGTCTCGCTACAGAGGCCTGGCCCGACTCGTTGCCAGGCATCGGCAGCGGCGGTGCTGGGCAGCTTGCCGTTCGGCGGGCGGATAAATCAGCCATCGAGCTGCATCTTCGCACCGACTGCCGACATTTCTGGTCAGTGCCGGGCGATCGCTCGGACCAAAATTCCATACGGCACCATGGCGACGCTCGTCCCCGGGCGAACGTGGACGATGCCTCAATCCACCACCTGGATGGATCTCGCTTCTAGATCAACTGCGATACGCCCGCCGCCATGACCGCGAATCTCACGGAAGATGGCGTAGCCGGCGAGGATCGCCTCTTCCCACTCATGGGCGGTCCGCGCCGAGACCTCTAAGCCTCCTGTCAACATCCGGATCGTTTTCAACACGGGGTAGTCGACCGTTGTGATGCCTTCGAGGAATCGATGACGTCTGGCGTATTCCCAGACGTAAGCAACGATTGCCTCGTCGATGACAATCGCCCGGCCACCGTCTTCTACCTCATCGATCAGCGGCTTTGAGGCACGCTTTCGCTTCGGGTTGAGCAGCTTTCCACGCAGCACCGGTGACCATCCGAGCTTGGCCGCGTGCGCAAGATGAAAGACATCGTGGAATCGGTAGCCGTCGTCATCGTATGCGTTGTCCTGTAAAGGGTCGCCGGCAAGGACGCCATCGATCGTCATGACGATGCGGCCGCGCCCGGAGTTGCTCGGGGCATCGCGAATCTCCGCAGTAAACGATCGCGGCAACTGCTCCGCCTCCGGAAACTTAGTATCAAAAAGGCCGTACGCAGAATCGCTGTCTCCGGTTGGCCATCGATCGCGCGTCTTGTCGAGGTTAGCCCGTCCGATCACGTCAAGATCGAGTTCAAATTTGCTCGCTGTGTTCGCCAGGTACCAGAGAACGTCGCCTAGCTCCTCTGCGACATGGTCAGGAAACAGGAGATGCGCGTCGCCATCGCGAAGGAACTTCTTGTACTCGACCAGGAGCGACCCGACCTCGCCGGCCATACCGAGCAACGGAACGATTAGGTCATTCGCATCGCCTGCTGGGAGTTGATCGGTCTTCTGGGCTTCACGCTGATACTCACTCAGCTCCATACACATCTCCCGAAATCATCGACGCCGACGGGCCTGTCGCGCCAACACCGATGGCCCAAATCTCCCGAAGGTGCGCTTCTACGTACGCGTTGGAGAGCCAGCCGTAGCCGTCGAGCCCCCAGTCAGGGCTCCATGAGTTACGGACAAGGACCGCTCCGGTGTCATAACCGACCGCGAGGACCGCATGTCTACCCCGTGCTGGTGAGGACGCAGCCGGCGCATCGATGCGACCAGCCTCGTCCGGGAAGAAGAACGCATCGACAACGATCAGCCCGAGAACGACCGGCTGACCGCCATCAAGCTCGGCTCGGATGGCGTCAAGACCTGCGGCATGTGCCGTCAGGTCCCCGGTGAACCAAGAATCGTCCGGCGGCGTCGGTGGCGCGTAGGACCTGCCAGCAGGTCGACTTGGCTCGTAAGGCCACGTCGCTTCGACCGGCTGCCCGTTCGCTGAGAGAGCGATCGCGGCAGAGGCGAAGCGGGTGCCCGAAGACCAGTTACCGTCGCTGACTTTGCAGCCCCAGAACAAGGCCTCCTCCGACAGATCCTCGACAACTGCCCCCCCATCAGCGCGGTCAAGCTCGTGTGCAGCCGTCACCGCGAACGCCACGCAGGTGCCGCGTTGACCTTGGTCGCGCACCGGAGGTAACCACGGCCGCAGATCCGCCCCGGGTCCGGTCACGCAGCCTGGCCCGCAGCAAGAATCGCTCTCTTTTGATCTTCGGCCAGGCCGTCCTCCGACTCGCCCGTTACGGCCGGCAAGGCATTAACTATCGCCTCGAAGGTCGACACGGCAGTAGCTGCTTGTTGCCACGGCCTCCGCTTTTCCAGCCGGATTCTGGCGTTGCCGGGGTGAGTAACTCGGAAGTGAAGGTGGCGGCGCCCGCCGCCACCTATGACGTCGTCCGATGATTGCTCTTCGTATTCGTCCATGACCAAGGACAGCGCTGCTGACGCGTCGTCAGCAAGTGTCCAGACGTAACCAGTGGTCGGGTTTTCCTCAAGGCTGACGTGAATCTCATCACGTAGGCGCGGGGTCAGTGCGCGACCTTCTTGTGACTCGTCAAGGATCCATACGTCAGCCCAAGAATTCGAGGGCTTAGCTCCGCTAATTGCGGTTTTGAGCGCGAGTGGACTCTGCTTGCGAAGCCTCTGCCCTGTGGACACGCCGATGATGTGCTGGCCGACGAGCTGAGTTACCGCCGCTCCGTAGCTCACCCCGAGTTCCAAGGCGAACTCATAGACCTGGCGGGGGGTTAGTGACAGTGGTTTGCCGGAAAATCCCATAGTGCGAAACGTGTAGTTCACGAGCTGCAGTGGCATCAAGAACTCGCCGGCGAAGGCTTGGGCAGCTACCTCCTGCAAGTCCTGGGGCCGCCGCATGATGCGGCCTTCGTCGTCAGCGCTGGCGGTGTGGCCGAGCACGTGGTGTCCGTATTCGTGAGCGGCGGTGAACCGTTGGAGCGTCGGCGGATGCTGGGAATTGATTACGATGCCGGCTGCATCGTCGTAGCGCTTGTACGCTCCGAACAGGTTCTGCAGTCGGGTGAACAATAGCCAGATTCGCTCATCTTCGATGACGTCGAAGATCTCAACGCGCCTATGGAGATCAGTACCCAAGCGCTGATGTTCATGCTGGGCAGCTCGTATGCCTTCGCGCGTGGCGCGCTGGTATGGGGTCAACGGAGGCATGGAGGGTGTCCCGTTCCCACCGGTCGGGGTGTCACTTGGCCTTGCGCCTAGCAGGTGCCTGGCCAGCCCCCCGGAGGAATTCGGCGAAGCGCAAGACTTGCTCCTTGTCTTCTGGCTTCAGGTTGTTGGTAGCGCGGAAGAGCGCAGTAACAGTCGCGTCCTCGGCGATCGGATCACTGTCCGTTCCATAGAACCAATCGAGCGGACGCTTGTAGATACGCGCGAATTCGCGCAATTCAAGGCTGCCAACCTTCCGCCTACCACTCTCGATGGCCGAGATCGAGGCACGCGGAATGCCAAGCGCCTCCGCTACCGCCTCTTGGGACAGACCGAGGAACTCTCGCGCTTCGCGCAGGCGCGATCCCATCGATGCGTAGCCGTCCGCGTCTTCCTGCGACATCGTGGCCTTTTCGTCAGCCATGGGCGCACTCCTGTTCTGGTTGGTGAGGATGACCGTCGTTAGTGCAAAGTCCGACGGCGAACGCCTCGGCACACTTGGTTGTATTGGTCATGCTGATCGCGACCGAGATCATGCCGATTGCTTCGGCCCGAAGCCTGGCGCGTCCGTGCAGCACTACGTGCGGCTGGCCATCGGCCTCGCTGACAATCTCGATCTCTGTAGGGGAGATTCCGCGGAACCCAGTTCCAAGCACCTTCGCGACCGCCTCTTTGGCAGCGAAGCGATCGGCAAGTCTCTCGACACGACCTGAGCTGAATGTCAGCTCGCCTGCAGTGAAGACCCGTTCGAGAAACCGCTGACCGGCGACAGCCATTGTCCGTTCGAACTCGTCGAGCTCCACGCGGTCGATACCCGCGCGCACAGGTCCGAGCTTCGAATCCTTCAGCGACGCTCGTTCCATCCAAGTGGTACTCATGCCGTCACCTCGAGTTCGGCTCGCGCCTGCCGGGCCAGCCCCACAATCGCGTTTCGTCCAAGCCCGGCGCCGTGCCCCAGCTCCAACGTGGCGGACGACGAAAGACAGGTCAGTTCTCCATGAGGCAAACCTGACTGTTGGCTCACGAAACGTAGGACACGGCCGAGCCCGAGGTAATTGCCGTAGGCACGACTGATGAAGTCATGACTGCGGTACATGGCACTGAGATGCACGTGGCCGTCTTGCAGGCTGAAACTCATGTGGCTCAGGCACGGAAATCCCCTGGTTTTCCGGTCCTTCCCACCAACGAAGATCGGAACTGCGATCGCGTCGTCATCAGGCATCGTTAAGCCCACTTCGTAGGCATTGCCGCGGCGATGGCCGTTAGCTCGTGCCTTCCGTAGACGCTCTACCACTTGCGCAAGTTGATTGAATGAACCCTTGGGGCCCGGCCAAGCGACCATGCGCTCGAAGTAAGTGCCAGAGCGATTGCGACGCCGACTGACCGTACGGGTGGTCCGTTCGAGGTTGTAGAGGTGCTCCTCTGCGGCCTCGCCCAAGTGCTCTGCGTACCAGGACTCAGGAAAGATGGTGTTCGCGACGGTAGAGACCAGCTCAACGGACTTCGGTCGGTTGCGACGACGCTCGCCATTGAACGCGTCGATTACTTCTCGGATACCCGGCTGCTCGACCGTTGGATCTTCGATGGCGACGGTCAAGTTAACCGCCTCCCCGTGTGGAGTAGCGAGCAAAGCCTCCACTCCGGCGAGCCAAGCATCTGACACGCTGCTACCGGCTACGAAAATCGCCATCACTGGCCTCCCGCATCGGAGTGCGAACCGTCAGCGTCGTGCCAGCGACGGTGAATCAGATCGGAGAGCGACGCCAGCGACGGAAGCACCTCGGGCTCGAGGTCCTCAACCTTCGCAAGTTCGCGCCCATACCGGGTTTCAAGGATGGCTATAACAGCCTCGGCCTCGCGCGAGTCGATCTCCATCTGGCCGCTGATACCGCCCATCTCCTCAAGCAGTTCGGGGACGGCCACAGCGCGTACCTCGGCCAGAGCGGACAGAACGTCGTCACGAATCTCGGTCGGAGTCAGTTCGGTGCGACTCGGTGCCGTGGGGGTGCTCACGATTGCGACCGCCTTTCCGACGGCGGAGCCAGCCTTCTGTCGGATTTCCTGACAGTGACAGTAAGGCCATCCTGTCGGAAAATCAAGCAATCCGAGACCCTGGTGTCGGAAAGCACGACGAACACACAGGGCCGACAGGGCCGAGGCCTGACTCCGCTCGTTACCCCACGACGGGCTTCAATGCGTCCGGGCTCTGATCTGGAGGCCGCGCCCCATCGGGTCCGACGAGGAGCCAGTCAGTGCCGGTCACCTCCATCCGCGCTCCATCAGCCGCCGTTCGGCGTCCTGTCAATCTCCGGGACCCGTCCGACGTTCGCTGACCGGTAGGTGGGCGACATGATCATCCGGCCGCGTTGCTACGCCGGGGGCGTCCTTTGGGGTTGGCGAACGCGCCGAGCTCACGGGAACGGTCATGGCGGATCGGGTGCACCCGTATCACCTGACCGTCCTTGGACAACTGCACCGAGCCGGCGACGATCGCCACGTCGACCTGCTGGCGGGCGAAACGACGCCCAGCCGCATACGGCATGCCGGCGAAGCTCACCACACCGCTGTTGTCCGCGAGCCGGGTCACCATCAACCCGACGGTCGCGTCCCGGGCACGGCGTTGCACCGGCAGCCGCGGCCGGCGGATCCGATCTGCCTGGTCGGCCTTGAGCCGCTGCGCATGCGTCGCCACCAGCACGCCAGCGTGCAGGATCTCCACCAGCCCGTTGGTGACGACGACCTCGACCGGCTCACCGGCGAACGTCGCGCCAACGACGTAGTCGAACCCTGCCAGTGAGATCCGGCCGTGCTGGTTGACCCAGCGACTGACACCGGCAGGTCGTGAACCAACTGGTTGAGCGGGCACCATCGCCGCCTCGAGATCATCGACGACGACAAGGCTGCGTTGCGCGAGCGCGAACCGCTCGAACGGCGGTCGACCACCGCAGGACTGGTGCGGGCGTTCGGTGTTGTACTCGACCACCCATGCGTCCAGCGCTGCCTGCGCATCCTCGATCGTGCCGTGCCGACGATCGTGTTCGATCAGGAACTCAGCACGGATCGTCTTATGCAACCGCTCGATCTTCCCGGTCGTCGTCGGCGAATACGGCGCGGTCAGCAGATGCTTGATCCCGTTGTCGTTACAGACCTTGTCGAACATCACCGGCCCCGGACCGAGTCTGAACCGAGCAGTGAACACCTTGCCGTTATCGGTCAAGATCTGCGTCGGGATGCCATGCCGGCGCAACGCCTCCAGCAGCGCGTTGCAGACCGGTCTCGCAGTCGCCCGGCCAACGAGCTTCGCGCAGACCACGAACCGGGAATGGTCATCGATCCCGGTGATCACCTTCAGCTCGCGGCCGTCGGCCAGATGCACACGGCCCATCACATCCATCTGCCACAACTCCATCGACCGCGACCGTTCCCACCGGCGGTAGTCCTCCCGCTTGCGCCGCCGTTTCTTCGCCTCCACCAGGCCGTGACGCACCAGCGCTCGATAGACCGACGACCGTCCCGGCAGCCGGTCGACACCGTCGCGGGCGAGCTGCCAGCGGATCCGGTCCGGACCCCACGCCGGATGCGCCCGACGCATCGCCACCACCGTCGCTTCCAGCTGCGCGGTCATCTGATGCGGACACGACACCGGCCGCGACGACCGGTCCGCCAACGCACCCAGACCATCGTTGGCATAGCGGCGCAGCCACTCGTGCACCGTCTGGCGAGTCACGCCGTTACGGCGCGCGACCTCCATCACCGAGGCGCCCTCGAGCACGTCCAGCACCGCCCGATACCGCTGCTCCACGACGTTCAGCTCCACCAGCACGACCGGCTCCTCCCCGACGATCACCAGATCGCGAGGAAGGCCGACAACCAGCGGCGCGAGCGTGAATCAAGCGGGAGTGTCGCCCACCTACCGGAACGACTGTCGCCCACCTACCGGAACCGCGTCCACAACCTGTCAGCCAGGAGCCGGAACCCTGGTGTCAAGCATGAACCGGAGAAGCACACGTTCGGCGTCCGCGTTTTGTGGAACCAATGTGGAATGATCTTGAAAGCAGAAGGGCCATGATCGTTGATCATGGCCCTGACCTGCTATTTCACTGGTAGCGGGGGCAGTATCTGAGTTCAGGACATCGTTGACAGGTGTCTCGGGACATCGTTGACACCCTCGATCGTGGGGGTGCGCGGTGTCGATGACCCGGCTCGTCATCACTGCCGTTGTCGTGGAAGGCCGGTCG
>Ga0207652_10000991_pt1 | contig 26244 bp, 24 predicted proteins | sample KBSC63BmetaG_FD_184334 | JGI IMG/M metagenome (GOLD analysis project Ga0207652, IMG submission 184334) | Corn rhizosphere microbial communities from Kellogg Biological Station, Michigan, USA - KBS C6-3B metaG (SPAdes) (version 2) | ecosystem: Host-associated > Plants > Roots > Rhizosphere ... | reverse complement strand
ATCGATTGTGGAATTCATCCAAGGTCGTACAGAGCGCGCTGGTGTTTGCTGAGCTGGCAACGCGGCCGAGGTGACGACCAGCCAGGCGATTATAAGTATCTTAGTTCTGCTGATCATTACCCGCCGCTCTTTCAATCATGGCTTCCAGTCACCCCAACGCCCGTTGGATTTTGCTGAATGGGAAGCCGTCGACTGGTAAGCCAAACCTGTCAATCCAATTCACCAACTTCTAGCATTGTTTGGTCTGGCCAAGTATCATATCGGGGAGGGTATCGCCACCTAGCCGCGGCGCTCGACGATACTCGATCCAGCCGCTGCAGGCCTGACAGACAACCGGTACCACCCGATGCCCTCGTCCTTTCGCTCGCGGTCGTCCGCCGCGGCCGTCTCCTTCGCCAATCGTAGTAGCCAAGGCGGTTCCAGGTGTGCGGCACCGCAACTGACTCCCAGTCTGCGTCGGAGAAGGTGGTCGAGGTTACCGAAAGCGGCTGGTCGCCGAACTTGAAGAGCCACCCGTCGCAATTCAATGACGCTGCGTTCCGGCGTCGAATGAGGCGCGCGCGGAAACCGAGCGCCCATGCGAAGCGGCAGCGACGTTTGGACAGAGCAGGGCCAGCGCCGCAAGCACGCATACGGCACGGACCCAGTTCACGGTGTGGGACAACATTTTGCGTCAAGCCCCGACATGCCGGAGAGTACTCTTGCGGAAGGGTGGAGTCTGCGGCCCCCGCTGCCTCAAAGGTCGAGAGCCGCCTTGGCCTTGCCTGCCGCGTCGTCAAACTCCGGCATGGGCAGGTATTCAGGAGCGTCGCGCCCGTCTCGTTCGATCGGCGGAACGCCGGTCGTCGTGACGTAGTGGTCGAGCAGGCGCCGGGTCATGTCCTCGCGCACACCGGCAAATCGGCGGTCGTCGATGAGATTGCGCAGTTCCAGTGGGTCCTTCTTGCGATCGTACAGTTCGGATTGACCACCCGGCCGTGAGACGAACTTGAAGTCCGGCGTGGCGATCGAGGCCGCACGCGTGACCGTGGCCGGCTCCTCGTTCTGCAACTCATGCTTGGCCGTGTAGATGTTCGAGGCGCCGTCCTGCACCGGCTCGAAGGCCTGGGGTTCGAACACGTCGTAGCCCGCTTCGGTGTACGCCGCTCGCTTCGGGTCGCCAGGGCCGCCGCGCAGTTGCGACACCAGGCTGCGGGCAAAGATCGTTTGCGACGGCGAGACATGCGCGAGGTCAAGAAACGTGGCCATGATGTCGAACAGTTCGGTCATTGCGCTGACGACGTGCCCCGCCTGCCCGCCCGGCATTCGCGCGATGAGCGGAACATGGGTGAGGCAGGTCTCGAGGCCGCCGGGCCATTTCTCGACGAGACCATAATCGCCGGCGTAATCGCCGTGGTCCGAACTGGCGACGAGCACGGTGTCGTTGGCGTGCCCGGTCGCCTCCAGCGCCTCCATAAGCTCGCCAAGCAGCCAGTCGGCAAAGCTGACCTGAGCGTAGTAGGTGGCCCGGACCTGGCGCAGCGCGGCGTCGTCTGCCTTGTCGAGATGATAGGCTCGGCGAATCGCCTCGTGGAACAGCGGCTTCTTCGGCAGGTTCGGCGGCGCTAGCGGCGGCAGGTCCATGGGGTTGTACATGTCGGCAAAGCCGGCCGGTGCGAGATACGGCGGGTGTGGCGCGATGATCGGCAGGAAAATGCAGAATGGCCGATCCTTCTCCCGTCGCTCGAGAACGACCTTGGCAAGCTGGATCAGCTTGTAGTCGTTCATCTCGCGCCTGTCGGGCTTGACGTCCATCAGCATCGTGTTCGGCGCCGCGGGATCGAAACGGGCACCGCCCGGGAATCTCTGGTAGGAAAAGTCCTTCCAGGCGGTCAGGCTCAGAGGGAAGCTCGCGGACGCCAAGGCGTCATTCTTTCCGAACCAGAAAGTGTCGTAGCCGCTGTCCTTCAGGTAGCGGAATAGGTTGGGCTCGTCCGGACGCAGGAAATAGTAGAGGCTGCGGTGCCCGGTGTTAGCGACAGGCAGGCCTGTCAGCAGGCTGCACCGAGAAGCTCCGCAAACGGGATATTGCACGTGGCACTCTTCGAACCGCGTGCCTTGCTGCGCCAGCCGATCGAAGTTCGGCGTCTTGCACACCGGATTGCCGTAGCTGGCCAAGGCGTCGGCGCGGCACTCGTCGGTCAGGAAGAGGATCAAATTCGGGCGGCTCCCCGAAACCGGACTAGCGCTCTGCGCCAACACCGAAGGCCCGCGAAGCGCTGCCGCTGCGGCAACAATCCCGCTCGTCTTCTTGAGGGCCTGCCGGCGACTAAGCTTGCTCGTCTCACTCACCGGCCTCTCCTGTTGGCCAATTTTTAATTTTGGTCTGGCCAAATTGGAAGAAATCGGCTGTAAGTCAACCGCCCGGGGCCGGACGAGCGAAATCTCTCATGATCCCGCTGCTTCCGAAAGGGAAACTGATGCCCCACCTTCGCTCGCCGGTCTTGGCAGGAACATGCGTCGCGGCCGTCTTTGGATCGGGACTGGCTCGTCCCGCACGCGCCGCGGCGCCCGCGATGATTGCGGTTGACGGTGGCCGCATCGATGGCCGATTGACCGATTCCGGCGTGCGGGGCTACGCAAATGGCGGCGGTTGGCCTGACCGAAAGTCAGGCGATGGTGAAGGTGCGCTCCGTCAACGTTTTCGTGAGCGGCTTCCATCCGACGAAGAACGTGCTGGCCGGACGCAACGAACGCGCGCTCTACAAAATGATCAGCGATGGGGAGACCGATCAGATCGTCGGTTTGCATCTGATCGGACCGGAAGCTGCAGAAATCCAGCAGGCGACTTTGATCGGGTGAAAGCCGGACTGACCGCGGACATGTTCGACCAGACCGTCGCGTTGCATCCGACGATGGCGGAGGAACTGGTGCTGATGAACTAGAGGCGGATGGCGATCGTCGTATCATTAACGTTTAATGCCCGTGCTCGTGCAGGTCTGCATGTCGAAGGGCCCCGAGAAACAAGTTTTAGTGATTATTGAAAGGGGGAAAAGGACTTGCACGAATGCCGTCTGACCGAAGCACCCTAAGGGCATCGTTTTGTCTTGCGTTGACTGCCACGATTGTCAGCGTTCTTCGGACAATCGTTACACGGGATGAGCTTGTGGCATTGATGGAAGCCACTACGCGTGAAATGGGTTTCCGCCACTATGCTTTGATTCATCATGACGACCTCCGGGGATCACGTCCCGACCGTGTCGATCTCAAGGACTACCCTGCGGCAATCACTGAACGCCTTATCGACCAGCATCGCTATCGTCGTGACCCGGTCATTCGCGGCTGCATCTTTGCCGACGGCGCCTTCCTTTGGTCAGAGCTTTCCCGAATCATTCATTTAGATGGAAGGGATCGCGCCAGCTTCGAGTTAGGCGCGCGCGAGGGGCTAAACGAGGGTATTACGGTGCCCTATTTCCGACTGGGCGATCGCATGGGATCCTGCACGTTCGCCGGCATGTCTCGCCCCGAACGAGCGCATCGTTTTCTTGGCGCGGCGCAAATGATTGGCATATTCGCGTTCCAAGCAGCACGCAGGATATTGTTGGAGGAGACCCCGGTGGTACCAACCCTTCGGAGACTTCATCCGCGTCCTCGCGACTGTGTGATTCTAGCGGGCCGCGGCTATTCAAACAAGCGGATCGCTCGGGCGCTCGCGCTGACGCCGCGCACTGTAGATGGTTATCTGACAGAGGCGCGCCGGCTATTTGAGGCGCATGATCGCACAGAACTGGTGGTCAGCGCCATTCTTGCCGGTGAAGTCGGACTCGATGAAGTCCGGAGCCGTCAACCCGAGTAATCACTGGGTCTATTTCCGCTTCCCGGTCGCTGCTTCCTTCGTGCGAGGAAACACGACCGGGAGCACATCCATGATTCAAATCATCGACAGGCATCTGACGTCCGAGAACCGGCCGCTTCTTCAATCCATGTTCGCCGATCGCAAGCGCCTTTTCGTCGACCTGTTCGGCTGGGAGGTGCCGGTGGTGGACGGTCAGTACGAAATGGACCAGTTCGACAATGCCGACACGATCTATTTGATCGTTGCCGACGCCGAAGACGAGCACCAGGCATCGATCCGGCTGTTCCCTAGCACACGGCCGCATATGCTGGGCACGTTATTTGCCCACCTCTGCCCGTTCGGCGTGCCGGTCGACGATGCGACCTGGGAAAGCACTCGGCTCTGCCTGCCGCAGCGGCACGGCGCCGAGCGCCGCCGGGAGCTGCGCAACATGCTTTTCTCGGCGATGGTCGACGTCGCTCTCGATCGCGGCATCGAACGCTACACCGGCGTCGTCCCGGACCCGTTCCGCAAGGAAGTGCTGTCGCTGGGCTGGCAGGCCGAACCGCTTGGGCCTGCGGTGCGCATCCCGGGTGGGCCGATCGGCGCCTTCCTCATCCATGTCCGGCCGGACACGCCCGAGCGGCTTGGCTGGTCGGGCGTCTATTCGCCCGTGCTCGACCGGGTGCCCGCGTGAGCGCCGCGGTCGATCCCCACGCCGCGACGCTCGCGCGCGACGGCTGGTGCGTGTTCGGTCGCGCGGTCGAGCCTGGCCTGATCGCGCGGATCGAAGCGGATCTCGATCCTCGCTTCGCAGCGACGCCCCTGTGCCAGGGCGCCTTCTACGGGGAATGGACCAAGCGCTTCGGTTCGCTGCTCACGCGGTCGCCGGCGATCGAGCGGCTGGCGATGCATCCGCAGGTCCTCCAGATCGTCGGGAAGATGCTGCTGCCCTGGTGCGAGCGCATCGCGCTCAACCTGACCCAGGCAATCGAAATTCATCCCGGTGCGCTGCCGCAGTTGCCGCACCGTGACCAGGATATGTGGCAGGGACCGAAGGGTTGCCTCGAGTATCTCGTCAATGTGATGTGGCCGCTGACGGCGTTCACGCGGGCAAACGGCGGCACTCGCCTGTGGACTGGAAGCCAGCTCGACCAGGACACCCCCGTCCTCCCCGAAGAGGAGTCGGTCGTTCCGCTCGTCGTACCGGGCGATGCTCTGGTCTTCCTCGGATCCACTCTTCACGGCGGCGGCGGCAACTCCGGCGCCGCACCGCGTCGAGGCATCGTCATCAGTTATTGCCTGGGCTGGCTGAAGCCGTTCGAACTGCAATGGCTGGTCTATCCGCCGCAGGTGGCACGCCACTTCTCGCCGGAATTGGCCGCGCTGGTCGGATACGCCCAGCATCGGCCCAACCTCGGCAATGTCGAAGGACAATGTCCGTCGATCCTGCTCGGCGACCGCGTGCCCGACCATCTGCCGGCGATCGATGCGCTTCGGCCCGACCAGGCCGAGGCGGCGGCCATGTTCGTCCGGTCGCAGATGGGCGAGCTCGGCTGAGAGCCTAACGATGAGCAGGGCCGATCCCGCCGCCTTCGAGGCCGTTCTCCGCAGGGGACGCAGCGCGCTTGCCTGGGAGGTGCTGCGGCGAGATCCTGCCTATCGTGCGGCCTATGCCGCACTGCCGACTCTGCCGCCGCCCGGTGTGGCAGCCGACGCCGACTTCGCGGCGCGTTGGGGGCTGCACTTTCCCTGAAGATCCAGCACAAACATGCGCCTGTGTGTTGCCGATGTGGACGGCGGCCATTGACCCGCGTGTGCTCGCTGTTCGGGCCTTGAAGCCAACCGATGGCCGGGCCCGGCTATTCGATGGACAGTCGGCCGGTGTGAGGATGGTGCGGGGGCCGCGTTGCGAGCATCTGATAGTTGAGCCGGGTGGCGAGGTCATCAGGCTCGATGTGATCGATGGGACGGTTACTGCCGGGCCGGTGATGTTGCGCTTCGACCTCGCCGATGATGATCGTCTCGACTTGCAGGTGTCGGCGATGCGAGCGTTTCGCGGTGCAGCGTCTGTTGTGCGACCGAATGTGCAACTGGCGCGCAGACTGCTCGCATTGCAAGCGGTCGATGAGCACGATGCGGGCGCTAGCCTTCGGGAGACCGCAGACATCGTCCTTGGACTAGGCGCATGGCCGGGCGACGGTGAGCATCGGAAATCATATGTGCGGCGCTTGCTGGCCGCCGGATCGCGCATGATCGCTGCAGGTCCACGTGCAATCCTAACGAGAACCGATCCAGCATAACCACCACCCCGCGGGCGTGGGCATTTACCGTCCAATGATCACAGTTTGATGAGAAGACATGGCTCGACGTCGAGCGCTCCGGCCAGTTTACCGAGCACCGTGACGCTGGCCGACACGCGCGCGCGCTCGATCGAGCCGATGTAGCGCGAGCTCAGTCCTGTGAGATCGGCAACTTCTTCTTGCGTCAGATCACGCTCGTGGCGAAGTCGACGCAGATTGGTCGCCAGAACGTGCTTCAGATCCATCCCGACCGGGATCAGCGGGCAAGAACGAAAGTTCTAGGAACGATAGTTCCTATTCGCTATTATGGACGCCTTCGAATTGCAGGCGGACCATGGACCTCGTCGACCGGCTGGCACCAACGGGAAATGCGCTGGTCGATTACGACCGCCGTCATCTGGCCCTCTATGCGGCGTTGCTAGAGGCGGATGACGCTGGCGACAGGTGGCAGGAGGCCGCAACGTCAATCATGCAGATCGATATCACCAGGTGTGATGCTGAAGCCAGCTGGCGCTCTCATCTTGAACGGGCGCGCTGGATCGTCGGCGACGGTCTCGGGACCGCGCTCGAAGCGTTCAACCAGCACAGACCTGAAATCAAAGCCGAATAGATCTGACGTCCGGCACCTCCTAGCGACCAGGCTTCCGGCAAGGCGATGGAATCGACGATGGACTGAGGCTATCCTGCGAGCGTGGATAGCAGCGACGAAGCGAGGGCCTTTCTGATCGCCCGGCAACTGATCGCCGAACATGGCGGCGATGTCGTGCGTTTCGTCCAGGATAAGATCGATGCGCTCACCGCCGCGCGCGACTACGAGCAGATTGCGGCGTGGTTCGTCATTCGAAACGCCGTCGCACTTTCACTGGGAGCCGATCCGACCCTTCATTGACCAGTTCGCCAACGGACGGCGTCGGCAAAGGCGCCTCGCGCCGGGCCGCCGATGATGAGGAACGCGGGGATAGTGGAGCGTGCTCTGACGGACTGCTGCGCAGCCGCCAGGGTCCGCGACTCTTTTTAGCCCGCGTAGCGCTCTTGCTCGCCGCCGAAGGGCGCGGCGGCGGCTGGCCCACAGGCCCGCGCGCACGCCGCCGCGCCGGCCGGCGCTCGCAAGGGCGCACTTATGATGGCCGATCCTTCGCGGAGCGGCGCGGATCGCCGGGGCGGCCCGGCGCGATCGCGCTCTACGGCTCGCGCTGCTCGCCGCCGAGCCCCTCTCGCGTCTCGTCCTCCGGTAACGATCGCTGGCGCGGCTGCGGACGCCGCGCAGGGGCGCGGCGGCGCTGCTTGTGCCTCTCCCGTTGCGTCGGGGGAGGGCGGCGCTCCCGGCTAGGCCCGTCGCGGGCGAAGCCAACCCCTCTCGGGGTGCTCCACTGGCGTTCCGCCCTCACGGTGTCTTCGCCCGCTCGAAGCCGGGCCTCTTGGTCGCGTCTCGCCGCCCACCCCCGCCTTCGCGGGGGAGGCTTTGTGCCTTTTTGGGGGTGGCGTGGAGGACAGGCCGTGCCCAGATCATCGAGCCGCAGTGCCCGCCGCTTGGCGATGCAGGAACGGCAGGAACCCCGCACGAACCTCTATGACGAGGTGACCGCGCGCATCGTTAGCGAGCTTGAGGCGGGGCGCTTCCCCTGGGTCCAGCCGTGGGGAAGGGCCGGCGGCACCGGCCCCGGCCTGCCGCGCAACGCGCTCACCGGCCGGACCTATTCGGGCGTCAATATCCTGATCCTCTGGGGCGCGGTCATCGAGCATGGCTGGCCCTCTCAAAGCTGGCTGACCTTCCGGCAGGCTCGGGAGGCGGGCGGCTGCGTCCGCAAGGGCGAGCGTGGCGCGACCGTGGTCTATGCCGACCGCTTCACCCCCGAGGCCGAGAGTGAGGCTGAAAAGGCATCGCTCCGGGGGAGCGATGACCAGCCGAGCCGCGCCATTTGGTTTCTCAAGCGCTTCACCGTGTTCAATGTCGTGCAGTGCGAGGGGCTGCGCGACGGGCTGACGTCCGATCCCGCGCCTCTGCCCGAACGCGAGATCGTGCCGGTCGCCGAGGAGGTTATCGCCGCATCCGGCGTCGAGTTCCGCATCGGCGGCGACCGCGCCTTCTACGCGCCGGACCCCGATTTGGTGGCTGTGCCGCCGCAGCCCGCCTTCTTCGAACAGGTCAACTATTACCGGACCTGCCTGCACGAGCTGACCCACGCCACCGGCCATGCCAAGCGGCTCGGGCGCGACCTCAAGAACGCCTTCGGCAGCAAGGACTACGCTCGCGAGGAACTGGTCGCCGAGATGGGATCGGCCTTCCTGTGCGCCGCGCTCGGCATCGTCCCGACCGTGCGGCATGCCGACTATATCGGCTCATGGCTGGAGGTGCTGCGCGAAGACAATCGCGCGATCTTCCGCGCCGCCAGTCAGGCGAGCAAAGCCGCCGACTGGCTGCTCGCCCGCCATCGCGAAGCGCACGAAGCGCGCATCGAGGGGAGGATCGCGGCATGATCCTGCTGACCCCCGAGCTTCGTCTCGCGCTGCGCGCGAACGACATCAACCGGCGCGCCGCCCAGCGCGACGAAAGGCCGGAACCCGACCCCGTTCCCGTGCTGAAACTCTTCAATCCGGTCGGCGCCGCGACATGGCTCGCGACCGAACTCGATGAGGATAACGACACCTTGTTCGGCCTTGCCGACCTTGGCTTCGGCTGCCCCGAACTCGGCTATTTCAGCCTGTCCGAAATCGCCTCGGTTCGCCTGCCGTTCGGCCTCGGCATCGAGCGCGACACAGGTTTCGAGACGCCGTTTCCCCTGTCCCGATGGACCGACACCGCGCGCCGAGCCGGTTCGATCCAGTGGGCCGAAACCCTGCTGCGCCGTGCCGCAGCCGACCAGCTTCCGCCAAAGGGTGGATGACGCGGGCGGCCGTTCGCCGCCGTTCGAAAGCCGATCCGCCATCCCGCAAAGAGCGACGGACCGGCACTCACAAGGAGTGAAGTCATGAAACTCGAATTCATCGACATTGGCAACATCGACGACAGCGCCGTGAACATGCGGCATGGGCGCAAGGCTCCGAACGTGTCCGACATCCTGCCGACCGTGCGCGGGCGCGGGATCATCGTGCCCGTGATCCTGCGCCCCGGCGTGGTCGAAGGCCGCTTCGAACTGGTCGCGGGACGCAGGCGCGTCCACGCCGCCAGGGTCGCCCAGGCCGAGGAGGGCGCGGACCCCGAGCTTGGCCGGGTGCCGTCCGCGATCATGGAGGCGGGCGACGACGCCGCCGCGCTGGAAGCCTCGCTGATCGAGAACTTGGCAAGGCTCGACCCCGACGAGGTGACCCAGTGGGAAACCTTCACCCGGCTGGTCAGGGAAGGCCGCGCGGTGGACGACATCGCCGCCACTTTCGGGCTGCCCGACCTCGTCATTCGCCGCGTGCTGGCGCTCGGCAACCTGCTGCCGCGCATCCGCCATCTCTACCGCGACGAGAAGATCGACCGCACCACCGTCCGCCACCTGACCCTTGCCAGCAAGAGCCAGCAGCGCGCGTGGCTGGCGCTTTACGACGACGCCGACGCTTATGCACCGAGCGGCCACCAATTGAAGGCGTGGCTGTTCGGCGGGCAGTCGATCGCGGCACGGCATGCGCTGTTCGACCTCGACGGTTATGCGGGCGGGACCGTCGCCGACCTGTTCGGCGATGACCGCTATTTCGCGGACCCCGACGCCTTCTGGACGGCGCAGAACGCCGCCATCGAGGCGCGGCGCGCGGCCTATATCGAGGACGGCTGGAGCGATGTCGTGATCGTCCCCGCGTCCGAGCATTTCCATTCGTGGGAATACGAGAAGGCCCCCAAGCGCAAGGGCGGGCGCGTCTATGTCGATGTCCGCTCGACCGGCGAGGTGACCTTCCACGAAGGCTATCAGACCCGCAACGAGGCGCGCCGCGCCACCAGCGGCGAGGCTCCCGAGGGAGCGAAGCCGCAGCGCCCCGAACTGACCTCGCCCTTGCAGACCTATGTCGACCTGCACCGCCACGCCGCCGTCCGCGCCGCGCTGCTGGCCCGGCCCGAGGTGGCGCTGCGCCTGATGCTCGCCCATGCCATCGTCGGCTCGCACCTCTGGAGCGTGCGGCCCGAACCGCAGGCGACGCGCAACGACGAGGTGCGCGAGAGCGTCGAAACGTCGCGCGGCGAGACGGTGTTCGACGAGCGCCGCCGTGCCGTGCTCGACCTGCTCGGCTTCTCGGCGGAGGAACCGACCGTCACCGGGGGCAATGGCGACGACTATGGCGTGGCGGGCCTGTTCCTGCGCCTGATCGAGCTCCCGGACCCCGCCGTCTTGGAAGTGATCGCGGTCGTGATCGGCGAGACGTTGGCCGCCGGAAGCGCCGCGGTCGAGGCGGCCGGGACCGAGATCGGCGTGGACATGGCCGACTGGTGGCAGGCCGACGACGCCCTGTTCTCCCTGATCCGGGACCGCGAGGTGCTGGGCCGGATGGTCGCCGATGTGGCGGGCGAGAAGGTCGCCAGCGGCAACGCGCGCGAGAAGGCGAAGACCTTGAAGCGGATCATCGCTGACCATCTGGCGGGCAGCGACGGGCGGCCCAAGGTCGAGCGCTGGGTGCCGCGCTGGATGCAGTTCCCGCCGAGCGCCTACACCACGCGCGGCGGCGTCGGCACGGTCGCGGTTCACGCCAAGGTCGTCGCCGCGCGCGATGCGCGGGCCGCGCCGGACCCCGACGAGCGGGTCGAACCGTTCGCCGAAGCGGCATAGTTATAGGCGGGCGGGGGGTATCCCGCCCGCCGCTCGGGCCCTCCAAAATCGGCCGCGCGCCTCCGCCGTTCCGGCGTCGGCGCGCGGTACGTTCTAATGGCGATGTCGCCGGGCGCTCGCTACATCCCCCCACATGTCAGGGATTGAAGACGCCTCGCAAGCAGAACGCCAGACGGTCGAACGAACCGCCATCACCGACTACAAGGCGACTCTCCGCGAACCGAGCCGGCCACCGAGCAAGGGCGGCAATACCGGCGCGCTGCACGGCCACGCCCTCAATATCGGCGGTGTCTGGTACAGTTTCCTGGCTCTCGGTGCCCAAAAGTCGGTCTTCGCGTCGGACACGGTCGCGTTCGACTGGGCCTGGGATCCCTCGCGGAAGCACCGCAACATCGTCCGGGACACCATTCGGGTCTGGGACAAGAAGGGGTCGCCGGTCGTTCGCGGCAATCGCGGATCGAAACCGAAGCTCAGGACAGCCCAGACGCGGTTGCCCGCGCGGCGGAGAGAGTGGAAGGATTAGTCCGGGGAGGGTGAACCACCATTAGTTGCCGCGTCCCAGTTGTTACTTCGCGCGGAAACAGATCACCTTCTTCTCGCTGCCGCAGATCGAGCAGGCCTCTTTGAGGCGCTCGAAACCGCGCGTGCCGGCGAGTTCCCGCGTCTTGTGATTGGCGTGCTGCCGGACCGAAAGTCCGAGCCGCTCGCTGATGCAGTCGTCGCAGATCGGCTCCGGCGACAGCCGCTCGATCAGTCCGCGAACCTGGTCCAATACCGTCATCACGCCCCCTGTGCCCATGGTCTAGCTTCCGACGGGGGGAACGCCAAGGAAGCAGCAAGGCGAGGATGATTTCATTCGCAAATGCCCAGCCATCGCCGTGATGACTGCCGGAATCATGCACATGATCCGCTTCGTCCTCGGTCTCTGCAACCCCGGCGGCCTTGATCGATCGCGGTTTGCCGCAAGCCTTCCTCCGACGCGCAACGGCTTCGCCGACCTTCTTCCCCGGCGCGGTGCCCGCGCCTTCCTCGCGAGACAAGAAGCCCGGCTCGGGCCGTCCTCCGCTGCGCTTCGGCCTGGCGGTGCGCGTCGTCAGGCCCGCGGCCTGACAACCGCATCGAGGCCGCATGGGGCGGCATCGACCCATCGAATGGAGGTTATCATGGCACAGATCGGCAGCTTCACCCGCGGCGACGGCGGCGTCTACAATGGCGAAATCCGGACCCTCACCCTTCGCGTCAAGGCCACCATCCGGCCGGTCGAGCGCGAGCACGACAAGGCACCGGATCATCGCGTGATCGCCGGCGGCGTCGAGTTCGGCGCGGGTTGGACCAAGGCGGCGCGCGAAACCGGGGCCGAGTATTTGAGCCTCAAGCTCGACGATCCGTCCTTCCCGGCACCGATCTACGCGACGCTGACCCAAGGCGACGACGGCGAGCACAAGCTCATCTGGTCGCGCTGAACGACAAGCCCCGCGCCGATCCGGCGCGGGGCTTTCAGACTCGGTGTGTCGAAAATGCGAGATCGGTTTTCGACACTCTCCACGCGGTGCTCCTCCCGGCATCCTTGGTGTCCCGACCGCGCATTGCGGTCCCCCCCCCCCCCCCCCCCCCCCCCCCCCCCCCAAAGGACACCGATCCCATGGACACCGATGACGATATCGCCAGAGCCGGCCGCGCCAAGCGCGGTTCGCCCTTCCTCAATACCGACCAGGCCGCCGCCTATCTCAAGCTGTCGAGCCGGCTACTGAAGCGCCTTCGCCGCGCCGGCAAGGGACCGGTGTTCCGCCGCCATAGCCGCTTCGTCCAATATCATATCGATGACCTCGATGCATGGTCCGGCGAGCAGGCCGCGCGGGAGATCGGTCGATGAAGGGCCGCCGCGACCGCGCGGAAGATGCCCCGCTTCTTGCCTGGGGCGATGCACTCCGCGCCGCCAAGACGCGCCGCTCGCGGCTGCGCAGGCGGATCGTAATCGCCGGCGGCGGCATCGCCGTCCTGCTCGCCAGCGTGGCGCTTCCGCCAGCGCCGCGGCTCGTCTGGAACGCCAGCGCCAGCGCGCCAATCGGCCTCTATGCGGTTACGCCCGGTGCTTCAGTCGAGCCCGGCGACATGGTGATTGCGCGGGTTCCGAAACCCTTCCGGCGGCTCGCGGCCGAGCGCCGCTACCTGCCGATGAACGTCCCGCTGGTGAAGCGCGTCGCGGGCTATGCCGGCGACGAGGTCTGTGCGCTCAAAAGCCGAATCTTCGTGAACGGCCGTTCCGTTGCGGCTCGTCGCGCAACCGACCGCGAAGGCCGACGGATGCCAGCGTGGCGCGGCTGTATCCGGCTCCATGGTCGCCAACTCTTCCTGCTCATGGATAACCCTGCATCGTTCGATGGCCGATATTTCGGAGCGACCGAAGGCGAAGATGTGATCGGCAAGGCGCGACTGCTGTGGCGCCGCTGAAAGTTCTCACCGCCGCCTTGGCGCTGGCCGTCGCGACGCCAGTTCAGGCGGAATCGGTGGCCGACTGGCGACCCTATGTCACCGAGGCATCGCTCCGGTTCGGCGTGCCGACCGCCTGGATCGAGCGGGTGATGCGCGCCGAGAGCAACGGGCAGACCCGGCTCAAGGGCCGTCCGATCCGCAGCCGTGCCGGTGCGATGGGCCTGATGCAGCTGATGCCCGGCACCTGGGCGGCGATACGGCAGAGACTCGGTCTCGGCCTCGATCCCGACGATCCGCGTGACAACATCCTCGCCGGCACATTCTACTTGCGCCTCATGTACGACCGGTTCGGTTATCCCGGCCTGTTCGCCGCCTACAATGCGGGTCCTGCGCGATATGCGGCGCATCTGGCGACCGACAGCGCGCTTCCTGGCGAGACCATCGCCTATCTTCGGACGGTGGGCGGGGTGCCTTCAGCCAGGCCATCGGCCTCCCTCCAGGCATCGCGCGAAGCCCTGTTCGCTGTCCGGCATCAGACGGACCGGCAGTCGGAATCGACCGCAGTCGTGCCCTCTCCAGCCTCGCTCTTCGTGGTGCGTCAAGATGGTCAGTGAGGTGACCTCGCGGCCATCTGAGAAGTTGGAGGCTCGTCTCGACAGGCCCAGCATGACGGCTGGCGGACCGTCTATCAAGGCCCGCGGGTGCCCCCCAATTTGCTGCGCAAATCGGTTCCCCCCACGTCCGCTTCGCGGCGCTGCGCTTCGCTCCGCGGCCCTGACAGCCGCTCCGCCACCCGTCCCTCAAGCGCCGTTCTCGATGGTGAGGACGCAAGCGTTGGAGGTCATCATGGGCATGTATCAGAGCATCGGAACGGCGTCGGATCGCGTGATGGCGAGGCTGATGGCGGGTCTGGAAATCGAGTTCGGGCGCGGTGCCGGGGAGGCCCTGGCGCATCGCTTTCTCGAAGCCGAAGAGACGGATTTCCTCTGGGATGCGCGGATCGAGGAGCGCTGGCTCGGGTCCTACGAGAGCATCGACGACGATGACCTGGAGCTCGACCGGATAGCAATCTGCGGGAGGCTGGACGGGCGCTGGTTCGTGAGCGTGATGCTCGTGGATGGTGATGGAGCGGCCCACGGAACGATGGCAAAGCGCTTCTGCCGGTCCCGGCGATCGGCGCACGAAGCAATGATCGATGCGCACTGATCGCGCGTTGATCGTCGGGGAGAGGCAGCGTCGGACCGGCGCTGCTTCTCCCCCTTTTTTGAGGCGGGAAGGGCAAGGGGAAGGGGAAGGGGGTAAGGGAAAACAAGATAAAGGCAGTGTCTCGCGACATCTGCCAAGTGATTGTCTGCACATCCCTTTTTCGCGAGACAGCGGTCAGACGTCGCGAGACATAACGTCAGGAACTGGCGGAAATCCGCCATTCCCGCGCCGAAATCACGAGACTAGCGGGGCTTGCTATGCCTGACGACGACTTCACGCCGAAGTTGGGCAGGAAGCGCCGCAAGGACGGCACGCGCGCGCTCAAATATGGCGGGCGCATCCTTGTCGCGGCGCGGCTCGCGGGCAGCAAGGTCGGCGTCCGCTCGCGCCGCTTCGATGGCAGCCGGATCGGGCGCGGCGCAAGCATCGGTCGGCTGCTGTCGAGCCGTGACCGGCTCGGGGGCTACCGCGCCCGTCGCGCGATCGTGAAGGCGAGCCTTATCCGGCTTGCCGGCAAGGGCGGCCGGGCTGCGCGCGCGCACATGCGCTACGTGCAGCGCGACGGGGTGACGCGCGACGGGATGCCGGGGGAACTCTACGGCCCGGAAACCGACCGCGCCGACGGCAAGGAATTCCTCGAGCGCACCGCCGGAGACCGGCACCAGTTCCGCTTCATCGTCTCGGCCGAGGACGGCGCCGAATATACCGATCTCAAACCCTACGTCCGCCGTCTCATGACCCAGGTGGGGCAGGACCTCGGCACGAAGCTCGACTGGGTGGCGGTCGATCATTTCAACACCGAGCGTCCGCACACCCACATCACCCTCCGCGGCGTCGATGAACGCGGCGACAATCTCGTCATCGCGCGCGAGTACATTTCGCATGGCCTGCGCGAGCGCGCGTCGGAGCTGGTGACGCTCGACCTTGGACCGCGCACCGACCAGGAAATCGAGGCGCGCCTCCGTCACGATGTCGACCAGGAGCGGCTGACCGCGATCGACCGACGCTTGCTGCGGCGAATGGATGTCGATCGGACCGTATCGCCGGCTGACAACGATCCATTCCAGCAGTCGATCGCAGCCGGGCGCCTGCGCAAGCTCAAGGCGATGGATCTGGCCGAGGACATCGGCGGTGGCCGCTATCGGCTCGCCGAGGGCCTGGAGGACACGCTCCGCCGAATGGGCGAGCGCGGCGACATCATCCGAACGATGCAGCGCGAGCTGACCGCGCGCCGGCTCGATCGCGCCGGGGTCGAGCAGGTGATCGCGGCCGATTTGCGCGAACCGCTCGTAGGCCGGTTGATCCATCGCGGACTTTCGGACGAGCTGCGCGATCGTCACTTCGTGATGATCGACGGCATCGATGGCCGCGTCCATTATATCAACATCGGACGAGGCGACGCGACGCCGGCGGTGCCCGAGAGCGCGATCGTTCGGATCGAGTCGACCAAGGCGGAAGCAAGCCAGGTGGATCGCACGGTCGACGCCGTCGCCCGCGCCAACGGCGGGCGATACTCGGTCGACATTCATCTGGCGCACGATCCGAGCGCGAGCGAAGCCTATGCGACGAGCCATTTGCGGCGGCTCGAGGCGATGCGCCGCGCGAATGCCGGACCGGAGCGACTGGCGGACGGAAGCTGGACGATTCCCGATGACTATCTCGCGCAGGCGCGGACCTACCTCCAGCGCCAGCAGCGTGATCGACCGGTGACGCTGTCGATATTGACCCGGACACCCGTCGCCGAACTAGCTTCGAAGGAGGCGCCGACCTGGCTTGATCGGGAGCTGGAGAGCGGTTCGTCCAGCGCTGTGCGTGACGCCGGTTTCGGCCGTGAGGTCCGGACAGCGCTCGCGGCTCGGCGGCAATGGCTAATCGAGCAACAACTCGCCACCGAGGAGCGCGGGACATTTCGGATGCGCGATGGCGCGATTGGTGCGCTGCGCAAACGCGAATTGCATGGTGCGATGGATGATCTCGCGGACCGGCTCGGTAAGCCGTTCGCGCCAACCCGGATGGGTGGTCGCATCGAGGGCATAATCGCGCGTCGTGTTGAGCTCGAAAGCGGCAGCTACGCGGTTGTCGAGGGGTCGCGAGATTTCACGTTAGTGCCCTGGCGCGACGTGCTTGAGCGCCACATCGGTAAGGCCGCGTCGGGGATGATACGGACGGATGGGATCAGCTGGCAATTTGGCCGGGGCCGCGGCGGCCCACAAATCTCATGACCATCATCATCGGAAGGAGTCCAATCACCATTCCTCAATCGAGGATTGTTCTCTATTTGTTCAATTAGGCCAATCGGCAGATCGAGCGTCGGCGGAAAGAAGGGTGATGATGGACTTAAGCCAGAATTCTTTATTTCGTGCTTTCTGGATTGCAGGAAAGGCAGAAATCGCTATTTCTGGTTCGTCAGCGTGACCGGACAGGGGCGGTTACTGCGCGAGGGGATGCCCATTGGCCAGCCGGCAAACCGACGAAGGCGAAGAAGGCAGCGGGATCGACAAAGCGAAGTCGCTAAATTTCAAGGTGGACCTGGAATTCAAAAAAGAATTCAAGGGCTTTGCTGCGTCCCAGGGCATCACCATGACCGATCTCCTCAAGGAGGGGTACGCCCTGTCCAAGAAGAAGCGGCAAAAATGATGGGCCATCCGGCGCATGCCCCGCGCGCCGATCGTCCGCCGCTGCCGTGTCGGGGTCAGCGATGACGCTCGACGAAACGATCTACCCGGCCGAGCCCGCGAGCTGGCTTTTCGCCCTTGGCGAAGGTGGCGACCTGCCGCGCGTCGATGGTTTAGTCGCGGTTGACGATTATGATCGTGCCGGCCGCGCGCCGGAAGAAGTCATGATCATGGAAAAGGCGCGTAGCTACGGCGCGCGTGCGGTGTTCTTCGAAGCGGAGCGCAATGGCCGCGCACCGGTCGCGCAGGCGTTTGTATTCGATGCCGCTAACGAAAGTGACGATGGCCAGTTCGCCGAGCTTCACAAGAGGCTGTGGAGCTGGGGCGGCGTGCCGCTGGTCTACCGAACGGCGCCCGGGCGCATTCAGCTGTTTCGCTGCGCTCATGAACCTGATTTTGTCGGTCCGGACAATGTACCGATCTGCCGGCCCATTCGTACCCTGAAAATCGCCGCCGAAATCGCTGCACGAGACGTTTGGTGGGATGCCGCCCGTATCCGAAATGGCGCAATCTGGGATGACCCCGAAGCGTGCCGTCTCATGCTCTCGGGCAAGAAAGCTGCGCACCGCACCTTGGTGGAGGAGGTGCGCGCCCTCGCTAAGCAGCTCAGCGAACGGCATCTGCTGGATCCTCGCCTCCGTCGTCGGCTGCTGATCCTCTCACTGCTTATCGCGTACCTTGAGGAGCGCCTGGTTCTACTGCCCGACGATTTCGCGCGTGCGCTGCCTGGGGCAACGCGCTTCTTTGAGGTGCTAAGCAACGGGCCAGCATTGGTCGCTCTGCTCGAGAGACTTGAAGAGCGATTCAATGGCCATGTGTTCCGCCTCAAGGACGCCGAGCGGACGGCGTTATTGGAGAGCACCGAGCTCGCCAGCTATGCGCGGCTGGTCGAGGGCCGCGAGGATACGAGCGGCCAGCTCAGCCTTTGGCGGCTATATTCGTTCAAGGACCTCCCGGTCGAGCTGATCAGCAACATCTATCAGCTGTTCGTCAAGGACGCGGCCAGGTCTATCTACACGCCACCCGCCTTGGTCCGCCTGATGCTAGAGGAAGCGCTCAGCTGGGACAGAATCGACGCCCTCATGGCAGGCGATGGTGTCATTCTAGATCCCGCGTGTGGGTCGGGCGTGTTCTTGGTCGAAGCGTACCGTCGGCTTGTTCTTCACTGGCGCTGGCGCAATGGCTGGGCTCGTCCAGGCGTCGATGAGCTTCGGCCGCTGCTCCGGCGTATCCAGGGAATCGATCTCGAAGAAGGCGCCGTCGAGCTCGCGGCGTTCAGTCTGTGCCTGAGCCTGTGCGACGCACTCGAGCCGGAAGAAATCCGTTCGAGCGTCAAACTCTTCCCGCCGCTTGCCGATGTGACATTGCACTGCAGCTGCTTTTTTGAAGCGAAGGAGCGCGGTCTTATTCAGGCCCCGGTCTCCGTCATCCTCGGCAATCCGCCATTTGAGTCATCCCTTACGACCGAAGGCGCGACACGAGCGTCTGCGGCATACGCCAATACGCATGGCACCCTGCCCGACAACCAGCTCGCCTATCTGTTTCTACATGAAGCCATGGAGATGCTTAGCGAGGACGGCATCGCTGCGATGATCGAACCCTCGGGCTTTCTCTACAATCAATATGCTCTCGCGTTCCGCCAATCGTTCTTCGCGCGCCGGACTGTGAGGGAGATTCTCGACTTCGTCTCCGTGCGCGGGCTCTTCAAGAAAGGTGAAGCCGACCCCAAGGTCGTGGTCGTCATCGCCGAGGCCGGAAAGCCGTCCGCCAACAGCCGATTGTTGCATGCCGTCTTTCGACGGAACGGCCGAGCGACCGCCGAGCAGGGCTTTGACATCGACTATTACGACCTCCATTGGGTGGGCAACAACCTTGCTGAAAGATCACAGGACATTTGGCGTGCGAACTTGCTGGGGGGGAGCCGCGTCCATGATTTGATCGAACGTCTCCGGCGCTATCCGACGCTGCGCGACTATGCTGCCAAGCATGAATGGGATTTCGGCGAGGGTTATATCGCGGGCAAAAAGGGAATCTCCCGGTCAGCGGACCATCTCATCGGAAAGCCGCTGCTTCCGACTAGCTGTCTTTCTCGGGGAGGTCTCGATACGCGATTCCTTGATGTCGTGCCCAAGCAGCCGATCAAGGATACCAAAACCGAGCGGCGGTTTACGCCACCGTTGCTTCTGATCAAGGAGCATGAGGATCTCTATCATGGCCTTTGGAACGGCCACTACCTCACCTACAAGCATGAGATCGTGGGGTTGGCCGCGCCTAAGCAGGATATCGGCCGGCTGACAGCCATAGAAAATTGGCTCGACCGGGAGAGCGTAGTCCTACGCGCCTACATCGCCGGCATCAGCCCGAGGCTATTCACGCAGCGCGCAACGGCAATCCTCAATGCCGACGTTCTGGCATTGCCCTATCCCGAAAACGAGGATCTCGACCTTAGCGAGAACGAACGGATCGTCGCAGCGGACATTGTCGAACACCAGCGCGAGTTCATTCGACTGGGGACAGGAGCGGCGGTAATGCGCGCGGCGCCGCCGGAAGCGTTACAGAGCTTCGATACAGTTTTCACGCGTCAAGTGAACGCAATCTACTGCCGCAATCCACTCCGGCCACTCGAAGCTCAGCATTGGGCAGGCGCGATCTGCAAAGCTTATGTGTTCGGTGACGGCGTCGTCGATTGGTCCGATGCAGGTGAACTCCACTCCAAGCTCGATGCATTGCTGCGCGAACGCCGCGGTTCCAGCCTGACGATTACGCGGATCACTCGGCTCTATGACCAAGGCTTTGTGTTTCTTCTCAAACCCGACCGCCATCGGTTCTGGACTCGCTCTGTGGCGCTTCGCGACGCCGACGACGTACTGGCCGATCTTCGCTCCCAAGGCTTCTAGAATGCTGGCGGATCAAAGCGCCATGGGCGCGCAGGCCGGCACGCTCGACAACAGCATCTTTCTTCCTAGCGAGTGGCTGACATCCTTGGTCGGCTTCATCCGATCAGCCCTTCCTGGCTGGCGCGACGATCCCTCGCGGCCTGTGGTGACCGGGGAGACAGGGTTGACGGCGCAGCTATGTGCGAAGCTCAACAGTCTGTCGCGCCATGCTCCGGGGTGGGATTTCCTACAGTTCAAGCGCGAGGAGCCGGATGACACCGACGGTCGCCGCTCGATCGATCTTGCGATCGCTCCGAGCGGTTCCATTATCTGGATCGATGGGCGCGAATATAGCGAGTATCGCACGTTGCTGCCGATCGAGTGCAAAAGGCTACCGACGCCTGCTGGCACCGACCGCGACGAGCGCGAATATCTCATTAGCCGGTTCAGTACCACGGGTGGCGTGCAGCGCTTTAAGGCAGGTCACCACGGTGCCGCACATACGCGCGCAGCGATGATCGGCTATGTACAAGATCGCAATACAGCCCACTGGCACGGCCAACTCGATGCATGGGTCGATGAAATCGTCGGCGACGCGGCTGAAGGCTGGTCGATGCACGACAAGTTGACGATGATTGCTCATGACGCCGCCGCGCGGATGTCCGCATTGCAATCGAAGCACATGCGGAGGGCCGGGCTCGATCCGATCCTGATCGATCACCTCTGGATAGAGATGTGAGGTCTGCTAGCGGAACCGGTCCGTTCAATGCATCGCGCTATCGGCATCCGCCGGCGCCGGATTTGGACTGATGCTTGCCAACCAGTCGAACGCGCTGGCTTTGATCGCTTCATAGCTGGAGTCGAGCGCCGGGTAGAGAAGCACGAGTGCGGTCAACCGGCGGACGATGGCGACCGCTTCGCGCGCCTCCACAACGCTGATGGGCCTGTCGATAACCTCCCGATCGCGATACGACAGCCACTTCTTGAGCACCTGATAGCCGCCGATCGTCATGTCATAGACGGTTGAAGGTACACCCTTGAGCGAGGCGACATCGTTGAGTCGGACGTCGACCGGCGGGCCGAGGAGGCTCGTTACCACCGCAACATCGAGTCCAAGCCGCTCGGCGGCAGCGGCGAGAGCCTGCTGCTCCTCGGCGTCATAGGTGTCGCGCTCGCGGATGTTGCCAGCCCCCGGCATCACCGGCTGACCATGCCCGCCCCGGCCCCAGTTGATAACGGCTAGATCGGAGGCGGTAATCGTTCCGCCGGCTTCGCGGACCAGGCGCCCCAAGGTTGCAAGTGGCGGATCGAAGGGCGCGGCGGTCGTACCCGGCGCGGCCTGCTCGGTATCGAGCAAAGCGGCAACTTGACGCCCGAGCGTGGCCGACGCTTCAAGATGCGCCAGATCGGTCGGCAGCGGAACACGCGGCCAATCGCTCAGAATCGCTGCGCGATTTTCATCGAGCCAGGCCGGTGCGGCGGTGATCGCCAAGGCGTGATACCAGGGCGTGTCACCAAAATGGGTGTCCGTATCGGGATCGCCATCGCTCAAGGTCGCAAGCCATGCGCGGGCCTGGTCGGATAGATTCGCCCGCGCCGCGGTTGCCGCCAGCATATCACCCTGCGGGCCGTCCTGGGCGAGGATCCGGAACGGAAAGGCGCGGATGTTCGGGCGTAGCAAGTGATAGTCGGGGAGTGCCGTGATGGGGAGCACCGGCATGCCTTCATGCGGACGCTCGGCCATCATCCGGCTTACCAAGAAGCGATTACCGTTCCGCGCGGCCGAAAAAAACTCGGGCCGCGCGCGGTTCCAGATCGACGGCATCGTGGTGTAATATGCATAGCGGGTATCGAGCGGTAATGCGGTGAAGCGGATGATCCGTTGCAAATCGAACGCCTCGTGAGCGATCAATCGTTCTCTGGCGCGCTCGGGATTGAAAGCTCCAGCCTTCTCGACCGGACCTGCCCCTTCGGCTTTCACGGTCTCGAACGTCAGCGAAACGTCCAGATAGCGCCGCATGCGTTCGGCGAGTCGATCGCGATCGGTGTCGATCAGGCTGCCACGACGCATTTCAGCAAGGCCGCTGAACGGCTCGGTTTCGGCCAGATCCGTCAGGCGCGGCCAGTGATCATAGGCCGATGCGGGCCCGAGAGGCCTGAAGTTGTATCGGTTGGCGGGTACAGGCGCGGTGACTTCGAAACCCGCGTCGAGCGTGCCGTCTGCAAGCGTGGCAATGAGATCTTCCCGCTTTTGCGTGCCCCAGAATTGCCGATAACGTACCTCGGCATGGCCGTCGGTGGGTCCCTCGCGCAGAAACATGCCGACGGCGGTACCCAGCTTGATGCCCTCGCGATTGAACGGCGTCGAGAAAACGGACGGATCCGGATCCCCATCGGGCGTCCGTTTGCCGGTCTCGCGGCTGTCGCCATTCAGGCTGTCGATCCAGATGCGATCGAAGCCTTCGAGCAGATGCTTGCGCACGACGACGAAAGAGGGATCGCTCAAATAGGAATAGCTCGAAACAAAGCAGATGATGCCGCGGCCCGAGCGTTCGATGATGCGTCGTTCGGCAACGCGCAGGAAGCGCGTATAAAGCTCATCGAGATTGTACTTCTTGATGTCCCAGTCGGACCGCAACCCTTCCTTGTATAGGGTTACCAGACCTTCCTCTTCTTGCGGGCTCACCCCTGCAAAGGCGTTATAGGGCGGATTACCGATGATTACGAGGATCGGATCAACCCGCTTCACACGCTCGGCGGCGTCGCGCTCAGGCTGCAGCTCGGGAAGCAACAGCGCATCGACCGGCCCTTCAGGGGCCGTCCAACCGGTCAGCGCGTTGGTGAGGTAGATGGCTGCGCGTTGGTCGGCCGCGAGCGGCGCGCCGGCATGCGCAAGCATCATGCCCATCTGCCAATGTGCGATGACAAACGGTGCCGGCATGAGTTCAAAGCCGAATATTCGCTCACGCACCGCAGTGTTGAGATCATGCGCAACCAGCGCGTCTTCGCCTTGATCGCGCAGCCGCTGCTCAATCAGGTGCAAGGCCTCGACCAAGAACGAACCCGTTCCGCAACACGGGTCGAGAATATGGACGTTGGGGTTGGCGAGACCATTCTCCACGCCGAGCTGTTCGCGCAGCGCGAGATCGACCCGTTCGATCATGTAGCGGACGATCTCGGGCGGCGTGTACCAGACGCCAAATTGCTTTCGCAGCTCCGGATCGAAGTGGGCGAGGAACGGCTCGTAGAAATATTGAACGGCGCGGCCTTCGTCGAAGGCTTCAAAGAAGGCAGTGCGATCGACGCGGTTGAGCGCATCGCCGGTCCAATCGAGAATTTCGACCAGCCCCAAAGGACCAAGTCGGCTGGGCGTCGCGACGCGTTCAAACAAAGTGCGTACCATGGGAACGTGAAGCGTCCATCCGGCCGCGTGCCAATCGAAGCGCGTGGTCGAGTTTGCGGGCTGGGCGCGGGCCCAATCGACCCAGGCGCTGAAGATTCCGTAGAACAGCGTCTGCACCAGCGTCGAGCGGAAGAAATGCTCGCCCTTGGCATCGTCGAACTGGAGTCCGAGAGCCTGCTCGAGGCCCGTCCGAACGGTCTGGAGCGCTGGCAAATTCGCGCTTGCCTCGACTCTGCGCAGCGCATCGCGCGCATAAGAGGCGAGTAGCCAGGCGAGGTCCGATGGCCTGGTCAGCGGCGCCAGATAGCTGAGCGCGCGACGCAGATAATCGTGAAGGGCTTCAGCAATTCCGTCGAGCGTCGCGGCATCGGCGCTTCGCAGGCTCCAGAAGGCGGCATCGGTATCGGCGAGGCTGAAAGATTCAAGACGATGCGGTTGTCCCTGTGCATCGCGACCGATTAACAGGAAGGCTCGGTAATTCGAGACCAGCACGAGCCCGTAGTGCTGCCAATATTGGGAGACTTGGGTGGTGTCGGCGGTAAACCAAGTTTCCTCGGCGAGCCCCTTTACTTCGACCACGCCGCGTTCAGGAACCGCCCCGGCGCCGGGAGCCGGCTCGCCGCCACGACACTGAGATTGGCCGTAGAGCCCGAAGTCCGGATGGCCAGCGCCCTGATTGCGGATTTGGCCGTTGGCAATAACTCTCGGCCGCAGTTGCCGCCCAACTCCATTCAGCAGATTTTCAAGCGCGCCATAGTAGGAAGTCTCGCTGGTCGCGGCACCGGTTGCCCGGATTTCGGCCATACGCTCGAGATAAGCGCTCAATAGCTCTCGACTTGATTCTGCCAAACGACCCTCACCCTTGATTCGCCTTACGTTCCGCTCTTCATGACAGCATGAGCAACCAAACGCGACCGTTCGGCTTTAGGCATGCTCACCGCGTTCATATCCCTTTGAATTATTCGCGCGTGAATCTTTCGAGAGCGGCATAGTCGTGCCGTTCTGTTTGGCCCAGCGCACCGCTATAGCGACGCCGCATCTCGCCCACGTTGGACAGGGTCGGCGCGTCCCCAACCGAACGGCTCGCCGCGAAGCCGCCGATCAGCAAAATCTGCTATCAGCTTGGTGTGCCGACCATCGCCGGCTAAAGGATGAACGTTGTCCATCGCCGTCCAGCCTTTTCCAGGAATTCGGAATGTGCTAATGATGGCTCTGGCGACTTCTTAAGTCTGTGATTTGACTGAGAAATCAACCGCTTAGGCGGCGCCCCAGAAAGCTCTTCTGGCGCTCGATTTTTTTAGTATTCCCAGTTCCTCCAAATACCGCCGTAGGCATCCTTGAAGATGCGTGCAGCGCTGCGCGTATCGCTTTCTCGGTCCGCTCGAAGCGAGTGACCCTGAAAAGGTAGTCGGCGACACCAGACGGCCCCTGACGCCATTTCGCGAAACCAGAGAGACTTAGTCCCGAACCCGCGTCGCTGAGTCACACGCGGGCGGAGGCCCGCATGACACCCACCAAGCTCCTGATTGGCCAAATTGTAGCCGTATTCGGGATCGTGCTCGCGGGCATCTGGTTCGCGACGCAATGGGCGGCTGCTCAGCTCGCTTATCAAGCCGAACTCGGCGGGCCTTGGGCGGTGATCGACGGCGTCCCGGTCTATCGTCCTTGGGCAGTCTTCCTGTGGTGGTACCACTTCGACGCCTACGCACCGCATGTCTTCGATCGGGCCGGCGCGATTGCCGGCGCCAGCGGTTTCGTCGGATGCGGTGCGGCGGTTGCCGGTTCGCTGTGGCGCGCGCGCCAGCGCCGCAATGTCACCACTTACGGGTCGGCGCATTGGGCATCGCTTCGCGAGACCAAGGCCGCGGGCCTTTTCAGCGACGCCGGCATCTTTCTTGGCCGGCTGGGCGAGCGCTACCTCCGGCATGACGGTCCCGAACATGTCATGGCGTTCGCGCCGACGCGTTCGGGCAAGGGTGTAGGTCTCGTCGTTCCGAGCCTGCTCGGATGGTCTGGCTCGGTCGTCATCCACGACATCAAGGGCGAAAACTGGCAGCTGACTGCGGGCTGGCGCGCTCGCTTCTCGCATTGCCTCCTCTTCAACCCGACCGATGCCCGCTCCGCGCGCTACAACCCGCTGCTTGAGGTGCGCCGCGGCGCGGACGAAGTGCGCGACGTCCAGAACATCGCGGATATCCTTGTCGATCCCGAAGGCGCGCTCGACCGACGCAATCACTGGGAAAAGACAAGCCATTCGCTGCTGGTCGGCGCAATCCTCCACATCCTCTATGCGGATGCCGACAAGACCCTTGCCCGCGTAGCGACCTTCCTTTCCGACCCGCAGCGACCCTTCGTCGCGACGCTCCGCGTCATGATGACCACCAATCATCTCGGGACATCCGACGCGCCGGCCGTCCACCCCGTTGTCGCATCGGCGGCGCGCGAGCTGCTCAACAAAAGCGAGAACGAACGCTCGGGCGTGCTCTCCACCGCCATGTCGTTCCTCAGCCTCTACCGCGACCCGACCGTGGCTGCGGTGACCGCCGCGTCCGACTGGCGGATCGCGGACCTGGTCGAGGGCGATCACCCGGTGTCGCTTTACCTGGTCGTGCCGCCGTCGGACATCAGCCGCACGAAGCCGCTGATCCGGCTGGTCCTCAACCAGATCGGGCGCCGCCTCACCGAGCATCTCCATACCCCAAACCCAAACGAAAGCGCCAAGCCGGGCCGTCATCGCCTGCTGATGATGCTCGACGAGTTTCCGGCACTCGGGCGCCTGGATTTCTTCGAGA
>Ga0207652_10000990_pt1 | contig 26289 bp, 21 predicted proteins | sample KBSC63BmetaG_FD_184334 | JGI IMG/M metagenome (GOLD analysis project Ga0207652, IMG submission 184334) | Corn rhizosphere microbial communities from Kellogg Biological Station, Michigan, USA - KBS C6-3B metaG (SPAdes) (version 2) | ecosystem: Host-associated > Plants > Roots > Rhizosphere ... | reverse complement strand
AGGTACCACCATCGCGACCGGGCCGCTCGTGCCTACCGTAGGGGCGGGCTTTGCTGCTGCCGGAGGAGCGGATTCGAGCTGTGCGCTTCTAAGCACCGCTCCCGCGTCAGGACGCGCCGGCTCGGCCTGGTTTGCCTGCGCCATTTCTTCTTTTGCTTTGCGGATGGCGAGGATTTGCGAGGGGTCCGAGGTGATTATCTGGTCCTCGGTGTAGCTCGCGATGACTTTTATAGCAACATGCTTGAGGCCCGCGAAAAATATCCCCTCTCCTACGTCGCTCTCGAGCAGCAGGTATTTTTCCTCATCGGAAAGTTTGAAGGTGCTTTGCACCAGATCCACCGAAGTCGGCGATTGGCGCAAAAGCACTTGAATGGAAGAGTTCGTAAGCATTGCCGCGCCATAGGGCGATTGCAGGAAGTCATTTACGTCTTGCGTGATGGTTGCAAGGCCGAGGAAGTATTTGCGACCGCGTTTTGCGATGCCGAAGAGGAACGATGCTGTGTCCTCGGATTTCATCATCCACCACGCCTCATCAATCACGAGCAGTCGTTTGCGAAGTTCTTTCCTCACTGTGTTCCATATGTGGTGCGTGATGATGTACATCGCCACTGGCTTCAGGTCATCTTCCATGTCGCGCACCGAGAAAACGATGAGCTTTTTGTTCATATCGACGTTCGTCGGACGGTTCATAAAGCCCGACCATGTGCCCTTGGTGTATTTCGAAAGTCGCGCGACCAAAGATTCCGATCCCTCCATGCCGGAAAGCACGAGTTCGAAGTCGGAAAGAAGCGGTGGCTCTACGGCGGCAAAATTCGCGTCCGAAGTTATGTCTTTGAGCGCATAGGTTTCCGTAATTGCTTTGTCGATGATGGCGTCTTCTTCCGGGGTAAGTCCGCCGAGCATGATGCGGAAGAGGCCTACAAGCGTGATGATGTTGTTGCGCAAAACGTCGCCCGGATTTTCGTCTTCGCGCGGGATCGGGAGGTCGAACGGATTGATGTGGTGTTCGGATGAGAGCGATATGTTGAAGTAACGGCCGCCGACGGTTTCCGCGAGATATTCATATTCCCGTTCCGGGTCAATGACGATGACTTCAGTGTCGAACATGAGCGTGCGCAATATTTCAAGTTTTGTTGTGTACGATTTGCCGGAACCAGATTTTGCGAACGTTACTGAGTTGTAGTTTTCCAATGAGAAGCGATCGAAAAGAATGAGCGATGAATTATGGCGATTGATGCCGTAGAGAATTCCTTTGTCAGACGTGAGATCGAAGGAAATGAACGGGAATATCGAAGAGAGCGGTGCGGAGTTGAGTTTCGTATGCACGTTGAGCTCGTCGGTGCCGAGAGGAAGTACCGAGCGGAAGCCCTGCTCCTGCTGGAAGAGCGCCGGACGGATATAGACGAGACGGGACTCGAGGATGGAGCGCACCTCCGTTTCCGTTTTATCTATTTCTTCGTGCGAATTTCCGTAGATGGTGAGATACAATCCGACGTCGAAAATGCGCTCCTGTGCCTGCTGAAGCGAGTCACGCAATTGTTCAAGGTCGCTGTATGCGGTGTCGAGCATCGGGTCGCGCACCATGCCTTTGTCTTCGCGCGAGGTTATCTGGCTCTGAATTTCAGCGACTTTTTTCTGGAACTTGCGCAGCATTTCATTCGTGTCGAGCGGATGCACGTAGATGGAAATGTCGATGACCTTATCCATGTTGATGATGGGCGCGAACCATCCTGTCGTAAGAAAGCGCGGGTAGGAAATGACAAAAAATGTGCGTGCGATGCGCTCGCCGAGATCGAGCTCTTTTGAGCTCACGCGCAGCGCATGCGGCGCTATGACATCCTGCAGATCAAGAACGCCTGCTTTGTATATTTCGTCCGGTAGTACCGGCAGCACGTTCGGGCTCTCCGTTTGTTTACTGCCAGCGCCGATACCGAGTACGTCGAGAAGCGCCATAGCTAGTGTTGTATTTCCGACAGCGGCATCGGCTTCGAATCCTCGCCGGGATTGAACATTTTGTAGAGTAGCTCGACCGCTTCTTCGGTGCCGAGCTGCACGGTGCGCACTCCTGTGCGGATGAGCCCCTGCTGCACAATGGAAATGCGCTGTTCGAGCTGGGAAACATGTTCCTCGAAACTTTTATTGGAGTCGCTCGATGAAGGTTTTGCAGCGCCGAAGCCCGGCAAGAATGAGCGCGCGCCTTTGATGACCGCAGTATTGGGCGAATACGGCACGACGACAAAAAAGTTCTTCGTCATGATGTTGGCGGCCTCCGTAAAACTTTTTACGAATTCTATGTATTCGCGGATCTGCACGCGCATGAGATCGTCGAGCTGCTTTTTGTACGCCGCTTCGAGCGTCGCGATATACGGCCGGATGTCGAGCATGCGCGACTGGATGAATATCTGGCAGGAGAAATCGAGCGAATTGAGGAAATTCTGGAACTGCACGATGAATGCAGTCTGTTCGTCCTCGCTTTTGAGCGCGAAGTTGATGGAAGATGCCAGTAAGACCGCGCGAAGCGTGCCGTCTTTCAGTACCACGATACCGTCGCGCACTTCAGAGACCGGCACAAAATCCTGCGTCGATTTGTTTTGAGAGCGAACGTTACTGCTGTTGCCGGTCAAGTTCAGATTGGGCATAGTATTTATCAATTACTTTATCAGGGCGTCACGCGAAGTCTGGATGCCGCTGTAGCGCGACACTTCCCTCTCCTGCGGATCCGCCGTTCCTGCGGCGATCTTTTCCTGGATGTCGAGGGACCATGAGAGCTCATGAAGCCTGCTATCTGAAAGCTTCGGCACGTATACTTCGGAAGATTTAGGGGCGACGGTTTTCATGGCGGGGGCGTTTTTTTGCTTCTGCTCGTTATTCCAGAGATAGAGTTTCGTACCGATGAAAAAATAGAAGGCGCTCTCTAACCCCAGTATGAACGGGCGTCCGTTGAACTGAAAAAACGCGAGCGCTGCGGCAAATCCCGCGATTATGAGTATCAGCGGACCCGCAATATATATAGGTAGCACGCGATACAATATGTAGGAGCCGCCCAAGCCGCCGAGAATATAGACGAACTGCTTGAAGGTAAGAGGGCCGAAAATCTTGTCTTCTACCTCTATGAATTGCGGTACTTGGAATTGCATACCAAACCTGCCCGCCGGACCCCTCGCGCGGTTCCTCTAATAGTATCACGTCTCAAAGAGGAGCTTCCCGATACGGATCGTTTGCGACGTCTTTGCGGATGGAACTGGATTCTCGCGCCGAATAGGCCGAAGAAATGGGCGCACGCTCTGCTTTTTCGGTAGGTTTCGGCGGCGGCGGCGTCGCCGGTTGCACTGCAGGGGCTGCGGCGCTATTTTCTCCTGCCAATATCTGTTGGCGCGCGGCTTCTTCCGCGCTCACCTGTTTCTCCTGTGCCTCCGGATGCTCAAGCTGGCGCTCAAGCTCCTCTCGAATGGGCTCGAATACTATTGTATTAATGTCGTTTGCGAGAGATTCCGCAGTCTCGGCGTCTACGCCAACTTCACTTTGAATATTTGTAGGAAGTTTTACTGGGTCCTGGAATCCAAGAAGCGTGAGCATGACCTCGTTTTCGAGTATCGCCCACTGGTCAACGTGCAGCTTATGGTTATCCGAAACGGCCCGTAACTGCTTCTCAATATCAATAGTGGCAATGGCGTCACGCACTACCTGCGGCAACGTTGATAGTCTTTTTTGTATCTCATCTTGTAGTTGCGGATCCATGGTCGATTATTTATTGTTCGAGTTATTCTTTATCTCCTTGAGATATTCATTTGTCTTCGCAGTCTGCTCGTGCTGCTGCTCCGCCATTCGCTTAATCGTCTCTGTCAGGCCTTCAATCTGCTTGCCGAGTTTTTCGTTCGGTTTCTTTTCTTCGTCTTGATGCAGTGCATCCTTTGTCGCTTTTCGGAAACTTTGTGCAAATGAGTCGTTCTCTATCGGCACTCCCGCGACACGGTTAAGAGTATTACTTAAGCGCTTATATGCATCTTGCACGGCGTTTTCCTCCAAAGCTTTGTTGAACGATTGGTGTTTCTCTTCTGGGATATACTCATGACCCTCGGGCATAAATTGCGCGGCCCTCTTATCGAGCATTTCTTTCAGATTTCTACCTTCAAGCTCTAGATTGACAACTTTTGTAGATTGATCACGGGCATTGCTTTCGGCTCTCGCAATAGCATTTCTCGCTTGCTCCATATCTCCTTTTTTGCGATCTATCTCCTTTTCAATTATCTGTTTATTTTCTGAGGTTGCGGTATCACGTCTGGTTTCGAGTGTTTTGATTTGCTTACTGATAGCGTCTGCACTCTTGGATGCGGCGTCGACCTGCTGTTTCGCGGCCTCCTCCATTTTCTTAGCTGCCTCGAGCGCTTTTTGGTTTGAGTTATACGCATCACCTCTCTTTTGCCCGGTTACCGGGTCAGCTTCTTCTCGCGCTTTCTTAAGCGCGTCGGCGCTTACTTTGAGCTCTTCCTTCGACGGCGTGGTTCGTTTCTGACGCTCGAGAATAGCGTCATGTCGACGTTTTTCTTGCCCTTCGAAGCCGCCAAGTTTGGTTTGCGCAGATTTAACTCCTGTTAGGTTACCAGCGTTAAAGTCACGTTTGGCAACCGACTTAACGCCCTGCGCAAGTTTATCCCATACGAACTGCCCAGTGCCGCCTGGATTTCGGATGTTTGCAGCTACAGCTCGTTTCTGCAGATTTGCTCCCAATGCTGCCGCTCCGCGGCCCACACTGTTGCGGCCCAAGAATCCGAGGCTGCGAGACGGCCAAGCGACAGTCGCATTTGCAAACGGGAGCGTCCCCGACCATGCAAATTGTCCGGCAATACCTGAGAATCTGTTGGATATGCGGATGCCACCGTAGAGCAGGCCTAAAATTAATGCATAAAAGAGGAACGCGGAGACGTTCGACGCGTTCGGACTATCTGCCAGAGCTCCCAGCGCGCCCTTTCCAGCCGCGGTGGCTGAACCATTCAAAGTAGTGAGCATCCCGTTGCCGATTTTCAGGGTCACAACCAGAAAAAGCATCATGAGCGGCGCAAGCAATGCATTACGGAAAAGTGCTTCCCACCACGCTTTCCATCCGTATTCGCTCGAAGCCAGGCTTGGGTGCAAATATGTCGCAAATGCGAGCGATGAAGTGACAAGAAGGAATATAAACACGATTGCGCGCATCAGGAGGAGTATGGCTCCATAAAGAAGAACAAGAGCAACTCCGAGAAGCACGACGGTAACGATGAGAGCGTGCAAAAGCGTTATCAGGGCGCCGTCATTATTTTTTGCAATATCTTGCAGAGCATTTCCGGTGTTTTTCAGACCATCCACTCCCATAAGTGCAGTGAATTTACCTGAAATGTCTGTTGGGTCTGAACCTGCTCCTGCGTATGTAGCGCTGAGCGGAGCGGTTTTCGCGAACTGCACTGCGAGTGCATTGGAAAAGTCGATAATGATACGGGTGAAAAGAAAACTGAAGTTTATAAGCACGGCGACCACCAGTACGCGCGCGATAAGTTTTCTGTCGCCATATGTTTTGTTGCCCAATATCAGGTTGATGGCGATGAACACGAAAAGCCCGATGATGAGAATGTTGCCTATATCCCTGAAGAACGTCCATCCCGCGGTGATGGCTTGCAGTGTAGTGCCAGTAACCCAGGCATTGAATCCCAAGACGGTCCAATTTATTGCAACGTTAAATAACCATCCGGTAATGGTTGCGATAGAAACGGCCACCCAAATAAGAAGTGCTCCCAGCCATGTTACTCCCGACCTCCAAAGACACGTGGGATTTATTAACGAAGTCAACGTGGAGCAGTCGGTTGTGGTTATTGCCTGGCCATTTTGAGCAGTTTGGTTAACACTCGCTGTCGTTCCATTTATTGAAGTATTTGCCTGTCCAAATGGTGTTCCGTCATTGTTAAAGAAATTATATTGAACATTTGCGCCGAGGTCAGTTACACCTGACGTGACACCACATGCATAAGCTGCTCCGGAGCCCGCAGTTCCAGATGCAAAGAGATTCGGATTTTGTTGAGGCGTGACGAGTGTTCCTGCTGTGCAGGTTGGAGTTGTTTGAGCCAGCGCTAAGTTTAGGAGAACGTCCGCTGAACTGTTTTGTATGCTAATGGGCCCGAGAATTACTACCAAAAGTATAAATACCGGGAGAGTTTTCTTTGCCCAAGAGCTATGTGGTTTATCCATCTGCATACTCATTTCCATTTTGAATCCCAGTAGTCGATGACCGACTGATTTTGCACATTGCACCAGCCGCTGCCGGAAGGGATATCAAGCGTCGTGTTATCTGCCCATAGCGTATTTGTATCGGTCGTGAGTTGTTTCATTGCATCAGAGACGGACGTTGCCTGTGCATTTGCCTTATCTACGTCAGCTTGCACATGCAGTTTGCCTTGGGAAACAAGCTGATCGAGCTGCACGAGCGCAAGTTTCTGTGCGTCCGTCGAATTGGAATTACTGACCGCCGCGATGAGCTGGTCGATGAGGGCGAGCGCAGATTGAGAGCTCTGCAAAGCCGGCACTATCTGGTTGGCTGCCACCGGAGTTATTTGGGAATCGATTATCGGTTGTGAAAACTGTGTTGAAGTTGCTATTTTTAGAATGTTGCCTGCTGCATCGGTGCAAGTGTTGCCTACCGGTTGTGCCGTGCAGACGTGTTTGGCACCGGAAACGGTGTTGTAGGCGATCAGGTTCCAGCATTGGTTTTCGTTGGCACGAAGCGTTGCGGCCTCTGATGTAAGTGTCGTCGCCATATTCGTAAATGCCTGGTTGTACTGTGCTTCTACTGCACGTGCAGAGGCCAGTATCCCAAGCGCTGCGTTTGCCGCGGCATCTCGCAAGCCTTGCTGCGATTCTGCGGTCATCTGCGACAGGTACGAAGCACCATTTCCTATCGCAGTCGTAAGTCCGGTAAGGAGTCCACCGTTTCCAGTAAGCGCCTGCGTACCGAGGCCAGCATACAAAGCGCCCACCATTTGGTCTATGTCGTTGGCGTTCTCGACTCTGCGGAAACCGGAGGTGACCGCCTGCAAACCCTCTTCTTCTACGTACGAGCTCGGCGTCTGGATAGTGCCGCCGTTGCAGAGGTCACCCTGCACCACTGCGTAAAATCCGCGACCGTAATTCAGCTGGTCTTGCACGTACATAAGGCATTGATTCACATCGCTCTGAACAAAATCTGTATAGATGTTGTATGCGCCGATATCGTAGCAAGCAGGATTTCTCATGGGCAAAAGCGCAGCAAGACCTGTGTTATTTGTTCCATCGTCCGGACAGTTGAGTTCGGCCTGTCTGTTGCGTGTCTGTTGCATGTATGACTGGGCTGCGGCTCTCTGCACGTTTGTTGCAAATGATGTATCCATTGCGTTAATTAAGTTTTGATCTTTGAGGGAGGCCAGCTCTCGCTGGTCAGAATAATTCACCATTTCAGCTTGCGGTTTCGTTTCAAAATATGCGTTGCCGTTATTTCCTGACGTAATGAACTGCACTCTTTTTTGAACATCAGAGGAGTTCACCGCTTCGCTCTCACGGTCCACTATGCCGCGCAATACGCACTGCTGGTATACGAGCGTTCCGGTGTTGAGTTCCACAGTATTGTCGGCGACGGGCACGTAGACGCCTGCAGTCGCCGAAAATGCGCCGACGGAGCCGTTGAGCGCTGCAGCATCTCTGCTGCAGCCGAAAATACCCGAGCGAGAAAAAGCAGGAGCTGTCTGTGCAAATGCAAAACTTGGTGCAAGAAGTGCCAAAAGAAAGAGCGGCAAAAGTTTTCTCATAGCATTTTTTGCGACGCGTACGTGCCGACGGAATTAAACGATGCAACCATGTCGTCTTGTGCGCTCAGATACGTGCGCAAAAGCGCGGAAGACGCGAATGGGTCGCTCGCATTGTTTACCAACGCATCGAGCGTTGCGGAAAATTGGCTCATGGAAGTGAGAATAGAAGCCTGATAGCTTGCGGCATCCGCGGGTGCAACGACCTTTTCGGTATTTGCGATAGCGAGCTTGTAGTTTTGGGATTCAGCACTGAGTTTGTCGAGATATGACTGGTCCTTGGTGTCGATGTACTGCGCGAAAAGATCGAGTTCGTTGTCTTTATTTTCAAGAAGCGGGGCAAGCGCGGTGCGCAGATCCGCGCGATATGAGATAACGCGGTCTTTTGATGTATCCGATACCGTCTGGATATCGCTTGCAGCGTAGGTTTTGTAATCAACCGGCGGCGTAACCTCCGCGCCGAAGCTTTGCACTGCGGCAAGTCCCGCCGCGGAAGAAGATGCTTGCTGCGCTGCTTTGTCGTATGCGACCACTGCTTGTCCGAGTATTGAAGCGCCCAAAGGCGTTATTCCGGAAAAATCTTGACCGGTGCTCGAAGCTAGCGCAGTAAGCGCATCATTACTCGCGTCACTGCTTGCAGCAGGGGTTGCTGTCTGTGTTCGCGATGAAGTGCTCTGCGGCTGCGCACTCTCTGACCAGCCGATCACACCTACCAAGAGCACTACTGCGGCGTATGCGCTTACGCGGAATGGTGATACGCCAAAAGGGCCCGTTCGTGCGGTTTCCACAGGAGAAAGTATACCGCGAAAAAACGCCTCGGCCGTCGAGATGTACAGTATTTAGTGCATTTCTTTTACCTCCGCGCCGGGTCGGAAAAAAGTTCATAAAACTTGGCCTAACGGCCTGGAGAGTGAATTTTTCCGACCCGGCGCCTTTGTTTATTGGCTCGGGAACATGAAGACACCGCCCGGTTCGTCTTGTGTGTATTTTATGCCATTTGTAGCAAGGATATTTACTACATTTACGTATTTTTGAATGAAGGCTTCGGCCGACTTATCGTAGGTCAGTATTGCTTTTACGGTCGCATCGTCGCCCTTGGCATCCGGAATTGCGGCTAAATTGCGCCCTATTTCGCGGTATGCATCGGCAAGCCCCGGACCGGCTGTCTGCATTTGCGGCGGCAATGGATCGATTGCCGCAATGCTGTCACCCACGCTAGTCAGATCCGCCCCCAACTGCTTCATGGAGGCGATTTTCGAGGCATTCTGCCGGTCTTGGATGAAGTCGGTAAGGGTCGCGGGCTGGTTCGTGTGACTGCTTTCAAAGGCCAAGATAATTTCACCGGCGGATTGTCCCCATCCGTGAAGGGCTTTTTGCGAGTCGGTCATATCCATGCTTGTCTGCGGGCTCGGCGGACTGAAAAGACCCGTCGGAATGAACGAATACGCTTCGGAAATACCTGTATCACTCGAGGTGGCCGCTGACGCTTTCGGCGGATGGGAAAGCGCGGCTACGAAAGAATTCCAATCGAAGAATGAACTGTCTTGCGCTGGTTGAGTAACTTGCGTCGTCGTTGCGGTGCTCGTCGCTTTTACATTTACGTATGGCGCGTTCACGCCGCCGGGTTTTTGCGGCGGCGGCGCGACCGGTGTAGGAAGTGCGGAACCACCTGACTGAATAACACCGCTGATGTTGAGACCGTACGGGTTTCCCGTCGAAGCAGTGCCCGAGCGGTTTATAACCAAAGCGGCACCGATAAGTACAAGCGCTCCCGCGGCAAAAAGCCCCGAAATGTATCGATTCCTCTTGCTGCCCATCTGACTAGCTTACCGCCTACACACCTTTTCTTTTTGTGCTATCCCCAGGGGCGCAAACGAGTGCTACACTTATTTTATGAAAAAGCTCCTGGTGGCGGCGCTTGCAGCAGGTACGTTTGCGTTTCCGCTCGTTGCACTCGCCTTCCCCTTTGGCGGGATGATAGGTCAGATAGTTTTTTGTTATAACAACGCAATATACGCGCAAGTCGGTCCTCCCAACGGCGGACCGTTTATCTGGACGCCTTCTACGAAAACGTATCAATTCGGCCCGCCCACGCACTCCGGCCAATGGCTTTTGGGTCTCGCTGCGCCACCCTACTACTGTCTCGTCTCGATTCAGCCGATCATTGTCTGGTCAGGAATATTGATGACGATGGAAGGTTCAAGCCGCTAGTTTGCAAGACTTGCCGCAAGCTTGAACCAATCGCTCACATGCAGATTTTCCGCGCGGCTTTTGGCATCAATGCCACATCTTTCAAAGGATTGAGCGATTTTCTCTTTATCAAAGTGAGCAGAAAGATTGTTCGCGAGCATCTTTCGCTTTGCCGCAAAGCCCGTACGTACGATATCGAAAAATTTCTCCTCTGAAACGTCGGAAAAATTCTTTTTTGAAATATGCTCGACCACCAGAATAGCCGAATCCACTTTCGGTGGCGGATTGAAATTGCCTTTGGAAACTTTTGCCGCGATGCGGGGAGAGCCGTAGACTTTTACCGATATGGACAGGATACTTTCTTTCTGCGAAAGTATCCTGTCCGCAACTTCTTTTTGCATGAGAAACGCGATGGTTTTCGGTTGCGTGTCTGTCTCGAGGAATTTGCGCAGTAATTCTCCCGTGATGTAGTACGGAATATTTGCGGCGACGATGTATTTTCCCGCCTCAAGCCCGATCTCTCGGGGAGAAATATCACGGATATCCGCAGAAAGTACCTCAAGTTTCCCCGTCGCGATTTCTTCCGCAAAACTTTGCTGAAGTTTTTCCACGAGCACTGTGTCTTTTTCAATGGCGATGACTTTTTTCGCCTGTTTCAAAATTTCCCGCGTCAGCATTCCCTCTCCTGGGCCTATCTCGAGCACGACGTTATCATTTGCTATTCCTGCTTCGCGCGCCAAAACTTCCGCATAATGCGGATTTTTCAGAAAATGCTGCCCGAGCGGCGCGCCTTCTTTCATATCACTCTATGTATATATCATCCAAAAGTCCGCGTTTCCTCTGGTGTGCGGTCATAAGCCGCCCGTCGATATCGTCGAAGAATTCCGACGGAATAGACGGCTCACGCGCGCCGTATTTCATCCGCTCATGCGCATACGAGAGAAATAGTCGCTTACGAGCGCGTGTCATTGCTACATAAAAGAGCCTACGCTCCTCTTCGTTGTCGCGCTCTTCGGTCTCGCGCGTCGAAGGAAAAAGTCCCTGCTCAAGGCCGGTCACAAAAACAGCGTCGAACTCCAATCCTTTCGAAGCATGTACGGTCATCAGAGATATGGCAGCTCGCTCGCCATCCGCTCCAAGGGTGTCTTGTTCGCTCTGGAGTGCCGCTTCTTCGAGAAGCCGTTCGATGCCTTCAGGTGACGTTGCGTCATCGTAGCGAACAGCGAGGTTTATCAACTCATAGACGTTTGCCATGCGCTCAGAGCCTTCTTCTTTGTCAGCTTCAAGCATTGCCTGGATCCCGCTCGCTTCCGCAGCAAAGCGGACCGCGTCGCTCGAAGGCAAGGTTTCTATGGCATGCTTTATCTTTGCAAGTGTCTCATTAAATTTCCTTACTTTTTCTGCTGCAGCTCCAGTGAGATTCTCTCCTGCGAGCATTTTGTCGAGCGTCTGCTTACCGATGCCGCGCGGCGGTGTTGCCACAATGCGGGCGAGGTCGGCTTTGGATTTGGGATTGCGCGCAGCGCGCAGGTAGCTCAAAACGTCTTTAACCTCAGCACGCTCGAAAAACCGTACGCCAAGCACGCGATACGGCATTTCGTAACGCAAAAGCGCTTCTTCGAGAACGCGTGACTGGAAGTTTTCCCGATACAAAACGGCGATCTCGCCCGGTCGTGTACCCGCGCCTATCAATTTGCGCATCTCTTCCGCGACGTGCCACGCTTCCTCTATCTCATTACGTGCGCCGAAGAAATGTATCGGCTCGCCCGTTTCGTTCTCGGTAAAGAGGTTCTTTTCCTTACGGCGAATGTTTTTGGCAATGACAGCGTTGGCTGCGGCAAGGATAGTACGCGTCGAGCGGTAATTTTGTTCGAGCAAAATGACTTTTGCTCCGAGGAAAGCGGCTTCGAAATTTAGCAAGTGCTCGATATCCGCTCCTCGCCAGCTGTAAATGTTCTGGTCAATATCACCAACAACACAGATGTTGCGCTTGGTGCCGGCCAAAAGGCGCGCTATCTCATATTGTGCGGCATTGGTGTCCTGATATTCGTCGATAGTAATGTACGTCCAGCGATTCTGGAGCTTGCCGAGCACCTGGTCGTTGGTCTGCAGAAGTCGCAACGTACGAAGCAAGAGATCGTCAAAGTCCAGGGCGTCTTCTTCTTTGAGCACCTTTTCGTACTCGAGCCATACTTCGGCCAAGACCTTTTCTCTGTACGATGACGCCGATTCTTCAAAAAGCGTTGCCGTAAGCCCCTCGCCTTTGCGTCGCGATATGCCCGAAAGGAAGCTCCGCGGAGCACTGTCGGACTGCCCCAAATCTTTGGTTATCTTTTTGAGCGCCCGGAGGCAGTCATCCCGGTCCCAAATAACGAACCCTCGCGCTATCCCGGCTTCTTGATAAAACTCCCGCAGCAGCCGAGCACCGAGCGCGTGGAATGTCGTGAGAAGCGGAAGCGCGCCCTGATGGTCGGGTACGAGTCTGCGGACTCGGTCCCGCATTTCTGCGGCTGCTTTGTTGGTAAAGGTAAGGGCGAGTATGTGGTAGCCGGGCACGCCTTTGGCCATCAGGTAAGCGATGCGATTGGTGATGGTCTTGGTTTTGCCGGCCCCGGCCCCGGCCACTATCAAAAGGGGCCCTTCGGTATGCTCCACTGCCTGCTTTTGGGGGTCGTTTAGGCCCTTCAGGTATTCCATGCAGGCACTATACCATGCTAAAAAAGGCCTAAAAATCTAGACTTTTTGGCTAAGGCATGATTTTCCGCCCTCGTGAGGTTCAAATTTGACAAATTGGGTATTCACTCGTCCTGTGGATTATGAATTGACTCTGAAGACCTTGGAGCGGTACAGTTAGGGTAGCGATGGGATGACCGACTGGGCTCCGGCCATACTTTTCCCGAATTTCTGACAACCATCGTTCAAAGAGACACTACATCTTCGTTTCGTAAACAAAAGCTGCGCCGAAAGGCCGCTTTTGCCGCGTTCCAGGATTTATTGCCTCCAAATCGGCTTATAAAAGCAAAATCCAAAGATTCCGGCGCCAAAAAGCGCGGGACATATCGTAGAAAAGCGGTCGCCGTCGGCGTTCCGCTTATTTCGTTGCTTTTCACTGCGGCGGCGCTTTTGCCATCGTTTGCGCATGCGAGCATCCTCTCTGACATCATCGCCATATTTACCCAGAGCGCCAATGCGGATGAGTCCGGCGCTGATACTACCTTCGGCAATGTTCAGACCATGCCGCTTCTAAGACCGGCGATGAATATTTCTCCCGCTCCGGCACGTGGCGGCGGTGACGTCACTATTATCGATGATTCTGCGGTCGTCGCGGCCGATGGGCCTTCTGGCACGCTCGCAGACATCGAAAAGCCGAAGAACGGTACTATTAGTACGTACGTGGTCCGAGATGGTGACACGCTCTCCGGCATCGCCAAGCTCTTCGACGTAACTCCGGGTACCATCCTTTCCGCAAACGACCTCGCAAGCGCCTCGAGCCTGCAGGTCGGACAGAAACTCATCATCCTCCCTATCACCGGCATCAGTTATACGGTCAAAAAGGGCGACACGCTGGCGTCCATTGCCAAAGCATATGGCGGCGACCCGGCAGAGATTTCAAACTACAACGGCGTCGATGATTCTACGCTCGTGGTCGGCTCCACCATCATCGTGCCCAACGGTGAAGTGCCGGCAACGGTGCATGTAGCAGTCACAACATCCGGTTCCAGCAGCGCAGGCGGCAAGAGTTCAAAGAAAATAGGCATTGGCAACGAACCTGCACATGACGTTGGCCCGCAAGGCACAGCTGCCGAGATCGCCTACTACATCGCACCAGTCTCCAACTACGTCGAGACGCAAGGCATCCACGGCTACAACGCGGTCGATCTCGCGGTCCCGGCGGGAACCCCTATAGTTGCTTCCGCTGCAGGCACCATTGTCGTTGCGCGTCAGGGCGGATGGAACGGCGGCTATGGCAGCTATGTGGTCATCAGCCATGACAATGGTTCCCAAACGCTCTATGCGCATATGTCTAAAGTCGCCGCATACGACGGCGAAACGGTAACGCAGGGGCAACTCATCGGCTATGTGGGCCAGACTGGCCTTGCAACAGGTCCGCACGTTCACTTCGAAATACGCGACGGTATTAAAAATCCTTTCTAGATCATGTCACCCTATCTTATCCAGATGCTTTTGCAGCTGTTGAGGACTTTCTTCTAGAGCTTAAAGCTCGCGGGAGCGGTACTGCAGCGCCTCGAGCATATGCGAGGGCTCTATCGTTTCCGAACCGGCCAAGTCCGCGATAGTGCGGGCTACTTTTATGGTGCGGTGGTAGCCACGAGGCGAGAGTTTCATCGCTCTGGCGGCGTTCATAAGCGTTTCTTCGGCCTTTTGCGTAAGAGCAGCATGGTTCTCTATGTCTTTCGGTCCCATATCGGCGTTTGTTGAGACATTTTTCGCTTTTGAAAAACGCGCAGATTGTTTTTTGCGCGCCTTCTTTACGCGCTCGCGTGCGGCGGGGCTCTCCGGATTCTTTGCAGCCTGCTTTTGCGAGAGTGATTCGGGTGAGATGTCGCCTACCTGCACCCAGAGATCGATGCGGTCCGCGATCGGTCCCGAGATCTTGCGTCGGTATTTCTCAATCGAGAGCGGTGTGCAGGTGCAATCACGTGTGCCGTATTTGCCGCAAGGGCACGGGTTGAGCGCGGCAATGAGCATGAAATTTGCTGGAAACGTGGCTGTGCCCCGTGCGCGCGAAACCGAAACCTGCGCGTCTTCGAGCGGCTCTCGCAATGCGTTTACGACGTCGCGGTGGAATTCAGGGAATTCGTCGAGAAAAAGAACGCCGCGGTGTGCGAGCGTGACTTCGCCGGGGCGCGGCACCGTGCCGCCGCCTATAAGCGAGGCGTAGCTTGAGGTGTGATGGGGCGAGCGGAACGGTGGACGAAGCATGACACTCTCAGACGACAATTCTCCTGCAAGCGAGTGAATCGCCGTGACTTCAAGCATATCGTTTTCGGAAAGCGGCGGAAGTATCGCCGTTGCGGCGCGTGCAAGCATGGTCTTTCCCGTGCCAGGCGGGCCATAAAGTGCGATGTTGTGTCCGCCGGCAACCGCGATCTCGAGCGCGCGTTTTGCACTTTCTTGTCCGCGGATCTCGGAGAGATCCGTGCCTTCTTCGGCTTCTGGCTCCACTAACGCATCTGGTACGTGCGGCGTAATTTTCTGTTCGCCCTTGGGATTGAGATGCAATAGTATTTCTCGCAAGGTCCGCACCGGAAATATCGAAATGCCGGAAACAAGAGCGGCTTCTTTGGCGTTGTCTGCGGGCACATACAATTCCTGTATGCCGCTTTCACGCGCCAATAGCGCGATGGAGAGTATGCCGCGGGTGGGCCTCAGCGAGCCGTCGAGCGCAAGCTCGCCCGCAAAAAGCTTGCCTACGGGATCGAATTTCAATTCTTCTGCGGCCAAGAGGTATGAGAGCGCGACCGGCAGGTCAAATGCCGCGCCCTCTTTCTTAAGTTCTGCCGGCGCGAGAGAAATAACTATCTTTTTGTTGGTGCTTTTGGGCGATGTAAGGTCGCTGTTCTTTATCGCGCTCGCCACACGGTCGCGCGCTTCCTCCACAGCTTTATCCGGAAGACCGACGATGCTGAAAGCATGGAGTCCACGCGCAAGGTCGGCCTCCACGGAGACGAGATGTGCCTTTGGCAGGCCGGGCTGAGCCCCAAATACCCGTGCGAAATTCATCGGGCTGAGCCTACCTATTTTTGCGCTTTTGCGCTATTTACAACATCTACTCCGCGTGGCGGATGCAGGTCGCGGCAGCGGGATTGGCTTCGAGGCGTTCCAGATCGATATCTTCGCCGCATTCGTCGCAGCTGCCGTAGGTGCCGTCTTTCATTTTGCGCAGCGCCGACTTTATTTCTTTGTTGCGCTTTTGAAGATCCGCTACTAGTGGGACGTTGGTACCAAGCTCTTCGAGATCATTTGCGGCGTCGAGTTCATCTGCCTCCTCGCCTTCGCTCTCAGATGAGCCTTCCCATTCGTCGCCGTCTTCGTCGGTAGATTTGCCATGATCGGCAAGCTCTTCTTGCAGTGCAGCTAATTCTGCCTGCAATGCTGTCTCCAGATCGGAAAGTGTGTCTTCTGGTATGTGTTGCATGCGCCTATGATATGCGCTCGCTGGATTTGTGCAACGTTATAAACGGCGCACCGATTGCAAGCGGCTCAAAAGTTCGGGAAACGAGTATGGACTCTCGGCAATGATGAGAAGACTCTTGCTCGGGAATGAATAGTAGAGCTCGACATTGCCGGAATCGTCTTTAAGTTCACGCACGTCGTAGTTGCGCATCACATCGTCTTGGAATGTTCGCGCCGAAGGAATGCCATTGGCATCCAATATGGTGGAGGGCACCGGCGTAAATGCCGGAGAAAGATCGGAATTCATCGTTGCTTCCCATGCAAGCATGCCGGCGAATGCGCGATCGTAATTGGTAACCGGTATCACTATGACCGGCGCATTCTTGTCTACCACATGGAGGCCGAAGAAAAACGTATTGCCCAGCGAATTTACGAGGTCATCCGGGGCATTGAAACCCATTGCAGTGAAAAATTGTTTTGTTGTCGCTTGTGTCGGCTGAATATTCGGGTCCGTTCCCTGGAATAGGGGAACTATTCTTGTGATAGATCCTAGCGAACCTATCTGGCCTTGGCGCGCAGCGGCGACGCGGCGTTTTAATTCCGAAGGCTGCGCATTGTCTAAAGGCAGTGCGACGCTCTGTTCTGCGAAAACTATCGAATTGAGCGATTCAACACTAGTAGCGGAATGGCTTGTCATTACGACATATACGCCGAAAAGTGCAGCGAAGCCGAGTCCAAAAAGAAGAAACGATGCAAAAAAGATGCCGGTGGCTCGTCGACGACGTTCTTTGCGGCCGAACTCCTCCTCTATCAATTCATCTCTCTTTTTGTCTTGCTCAAGTGCCACTGCACGCACGAGCGACATTTTTTTCTCTTTCACGGCATGCTGCAGATCGTCTTTGAGCGTATGCACGGAAGAAATTTGCGGAGAATCAGGTTTTGAAGCAGCTGCTTTCGCCTCTTCAAGATCGGTCGGCGGTTTCGTGACCAGTCCCGGAACGACTTTGGAAGTCGCGGCTTCTTGTGGCGGTTGTTTCGGATCGGCGGCGGCCTTGAATTCTCTACGCTCTGGAAGTTTGACCTGGCTCAAGATTTTTTGAACATCGGTATTTAGGGCGCTGCCTTCGGACACCGCAATGGATTTCTGAGAAATGGGGGCCGGCTGAGGTGCGGTATCGACCGGCTCTGACGATGCGGGAATAGGCGTTGAAGGCGGTGATGGTGAAATAGGTGGCACTTCGCTATTCGTTGCTGGAGATATTGCGGGACTCACCGGCGTTGGGGCCGGTGTTTCACCGGGAAGTGGCGCAAGCGCTATAGGCGAAGGAAGCACATGCTCTGGTGGTGCCTCTTGCGGTGCAGCTTTTGGCATCGTCATTGGCTTGGGCGTAAGCGATACGCTCGAGCTGAGCGATGGTTTGGGAAGCTGTAACCCCACATCATCGGCGGTTACTTGCGAGGGTGGTTTTTCGACCGGCGGAATTTTTTGTACGGATGCAGCGGGAGCAGTTTTTTCTACCACATGCTCCTCAAGGATGACGGGCTCCGGAGTTTGTCCGGCAGGAGCGTTTTTTGGCTGGAACGAAGAAGTGTTGACCACTTGCATCAGGCGATCTGAAAGAGACCCTAGGGGATTAGCCTGAGGCTTAGGTTGCGGTACTGGATTCGGATTAGATCCTGTGCCGCCTGTCGTCCCTCCTTTCGCGTCGTTCGTGTCCGCCATGGTCATCACGGCCGCCGCTACCCGGCTTTACGCCCTTTCTTGAAGCGTAGTCAGGATCTGCTGCCTTGATGGATAGATTATACCGTCCTTTGTCGTCTATTTCCTTGAGTACTACCGGCACAACATCGCCTACCTGCACGACGTCTGTGACTTTGTCGACGCGGAAGGGTGCCATTTCTGAAACATGAACAAGCCCGTCTTTGCCAGGAGCAATCTGTACGAATGCGCCAAAGTCCATGAGGCGCACGACCGGTCCTTCGAATCGTTCGCCTATTTCTATTTCGCGCGTCATATCATGAATTTCTTTGTATGCGGCTTCGGCTGCACCGTTTTTACCGGTGATAAATACCGTACCATCGTCTTCGATAGTGATATCGTCGGCTTTCGTGCGCTCGCGGATGCCGTTGATGGTCTTGCCGCCCGGACCGATGACGAGACCGATCTGATCGACTTTGACTTTGAGCGTAAGGATTTTAGGCGCACGTACAGATATGTCTTTGCGCGGCTCAGCGATCGCGTTCGTGATGACATCGAGTATCTGAAGGCGCGCTTTTTTCGCCTGTTCAAATGCTTTTGCGAGTATTTCGAGCGGCACGCCTTCGACTTTTACGTCCATCTGCACGCCGGTTACGCCATCGCGTGTGCCGGCGACTTTGAAATCCATATCGCCGTGATGGTCTTCCGGACCTTGGATGTCAGTAAGCACGCGGTACTCGCCTGCTTTTGCATCAGACATCATGCCCATCGCGATGCCTGCGACCGGTTTCGTTATCGGAACACCAGCGTCCATGAGCGCGAGCGTAGAAGCACACACAGTCGCCATCGAAGTTGAGCCGTTGGACGCGAGGCATTCAGAAACGATACGGATGGTGTATGGGAATTTATCCTTGCCCGGCAAGACCATGCGTACAGATTTTTCCGCAAGTGCGCCATGGCCGATCATGCGGCGATTCATGCCGCCGACGCGGCCGGTTTCGCCCACGGAAAACGGCGGAAAGTTGTAATGGAGCATAAACGTTTTCTTCGTGTCCTGGTACTCTATTGTGTCGAGAAGTTGGGCATCTCCCGGGCCGCCGAGCGTAAGCGCGGCCAAGACGTGCGTTTCTCCTCGGTAAAAGAGTCCTGCGCCATGAATCACCGGAGAAATACCTCCTGCTTGCGCAAAGAGCGGACGAATCTGATCGAATGCGCGGCCGTCTACGCGCTTGCCTTCTTTTATCGCAAGGTCGTGCACGTACTGGTCCATAGTGTGTTCGTAGAACGCATCAAGCCTTTGTGGCGTGTGCGTTTCCTTGAATTTCTCAACGGCATTTTTCATCCACAGCGATTTCATATCGTTGATATCGTGCTTTGTCATCTCGCCGTGTTTTTTGTTCAGCTCCGGGCGAATGATCTCCTCGAAAAACGGCATGAGAGCATCATGGTCGTCAGACGGTGCAGTGAAGGTCGCCTTAACTTTCCCGTGTTCGGCAATGATTTTCTTCTGCCACGCCTGAATTTTCTCAATTTCTTCGCTCGCTTTTTTCAGACCGGCGTTCAAGACATCTTCTTTTACTTCCTGTGCGCCAACCTCGATCATGTTGATGAGTCCGTCTTTGCCGCACGCGAGCAGATCGAGCGTCGCTTTTGGCGAGCCCATTTCGTCGCGCTCTTTGTAAGTAGGATTTACGAGGAAATCCGTGCGCGACTCTTCCATACCGATGCGCACTGCAGAAACCGGCCCGTTCCATGGAATGTTCGAGGTGGCGATAGCCAAGGACGCCGCGTTTACCGCAAGCACATCCGGATCGTAATCTTCGAGCGAGAGTACCGTGATGATGACCTGCACGTCGCGCTTCAATCCTTTCGGAAAGAGCGGGCGGATAGTGCGGTCCACGATCCGGCCGCTAAGTACTGCTTCATCAGACGGGCGGCCTTCGCGGCGCATGAAGCGAGAGCCGAGAATGGCGCCGGCTGCATAAAACTTCTCCTCGTATTCTACGGAGAGCGGGAAATAATCTTTGTCCGACTCGCGACCCATCACTACAGTCGCTAGAACTGCGGAGTTCCCGTAGCGCAATAGGACGGAACCTGATGCCTGATCAGCCCAGTCATTGAACTCGGCTGTCATAGTTTTCTCCCCTATCTGGAGAGAATATTCTTTCTTTTCCATTTTTCTTTGGTGATGTCCGGATTTCAGCGCGCCTATTTTGGTCGCTGCCTATCCAAACACCACGGTTATTCTAATGCGTCCAATATAGCAAAAGCCGCACCTTTCTCAAGCGCAGCTTTTGTTTTCAATGTTTATTCGACTTCCGTTATTCGTTCAATGTCTTCAAGCGAAGGTTTCTCGTCATCGGACTGCTGTTCTTCTGTCTGGCGCGGACGGCGCGAACCTCCGCGGTAATTCATGAGATAGCGGCGCGGGTCTTCGTCGAGATCGAGGAAGTCATCGGTCGCCTCTTTGAGTTTGGCCGAAGTGGACCGTCCAAATGATACGACTTCCACCTGGCAGCCGTCGTGATTTTGTAGATAACGCACAAGCGGCACGAAATCGCCGTCGCCAGTCACCAATATAACAGTGTCGAGGCCGGGCGCTGCGGTGATGGCGTCTACCGCCATGCCAACGTCCCAGTCGGCTTTTTTTGCGCCACCGGAGAAAACCTGGAGGTCTTTGAGGCGCATTTCGATACCGACTTTCTCCAATGCCTCGAAAAACCCTTTTTCTTCGCCACTTTCTGTCGTGACCGCATACGCGCGGGCGCGGATGAGGCGGCGGCCGGCTACAGCGTCCTTGAGGATGTTGCCGAAATTAGCGCGCGAATGATAGAGGTTTTTCGCACTATGATAAATGTTCTGCGTATCGATAAATACACCAACACGCTGATCAGGATGCTTAATGATGCTCATAAAAAGCTAAAAACAGTTATAAAAATAAAAACGCCGATAAAAACTAGCAAATGCTCACTTACTATACCACTCGAGCGAGTGATTTATTTCTCAAATTACTTTTTGAGACCGAGTTTCTTGACGAGCGCTCCATACTGGCGCTTGTTTGTGTTCTCGAGGTACTTCAAATGCGCACGACGAGCCGCAACGAGGCCTAAAAGGCCACGGCGCGAATGCTTGTCCTTGCGATTCTTGTCCAAATGCGCTGAAAGTTCTTCGATTCGGCGCGTTAAAATTGCCACCTGTACCTCCGGGGAGCCCGTGTCAGTGTCGTGGCGCTTAACTTTGCCGATTTCGTTAGCCTTTTTACGCTTCGTAAGCATGGCTAAAGAATAGCATATTATCTAACTCAACGCAAGACCGACCTGGCTCCATAAAAGGAGCCTGAGACGGTCGAAAATAGGCTCATTTATTGCGTTTTTGTGGTCTCAGTAGCTGCCGAGCCGGTCGCAGCGGTGACCTTTACGAGCTTAATGTCGAAGATAAGGGTCGAATTAGCCGGGATTATGACCTTACCGGAAGAATCTTTGACGTCTTGCGCTCCATAACCAAGTGTTGGCGGGACCGCAATCAAGCGCTCACCACCCTCTTTCATGCCGTTTACGCCGATTTGAAATCCTGCTATTAGTCCCTGCGCGCCAAGGGTGAAGGTAAGCGGCTGGTTGCCGTGTGCCGCCGAACTATCAAAGACGGTGCCGTCCTGAAGCTTGCCTACGTAAAGTACCTGAACGCTCGAGCCAGGAGTAGCCTGCGCGCCCTTACCTACGGTCACTTCCTGCGCCTGGACTTGCGTGGACGAGGTTGCATTACTTGCGGCAGTGGCCGATGCCTGCGACTGTGTGTCAGTGGTCGCGGGTGCTTGGGCCGGCGTGGAGCCTTTCATTAAGAAATAAGCGCCTACTGCTATGATGATAAGTACGATAACGCCAATGACAATTGCTTTGGTGCTCATCGGGCCATTGTAGTACGCACGTTTTGCAGTGCAAGTGTGGAAAAGCATATACTGCTTATATGGAGCCGCTTGCCTCAAAAATACGGCCGAAATCTCTCGATGAATTCGTCGGACAGGAACATTTAGTGGGTCCGGGCAAACCGCTTCGTATAGCAATAGAAAAGAAAGAACTGTTTTCTTTTATTTTGTGGGGACCTCCCGGCTCCGGGAAAACCACGCTTGCCAGAATTTATGCCAACGCGGTCGGGGCAGAGTTTTTTGAACTATCAGCGGTCGATTCCGGAAAAGAAGATATAAAAAGAGTGATACAGCCGCGCGGCACGCTTTTAAAATCAAATCCAAGAATTTTGTTTGTCGATGAAATCCATCGCTTCAACAAGGCGCAGCAGGATTTTCTTTTGCCGTTCGTCGAAAAAGGCGACATTACGCTAATCGGCGCAACCACAGAAAACCCTTCTTTTGAAGTCATCGCCCCTCTTCTTTCGCGCTGTAGAGTCTTTGTATTGAAAGAACATAGCGAAAGTGAAATGGAGAAGATACTTTCGCGCACGAAAGTAAAAATGCCGAAAGATGCCAAGGAGTGGTTGGTACGCATGGCAAATGGCGATGCGCGACAGGCACTCACTGTGATCGAGGCGGCACAAAAGTTATATGGAAAGATTTCTGTAGAGACTTTGAAAGAAACCGTGCAGTCAGAACATTTGCGCTACGACAAAAAAGGCGAAGAGCACTACAACACCATCAGCGCATTCATCAAATCAATGCGTGCTTCGCAGCCGGATGCTGCGCTCTATTATCTTGCGCGCATGGTGGAGAGCGGCGAAGATCCGCTTTTTATCGCACGGCGTATGGTGATTTTCGCGAGCGAAGATGTCGGACTTGCAGTGCCTACGGCGCTCGTCGTTGCCAATGCGGTCTTCCGCGCATGCGAGACCATAGGCTATCCGGAATGCGCAATAAATCTCGCGCACGGTGTCGCATATCTCGCGCAATGCCAAAAAAGCAAAGCGTCATACAACGCGTATTTTGAAGCAGCCGACGATGTAAAAAAATTCGGAAATCTCCCAATACCGATGAATATCCGCAATGCGCCGACGAAGCTGATGAAAAATCTCGGCTACGGCAAAAATTACAAAGCATATGACAAAGAAAGTTATCTGCCGGAAAAATTGAAGAATAAAAAATATCTGAAAGGAGGAAAAGAATGAGGCCGGCGATTTCTCGCCGACCTCGTGCTTGTCCGCACTGTTATTGCTCTGTTGCGTAATGCAGTGCTTTGAACGAACGCGTGATGATGGGACTCCACTTCGCCCGTACCGACGCATCGATGCTTCGGCCTGCATGTGCGCAGTCACGAATGAAGCGCATTGCTAGGCGAGGAGATCGCACTTGAGTCTCCAGATTGACATAGGCGTATCCGAAATCGGCAAGAAAGCCCTCACTCATTTCGAAGTTGCCCAAGAGCGACCAGAAGGTGATCCCCATCACGGGCACTCCTTCGCTTCTGGCTTTATCGATCCAGTACAGCGAACCCGCGGTGTCCCAGACCTGCATGTTTTCGAATTCATGTCCGGTCGGGTACCCATGCTCCAGGAAAAATACTGGTCGATGATGTTTCTGCCACGCTTCCTTGGCCAGCCAGTACAATCCCTCGGGCGTCATGCCCCATGGCTTTTCTTTCACCACGTCGCATATGGCGGAGAGTGGCGGATCCGGGTCATAGGCGACCTTGCCGTCCCAGCCCGCCCGTTCTTCTTTCCCGCGAAGTTTTATCCGCAGGAAGTAGTTGTTGATGCCGTCGTAGTCGAAGAGAGGGAGCATCGGGTCAATATGTGCTCCGGTTTCGTGCACGAGCTCATAGAAGTCGTCGCCGTTTTCCCAGTCCCAGGATTCCTTCAGGCCGGGGATGTCGGAAACGTTCCAGTTGAGCGCGTGCGCGATGCCTATCGGAATCGTCGGGTCTGCATCCCGAATGATGCGGGCGGCCAAAACATACGCTTCGGCGAGTGCCTTGAGAATGTCATAGAAAGCCTCGTCGCTCTTTTCGTACTGAGGGAGCCATTCATTGCCGTCGCGAGTCCAGCGACGCGAGAACATCGCGTGGACCGTTGGCTCGTTCAGTACGCAGATAATGAGCTGCCTTCCGCGCAACCGCTTCATCACTTCCGTGACGAATTCGCACCAGTACTTCAGCATTTCGCGGGAGTTTTCCCATGAGCCGAGGTTGTCGAGCCAGCCGGGTTCCCACCAATGCCATAAGGTGAGAACCGGCATGATGTCGAGACGATTGCAATACATGACCATCCGTGCAACGCGCTCGAGTTCTTCCTGGTCGAATTTCCCCGGACCAAGATGACACCGCGCCCAACTCACACCGAAACGGAAGATGTTGCCGCCGTACGCCTTGACCATCTCCATGTCGGAGTGCCAATGCGTTTCGAATTTGCACGCATTGCCGATGAAGAACATCTTCTCTGGATGTTTGTTGAGTAGTCCGCTGGATTGCAGGAATGCCAGACGTTCCGGGTGGCGTGTGCCTCTGGACCAATTGGTATCGAGGGGTGATCCGTCAGTCCTGAATTCAGATTCGGTCTGGCCGGCCGAGATCGCCCATCCCACGTATGGAGGCAACTTAATGTCTCTATTGGGAAGCATCTTTCGTTCCTCTCACTATATTTCGGCCCCACGGCCGACTGCGGGCAATCTAGCTTTTTGGACATGAAAAGGCAATGCAAAAAGAAAAGCCGGCGGATTTGCATCCGCCGGTCTCGATTTCGTTGCGGCCCTTATGCCGCTTGCAGAAGAGGAAGCCGGATTTCCTCCGCGTACTCTTGCGCAGTCTCCTGAGTCAGGCCGTTGTCGTTGCATATCCTTGCGAACATGCGCGCTGAAGTTTTCGGCTTGAACTCTCCTGTGCTGGCGTCGTAGGCATAGAGTCCAAATTTCGAGTTGAGCCCTGCGGTCCACTCGAAACTATCCACAGTCGACCAGTGCAAGTATCCGATCACGCACGCACCGTCCTCGATGGCCTTGTGAAGCCACATGAGACCCTGCCAGATATACCAACATCGGTCAGGATCATGATTCGGACGCAACGGATCTTCCACGTCAGCAAAGTACTGACCGTGTTCCGTGATCATGATGGGCTTGCGGTAACGCTCGTGCATCAGGATCACGACTTCGTAGATCGCGCGAGGACAGATGCTCCAACGTTCACCCGTCCTTACATGCACCGTATTCGGCAAGACCGCATGGGAACACGGATCCTTGCAGTCCCATCCGGCGATCACCGTGCCGTCGGCGTAGAAGTGAGCGTGCATGTACGGGTTCACCCCGATCCAATGCAGCTCATCCTGTATTTTGTCGAGGATCTCAAAGTCCGTCACGTCATGAAGGTCTTTGGTCGCTTTTTCGTCCGCACTGCGCCACACTGCCCCTACGGCAATGCCGATCCGGGCATGCGGGTTGTACCGCAAGATGATGTGATAGCAGAGCTTGTGCGCTTCGATGTAGTGATCGCGGACGCACGCGTGATTTTCAAGCGTGCGTTCGTGCTCGAGCCACTGGTCGCCGTAGACGGGATTGTAGACGAACGGACCCCACACATTGGGTTCGTTCAGCACGCAGAAATATTTCACCCGCGGGCCTATAGCCTGCATCATCTTTTCGACGAAGCGGGCGAAAATAGACGGATACTCGTCGTTGAGCCAGCCGCCGAGCAGTTCGTACGCATGGTTGCGCGTCCAATGGTCGAACGTAAGCACGATCCTTAGATTGATAGATCGGGCAAAATCGATCATTACGATGTATCGGGCGATTTCCCATTCGTCGTAGAATCCGGGGACCGGTTCGACTTTCGCATGGTCGACGCTGATGCGCATCGTGTTGTGGCCGTCGTCGCGTACCACCCGCATCACACGCGAGTACGTGCGTTCAAATTCGTACGACTTCCCGGGCATGTAAGACATGAGTCCGTTTTTTGCTGCATCACCGGAATCGACGAGCTTTTTGATGCGTGACGTCGAAGTCAGCCACTGCGCCCAGTTGCACCAAGGCGCCATGGTTTCCGCTTGTCCTGCGGAATTCCCGCTGCCGATGAAGAAATCTTCGCCGTCAGCATTTTTCGGAAAATATAACGGAAGCCGTGAGTCAAGCGTGTTGCCGAACATTGTGCACCTCCTCTTTCCCAATTGTTTCAATGACCAAATGGTCCTGCTATCACTGTATTCCCACCCGTATAAAAAGAAACTTGCCCCGACCGCGAAAGTGGGGGCAAGTAAGTGATTCATTCTGCGGCGGACGCATACGTCCGCTGAGGCCATTCTTCGGCGGACTCAAGTCCGTCGGTGCGGCGAAGATAGCTCATCATTTCGGCCCATTTGAACATCACTTCCGAAAGAAATGCGACAGAACCATGGGCTGCCGTAAGCGCACCCGCGATCTGCGTCAGGATGTCCAGGTTGTTGATGAAATATCCTTGCCTCGCAAGGTACAACAGCGTAACGAACGACGCCGCAAACACCTGCACGTTGATGCCTTTCCATCCCATCAAAGAG
>Ga0207652_10000989_pt1 | contig 26294 bp, 30 predicted proteins | sample KBSC63BmetaG_FD_184334 | JGI IMG/M metagenome (GOLD analysis project Ga0207652, IMG submission 184334) | Corn rhizosphere microbial communities from Kellogg Biological Station, Michigan, USA - KBS C6-3B metaG (SPAdes) (version 2) | ecosystem: Host-associated > Plants > Roots > Rhizosphere ... | reverse complement strand
ACGCCAAGGAGCTCGGGCGCGCCAACTACCAGTTCTTCACCGCCGAGATGAACCAGGCGGCGTCGCGCCGGCTCGCCCTCGAAGCCGACCTGCGGCGCGCGCTCGGCAAGGACGAGCTGCGCGTCTTTTACCAGCCGATCGTCGATGCGAAAACCGGGCTCATCGCCGCTCACGAGGCGCTCGCGCGGTGGCAGCACCCCGAGCGCGGCCTGGTCGAGCCGGGCGAGTTCATCCAGCTCGCCGAGGAGAGCGGCATGATCCTCAAGCTCGGCGAGTGGGTGCTGCGCCAGGCCTGCCGCTGGGCCACCTTCATCGGGGTGGAGCGCGGGCTGCCGGTCTCGGTGAACCTCTCGCCGCGCCAGTTCAACGATCCGAAGCTCGTGCACACGGTCGCCGCCGCCCTGCGCGAGACCGGGCTGCCGGCGCGCCTGCTGCAGCTCGAGATCACCGAGAGCACCGCGATGCAGTACACCGACGTCACCCTGGCGACCCTCAACCGGCTGAAGGCGCTGGGCGTGTCGATCGCCATCGACGATTTCGGCACCGGCTACTCGAGCCTTTCGTACCTGAAGCGCTTTCCGGTGGACCTCCTGAAGATCGACCGCTCGTTCACGAACGAGCTGCCCGCCGACGCCGATCAGTGCGCGATCGTGTCCGCGATCGTCGCGCTCGCGCATGCGCTCGAGCTGCGGGTGATCGCCGAGGGCGTGGAAAGCGAGGAGCAGCGCGCGTTTCTCGGCAGCTGCGCCTGCGACTTCATCCAGGGCCATCTCACCGGCGCGCCGCTCGACGCGGACAGCGCGGCGAAGGATTTCATCTAGCTAGATCGAGCGCCCGCGCAGCAGCTCTTCCAGGCGCCGCGCCTCGACCTGGATCGCGCTCATGTTCGGGTTCACCTCGAGGGCGCGGCGAAACCAGTCGAGCGCCTGCCGCTCCTGCTCGAGCTCCAGGCTGACCAGCCCCGCGCCCGAGAGCGCGCCGAAGTGGCGCGGGTTGCGCTTGATGACCTCGGCACAGTCGGCGAGCGAGCGCTGGTATTCGCCTGCGAGATAGAGCGCCGTGGCGCGCTTGTTCCAGCCTTCGGCGAACGCCGGCTTGCGCCGGATCACCTCGGAGAACGTGGCGATCGCCTCGGCGTGGCGGCCCGAGTGCATCTCGTCGATGCCGCGCTCGAGCAGGCGGTCGACCGCCTCGTCGCCCGAGCGGCTCCACAGCATCCAGAGCGCCTGCTCGGCGTAGGCGCGCACCATGGAGCTCTCGTCCCGCAGCCGCTCGTAGAGCGGAGATGCGTCGCCCGCCGCGCCGTTGCGCGCGATCCACACCACTGCCGCGGCGCGCATGCTCGCATTCGCGCTGGCGAGGCCGGCGAGCGCTTCCTGACGTGAGGCTGGCGCCTGCGGGAATGCCGCCGTGGCGAGCACTGTTAGCGCAGCGAGGAGTAGGATTTGTATCCGGCGCATTTCGGCTCGTATCGGCGCGGTAATTCCACTTCCGGTGTACCGCGCCGTTTTCTACAATGAGGGGAGTTTCCTCCAAACTACAGCGATCCACCAGGGACCAGCCATGAAACCTTCCACCCTTGTCCTGACCGCGCTTCTCCTCGCACCGGCCGCCGTGCTCGCCGCCGACTCGCAGCCCACCGTCCGCACCGACCCGGTGCTCGAGCAGGCGACCAAGACCATCGCCGCCAAGGACTGGCCGCAGGCGCAGGCGCTCCTCAAGGACGCCGTCGACCGCAACCCGGGCAACGCCGACTATCACAACCTCTACGCCTACTCGATCCGCAAGGGCGCCAATCCCGACATGAGCCTAGTGTTCAAGCACTACAACGAGGCCCTGCGGCTGGATCCCCGGCACCGCGGCGCGCACGAGTACCTCGGCGAGGCGTATCTCATGGTCGGCAACCTGCCCAAGGCCAAGGAGCACCTGAGCACGCTCGACAAGCTGTGCTTTTTCCCCTGCTCCGAGTTCGCCGAGCTGAAGAAGGCCGTCGCCGAGTACGAGGCGAAGCCCAAGTAACTAGAATTGGGGGATGCGACTCCCCCTCCGAGTTCGATCCGCGCTGATCGCGGCGGCGCTCTGCGCCGCCCAGGCGGCCGGCGCGCAGGGCTGGCCGTCGAAGCCGGTGCGCCTGGTCATTACCTTCCCGCCTGGCGGGCCCTCGGAGATCTTGAGCCGTATGGTCGGCGAGCGCCTGCAGGGCGTGTTCAAGCAGCCGTTCGTGATCGAGAACCGCGTCGGCGCGAGCGGCAACCTCGGCGCCGAAGCCGTGGCGTCGTCGGCCGACGGCTACAGCTTCGGCGTCACGACGGACACGCTCTTCACCGTCAATCCGCACGTGTTCCGCAAGATGCCGTTCGACCCCTGGCGCGACATCGTCCCGGTGACGCTCCTCGGCAGCTTCTCGCAGATGATGGTGTGCAACCCCGCGGTGCCGGTGAAGAGCCTCGGCGAGCTCCTGCAGCTCGCGAAGCGCGAGCCGCTCACCTATGCGTCCGGCGGCCCCGGCGTGCCGGGCCATCTCGCGGCCGAGCTGCTCCTCGCCAGCGCCGGCGTGAGCATGCTGCACGTGCCCTACAAAGGTCCGGCTGCCGCCACCACCGACGTGATGGGCGGACAGGTCCATTGCGGCTTCCTCGCCACGCCGACGGTGCTTCCGCACGTCAAGGCGGGCAAGCTCAAGGCGCTCGCGGTGTCGACGCGGGCGCGCTCGCCGCTCGCCCCCGACGTCCCTCCCGCCGCGGAGGCGGGCGCGCCCGGGTTCGATGCGCCGTTCTACCTGGTGCTCTTCGCCTCCGCCCGGGTGCCGCAGGCCATCGTCATGCGCATGAGCGCTGAAACAGCAAAAGCGCTCGAAGCCCCCGAGGTCAAGGACCGCGCTGCCGCGATGGACGTCGTCACGGTCGGCGGATCGCCCGAGGAGGCGCGCAAGGTGCTGAAGGAAGCCGCGGCCAAGTGGGCGCCCGTCGTGCAGCGCATCGGCCTGAAGCTCGACTAATGGCTACCTTTCTCGCGCCAGTCGGCGGGCGACCATCGTGATCGCCTGCATCATCGCGCGCGCGGCAGGCGTGGGCTGAGTGTCCGCCCGCGTGTAAAGGCCGATAAGCGGAGCTGGAATTGCCTCCTCGATCTCGATGGCCTGCAGATAGCGCTGTCCCCATACTTCAGTCACCATCTCCAGGCTGAGCAGCCCGAGAACATCAGTCTTGGGGCCGCGTCATCAACGAGGCGAAAATCAAACCTGACTAGACCAAACTTCGTCTTCATCCTCGCCGACGACCTCGGCTACGCCGACCTCGGCTGCTATGGCGGACGCGCGCCATGCTCTCCCGTTCTGGATCGAATGGCGGGCCAAGGCCTGCGATTTACCAACGGCTACGCGAATTCGCCGGTGTGCTCGCCGACCCGGTTCGCCCTCGCCACGGGTCGCTGGCAGTACCGGCTGCGCGGCGCCGCCGACGAGCCCATCGCCAGCCGCATAGGACGCGGCCACCCGGAGCTCGGGTTGCCTCCTTCCCACCCGACATTGGCATCGCTCCTTCGAGACGCGGGCTATGCCACCGCGCTCGTCGGCAAATGGCACCTAGGCTTCGCGCCGCATTTCGGGCCGCTGAAGAGCGGCTATCAGGAATTCTTCGGCCCGATGAGCGGCGGAGTGGATTACTTTCGCCACTGCGATTCCGCGGGGAAGCACGACCTATACGAAGGCGAGGAGGAGGTCCATCGCTCGGGTTACATGACCGACCTGCTGTCGAGCCGGGCGGTCGAGTTCGTGAAGCGGCAGAAAGGCAGCCCCTTCCTGCTGTCGTTGCACTACACCGCGCCGCACTGGCCCTGGGAGACCCGCGAGGACGCGGAGGAATCGAGGCGGATAACGAACCTTGCGCACCTCGACGGTGGCTCGGTGCAGATCTACTTGACGATGATCCGGCAGATGGACGAGGGCATCGGACGCGTGCTTGGCGCCCTCGACGATACGGGGGAAGCGGAGAACACGTTCGTGGTCTTCACCAGCGACAACGGCGGCGAACGCTTCTCCGACAACTGGCCGCTGATCGGCGGCAAGATGGACTTGACGGAGGGCGGTATCCGCGTGCCCTACATCGCGCGCTGGCCCGCGCGCGTGCCGCAGGGCAGGACCACCGCCCGGCTCGCGATCACGATGGATTGGACCGCGACGTTCCTGAGTGCCGCCGGGGTCGAGCCTCACCCCGACTATCCGCTGGACGGAATCGATCTCCTCGAGGAGGAAAAGCCGAGGAATCTCTACTGGCGGATGAAGTTCCGCGAGCAGAAGGCGGTGCGCTCGGCGAACTGGAAGTACCTTTCGATCGAGGGCAACGAGTTCCTCTACGACCTGGCGCGCGATCCGCGCGAGCGGGCGAACATGAGGCAGCGGGAGCCAGCGCGCTTCGAGCGCATGAGGGAAGAATTCTCGAAGTGGGAGGCGGCTCTGCCGCCGATTCCTCCGGAAGCGAAGGTGTCCCTCGTGTACGGCCCGGCCGAAATGGCGAAACCCTCCTAGTCCTCAGAATCCGATGCGCTGGCGCGCCGCCGGTCTCGAGAGCGCCAGGTCGCGGCACTCGAGGTGATCGCGGCCGGCAAGCTTCGCGGTCCCCATGGCGTCCACCAGCAGCTTGCGCATTTCCCGCGGCGCGACGCTGCCGAGCGCTTCCAGCACGTCCGGGCGCGGGTCCGCCTCGAACTTCCAGCGGTTGCGCGTCAGCAGCTCGCGATAGACGCCTGCAGCAATCGCCTTTGCCCCTTCCGTGTCCGGCCGCTCGATCGTGTACACGTTCATGCGCGACAGGATCGGCTCAGGGATCGAGCGCGCGTCGTTCGCGGTGGCGATCCACAGGATATGGCTTGCATCGAGCTCGATGTCGACGAACTCGTCGACGAACCGCTGAGCGGTCTCGGGCTCGAGCAGCGTGTACAGCGGGGCGAGCGGGTCGTATCGCGAGTCGCCGCCGGCCTTGTCGATCTCGTCGAGCACGAACAGGGGATTGGCGAACTCGCGCTGGATCAGCGCTTCCGCCACCTTGCCCGGCCGCGCGTTGCTCCACTGCGGCGAAGCGCCCGAGAGGATCCAGCCTGCCGTGAGCGATGCCATCGGCACGAACTCGAACCCGGTGCATAGCGCCCTGGCAAGGCTCTTCGCGAAGTGCGTCTTGCCCAGGCCGGGCTCGCCGAGCAGCAGGATCGGCGTGAACGACAGCGGCCGATCGCCGGACAAGGCCAGCGCAAGCTGCTTCCGGATGTCATCGATGACCGGCGCGAAGTTGGGGCAGCTCGCATAGAGCTTGTCGAGCGCCGAGAGCGTGGTCGGCCTCACGACGTAGCGCATTTCGCCGGCGCGCTTCATCCGGCCGTAGAGGGCGCGCAGTGCCTCGCTGCGCGGCGTTCCCTCTTCGCCGAGCCGCTCGTCGATCTCGCCAACGTCGTATACGGGCAGGGTCTCCGCCAGCAGCAGCGGCGCCCCGGCCGGGGCGCTCGGCGTGCGGCACTCCTCGGCACGGGCGCGGAGCAGGTTCGGCAGTTCGTAGCGGGCAGTTTCCATGGCGGGCTCCATCGGTTCTTCCCGATGAGTCGCCCGGTTTTCCGGGGCGGAGCGTGCATGCGTCACAAGCCGGGCGTGACGCAGGGCGGTGAGCCTTCGGACGCCTGAGCCTACGCTGGCCCTGACTCAACGACAGGGGGAAGGGCTACAGATGGAAACGCTGCTGGAGGAAGTGCAAGCCCCGGCCGCCGCTTTCGGCCAAGAAGAAAACATTGAACCCGCCGGGTCGCTGGAGCGACTCACCGGACGTGCAGGACGGGAACTGGGAAACGAGCGGGTCTTTCCCCTTCTGCAGCGGATGGCCAAGGGCGACGAGGCGGCCCTGCGCGAGCTTTACCTGGCCTACAGCCGGTCGATTTACGCCTTCGCACTTCGAAGGCTGCGCGACGCCGCCGAGGCGGAGGAAATTGTTGTCGACACGATGCACGAGGTGTGGCGCCACCCGCAGCGGTTTCGGGGCGAGTCGAAGTTCAGCACCTGGCTGCTGGGCATCGCCCGCTTCAAGCTGCTGACGCTCATCCGCAGCCGCGAGCCGCAGCACGAGGAGCTTGGAGAGCTGGAGGAAGTACTCGAGTCCGGGGAAGAGGGCTCCTTCGAGGTGCTGGCGCAGAAGCAGCGGCGCGAGGCCGTGCGCCAGTGCATGGACAAGCTTCCCCCCGAGCAGCGCGAGTGCCTGCACCTCGTTTTTTACGAGGGCTACGGACTGGCGGAGGTCGCCGCCGTCCTGGGCTGCCCCGAGAACACAGTGAAGACGCGCCTGTTTCATGCGCGGCGCAAGCTGAAGAACGCCCTGCGATTGATGCTCGAACGGGAAACTGGAGATGAATGAAGCACTTGCAATGCGACGACGGTTTCTGAAGCTCGCCCCGTGGCACGTGAACGGCACGCTACCCGCGGCCGATCAGGCCTGGGTCGAGGACTACGTTCGCTCGCGTCCCGAAGCGCATGCGGAGCTCACGTGGTACGCGTTACTGCAGGAGAAGATTCGCGCCGACGCCCCCCCGGTACCGCCCGAAGCCGGCCTCGAGCGCTTGCTTCATCGCATCAGAAAATCCCCCTAGGACAGTTCGTCTAAACCCTCGTCGAAGCGAGGGTCGTCCAGTTCGTCTTCCGACAGATCGAAGCCGGTCTCGCCGTGCAGCAGATCGGCGAGCCTCTTCGAGGCGAAGAAAGTCGCGTTGTCGAGGTCCTCGGTCGTCGCGATCGGCGTGCGGATCATGGCAGCTCCTTCAAGGTTGGTTGCTGCCTGTGAGCCGCCATGCCGGCGCGGTCGGGTTCAAGGGAATTTTGTGTCGTGTGCACAGCGGCTTGGATGAACCGCCGGAGCGGCGCATTCCGACTCATGGCCATGACCGACGACCTTGAGACCGGCGCGCACCTCGTAACGCCACGCGGCTGGTACGAGCACCACGGCATCTACGTGGGCGACGGGCGCGTGGTCCACTACGCGGGCTATTGCCACGGCCTGCACACCGGTCCGGTCGAAGAGGTCAGCCTGGAGCAGTTCTGCGCCGGCCACGGCTTCGCCCGCCGCGTCCATGCCGGCAGCGGTTACACGCCGACCGAGATCGTCGAGCGCGCCCGGTCCCGGATCGGCGAGCGGCGCTACGACCTGCTGGCCAACAACTGCGAGCACTTCTGCGAGTGGGCCATCATGGGGCAAAGCTCCAGCGTCCAGGTCGAGCGGTTCCTCGCTTCTCCTCTTGCGATGCTGCGTCGCATCGTCGGCGGCGCGGTGCTCGCATCCGCGCTTGCCCTTGCAGGCGCGGTGCCTGCGCAGGCAGCCGAAGCGACCGCCCCGCTGCCGACCGCGAAGGCATCCGTGGGCGAGCGTCGAGTCGCCCTGGTGATCGGCAACGCGCGCTATCCCACCATCCCGCTGAACAATCCGGAGAACGATGCGCGGACCGTCGCTGCGACGCTGCGCGAGCTGGGCTTCGAGGTCACCGAGCATGTGAACCTGCCGGTCCGGAAATTCCGGCAGGTCCTGCGCGACTATGTGCGCACGCTGCAGAGCACCGACGGTGTCGGGCTCCTCTACTACGCCGGGCACGGCGTGCAGATCGACGGCCGCAACTACCTGCTGCCGGTCGACATCAACCTGCGCGACGAGGAGGAGATCAAGGACGAGGCGATCGACATCGACGATCTCTTCGTGAGCAAGCTCGAGCATGCGAAGGCGCGCGGGTTGATCGTGATCCTCGATGCCTGCCGCGACAACCCGTTCCGGGGCAAGACGCGCAACATCCAGGCCGCCGGCGGGCTCGCCGAAATGGGGGCGCGCGGCGCATTGATCGCCTATTCCGCGGCGCCCGGTGCCACGGCCGAAGACGGTCCGGCGGGCGGTAACGCGGTGTTCACACGCCACCTGGTGCGCGAGATGGTGGAGCAGGGCGTCGAGGTCGAAACAATGTTCAAGAACGTGCGCGTGAAAGTACTGCGCGACACGAACAAGCGTCAGATGCCGTGGGTCAACAGCTCGCTTACGGCCGATTTTCAGTTCAACCCGCAAGCCGCCGACACCCGCAAGGAAGACGTGAGCCGGCAGGAGCTGAAGCGCCTGCAGGACCTGCTCAACCGCCGCGACCAGCAGAAGGCCGAGCTGGAAGCGAAAGTGAAGGCGATGCAGCGGCAGCGGGTCGCCGAGGTGCCGCCGGCGAAGCCGGCCGCGAAGCCTGTGGTCGAGCCGCAAGTACAGCGCTGCGTCTGGTGTTTCCCGGCGTCGACCGAGTAGCTGCCGGTCAGTCGTCGATCGGGACCCGGAGCGGCTCGACGTTCCAGATCTCGCGCATGTACTCGCGGATCGCCCGGTCGGACGAGAACTTGCCCATCCGCGCGGCGTTGACGATCGACATGCGCGTCCAGCGCTCGCGCTCGCGCCATGCGGCGTCGACACGCGCCTGGCATTCCTCGTAGGACGCATAGTCGGCGCACACCATGTATTCGTCGTGGCGCATGAGATTGTCGAGGAGCGGCCGGAAAAGCTCGCGATCGCCGTTCGAAAACGCGCCGTCCCGGACGAGCTCCAGCGCAGCGCGCAGGCCCGCGTGCGCCGCGGCGTACTCCGACGGTCGGTAGCCCGCGCGCTTCAGGCGCTCGATCTGGTCGACGGTGAGCCCGAACAGGAAGAAGTTGTCGGCGCCCGCTTCCTCGCGGATCTCGACGTTGGCGCCGTCGAGCGTGCCTATGGTCAGCGCGCCGTTCATCGCGAATTTCATGTTTCCGGTGCCGGAGGCTTCCTTGCCGGCGGTCGAGATCTGCTCGGACAGGTCGGCCGCCGGGTAGACGTCGTGCCCGACCTTCACGTTGAAGTTGGGGATGAACACGACCCGCAGCCGACCGCCGAGCAGGGGGTCGTTGTTGACCACGTCCGCGACGCCATTGATCAGCCGGATGATCAGCTTCGCCATGTGATAGCCCGGGGCCGCCTTGCCCCCGAAGATGACGGTGCGCGGCGCGAACGCAGCCTGCCGGCCGCGCTTCACGCGGTCGTAGAGGCTGATCACGTGCAGGATGTTGAGATGCTGGCGCTTGTACTCGTGAATGCGCTTCACCTGCACATCGAACATCGAATCGACGTCGACGATGATGCCGGTACGGCGCCGGATGACCTCGCCGAGGCGCAGCTTTGCAGCGCGCCTCATCCGCCGCCAGTCTTCGCGGAAGCCCGCGTCCTGCGCGAGCGGCTCCAGCGCCCTCAACGCGCAGTGATCGCGCGTCCAGGCGTCGCCGATCCGTTCCGTCGCGAGCTCGGCGAAGCCCGGATTCGACAGCATCAGGAAGCGCCGCGGCGTCACGCCATTCGTCACGTTCCTGAACTTCTCCGGCGCGAGCTCGTGGAAGTCCTTCAGCACCGTCTGCTTCAGCAGCTCGCTGTGCAGCGCCGCGACGCCGTTGATCGCACGGCTGCCGACGCACGCGAGGTTGGCCATGCGCACGTAGCGCTCGCCGCGCTCGTCGATGAGCGAGAGCCGCTCGAGCTTCGCGTTATCGCCGGGAAAACGCTCGCGTACCTCGTCGAGGAAGCGCCGGTTGATCTCGTACACGATCTCGAGATGGCGCGGCAGCACCTGGGCGAACAGCTCGACCGGCCATTTCTCGAGCGCTTCGGGCAGCAGCGTGTGGTTCGTGTATGCGAACACACGCTTCGTGTCGGCCCACGCGCTGTCCCAGTCCATGCCGTACTCGTCGATGCACAGGCGCATCAGCTCGGCGACCGCCACCGCGGGATGGGTGTCGTTCAGCTGCGCGACGTAGCGCTCGGCGAAGCCGGCGAACCCGCTCGCCCCCTGCAGATGGATGCGCATCATGTCCTGCAGCGCGCACGACACGAAGAAGTACTGCTGCTCCAGGCGCAGGCGCTTGCCGGCCGCGGGCTCGTCGTTCGGATACAGCACCTTGGTGAGATTTTCCGAGTCGACCTTGCGCTCGACCGCGCCGTAGTAGTCGCCGACGTTGAACGCCTGGAAATCGAACGACTCGACCGCTTGCGCGCTCCACAGCCGCAGCAGGTTCGCGTTGCCGACGCGGAATCCGAGGATCGGCGTGTCGTAGGCGACCCCGCGCACGACGCGTCCGGGAATCCAGCGCACGCGATGGCGGCCGTGCGGGTCGGTGTAATGCTCGGTGTGGCCGCCGAGCTTGACGTCGAACGTGATCTCCGGGCGCGCGATCTCCCATGGGTTGCCGTAGCGCAGCCACTTGTCGGTGCTCTCGACCTGCCAGCCGTTCTCGATGCGCTGGTTGAAGATGCCGTACTCGTAGCGGATGCCGTAACCGATCGCGGAGACCTGCAGCGTCGCCAGCGATTCCATGTAGCAGGCCGCGAGCCGTCCGAGGCCGCCGTTGCCCAGTCCCGGCTCCTCTTCCTGCTCGGCGAGCTCGTCGAGGTCGAGCCCCAGCTCGCTCATCGCCTGCCAGACGGTCTCGGTAATGCCGAGGTTCAGGAGATTGGCGCCGAGATGCGGACCGAGCAGGAACTCCGCCGACAGATAGCAGACGGTACGCGAAGCGCGGTTCTTGTAGGTTTCCGAGGTCTTGATCCAGCGCGCGAGTAGCCGGTCGCGCACTGTGTAGGCAAGCGCCTGGTAGTAGTCGTTCTTGGTCGCGACCGCGGGAAAGCGCGCCTGGATGCAGAAGAGATTGTCGATGAAGTCGCGCTTGATGGCCTCCACACCGAGGCCGGTGCGCGCGGACTGCGCAGGGGACGCCGGGATCTTGTTCATCCGTAGTCTTTTGGCAGCAGGCTGGCGAGCGAAGTGTAGCGCTTGCGCCTACTCGTTGGCCGGCCGAATCGAGCCCGCACCGGTGATCGACTGCGCGATCTGCGGACTGCCGCGGTACAGCAGCTCGCCGCTGCCGGCGATGCCGACGATCAGGCGCTCGCTTGCGGCGACGCGAACCTGGCCGCTGCCGCCGATGGAAACCTGGGCGTCGCGGACCTGGCCGCCGTCGATGGCGACGTTGCCGGCGCCGGTCAGGCGCACCTCCAGGCTGCGCGCCTGGAGCGCGGCTACCTGAATGTTGCCGCTGCCCTTCAGCGCGAGCAGGAGCTTGGGCGTGCTCAACTGCGCGATGCGCACCGAACCCGAGCCGCGCAGCTCGAGCGCGGCGAGCTCCCGGGTCTCGAGCCGGAAGCGGATCGGATGGCGGGTTTGAATGGACCCCGGCGCAAAACCGATCCGCAGGCGGCGCTCGCGGACCTCGGCGACGATCTTCGCCAGGACCGCTGGCTCGGCTTCGATGCTCAGGCGCTCGCGCTGGGATTGCTCGACGGAGAGCTCGCCGGCGGCTTCCCACACGACTTCGTCGAACGCGCCCAGCTCGCGAACTTCGGTGGCCGTCGGCGCGGCGAGCGCAATGCCGCAAGCGGCCAATGCGATCGCCGAGAAGATGGACCGAGTCACCAGCTCTCCGGAGGCATGGGACGCACCAGGCAGGTCGCGTTGCGCGTCTCGGCGACGTACATGGGCTTGCCGTAACGGTCGATGCCGGACAGGCGGATGCTGTACGTCGCGGCGTCGGCGGGCAGCGAGATGCGGTCTTCGAAGAGCAGGCGCCCGTGCTGCCAGCAGCGGATCTGGTAGGTGCCCGGGGCGGGCGGCGGCGGCTCGCTGGTCGCCGGTAGCGCCGGCGCTCCGACGATGCCGCCCACGGCGAGCACCGGCACGAGGAGCACGAGCGCGGCCAGCAGGCGGCGCGCGTCACTTGGCTTGGACATTGAATTTCTCCTCGGCTAGGGCACCGCCGGACGCGTTCGCGAAGGCGCTGCGGAGCTGGTCGATCGACTTCACGGCGAGCGGCTCGAAGTCCGTCCCAATCACCTGCGCGGGCAGCGCGGTCGACACGTCGCGCTCCGTCGCGAAGCAGGCGATCGTCTCCTTCACGCCCTTCGGGTTCATCGAGAGCTGGAAGCGCATCGATCCCGGCAGCAGCAGCGGCTTGGCGGCCGGCACCAGCGAGTCGCGCGAGAAGCGGTTCGGGAAGAACCTCGTGATGCGCGCGGTCTCGTCCTGCAGGTAGCAGTAGACATGCGCGTCCCGAGTGAGACCCACCATCAGATTGAACGACTCGCCGGGCTTGAAGTACGTCCGGTTGTTGTCCGCCGCCAGGAGGAGCATCAGGGGGGCCGGTCGCGCGCCAAGCCTCGCGGGCTGCGCCGGACGCGGAATGCGCGAGTGGTCCGCGGTGAGAAAGGCCTCGAAGAAGGCCTGGTCGATCTTCGGCTCGCGGGAGAGCCCGAGCGCGGCGCGGTAGTTCGCGACCGCCTCGTCGATGGCCGGGTTGAACTCGCCGTCGATCGGGCCGTCGTAGAAGCCGCGCCGGCGCAGCTGGTTCTGGAAGTACGCGATGATCTCGACGCGAGTGGCCGCCATGGCGAAGAACCAGTCGGCCATCTCCTGGCGGATTTCTTCGTTGGCATTCGGGTCGCCGCCGAGGCAGGACCAGTACGGCGTCTTGGTCAGCTTGCCGACCAGCTCGATCACCGCCAGCTCCACCAGCCCGCGCAGCGCCTGCGCCTGGCCTTCGGACTTGGAGAGCGTCATGCTGAAGTTGACGCCGAACTTGTGGTACGCGGCATCGGCGTCGAAGCCGTTGCCGCTCTTCAGGATGACCACGGAGTTCCGCGAGGTGACGCCGGCGATCACGGACATGTCGCGGGTCGCCAGGACGCTCAGGTCCAGCCCGAGGATGGAGGAGGCGTTGTCGCGCGCGACGCCGAGGTTGAGGTACGGCTGGTAGCCGATCCCGAGGTCCTTCTGGTCGCGGATCACGTTCTCGTCGAACTGCGACACCGAGCCCTTGATGTCGTACTGGGGGATCACCTCGTACGCGCTGAGCCGCTGCGCGGAGGCGAGGAAGCTGACGGCGTTGGTCGCGTCCTTGCCGAAGGCGACGACGCGCAGCGCGCGGCTGCGCCGCGTCATGTCCGACACGGCGGTGATGAGCATGTCGCGCGTGCCGGCGTTGACCTTCTTGGTGTTGTCGGTGAGCTCCTCGACCAGCGTGCTCACGTCGCGCACGCCGTAGTCGATCATCAGGCTGTCCATGCAGCGCAGGGCGCTGGAGAAACCCGTAATGGAGCGAAAGGGCGCCTGCTCGGGGCCGACGCGCGAGCCGTTGGTCTGATCGATCGTTTCCTGCTTCGTTTCCAGGGCCGCGCAGCCTGCGAGCGCGATGCTTGCGGCGAGCGCGGCCGCCGACGATCTGAGGAGGGTCCTCATTTGCAGCCGCTCGCCGTGACGAGGTTGATCGAGTTGGGCGCGAACACGAAGACCTCGCGCGGCGCCGCGCCGATGCGCCCGTCCGTGTCGACGTTGCCGATGCTCTGGCTGCCGCACGAGGGAGCGGCTGCGGGTGCGCCGTCCCCGTTTGCCTTGCTCAATTCCTGCGCGCGCCGTTCCTGGAATTCCATCTTGATCTTCTCCTTGGCGATCTTCGCCCTGAACCGGGTTTCGACGTCCAGCATCTCCTCGCCGGCGAAGGCCTGCGCGCCGGCGGCGGACAGCGCGGCGATCGCAAGGGACTTGAGAATCAGCGTTTTCATCGCAGTATCTCCATCGAGATCGGTTCGGAAGCCGGAACCATCGCCACGGCAGGCATGGCCGTGGCGATGTTCGAAGCGCATGACTCGATCAACGCGCCACGCCGATGCGCTGGGTCGCGGAGCTCGCCAGGCCGGCGGAGGTGTTCAAGGAGCCGTTGGCGAGGACCGACGCGTTCTGCAGCACGCCGTTGTTGGCCGCGCCGCCGATCTCCTGCGTGGCGCTGGAGGCAAGACCCGCGGCGCTGTTGGTCGCGCCGGTGGCCGAGATGAAGGAATTCTGCACGCGGCCGTTGTTGTCGGCGAAGCCGACTTGCTGCTTGGCAGTCGAAGCGAGGCCCGCCGCGCTGTTCACCAGGCCGTTGCCCAGGACGAGCGAATTGTCGATGCGGCCGTTGCCCGACGTGTGGCCGACGTTCTGGGTGGCGCTCGAAGCGAGGCCGGCAGAGCTGTTGACCGCGCCGCTCACCAGGACGGTCGAGTTTCCGATGTGCCCGTTCTGCTCGGCGACGCCGATGTTCTGCAGGGCGCTGGAAGCGAGGCCGGCGGAGCTGTTGACCACGCCGCTGGCGCTCGCGGTGCTGTTGATGATTTCGCCCGCCATGGCGCTGGCGGCGGACAGGGTGAGGGCTGCGAGGACTGCGAACTTGATGGATTTCATGGTGAGCTTCTTTCTCCCGTCTAGGGTTGAAGGTTGTCGGCGAGAGCGAAATTGCCTGCCGTGCCCCTCAGTTGCAGTGCCCGTGCGAACGGTTCAATAAAGTTTCTGCATCGTTTCCGGCTGGTTACGGTTTGTTTGAACCGGCGCGCGCTTTCCTGCGACCCAAGCCCGGAGCCGTTCCCAGGCCCAGAGGTCAACGCCAAAGGAGAAGGACGATGCGAGTTCCACACCTGTTTGCCGCCCGCCTCGCGCTGGCGCTGATCACGAACACCGCGTTCGCGGGCGACGTGCGCCTGTATCGCGCCGGCGAGACGCCCGACCCGCGCGAAGTGGCCGCGATCCTGCAAGCGCCCGCCACGCGCTCGATCAAGACACGCTCGATCCGCCTGCTCGACGCGCCGCCGGCCGAGACGCCCACCGCGCTCGCGCTGCCGATCCGGTTCGCGTTCGATTCGGCGCGGGTCCTGCCGGAGTCGATGCCGGCCCTGGAGGCCGTGGCCTCCGGCATCAAGCTCGCCGGCCCGGCCGCCAGGATCCTGATCGAGGGCCACACCGATGCAGCGGGATCCGACACCTATAACGCGACGCTTTCGGAAAAGCGGGCGCTCGCGGTGAAGACCTATCTAGTGCTGCAGCACGGCATCCCGGCCGACCATCTGCGCACCGTCGGCTTGGGCAAGAGCGCGCTGATCGCTCCCGAGAAGCCGCTTGCGGCCGAGAACCGGCGGGTCCAGTTCCGCGCCGAAAGCGACCCCTCCTGACTCGGTTGAACCGTTTGGCTCCTCGCTGCGACTCACGGATGAAACCGGACAGACGAGAGGAACCGCAATGAATCCGACTACCGCAGCCGCCACCTACTGCAGGCGCATGGCGTTTCACATCGAGTCCCAACGCCGCGCCGAGCGCAAGTTCGACACCCTGGCCGCGCGCTACGCCCTGCGCGGGGACGAGCGAAACCTGCGCCGTGCCGTCGCGCGGCTGCACGCAATCCGCCGCCACCTCTACAACTAGGGGTCCAAGTCCATGCACGCCGCGATGACCGACTCGAGGCTGGCGCTGGAAAACGCGCGCTACGCCGGCACCGGTGGTGTGAGCCGCGAGAACCGGCGCCACGGGTTCCGGCCGGCGTTCATGGATCTCGAGACCGCGGCCGTCTATCTCGCGCGCTTCGCCGACGGGCGGCCGGCTCCATTCCATCTGATCGACGGCTTGCCCGACGAGCTAGTGGTTTCGCGCGATCCAGCGGGCCGTGTCGCGGAGATTCGCCCATCCGTGATCTCCGGCTTCGAGCAGGACGGCCGCTTCTACACCCGCGACGAGGCGGCTCAGGCGCTCAGCTTGGCGAGCGCTTTCTCGTAGTACCGGGCCTCGACCCGGGTCCTGAGCAAGGCGAGCTTGCGCACGGCCCTGGACCGCGCCGCCGCGTCTTCCGCTCCGTTGCTGACCAGCGCCTCGAGTTGCGCGATCCCGGTAAGCGTCTCGACCTCGGGTGGGACGTAGCCGGGAAGGTTCGCGAGCTCGCCGCGCGAAACAGCCTCTTCGAGCTTCTTCTCCACCAGGAAATCGAGCATGTCAGCGCTATTCTAGCTGCATGAGCCTGCGCGCCTATCGCATCGCACCGACCGATTCCACTACGTTCCTCCCTCGCCTTTTCGGCACGCACGGCGCGGTAGCGTCGAACTCCTACCTCTCCGCGAACGCAGGGGCCGACGTGCTCAAGGCTGGGGGTAACGCCGTCGACGCGGCGGTCGCGATGACGCTGGTCGAAGGGCTGGTCAATCCGCAGATGAACACCCTCGGCGGCGAGTGCCCGGTGCTCGTGCGCCTCGCCGGCCAATCGCGCGTGATCGCGCTGAACGGCAACATGGCGGCGCCGATGGCCGCAACGCCGGATGCGTTTCGCGCGCGCGGCTACGACGACGTGCCCGACGCGGACATCATGGCGGCGGGCGTCCCAGCGACGCTCTCGGCGCTCGTCACCGCGCTGGACAAGTGGGGCACGATGAGCTTTCGCGACGTTTCGGCGCCGGCGCGCGAGCTCGCCGCCAGAGGCTTCCCCGTCTCCGCTGGTTTGCGCCAGCAGCACAAGTTTGGCCTCGCCGCGCTGGAGAGAAAATTCAAATCCGACTGGCCGGCGAGCGCGAAGCTCTATCTTCCGGACGGCAAGGTTCCGGAGGTGGGCCAGCTTCTCAGGAACGAGGCGCTCGCGCGTACGCTCGACTACCTTGCGCACGCGAAAGATCCGCACGAGGCGTTCTACCGCGGCGATATCGCCGCGGAGATCGCGAAATTCTCCGCGGCGCGCGGCGGTCTTCTCGTCCGGGAAGACCTCGCGGCGTTCGAGACGCGTGTGGAAGCGCCGGTCAGCCTGCGCTTCGGCGACGTCGAGCTCTTCAAGTGCGGCTTCTGGTCCCAGGGCCCGGCCGAGCTCCAGACCATCGCGCTGATGGCGCGTTTCGACCTGAAGGCGATGGGCCCGGGAAGCGCGGACTACTGCCACCTGCTCGTCGAGGCGATGAAGCTCGCGTTCGCCGACCGCGAGCAGTACTACGGCGATCCGCAGAAGGCGATGGTGCCGGCCGATGTGCTTCTTTCCGACCAGTACACCGACTCGCGGGCGAAGCTGGTTGATATCAGGAGAAGCAATCGCGAGCTGCGCCCTGGCGATGCGCGGCGCAATGCTCCACTGCTGCCGGAAGACGAGCGCTTTACGCCGAAGGACTGGGGCGCGGGCACGGTTCATGTCGACGCCGTCGACGCGCAAGGCAACATGGCGTCTTTCACGCCGAGCGGCGCCTGGATCAAGTCGGCGGAGGTCATCGAGGCGCTCGGATTTCCGCTCTCCTCGCGCATGATGACCTTCTACCTCGCGCCTGCGCACCACCCGAACGTCGTCGCGCCCGGCAAGCGCCCGCGCACCACGCTCACGCCTTCGCTCGCGTTCAAGGGCGGGAAGCCATGGATGACCTTCGGCACCATGGGCGGCGACAACCAGGGCCAGTGGCTGCTGCAGTTCTTCCTCTACCGCGCGGTGTTCGGCATGTCGCTGCAGGACGCGATCGAGGCGCCGCGCCTGTCGAGCGAGCACTTCCCCGGCTTCTTCGCTCCGCACCAGGGCGAGCCCAACCGCGTGCGCATCGAGGCGCGCTTCGGCTCGAAGGTGATCGACGAGCTGCGCCGGCGCGGCCACGACGTCGACGTGGCGCCCGACTGGACCGAGGGCTTCGTCTCCGGCGCTCAGCTCGACGAGGCTAGCGGCGTCCTCGAGGCCGGCTGCGACCCGCGCGGCTCGAAGTCCGACTGCTTCCCCGCTTTTGCTTTGGCTTGGTAGCTTTGGAAGCGAGGGCGGCGCCGGCCACCAATGCCTTAAGCTTCGCTACCGCCACTTCGCGGTCCATCGGCGCCATGCCGCAGTTTGTGCAGGCGTAGAAGTGCTTGGCGGGGACGTATTTCAGCGCGCTGCGGATGGTGCCGGCGACCTCCTCGGGCGTTTCGACCTGGTCGCTCGCGACGTCGATCACCCCGACCAGCACGTCCTTCCCCTTGAGGAGCCGCAGGAGCTCGACCGGGACATGGGAGTGGATGCACTCGAGCGAGACCTGGTCGATGCGGCTCTTCGCGAGCGCGGGGAAAATCTCCTCGTACTGGCGCCACTCCTGGCCGAGCGTCTTCTTCCAGTCGAGGTTGGCCTGGATGCCGTAGCCGTAGCAGATGTGCACGCAGGTGGTGCACTTCAGGCCCTCGATGGCGCGGTGGAGCGCGGCGATGCCCCAGCGCTTCACGTCGTCCATGTACACGTTGAAAGCCGGCTCGTCGAACTGGATCACGTCGACTCCGTCCTTCTCGAGGGCGCGCGCTTCCTGGTTGAGCAGCGCGGCGAAGGCCATCGCAAGCTTGACCTTGTCGCCGTAATGCTCGTCGGCGATCGTGTCGACGATGGTCATCGGCCCTGGCAGGGTGACCTTGCGCAGCTTGTTCGTGTGCTTCTTCAGCAGCAACGCCTCGGTCTGATGCACGCGACCTTTCAGGCGCAGCTCGGAGGTGACCACGGGCACCATGGCGTCGTAGCGGTTGTTGCGGATGCCCATCTTCACCTTGCGGCCGAAGTCGATGCCTTCGACGAACTCGAGGAAGCCGTGCACGAAGTGCTGGCGCGACTGCTCGCCGTCCGTCACGATGTCGATGCCGGCGTCCTCCTGCTCCTTGAGCCAGAGCAGCGTGGCGTCGCGCTTCGCGCGCTCGAGCGCGGGGCCCGCGCCGCGCCACGCGGGCCAGAGCTTCTTCGGTTCGGCGAGCCACTCGGGCTTGGGCAGGCTGCCGGCAATGGTAGTTTTTAGCATCGGGTCGGTTGCTCCTGTCGGGATTTTGGGACAGCGACTAAATCGCGATACGCAAATATAATCCGCGGCTACAAGCAGTGCTTCAGGCGTGCTTCATATGGGGAGGCTTCTCGTGGCGTTGGGCGTGATCGTGGCTACTTTCGTTTCCTTCGTGCTGGGCATCTTCAACCCGTACGTGATCAACAAGGCCGGCCCCGACTGGCTGTGGACCGGCGGCCGCGACGACGCCATCCGCAATCTCTATTTCAAGCCCAACGGTACTTTCCGCCGCTACGGCCGCGCGGCGCTCCTCGCCACGCTCTCCCTCGGCCCGACCGCGCTGTACTGGCTGCTCGCGCACGCCTAGACCGGAACAATTCCACAGTGGCCGTCTTCACGGCGGCTTTTTCTTTTGTGGAGTAGAGTGCGCCCCACGGTCCTTCATGGACTCCATTAGAAGAAGGGAGACATCATGATCCGAGTCATCGTGGCGGTGATGGTGCTGGGCCTGGCCGGTGCGGCCTCGGCGCAGTCGATGAGAAAGCCCTGCGACGAGCTGAAGGCGGAAATCGACGCCAAGATCAAGAAGAACGGCGTCGACAAGTTCACCCTCGACGTGGTCGACACCGAAGCGCAGGCCGAAGGCAAGGTGGTCGGCACCTGCGACGGCGGCACGAAGAAGATCGTCTACAAGCGCGGGTAGTACCGCAGCACCCAATTCGGGGTCAGAGCCCGAACTTGCTTGTGCGCACGCGCAAACGAGTTCGGGCTCTGACCCCGATTTCATTTTGCAGGTAACCTAGCGCCCCATGACAAGGCGCCTGATCGTCGGCATCACCGGAGCCACGGGCGCGATCTACGGCGTCGAGCTGCTGCGCACGCTGAAAAGCCTCGAGGACTGGGAGAGCCACGTCGTGCTGTCGGACGCCGGCGCGCTGAACCTCTGGCACGAGCTCAAGATGCGCCGCAAGGATCTCGAGAAGCTCGCGACGGTCGCCTACAACCCGAAGGACATCGCCGCCGCCATCGCGAGCGGCTCGTTCCTGACCGAAGGCATGGTGATCGCGCCCTGCTCGATGAAGACGCTCGCCGCGGTGGCGCATGCGCACGCCGACGACCTCCTGTCGCGCGCCGCGGACGTAGTGCTGAAGGAGCGCCGCCGCCTGGTGCTCGTTCCGCGCGAGACGCCGCTCAACCTGGCGCACCTGCGCAACATGACCGCGGTGACCGAGATGGGCGCGATCGTGATGCCGCCGGTGCCCGCGTTCTACGCCATGCCGAAATCGATCGAGGACCTGGTTGCGCACACGGTAGGCAGGATCCTCGACCTCTTCGGCGTGCACTCCGCCAAGCTCACGCGGTGGCAGGGGATGAAAGGAAGTCCGCAAGAGCGCGATTGAACGCCTCGGGCTGCTCGATGTTGGAGAGGTGAGCCGCCTGCGGGATCAGCACCAGCTTCGCGCCCGCAATGTTCTGCTGGATCTCGCGCGCCATCGCGGGCGGCGTGCCGGGGTCGTTCTCGCCGCAGATGACCAGCGTCGGCGTCTTCAGCTCCTTCAGCCTCGAGGTGACGTTGATCTTCGGGATCGCCGCGCAGCAGCCCGCGTAGCCCGCGACCGGGGTTTTCTCGATCAGCGCGGCGACCTGCTTGACCTTCTCCGGGTGCTTCTTGCGGAAAGGCTCGGTGAGCCAGCGCTCGAGGGTCGGCTGCACCAGCGGCGCCATGCCCTTCGACTCGGCGGTGCGGATGCGCTCTTCCCACATCGGCGCGGCTTCCGCCGGGTAGCGGCTCGTGGTGTCGGCGAGGGTCATGCTGCGAAAGATGCCGGGATACTTGAGCGCCGCGGTCTGCCCGATCATCCCGCCCATCGACAGGCCTACGTAATGCGGTTTTTCGATCTTCAGGTGCTTGAGAAGCGACTGCAGGTCGTCGGCGAGCGCATCGAGCGTGTACGGGCCTTTCGGCGCCGCGCTCTGGCCATGGCCGCGCGTGTCGTAGGCGAGCACGCAGTGCTTCGCCTTATGCCTCTCGATCTCGCCATCCCACATGCGTACGCTGCACGCGAGCGAGTGGCTGAACACGAGCCAGGTGGCGGCGTCCCTCTTGCCATGGATCTCGTAATAGGTCTCGATGCCGTTGACGGTCGCTTTCATGTGCTCTCCACGATTAAGGGAATCATCATTTCGCCGGCGGTCGGGCCGCCGTGGTTGCCGATATGCAGGTGGCGCGGTTCGCCCGCGGTCCAGTCCTTCACTGTGTAGCGCCCGTTCATGACGAGCGCAACATCGCCGACGCGCTCGGCGAAGCGCGGATGCGCCTCGCCGGTCCCGAACCAGCCTTCATCCACGAGCTCCCGGCTCGGCCTAACCTCGGCGCGCTCGCCCAGCCAGTCGCGCGCCCTCTGCATGAACCCAGGGCTGTCGTGCACGTGACAATAGACGACGCGGCGCTCGCCGCACAGCGGAAAGCGTAGCATCGCCGCGAGCGCCGGCGGAAGCTCGAGCGCGGCCTCGGGCGGCACGTCGATGAAGCCGTGGTCCGCGGTCGCAACCACCGCCGTGTCCGTGCCCGAAAGCCTCGCCAGCAGCTCGCCGAACGCGGCGTCGATGCGCTCGAGCTCGCGTGCCGCTTCCGCGCTCTCGGAGCCGTAGCGGTGCGACGTGGCGTCGTAGGCGGGCCAGTAGGCATATACGAACTTGCGCTCCGGACCCGACTTCACCGCGGCCTCGACCTCGGCCACGAAGCGCTCCAGGCTGTCGTACGCGCGCCGCTCGGCACGCGCGCAGTGGTACAGGTTGTAGTCGGAGCCGATGATCTCGGCGGAGGACACGATGATCGCGCGTGCCTGCATGCTCTCGAAGATCGGCTTCGCCGTGAACGCGCGCTCGGGACTGAAGCCTTTCTCGCGCAGCGGCAGCATGTCGCCGCGCGTACGGAAGGGCAGCGGCGCGGCCACGTAGCCCGCCTCGCCGAAATACGTGTACCAGCCGGTGATGCCGTGCTCGAGCGGGGTGCAGCCGGTGTACGAGGTGGTGATCGCCGACGCGGTGGTCGAGGGAAACACCGAGGTGAGCGCGCCTCGCCGCCGGCGCGCCAGCTCCCCGCCCTTGCCCTGACGCATCAGGTAGTTGTCGCCCAGGCCGTCGACGATGACGAGCACGATGTTGCGCGCCGACGCGAGCTCCCGCGGCTCGAGCAGCGCGAGCGGCGGGTGCCGCGGCGGCCCGCCGCGCGCCTCGACCAGAGACGCGACGAGATTGACCAGGCTGCCACCCCCGTACGCGGGCAGGACGCGGGGCTCCATGACCGGGAAATTTTAAAGGTAGAATGCGGCCATCCCCTCCCGAGGTTCTCGCCATGCGGCTCGAAGTCCACGTCCACGCGGACATACCGATTCTCGAAGGCGTCTCAAAGCGCCAGCTCGAGCAGGCTTTCGCGCCGCTGCTCGAATACCTGGACGCCGACGGCCTCCCCGACGTGAAGAGCCTGGAGCCCGACGAGCCGGGCATCCGCTTCGACGAGAAGGACCTGCTGCTGTATCTCTGCTGGACCGGCGAGATCGGCCGCAGCTTTCACGGCGCGCTCGAAGCCACGCTCGAGAACCTCGGCCCCTATTGCTACGAGGCGGTCGAGGTCGACGTCACCACCTATCTCGAGAACGGCGAGCAGGAGTCCAAGCCTCTCTTCGTCGGGCCGACCGCGCAGGCGATCCACGAGGCGCAGCGCCGCTGCATGGTCGAGGACGTCGCCGCGATCCTCGGGCGCCAGTTCGACAAGGCCGCAGTCGGGCAGGTCACCGCGCTCGTGAACGAGCTGTTCGACCGCGACTGGAAGGAAAAGGCCTCGCAGGAGAAGAAGCCCGAGCGCGCGTTCGAAACCTACACGCGACCCTCGCGGAAGAATTTGCATTGACGAAAATCGGGGTCTGACCCCGATTTCCTATGGCTGGGCCGAAGTACCCGGACTTTGACACCTTGGCGCTGCACGCCGGCCAGTCGCCCGACCCGGCGACCGGCAGCCGCGCGGTGCCGATCTACCAGACCACCTCGTACGTCTTCCGCGACACCGAGCACGCCGCGTCGCTCTTCAACATGGAGCGCGCGGGTCACGTCTATTCGCGCATCTCGAACCCGACGGTCGCGGTGCTCGAGGAGCGCGTCGCGGCGCTCGAGGGCGGCGTAGGCGCGATCGCCACTGCCTCGGGCCAGGCGGCGCTGCACCTCGCCGTCGCCACGTTGATGGGCGCGGGCGACCACGTGGTCGCTTCGGGCTCGCTCTACGGCGGCTCGCACAACCTGCTCGGCTACACCCTCAGGCGCTTCGGCATCGGGACGACGTTCGTCGATCCGCGGGATCTCGACGGGTGGAAGAAAGCGATCCGGCCCAATACCCGGTTGCTGTTCGGAGAAACCCTCGGCAACCCCGGCCTCGATGTGCTGGACGTTCCGGCAGTGGCGGCGATCGCGCACGATGCGAAAGTGCCGCTGCTCGTCGACGCGACCTTCACCACGCCGTATCTGATGAACCATTTCGGGCTTGGCGCCGACCTGCTCTACCACTCGGCGACCAAGTTCCTCGGCGGGCACGGGGTGGCGATCGGCGGTGTGCTGGTGGACTCGGGGCGATTCGACTGGGAGGCGTCGGGCAGGTTCGCCACGCTCACCGCGCCCTACGAGGGATTCCATGGCATGGACTTCGAGGAGGAGTCGGGCACGCGCGCGTTCCTGCTGCGCGCGCGGCGCGAGGGGCTGCGCGACTTCGGCGCCTGCATGGCGCCGATGACCGCGTTCCAGATCCTGCAGGGCATCGAGACGCTGCACGTGCGCATGCCTCGCCATGTCGAAAACACGCGCGCCGTGGTGGCCTTTCTCGCGAAGCATCCCCAGGTCGAAAAAGTCGTCTACCCGGAGCTCGAGTCGCATCCGGACCATGCGCTCGCCAGGCGTTTGCTGCCGAAGGGCGCCGGCGCGGTGTTCTCGTTCGAGATCAAGGGCGGCCGGCCCGCGGGACGCAAGTTCATCGAGTCGCTGCGCGTGTTCTCCCACCTCGCCAACGTCGGCGACGCGAAGTCGCTGGTGATCCACCCGGCGACGACCACCCACTACCGCATGAGCGACGCGGATCTCGTGAAATCCGGCATCACCGCGGGTACCGTGCGCCTGTCGATCGGGCTCGAGTCGGGCGCCGACTTGATCGAGGATCTGGACCGCGCCCTGAACGTGGCCGCAAAGCAGGCGGCCGCGAAGCCCTGATGGACCTCGCGGTCGACGGCAGACGGGCTTTCTGCTACACGGCCTCGCACGCGTTCGATCCGGGGAAGCCGACGCTCGTGTTCGTCCACGGGGCAGGCCTCGAGCATTCGGCCTTCGGCCTGCAGAGCCGCTACTTCGGCTATCACGGGCGTAACGTGCTGGCGGTCGATCTTCCCGGCCACGGCCGCTCCGAGGGGCCGCCGCTTCCCACGATCGGCGCCATGGCCGATTGGCTCTTCGGCGTGCTCGACGCGCAGGAGATCGCGGCCGCGAGCATCGTCGGCCATTCCATGGGTGCGCTCGTTGCGCTCGAGGCGGCGAACCGCAGGCCCGAACGGGTGGAGCGGATCGCCTGCATCGGCGTCGCCTACCCGATGAAGGTGTCCGAGGCGTTCCTCGAGGCCGCGCGCAAGAACGAGCAGACCGCCTTCGACATGGAGACGATCTGGGGCCACGCGCCGCAGGTGCCGCTCGGCGGGAACCCCAATCCGGGGATGTGGATGTACGGCGATACGCTCGCTCGGCTGGCGCGCCTCGCGCCGGGCGTGCTCCATGGCGACCTCAAGGCGTGCAACGACTACGCTTCGGACTTCGCCGGCGTCAAGTGCCCGGTGCTCTTCATCCTCGGAAAGCGCGACTTGATGACGCCGCCGCGCGCGGCGGCGGCACTGACGCAGAAGCTGCCCAACGCCCAGGTCGAGGTGGTGGAGCTCTCCGGCCATTCGCTGATGGCCGAGGCACCGGACGACACGCTCGACGCGCTGGTGGGGTTCTTCAGCGAAATTCGGACAGATCGACCGGGCCGCTGAACCCGGCTCTCGCAAAATCCAGAAACCGTCGGGCGCGCTCGGCGGGCCAGCCGCCGTACGCGCAGTTCAGCCGGAATTTCTCCTCGAGGTCTTCGCGCGACAGCGGCTCGTGCGCGCCGCCGCGGAAATGCGCCTGGCGCTCCTCGTGCACGCTGCCATCCTTCATGCGCACGCGCACGTGGCCGGTGAATTCGTCGGGGTAGGGATTGCCGGGGTCGATCTCGTAGCGCACCTTGGAGGCGAGCGCGCGCAGCCGCGGGTCGCGCACGCGCTCCTCGGTGAACGCGTCGAGCCCGGCATGGCCGAGCACGAAACCGGCGGCGATGCAGTAGGGCTGGCTGAACTTGGCGGCATAGGCGTTCGGCGGCTCGCGCTTCGCCGCGAGCGGCTCCCACAGGCGGTGCACCGTGCCCTCGGCAACCTCGCAAACGATTTCCTGAATTTCATCCACTCTCAAACGTGCAGCAAGGCGGCGCGCGCAGTCGATGTAGGGATGAGTCATCGTGCCGCACGCGTAGACCTTGAAAGCGAGCGACTCGGCGACCCAGCGGCTGCCGAAGCCGTCCGTGAGCTTCGCCCAGTCGCCCTGCGCGGTGCGCGCGAAGGCGTAATAGAAGCCGTGCGTGCCCTCTAGCACGCTGCGCGGCCCGATGAATCCGGTGCGCGCGAGCTCGGCGGCGCGGATCCCCGACTGCGCCGCCCACCCCGGGTGAAGCCGCTTGGTCCAGGCGCCTTCGGCCAGGTATTCGATGATTCCGGAGGCCATCGAGCCTGCGATGCCAAGCGCGTTGACGAATTGGTTTTTCGAAAGATTCAAGAGCGTCGAAACGGCGGCTGCGGCCGCCATCGTGCCAAGCACCGCGGTGGGGTGGAAGCCCGCCTTGTGGATGAGCTTGGGCGCCACCAGGCTGGCACGGCACATGAACTCCACGCCAATGCTCATGGCTCGGACTGCATCCGAAGCGGAAACCCTCTCCCGCTCGGCGACCGCGAGCACCGCGGGGACGACGACGGCGCCGGCATGCACCGGTCCGCCTTCGAAGGTGTCGTCGAAGTCCTCGCCGTGGGCGGCGGTGCCGTTGACGAACGCCGCGCCACCCGCATCGAGCGTGCGGGCGTGGCCGATCGCCGTGCATCGCCCGTCCGACTCCCAGCCTTTCAGCGCCGCCTGCACGTAGTCGGCACGGCGCGCGGCAACGCACAGCCCTGCCACGTCGATCAGCAGCTTTTGCGTGAGGTCCGCCATCGCCGGCGAAAGCTTGGCCTGGTGTGCTACCTGGGCGAGCGCTTCCGAGATCGATTCGGTCATGGCCTATCTTGCTATGACCACTTCGTGCGCGCAACGAACCAGATGGTGAGCAGGCCGGACACCGCCATTGCCGTGGCGATCGCCGCGAAGATTCCGCCGAGCGTGGCCACGGCTGCGCCGCCGGCGATGACGATGAGAAGGCGCGCTGTGCCGGCGAGCACCGGCAGGAGCACCTTGCCCGCGCCCTGGGATGCGAAGTAGAGCGCGATGTTCGCCGCGAGCATCAAATAGAACGGGGCCACCGTGCGCAGGTAGAGCGAGCCGCTTTCGAGCACCGCGGGATCTGCGCTGAATAGTCCCACCCAGGCGAGCGGGGCCACCGTCGCCACGGCCCCGATC
>Ga0207652_10000988_pt1 | contig 26343 bp, 24 predicted proteins | sample KBSC63BmetaG_FD_184334 | JGI IMG/M metagenome (GOLD analysis project Ga0207652, IMG submission 184334) | Corn rhizosphere microbial communities from Kellogg Biological Station, Michigan, USA - KBS C6-3B metaG (SPAdes) (version 2) | ecosystem: Host-associated > Plants > Roots > Rhizosphere ... | reverse complement strand
ATTTTAAGATTGCTGGTAAAGGAGGTTGTGGTTGGAGACGATAGTATAGATATCAGGCATTCCATACCCTTGAAAGAGAACAAGAATGAGCAAAATAAAAAAAATTACCAATTGTGTACGAGGAGTGATCAGTCCACTGCTGGCTAACCTGTATTTGCATCATGCCTTTGATATGTGGATGAGCAGGCACTTTGCAGCTAATCCATTTGAGCGCTATGCAGACGACATCATTGTGCATTGCGATAGTAAAGCGGAAGCAGAACATCTGTTAGAATCTATCAGGGAAAGGTTAGCAGGCTTCGGGCTTGAACTGCATGCTGAGAAAACAAAACTGGTGTACTGTACATGCTGGAAGCGCAAAGAAAAGCATGAGCATAACAGCTTTACTTTTCTAAGCTATAGTTTTCAGCCGCGTGGCAGGCAGAATAGATTTGGCAGGCATGATAAGTTTACGGTATTTAGTGCGGCCATTTGCTGTAAGGCAAAAGTCTTTATCAGGGAGAAGATAAGAATGGTTTTCAATCCACGAAATACGCAGGTATCACTGGAGCAGGTAGCCAAAAAGTTGAATCCAAAGATAAGAGGCTGGCTAAATTATTACAGCAGATTTGGAAAAAGAGTCGCAGCGGGTGTATTCCTATATTTGAATGAGCTGATAAGAAAATGGATAGAAGGAAAGTTCCGGTTGGGAAGCGTCAAGGACGTGATGGAAAAGTACCAGCGTATAATGCAATCTAACGCCGCTTTATTTGTTCACTGGCAGAAAGGGATTATATACTGACTGAATAACAAGAGCCGTGTGAAGGGAGACTTTCACGCACGGTTCCGTGAGCGGCTGAAGCTGAAATGCTGCGGCCTACTCGACAAATTATCTATTGAGCTATGAATCATAATTTAAACTATTTGTTCGTTTGCTGTACTTTTGTTCCGGCTGAAAATTCATTGAATGCCCAGCCATCGGCAATGCGTACCGTAAGCTGCCATTTACTGGAGACAAATACTTACTGCAATGAAACTTCACAAATTTGACTGGTTGGATTGGGCTTCAACATTATTATGTGGATGGTTTCTTTTTTATCCAAAGCCCTATGAAATATTATTTACGATTATTTTAATTCTTCCATTAGTCGGATTAGTATTACATGGACACTCAAAGCCAAGCATAACATCTTTGATTACTGTTACAACAAATGAAGATGGTGGGACTGACTATGAAACTGCTGATTTTATTGTACTACCAGCATTAATTTTAATATTAAGAATGTTCTTGGATTTTGAAATTGAGAATTATTTTAGTCTTTTAATCGACGGGCTAATTGCATTAGTAATCTTGCTTTTTATTGTTAGTTTCTTTTATCGTGACATTCAAAAGAATAATAAACATCAAGCGCTTACGTATTTTGCACTTTTCGGGAATGTCGCAATTTATTGTTTTGCGTTAGTATATGGTATTAACTGCGTTTATGATAACTCACCACCTAAAGTTTATAAAGTATTAGTTACTAATAAATCTATTTACAGTAGCCGTCGGCACACAACACATTATTTAGAGGTAAGTCCATGGAGCAAAAACAGTGATAATGACAAAATCTCAGTTGCAAAAAATTTATATGACCAAACGAAAATTGGGGACAGTGTTAGCGTTGATAGCAAAGAGGGACTATTAAAAATTCCTTGGCATTTTGTTGAGTAGAAGACATTTTGAAATAGAACCTTATTAATAAAATGGATAAAAAAAAGAGCGCAAAAGGAGGTGTATTCTTCGCACTGATCCCGGCAATATTTTTTATTGTGCAAGACTTGCAGACACACCATGTTTTAACTCTAAAAGACATCCTTGCTTCAGTGGTTATTGCAATATTTTCGGCTCTTATAGGCACCTTTGCAGGAATAGGGGTGATGAAACTTATGATGAAATCACGCTGGGGGAACCAATCGGCAATTCTTCACCCTGAGACGGGTGAAATAATTTTATTTCAAACACCGGCTAATCATTTTAAAGGTATTGAAGCTGTTGGAGGCCAATTGTACCTTACGAATAGGCGATTGACATTTAAATCCAACAAATTAAATTTCCAAAATCATCAGCTTTCGATAAGATTACCCGAAATCCAAAAAGTTGCCAGATATACAAGATTATTAAATAAAAATTGTTTACTTATAACTTCTACCAGTAATGCAAATGAAAAATTTGTAGTTGAAAATGCCAACGAGTGGGTTACCGAATTGACTAATAGGTTATAACTAAGTCTCAGCCTGGCGCAGGTCTCCAGACCTGTGACTGTTCGTCACTAATCCTGGTTGAAGATGAATTCGCAATATAATAAGGAAAGGCTAAGTAAGGCTTTTGCACAGGTCTGGAGACCTGCGCCAGAGGAAAATCCTTCCATTCTTCCATCCTGCAAATCTTGACTCAGACAATCATTTTCAATTTTGCAGGTCTTTTTATCCACAACCAGTTTAACAGGCAACTTTTTTAAGAGGATATACGATGAATTATACTGTGTGTATTTTTTAAACCTTAAACCCATTTTTATACTAATGAAAAAATTCACCGGACCAGGTTCTTCACCGTTATTCACTTCCCTTCTATGCCATTCTCAGTCACGGCACGAATTCAACAATAACCGTTAATAAAAGCGGGGAGGAAGTAATTTCTGCATCATTACTTTTTATGAGGTTAACCAGGATTAGCTGTTCTGCATCTTTATTTTATCACTTTAAATACTATAAAAATGAAAATCAGCACAACAAAAAACAGAACAGGGCTATCAGGGATAGCCATGCTTTTTTGGGTTACCTATTTGTTGGTATCGGGATGCCAGAAAGCCGACAGACAAATGATAAACCGGCAACAGTTGGAAAACGCCAGTTCCAATTCTATGAAACCTGTAATGCAAAAGAAGAATTTTATGCAGGTAAATCTTGTTGCCAATACTTCTTCCTATGGTGCATCGCGCGTTGATCCGCTTTTGCAAAATGCATGGGGACTTGCTTTCAGTCCAAACGGGTTTGCATGGATCTCTGCCAACGGAGCAGGCTTAAGCACCATTTATACCGGGGAGGGCGCCCAGGTGAGGCCACCCGTTACCATTCCATCAGCCACAGGTCCAACAGGAGGCACGCCAACAGGAGTTGTATTTAGCGCAAGCAATACCGACTTTCTGCTTCCGGCACCTAACAGCCAGGCTGCGCGCTTCATTTTTGTATCTGAAGACGGAATCATTTCTGCATGGAACGGAGCAGCCGGAAACACCGCTGTAGTGGTAAAAGATAATTCCGCTACTTCTTCTTATAAAGGTCTCGCCCTTGCTACCAGTAACGGAGCCAGCTATTTGTATGCCGCCAATTTCCGGACAGCAAAAATTGATGTTTTCGATAAAGATTACAATGCCGTCTCCATGTCATTTACCGATCCCGGGCTTCCCGCAGGCTTCGCTCCCTTTAATGTTAGCAATATAGACGGGATGTTGTATGTAACTTATGCAAAAGTAGGTCCTGATGGAGATGATGTAGCCGGAATGGGTAACGGATACGTGGATATTTATGCCACCGACGGTTCTTTCGTGCAGCGTTTTGTTTCGGCCAGCCAGTTGAATTCACCGTGGGGAATAGCAAAAGCTCCAGCCACCTTTTTTGGTGATAATAACGACGGCGATCAAAGTATGATTTTAATAGGAAATTTTGGAAACGGGCATATTAACGCCTATAACAGCAATGGAAAATTCATGGGTGAACTGGCACTGCATCCCGCCCCGACGCAACCCCGGGTTCCGCTGGTAATTGAGGGACTTTGGGCAATCTCTTTTGCACCTGCTACCGCCACCAGCATTGATCCTGGCAGGCTTTATTTTACCGCAGGTCCAAATGATGAAGCAGACGGCCTTTATGGCTATATCCAAAAAAAGGATTAAAAATGCGGGTAACGGTTTTTCAAAATGCTCCTTCTTTAAAACGAAAGGAGCATTTTTATATGCATGGCTGGAAATAAATACTAATTTATTCAGACTGGCGCAGGTCTCCCGACCTGTGACTGTTCGTTACTAATGTTTCCTTTCCCCGCATCGTCCGGCACAGTAGAGGTTTCTGCATAAGTAAGGAATAGCCGTTAAGCAGGCAGAATTATTTAATTTGATTTCAACCGTTCCGCATTGAAACGCCATATGAACAATGGGGAAAGGAACATATCAGAACTCCTAATCAGAAATGAGAATTGTTTTAAATATCATGAACCGATTCAGCATATATTCTCCCAGGCACGAACCCAATGACAGTGAAACCTTTTACTTCTTCTTCTTCGCATTCAACACTTCCTCATAAACACTCTTCAGCGCCTCCAGTAAAACATCCCGTTCTACTTTCTTAATTTCAAAAGTTGTCCATCCTTTTGTCCTCATTTATTCGGAACGGGGTAAATCCCTTTAGCTATTTCACAAAATAATTGCTGCTCCGGAACAGTTAAGACGACATTTGCGGATTCAGTTTTTTCATGCAGCGTGGCAAATATTCTTTTGCCTTCCACTTTGAAAGCAAGCCTGTCGAAATGAGGGATGTAAATAGTGCCGGGAAATGATAAAGCTATATCTTTAAATTCTTCTGTAGTCATAATTGTGACCAGCAACTTCTTTTTCTTTTATATTTGTTTAAAAATTATAAAATGAATAATGAATTATTGATACAGATGATAACGGATAGCTGGCAGAAACAAGTTAATGCCACCAACAAAATATTTGATAATTTGTCTGATGAAGAATTGATGCAGGAAGTGTCACCCGGCAGAAATCGTGGCGTCTATTTATTAGGGCATTTAACATCAGTACACGATCGTATGTTGCCATTGCTTCGTTTTGAGGAAGGCAAATATCCTGAACTGAAGCCCGTATTTTTAGACTCACCTGATAAAACTGTTGATGCAATTCCTTCAGCCCATCAGTTAAGGCAACAATGGCACGATGTGAACGAAACTTTATCTAATCATATCAATAGTTTACCTGCTGAAGATTGGTTTACGCGTCATGCAAATATTTCTGAAGAAGATTTTATTAAAGAGCCACATCGCAACAGGCTGAATGTTTTATTAGATCGCACCATTCATCTCAGCAATCATCGCGGGCAATTATTATTGTTGAAAAAGAAAATTTAATGAATCCCGGCTCTCTGGCGCAGGTCTCGCCACCGACTACCTGTTACTAAAGCAATACCAGTGAGGCGTATTTGCCGCTACAATGAACAGTTTCCAGCCACGGCAAATGAAAGTTTGTATCAATCTTCCTGGTTGTCATCCTAAATTTGTAAAGTAACCATTTCATTAAAGAAAATGAACAAGTCAACCATCACAGAGATCAGGGAAAGATTTGACAAAGATGTGGAGCGCTTTTCCAATCTTCAAACAGGGCAACAGTCAACTATAGACGCAGAAATATCTTTGGAGCTGATTACTGAATCTGCAAAGAGAATTTGCCCTGAAGCGGCCAATTTATTAGACCTAGGTTGTGGTGCCGGCAACTATACTTTAAAAATGCTTGCTAAATTGCCGGAGCTTAGCTGCACCTTAATAGATCTCAGCGAACCGATGCTAAACAGGGCTTATGAAAGAGTTGCAAAAGTTACGGATAAAAAAATCAATATTATCAATGCAGATATACGGGATGCTTATCTGCAAAACGATCATTATGATATCATATTAGCCGGCGCTGTTCTTCACCATCTGCGGGAAGATTCCGATTGGGAATTTGTTTTTAAGAAGCTGTTTAATATCTTAAAGCCGGGCGGATGCCTGATGATCTCTGACCTGGTAACCCAGGATACAGACGTGCTAAACAATTATACCTGGGAGAAATACGGCGATTATTTAGAAAAGCTTGGCGGACCGGATTACCGGGCAAAGGTATTGGCTTATGTAGAAAAAGAAGATTCACCAAGATCCTTAAATTACCAGCTTGACCTTATGAAAAATGTGGGCTTCAAAAGTGTAGAGATATTGCATAAGAATATGTGCTTCGCGGCTTTTGCAGGAATCAGGTAAATCAGAGCGTAATTTATTTTACTCTTTTATAATAATGCCTGAAGCCATCTGAGATCATATATTCAGTAAGTACCAGTTGGTTATTTTTGATGGTATATACTTCTCCATTGGGGTCGCCAAATTGATCAGGGCTGAAGTGAATCACTTTTATGGAAGTAGTATCACCTGTAAAATTATAAGTTCCGTTAAAGGAGGCATTTCCGTTTTCGGTAACAGAAAAAGTAGAATCGGCGTTAAAGTTTAATAAATGCACACTGTTGTTTTCCGGAGTTATTTTATGAAAGGCAACACCCCCTTCCGAATACTCCCATTGCCACTGGCCGGTCAGGTTGGGATTATCCGCAACAGGTATATCATCCTTTTTGCAACCTGGAATAGTAATAAACACGAAAATTATTAAAACGAAGAATGTGTTTTTCATTAAAAAGTGCTTTAAAGCCAAAGGCACGTGGTATATATATTTACATTTGATCTTATTGACAACGGTACCAGGCAAAACGTTGCATCATTTGCCAATCATTTGCCAAAGACAAAAATCCATTTATTTCCTGGTTTACTGAACAATCTTTTTCCTGCAAATATGCTTTGTATTTTATTGTTGTCAGGTCATTTTAACCGTTCATAAATCAATTATTCAACCTATGAAATTGTTTTATAACTTGCTATTCTAAACTCAACTAATATGGACTTCCAACTTGTTACTGGCAGACCAGATAATGTAGATCACCTGGTTTTTACGACCACCTTCGCACACAATAACATTTTTTACAAAGCAGCTCTTGCAGAAACCATTTCCTGGGAAGGCCATCTTACAGGAACGTACGATGTGCTTCTTCAATCAGGCAAAGGCACTCAACGCCTTACGCTTATTAAAGACAAAGAGCAGCACTGGAAAGCAGGAGATGAAGTTGAACAGATCGGAATTATTCAGCAAGAGGTGGTTGATTTATTGGGCATTGTCATCAGCAAGGTTCGTAATTAAAATAATGTTGCTGTTGTTATGTAAATTGACTTTGCCGGAAAAATATGATTCCTACAAAAAAATTGCATTTCCCAAAAGCAGGAACTGCTGAAACGCCATTTAGTATATAGCAACTTTATTATTTAATTTAGTTGTCCCGAAAATTGGGACAACTAGAAAATTGGGACAACTAAATAATATGCGAGCAAATTTACTTATTTCTTACTTTGGTAACTTACCCTATGGCCGATGTCCATTCAAAAGAGAAGAAGTTAAAAATTCCTGCATGTACCGTAGAAAATGTTTTTAACTAAAAAGTAAATATTATTCACTTTTTTGTGAATAATATTACTATATTTGCCAAGCGTTTCACTTATGGATATTACATTCAATAATCAATTACTAATTGACCTGTATGAGGGAAACAAAGTAAACGATAAACAATTTCGATCCAATCCAAACAGTCAATAAACTTAAATCAGTTCAAAAAGTTGAACAACTTTTTCAATTTGCCGGGCTCAATTACGAGAAGTTAAAAGGAAATCTAAAAGGATATAGTTCGGTGAGAATTAATAATCAGTACAGGCTAATTTTTGAGGAAGTAGCAGAAAATAAAGAGCCATATAAAATTGTGCTTTTTAAACTAGAGGAAATAAGCAGGCATTACGAATAGAATTAAAAAAGTTATCAGGCAATGAATTGATAAATCAGGGGGCGCAACCTGGAAAAAAGGGCGGCAAACATCAATGGCTACAAATATTAAACAACTTACTCCTGCAATTGCTATTCATCCCGGAGAAATCCTAAAAGATGAATTAGAATCAAGAGATATCAAACAGAAAGATTTTGGAATGCTTACAGGTATTCCGCAAACTCAATTAAATGAAATCATCAAAGGCAAAAGAAGTATCAACGCTGATATTGCATTAATAATAGGAAAAGCATTGAAAATGGATGCCATATTGTGGCTCAATCTGCAAAGTAATTATGATCTGGATGTTGCTAAAATAAAGGAAAAAAATAATGTACGGTTAACAGCAATGAATCAGTGGGACATGCTTAAAGATTCCATTCCCGAAAAATTTTATAAAAAGCAAGGAGTAATAACAGGTAATCCTTTATCAGATATCCCTGTGGTTAAAGAAATTTATGGGGTGCAAAATTTTGAACAATTGGCGGGAGTCTATAGTCACATAAGTTATGCAAGATTTAGAAAATCCGGCAAATTATCTATTGATAAAATAAATTTGGTTGGCTGGGTAAAATTGGTCAATTATTACGCATCCTCAATTACTCTTCCGAATTTCGATGCCCGAAAACAAGATCAATTAATTAACGAACTGAAGATCATTTTCACTGAAAATGAGAAAACCGTGGAGAAAACCATGGAAACATTACGGTTCTATGGAATAAAACTAATTATCCTGCCCCATCCTGAGAAATGCGCAGTGGATGGTATTTCATTTTGGAGTAATGGCAATCCTGCTATCGGAATGAGTTTACGACATGCGCGAATTGATAATTTTGCATTTACTATCATGCATGAACTCGGTCATATTCTGTTGCACCTTGTCAGTAACAATACCGCAGAATTTATAGATTTAGATAAAGAATCTAATACACCAGGGTACCAAAAAAGTAAAGAAGAACAGGAAGCTGACCAATTTTCCATGTATAATTTAATTGAAAAAAAGGCGTGGGAGCATTTTAGAAATGATCACCCTCACTTTGATGAAAAGGCGATTATTTTATTTGCAGATAAAATGAGAATTCACCCGGCAATTGTGCAAGGCAGATATTGCTTTGAAACAAATAACTTCAGAATAAGATCTTCCATTAATAAAAAGTTACTTTAAGAGGTAAACATGACAGCCTGCAAAGGCAAAAAACAAAAGCCCGAAATGCCCAATAGAAAGACGGTCAGAATGCTTGCATCTAGGGTCTGAACAATACTATTTAAGAGCATAAAAAAAGGTCACCGATAATTTCAGTATCGCAGTAAACAAAGAAATATCCCGATTCTTATTTGCGTTTAGACGATGCACACCATTGGAGATTATACCTTTGACGGATGGCTAATATCCACTCCAAAAAATAAGCAGCCATCCCAGAAGCTATCAGGAGACAAACCGTCAAAGACAGGAAAAGTTGACCGAATAGATAAAAAAGTAAACATGCAACGAAACAAGAAACACAATTGTCATTATTAAAAATTTATTCAGATGAGAAACGTATTCCGGTTTCTTGTTTTGGCTTTATTTGTTTCATTAACCAATTCAGCGTGTAAAAAAGAATTGCCATTTATGAATTCAGCAACAATTGTTGGATATGATTTAAGAATGGGAGCCTGTACCGGCGGTACTTTTATTAAAATTGATGGCCATCCTAATCCAAACGATCCTGAAAATGGATATTTTGATATAGGCACCATCACTCCTTCTTTTAAGATCAATTCCTTCCCGATAGAAGTTGAAATTGATTGGAAAATCTCTCCAAAATGTTTCGATAATTATGTCGATATTAGCCGGATAAAAAGGATTCTGTAGCTGCTGGGCCTGCCAGGATGTTGCCGCCTTTGTGGCGATATAATAAACAAAGAAATATCCAAGGTTCTTATTTGCCCGCTGCGCTCCTTGTACTAAATTAAAATTAACACCTCGGCCTGTTTCTCAGCAACGTCTAACGCAATGGACGTTGCGTGTAAATAAGTTCCTGAAGGAACTGAGAATGTTCATAAGCCTGCGACCTGGGGTCATCAAATCCCCTCCGTACTCTGGGTTATGAATTTTTCTTTCATTATGGCCAAACCAACTTCTCTTTAAACTACAGTTTCGATACAATGGCCAATGATTTTTTTACATGTTCATCAGGCGATATATGGTCGGTTTTCGATGAAAATACGGCTACAATCTGATCCTTTTTATTAATAACGAATGTTGTCCGTGGGATAAAGCCGTGCGTAACCTGCTGGCCCGTTACATCTTTAACACCCGCTTGCGGAGGCGTCAACTCCAGGCCATACTTTGCTGCAATTTTACCTCCGGCGTCTGAAGCCACGGGGAATTTGCCTGCACAGTAATCCGGATTAGAAGAGAACGATTTCAATCGCTGAATATCATCTGCGGATACACCAATAATCGTGGCTCCTGCAGCCGTAAATTTATCCTTCATTTCCGCGAAAGTATGTGCTTCCAAATCGCAGCCACCTGTGTACGCTGCAGGATAGAAGTACAATACCACCGGTCCTTTGGCAAGCGCTTTTTTTAATGAAAAATCAAATTCATTGCCCGCCAGGCTGGCCTTGCTGGTGAACATAGGTGCTGCCGAACCAATTGACAATACTTTCGATTGCGCGAAGCTATCCCGGTTAATGAAGAGCAAAAGCCCGCAAATGAAAAGCAGGGAAATAAAATTTTTCTTTGACATGGCGAAATGTTTTTGAATAGAAATTATAAATCACTCACAAACCTACAAAGAATCGGGGATAAATGGTGGAGATAAAGGGAATCCTAAGCGATATTTCTTCCCTTAGAGTGGAATAGGTAATGGCTCATTTAATTTTGTCTCTCAGCTTGCGTCATAAATTAGGACGTTGCGTATAAGTTAAGTACTTCCCCCTCTGCTTTTGGAGAGGGTCGTGGTGAGGCTTCCTACCTTTTTCTGCGGTGAAGAAATCAAATCTTACGCATCGTCCACTAGGTGAGACATTGCTACGAAAGAAACAATAAGAAAAAAGCCGTCTTTTGACGAGTAACAGGCCGGGTTTAAAGTTTACCTTTGTTACAACAAACCGCCGCTAATGAAAATACGCTCTTTAAAAATTCAGGTTTCGCCTTCCATTGGTAAAGTATCCGCTGAATATATCGCGCCTCCTGATGCCGGATGCATCCTGGCATTGGCGCACGGAGCCGGCGCGGGAATGAATCATCCTTTCATGGTGGCACTCGCGAATGCTCTTGCTGAAACCGGTATTGCTACCCTGCGTTTCAACTTTCCCTTTGCAGAAAATAAAAAAGGCAGGCCTGATGTTCCTCCTGTTGCCCAGAAAACAATTGAAGCGGCGATTGCAAAGGCGCACGAGCTATTGCCAGCTCTTCCCCTGTTTGTTGCAGGTAAATCTTTTGGCGGAAGAATGAGCTCACAATATGTATCGACGCATCCGGAAAGTTCAGTGAAGGGAATTATTTTTTATGGGTTCCCGTTGCATGCCCCGGGCAAGCCCTCAACAGATAGAGCTGAGCATTTGCAAAATGTAAAAGTGCCGATGCTTTTTTTGCAGGGAACAAGGGATACACTGGCACAGTGGGACCTGATCGAGTCGGTGTGTTCATCACTGCCAAAAGCGACACTCATAAAAATTGAAGGGGCAGATCATTCTTTTAAAGCAGGTAAGATAAATACAACAGAAATACTTTCAAAAGCTACTAATGACTGGGTGGAGAAAAAGAGGAGTGCTTAATTTTTGTTTTTTCAGCAACATCTCACGCAGTCGACGTTACGTCCTAAATTAGAACGTTGCATAGTAAGTCAAGTACTTCTCCCTTTCCTTTTGGAGAGGGTCAGGGTGAGGCTTCCCACCACTTTCGCTGTGAAGAAATCAAATCTTCAACGTCCACTGCGTGAGACATTGTTACGAAAGAAAACGAATTGATATTTTGGGAGGAGAGAAATAAATTAATTTTTCAAAGAAAATGGCTATCTTCATTTTTAAAAGCTATTAAACTAGACTGTTCATTTAGAAAATTCAACTGTTCATGATGGCTGCTTTTAATCAAAATACAGAAAAAGAACTATTGGCCCAGGTAGCGATTGGCAATGAAGAATCTTTCAAAATGTTGTTCAATAATTATAATGAACAGCTTTTTAATTATATCGCTACAATAGTTAAATCTCCGCAGGTAGCTGAAGAAATTGTGATGGATGTATTTCTGAAAATCTGGTTAGGAAAAGATATCATACCACACATAGAAAAATTTGATTCTTTCCTCTTCAGGGTTGCTCATAATAAATCAATTGATTTCCTTCGTTCTGTAGCAAAAGACCCGCAGTTTAAAGAGTTGTTGTGGGAGCAAATGCAGTTTTCTGGTAATGAAAAAGCGGATGCCTATTTACTCAGGAAAGAGTTTGAGTGCAAGCTTCGCGAAGCGATTTCACTTTTGTCTGTTCAGCGAAGGAAAGCCTATCAACTGAGTCGCGACGAGGATATGAATCATGAACAGATAGCGCAGCAATTAGGCCTCTCAAAGAATACCGTTAATAATCATATTGTTGAAGCACAAAGATTCATTCGTGCCTTCCTGGTAAAGAATCTCGACATTGCTTATTTTCTTCTATTTTTCACGGGGTCGCCATCAGAGATCTTTTAAAAGATTCTGATTCATTTACTTCTCTTTTTATTCATTTACTGTAATTACAACCCCGATTCGCTTCCCGGCAGGCGAAGCGTAAAATTAAAGTCTTTTCCAAACCAGAAATTCGTACCTGTATAAAACACGCTTCTTTAAAATAAGGGAAGTGAGAGCCTGTTGGAATGTACTCATTTACTTTAAAAATAAAAAAGTCAAAAAAAGTTTGATTGCCATTAGTTGTTGATTGGGGTTTTGTCGTCTTAACTAAGAAGACCTTACATAAATAAAACGGGATTATGCCAGAAAAGATCAATTGGGAATATTTGATAGAAAAGTTTGCCGAAGATAAATGTAGTAAGGAGGAACTCGATCAATTACTGAAATTCGTTGCCGAAGACCCCGGACGCACGGAATTAACAGAAGCGTTACGAAATCATTGGATAGCTTCCGGACAAAAGACTAAAGGTTCTGGCATTAACTGGGAAGAAAAATTATCTGCCATATTAAACGAGCCAAAAAATGAAACCCCGGTAATTTCTTTATTAAAAAAACCGCGGCGTATTTGGTTAAAAAAATGGGCAGTAGCTGCATCAATACTAATCTTGTTTGCAACTGGTGCCTATTTTATACTTTCAAATACAAAAAACCATTCACCGCAGCTTTCAAAAACTACGCAGAAATCAATTGAAGATATGCGGTCTAATAGCCCTGGAGGAAACAAAGCTATTCTTACTTTGGCAGATGGATCGGTGATCAACCTTAATAATGCAAAAAACGGCACACTTACCCGGCAGGGAAATATTAAGGTTATAAAAGAAGAAGATGGGCAGTTGTTATATTATGCTGACCAGGAAGGTGCAACGGTAAACGGGTATAATACCATTTCAACACCCCGGGGAGGTAAATATCAAATTGTGCTGGCTGATGGTTCAAAGGTTTGGCTTAATGCTGCCTCTTCCTTAAAGTTCCCGGCTTCTTTCACCGGAAAAACCCGGCAGGTAATATTAACAGGTGAAGGATATTTTGAAGTAGCAAAAAATGCATCCATGCCTTTTCATGTAAAGGTGAATGACATGACGGTTGAAGTGTTGGGTACCCATTTTAATGTAAATGCTTATGAGGATGAAAGTTCAGTAGCAACAACATTGTTGGAAGGTTCCGTTAAGATAAAAAAAGACATGTCTGCAAAATCATCTTCCCAAAGCCTGGTTTTGAGGCCCGGAGAACAGGCGGAGCTCGCTAAAGATGGCAATCTAAAAGTTAATCACAGCGCAAATATGCAGGAAGTGATCGCCTGGACAAATGACAACTTCGAGTTTAATAATACTCCGGTTAAAGAAATTATGCGTCAAATATCCAGGTGGTACGATGTAGAAATTGATTATAGAGGTCCTTTGCCCAGGCATCAGCTGACGGGGAAAATTAGCAGGAATGTAGATTTAAACCAGTTGATAGATATGCTCAAATATACAGGCATAAACATGAAGATAGAGAACAAAAAGATCATTATATGGGAAACTGACTCGCTTTAGTTTTCAGAAACCATAAAGAAATAAAAATATAGTTTGAAATAAATACGGGCCTTGATGGAGGTCAGGGCCCGGCATAATGTTTCAGGCTGGGAATAGATAAAACCGTAAGTATTATTATTGTTAACCAAAAACAAATCAAAGCTATGCAATTGATTTCTATTTACAAAACCCCACCCGGGGCCAGGCTCACCCAAATTAAAATTTTCCTGACCATGAAGCTCACAATTTGTTTACTACTTTTTGGCTGTTTCCAGGTGGGTGCAAAAGGAGTTGCTCAAAAAATTACACTTAATGAAAGTCGGTCAAGTTTGAAAGTTGTTCTTAAAAAGATCAGCAATCAAACAGGATACACATTTCTTTATGAAAACGCAATATTAGATAAAGCAGCACCGGTAACCCTGCATGTCAATACAGCCTCTTTAGAACAGGTATTGAACTTATGTTTTAGCGGCCAACCTTTGACCTATAAGATCTTTGAAACTACTGTTGTAATAAAAGAACGAGCTAACCGGTACCCGGAAAAAAAAGGCGGAACACCGGAATTATTTCTTCCACCCGTTCAGGTCAGGGGGAAGGTTATAAATGAAAGGGGCGAACCGATTGAAGGGGCATCGGTAATGCTTAAGGGAAGCCAAAACGGCTCTGTTACCGCTGCGGACGGCAACTATTCAATAACTGTTCCTGATGATGGTATCCTGGTATTTTCTAATGTGGGATATTTAAGTGTTGAAATAGAGGTAAAGAACCAAACCAGGATAGATGTTACATTAAAAGAAGAAAGTAAAGCTTTAAATGAAGTAGTTGTAGGATACAGCTCCCAGCGAAGGAGGGATATCACGGGCTCGATCGTTTCTGTAGACGTGGATGAGCTTAATAAAACTGCTTCTCCAAACCTTGCCCAACAGCTGCAGGGGCGTGCTTCAGGCGTAACAGTGACATCAGATAATACGCCGGGGGGAGAACCCTCCATTCGTATCCGTGGCTTTGGTACAATCAATAATAATGATCCGCTTTATATTATTGACGGCGTGCCCACGAAGGGTGGATTAAATAATATTAATCCCAACAATATAGAATCCATCCAGATTCTGAAAGATGCATCAGCGGCTTCTATTTATGGTTCCCGCGCTTCCAACGGGGTCATAATCATAACAACAATAAAAGGAAAATCAGGCCAGTCAAAACTTACATTTGATGCCCGTTATGGTGTGCAGGTGCCCAAAAACAACGGGCATGCGGATGTAATACTTGATCCACAAAAATTTGGGGAACTGAAATGGAAACAATTAAGAAATGCGCAGCAATTGACAAATGGAAACCCCGTAGATCCGCAATACGGTAATGGCACCAACCCTGTGGTGCCTGATTATATTCTTGCCGGAAATAAATATGGAGTTTTTGAGGGCGATCCGGCTGCAAACCCGGAGTTATATAATTTTTCTGAAGAAAATATGTATCAAATCACGCGGGCTAATAAACAGGGAACCAACTGGCTTAAAGAAATTTTGTCACCCGCAGCCCCTACGATGGAATTTAACCTTGGCTCTTCCGGCGGAAGTGATAAAGGGAGGTATGCTTTTGGTATCAACTATTTTGATAAAGAAGGAAGCCTGAACTTTACTTCGTTTAAACGCTATTCAGTACGGGCCAACAGCGAATTTGTAATAAAAAATAAGGTAAGGGTAGGTGAAAATTTAGAAGTCGGGCAATCAGAAAATGTAGGATTTTTTAGTACCCCCAACGCAAATAATGATGACGGCAATCCGGTGGGGAATGCTTATAGGATGCCCAGTATAGTTCCCGTTTATGATATTAAGGGCCATTATGCAGGTACCAGGGCCAACGGGTTAAGTTCTGCCCAAAATCCGGTAGGACAACTGGACAGGGGAAAAAATAATTCTTCCAAAAATATCAAGGTCTTTGGAAACCTGTATGCAGAAGTGGATTTAATAAAAAACCTTACGGCCAGAACCAGCCTTGGCTTTGATTACCAGAACAACGATCTGACTACCTATGACCTGTTGAATTTAGAAGCCGCAGCCCCTATTGGGTTTAACGGACTTTTAAATGCAAAAGCTACGGAGATGAGTACCACGTGGTCTAATACCTTAAATTATAAATTTACCCGGGGATATAATCATGATTTCCAAGTATTAGTAGGAAGTGAAGCAATAAAAAGTTCTCAAAGGGCTTTTAATGCCTCCCGGCAGGGCTTTATCAGTGAAGATCCTGCATTTATGTTCCTGAATGCCGGATCGCTGTCGCTTAATAATGGTGGTAGTGGGTACGAATGGTCGTTGTTTTCCCTATTTGGAAAAGTAAACTATAAATTAAAAGACCGTTATTTATTTCAGGCAACAGTGAGGCGGGATGGTTCTTCCCGTTTTGGGCAGAATAACAGGTACGGTCTATTCCCTGCTTTCAGTGCCGGCTGGCGGATCTCGGAAGAAAGTTTTTTAGAGCGGGTATCTTGGGTTGAAAATCTGAATTTACGGGGTTCGTGGGGATTGACAGGAAACCAGGAAATTGGTAATTATAATGGTTATACCACATACCGTACGAGCCTTGCTAATTCATCCTATGATATGACAGGCTCAAATACCAGCGTAATAGCAGGCTTTGATACCGAAGCCTATGGAAATCCGGATACGAAGTGGGAAACCGCGGCCCAGACGGATCTGGGATTTGATGCCACGTTTTTTAATGGGAAGTTAGGATTCAGCTTTGATTGGTTTGATCGGGCTACCTCTAATATGTTGTATCAGGTGCCCCTTCCCGCCACCCAGGGTCAGGCAATAGCACCTTTTGTAAACGTAGGCTCAATGAGAAACCGGGGTATTGACCTGGAACTTAGTTTTCATGGTAAAAATCGAAATGACAAGGTGTCTTATGATATTAGTGCCAATTTCTCTACCTACAAAAACAAAGTTGTTTCACTGAGCGGCAACAGGAATGAAGCACTGATTGCACCGGAAATACGCAATTTCAGTTATGCCCGTTCAGCAGAAGGGTTACCGATATTCTCTTTTTATGGTTTGCAGATCGATGGAATTTTTCAAAACGAAAAGGAAGTGCAGGAGCATGCGCCCTATGCAGGGTATGCAGAAGTAGTGAACGGCAAAACAGTAGGGGTGGGTAAATTTATATATCGCGATGTTAATGAGGATGGGATCATTAACGACCAGGACAGGACCTGGATCGGCAACCCACATCCCGATTTTACATACGGGATAAATATAAATGTCGGCTATAAAAACTTTGATCTCACTATGTTCTTCCAGGGAGTGCAGGGCAATGACCTCGTCAATTATGTAAGACGGCTGATAGATTTTAATGAATTGGGAAATAACAGAAGCATGAGGATGCTAACCCACTCATGGACTCCTGAGAGTTCCAATGCCGTTCTTCCGATCCTGGATGCCAGCGACAGCAGAAGTTTACTTCCATCAAGTTATTTTGTTGAAGACGGGTCTTATTTAAGAATGAAAACTTTGCAGGTGGGATATAATTTGTCTCCGGGTTTATTATCAAGGGTGAAGCTCGAAAGAGTAAGGCTGTATGTCCAGGCCAATAATTTGTTTACGATTACCAATTACAGCGGACTTGACCCTGAAATTAATTCTACAGGCAGTGGAATCGCTTCCCAAATGGGTATTGACCGGGGGCTTTATCCCGGATCTACCATCTACCAGGCTGGATTAAGTATTGGATTATAAAAATAATGATAACATTTAATATCAATAAAAATGAAAAATATAACTTTAATTATACTTAGTATTTTTTCGGCAACTATTTTACTTCCCTCATGTACTAAGGACTACCTGGAAAAATTGCCACTTGGTGTAGCAAGTGAAAGCACACTTTCCAATAAAAAAGGAGTGAATGCCGTTCTGATCGGTGCCTATAGCCTTCTTGACGGAGTCGGCGCAGGGCCTACCAACTTAGCTCCGGGTAGCAATTGGATCTTCGGTAGCCTGACAGCAGGCGATGCCTATAAGGGTAGTGAGCCTGCCGACCAGGCCATTCTGACTGTAATTGAACGTCATTTAGGACAGCCTGAGGCAACACCTTATAATGAGAAATGGGTGGTGGTGTACGATGGGATCTCCAGGAGTAACGACGTAATAAGATTAGTATCAAAAGCAACGGATATGTCAGAGAAGGAGAAAAACCAGGCAATTGCAGAAGCCAGGTTTCTGCGGGGCTGGTACCATTTTGATGCAAAAAAAATATGGAACAAAGTCCCGTATGTTGATGAGGGAGTAACTGACTTTAAGGTTCCTAATGATAAGGATATATGGCCGTTGATCGAAGCAGATTTCCAATTTGCTATAGATAACCTTTCGCCTGTGAAGGCGCAGGTGGGCAGGGTTACCAGCTGGACAGCTAAGGCTGTATTGGCAAAGGCTTATATGTTTATGCATAATTATCCGGCAGCCAAGGTATTATTAGATGACGTAATAAACAACGGTCCCTACCGCCTGGTTGACTGTTATCATGATAATTTCAAAATCCCTACTAATAATAACAGTGAATCAATTCTTGAGGCACAATCATCGGTAAATGACGGGGGGCTTGCACGTAATGGTAACTATGGAGATGCACTTAACTATACCAGGAATAATGGGCCAGGCCGGTGTTGCGGTTTTTTCCAACCAACACAAAACCTGGTAAATGCATTTAAAACAGATGCAAATGGACTGCCTTTGCTGGACACTTATAATGATGTGGATGTTAAAAACGACCAGGGAATAATAGCTACACAGCCCTTTGAGCCCTACACCGGGAATCTGGATCCAAGGCTTGACTGGACCGTGGGACGCAGAGGGATCCCTTACCTTGATTGGGGTGTCTTCGGCGGAAGTAACTGGGTGAGGAATCAGAGTTTTGGAGGTCCTTATGCGCCGAAAAAGAATGTCTATTATGCGGCAGAGCATGGCATACTTTCGGAAAAGTCGGGGTTTACAGGGAATGCTAATAACATCAGGCTGGTTAGGTTTGCCGAAATTATTCTCTTAAGGGCCGAGGTGGCTGTGGAAGAAAATGATCTGCAAACAGCACTTGAATTGGTAAATAAGATAAGGGAAAGAGCAGCGAAGTGTGTGGTTATGAATAACGGAACTCCGGCAGCCAATTATAATGTTCATCCCTATCCTTCTTTCCCTGACCAGGAATATGCAAGAAAAGCAGTACGGTTTGAAAGCCGCCTTGAGCTGGCAATGGAAGGGCATCGCTTTTTCAATCTCGTGCGATGGGGCATTGCTGCTAAAACCATAAACGATTACATTGAAGTAGAAAAAACTAAAAGGTCTTATTTGAATAACACGCAATTTAAAGAAGGCGTCAACGAATACCTTCCCATTCCGCAGATTCAGATTGATATAGAAGGACCATCTGTTTTAAAGCAAAATCCGGGTTATTAATACTTCTTGAAAACCTATCAAATTACTCGTAGACAGGCTATCCTGTCGAAAATAAAACGAAATAAATGAAAAATAATAGAAGAAACTTTTTAATGAATGCAAGTATATTATCCGCTGGTGTATTTGCAGGGCTACCCACTTTCGGTAAGATAAACCAGCCTCTGTTTATGAAGAGCGGCCCCGGTAAAAAAGGACCCAAGGATTTTGTGATCGTTATCGGGCATGCGGATATTTGGGAATTTAATGCGCGTTTTAAATTAAAGGAGAAAACACAGAATTCGCCTTTAAGAGATTTTCTTTTACCCCGGTTACTTGAGGGAGGTATAGGGGTGTATATTATGCCGGCTTCCGGCGACTCAACAGCCGAAAGACAAGGGAGCGATCAGATACTTGAAGGTGCAATGAGAGTAATAGACATGTTTCATTTGGAAATTGCAAAAACCAATGGCAAGGCATCTCTCATTTTAACCAAGAAGGATGTTCCCGTAAAACCTGATCCGAACCATGTTAAATTCTTTTTAGATATGGAAGGAGCGTCCTCTTTTGAGATAAGTGCCGAACCTGAGCAATATTACCCGGGATGTGATCTGGCAGTTTTAAGGAACTTTTTCCGTTTAGGGGTGCGTGGCGTTCAATTAACCCATAATGCCCGCAACCGCGCCGCTGATGGGATTGATGAAGGAAAGATGGCGGGAAGGCTATCCAGGTTCGGTGTTGATGTTGTCCAGGAATTGAACCGGTTGGGCATGATGGTAGGCGTATCACATTTGTCTGCCAATGGAATTTTTCATGCAGCAGAGATCTCCACCAAACCAATTGTATCGACTCACCAGAACCCACAAAAGTTTATCAACACGCCACTCCAGCATTCTGATGCCGAAATTAAGGCAATCGCCTCTACGGGAGGTTTGATGGGAATGCGATACCAGGCCGGTGAAACGCCCTATACGATGTGCGCAGACATTATAGATTACGTAGCCGATCTGGTCGGAATTGACCATGTGGGTGTAGGCTGGTTAGGGCATGATGTGGGAAATCCAAGTCCCAATTATATTCCCGGATTTTCAAAGGGACCTTTCCCTGGCGGCGAGATCGAAAAATTGACTAAGTATGAACAAAACAGCAGGTTTATCGATATGCTTTACGCGCGAAAATACTCCGACGAACATGTTGCAAAGGTGATGGGAGGTAATTTCCTCAGGATTATGAGAGAAACTTTGCCTGAGTAAAGGCTAATTGGCGTTAATAAGGGTACTATTTTTAAATCAATAATATTTTTAAAATGAATGAAATGAAATTTGCATTGCTTTCGGTTACTTATTCCGGCTTATTTTATGCAGGCAAACCCCTGTCCCTGGAAGAGCAGATTTATAAGGCAAAAGAACTGGGCTTTGACGCTTTGGCAATAGAAACCAAAAGGCCTGTTGCTTCACCTCTCGACCTTACCAAAGCTGACAGAACCCGTATCTCCCAAATCTCAAAAGACCACAATATTCCAATTTGTGCCATCGAGAGTTTATCCAACTTCACAGGGCGCTGTATGGAGGAGAGGGAAAATAATTTTGCTATGATGAGACTGGTACTTCAGCTTGCCAGTGATCTGAATGTAAACCTGGTGAAAGTATTTGCCGCCTGGCCCGGGATTATAAATGATGAGCATGAAATAGCCATTTATGCTCCTTATGAACGCGGAAGCCATTACAAGAGATTATATCCTGAGGCATTGAGAAAGTGGAAACATGCTGTGCAGGGTATCAGGGCTTTGGCAGATGAGGCCGCCGATCTGGGTATTACGCTCGCTCTGCAAAATCATGCACCTGTGCTCACACCCGGTTATGAGGATGCTCTGAGCATGTTGCGGGAAATAGACAGGAAGAACGTAAAGCTTTGCCTGGATGTACCTCTTTTTTACGACCGCCAAAGTGATGAGTATGTGAAAGAGTCAGTAAACAAAACAGCAGCGCACATTGTGATGACTCATTACGGAGCATGGAATTTCAGCCAGGCTGATAACGGCGAAGTAATCCAGGATCCTGCTCCTTCTTTTGGTGGCCAGATTAATTATAAAGCATTTATAGAAGCATTGCAAGAAAATAATTATGGCGGCTACCTGATATCAGAGTATTGTTTGCCTCAAGTCAAAAATCACGAGATCGCCGGTATTGAGGAGGTAGATATCGCTAATAAACAGGCTCTTCAGTATATGAAGAAAATAGTAGCAGGTACCAGGTAACTGGCGCACTGATTTCACATTCTAATTAAATATTTCATATGCATGTTTTTTTACAGGGGCGACTACGGTTCATGATGTTTTTGCAGTTTTTCATCTGGGGGGCCTGGTATGCAACAGTGGGAAATTATATGAAGAGCTCCGGGATGACAGATATCATTTACCTGGCTTACATGGCCAGCCCGATTGGATCTATCGTTGCACCGTTCTTCCTGGGAATGATTGCAGACCGTTTTTATTCTGTCCAAAAAGTGATGGGCGTCATGCATATCGTGGCGGGGATAGCTATTTTTTGTGCCCCATTCGTTGCTGAAGGGGCCTATGCCTCTCCTCCAATTTTTTTATCCCTTTTATTGATGAATATGTTGTGTTATATGCCCACAATTGGGTTGGCTACTGCTACTGCCTTTCATATGTTGCCAAATAAGGAAAAACAGTTTCCTTTAATACGTGTATTTGGTACGATTGGATGGGCCATTGCGGGTATTCTGGTGAGCCTTGTTTTGCAAAGCGATAATACAGGACTTCCACTCCAAATTGCGGGTGTAGCCGGAATGTTAATGGGAATTTACAGCTTTACCCTGCCTGATGTGCCACCACCTGGTGCAGGAAAGAAATTTTCTTTCAGAGATGTTATCGGCTTAGATGCATTGGCCAAACTAAATTCCAGGCCAGTCATCCTGTTTCTGGTTAGTATCCTGCTCATCAGTATACCGTTGGCTACCTATTATGCTTATGTGCCTGTTTTTTTAAGGTCTGCAGAAATTTCCAATCCTGCTTTTAAGATGACCTTCGGAAATATGTCAGAAGCTGTTTTCCTGCTTATGATGCCGTGGTTTTTATTGAGGCTGGGAGTAAAATGGGTGGTAGTAATTGGCATGTGCGGATGGGTATTACGCTATGCGCTGTTTGCCTTTGGAGCTCCTGAAGCGGTGACGTGGATGATTTTAACAGGCATACTCCTTCATGGTATTTGTTATGATTTTGTATATATAGCCGGTCAGATCTATCTTGATAAAATGGCTTCTGCATCCATCAGGGCGCAGGCACAGGGATTATTTGTCTTTGTATCCTACGGTATAGGGCAGGGATTAGGTACTTTACTGGCAGGTTGGTTCTTCAATCGTACGGTAACAGCAACAGGTGGTGCAGGGCTGGATCAATGGGAGTTGTTTTGGATCCTGCCCGCCCTGTTTGCTTTTGTTGTGACCGCAGGTTTTTTATTAGGATCGGGGTCAAAAAAAAGAAGTAAAAAAGACCAGCTTATAGCTGATGGTGCAATAGTGAAAACTATGACAACATAAGTGTAAGTATTGAATAATATTTTATAAACCTTTAAAAAGATTACATGGACAACAGCAGGCGCGACTTTTTACGAAAAGTGAGTATGGCAACTGCAGGAATGGCCATTTTTACAGGCTTTCCTTCATTGGGTATAACTGCCCCTACGGCAAACAAACCTTTTTTTAGGATTTCGCTCGCGGAATGGTCGCTGCATCGTACTCTTCAATCAGGGGCCATGACAAATATGGATTTTCCTTCAAAGGCAAAAAAAGATTTTGGAATTAGTGCGGTGGAATATGTAGACCAATACTTTAAGGACAAAGCGCGCGATATGAAATACTTGAAGGAGCTTAAAAACAGAACCCGGGACCTCGATGTGCGAAATGTATTAATAATGGTGGATACTGCGGGCTCCCTGGCAACTACCAATGATGCAGAACGTAGTAAATCTGTTGAAAATCACTACCAATGGATAGAGGCTGCTAAATTTCTCGGTTGTCATTCTATCCGGGTAAACCTGAGGGGTGTGGGAACTCCTGAAGAACTGGCCATCTCATCGATAGATTCACTTGGAAGGCTTTCTGAATACGGAGAAAAAATGGGAATTGGTGTTATCGTGGAAAATCACGGAGGAGTTTCCTCGAACGGAAAGTGGCTGGTAGATGTAATGAAACAGGTAAACAACCCTTTTTGCGGAACCCTTCCTGATTTTGATAATTGGTGCGTTTCACTCCAGACCACCGGAACAGGAAAAGAGTGTGACAATATGTATGATAAATATCTGGGCACAAAGGAAATGATGCCCTATGCAAGGGGCGTAAGTGCAAAATCAAGAACTTTTGATGCCGTGGGAAACGAGGTGAATATTGATTTTATGAAACTGATCAAAATTGTGAAGACTGAAAAAACGCGGGCTTTCCAGGGCTTCATCGGCATCGAGTATGCAGGAAATGTTTTGAGTGAGGATGACGGTATCCGTGCTACCAAAAAACTGCTGGAACGGGCCGCCATGAATATGTAAATACAATAAAGCTAAAAAAATACAAAATGAAAAGAAGAAAGGCCGTCTCTACCTTATTATGGGGAATTAGCGGGGTGATCCTTGCCCCGGAGATTCTTTTGTCTTCCTGTAATTCAAAGAATGATCCAAAACAATTTTTGGCAGAAGAAGACATTCTTTTGCTTAATGAAATAGGGGAAACAATAATCCCGGCAACAGCCTCTTCAAAAGGGGCCGGCCAAACCGGGATTGGCGAGTTTATGAAAGTTTACGTAACTGATTGTTATAGTAAGGAGCGCCAGGAGGTATTTAAGAAGGGACTGGTTGAATTAAGAGAGCGTAGTAAATCTAAGTACGGCAAAGAGTTCCTGAAATTATCAAAAGCACAAAAGCATGACCTGCTTACCGTTATTGATAAGGAAGCAAATGAGTATAACAGCAACAAGAATAAAAATGCTCCCGGCCATTATTTTTCCATGATAAAGGAGATTACGGTATTTGGATATTTTACGTCGGAGCCCGGTGCTACAAAAGCACTTCGTTATGTTCAAACTCCTGGTTCTTACGATGGTAATGTGGATTATAAACCGGGTGACAAAGCCTGGGCTTTATGATCTTAATCTTTTAAATTTTTAAAACAAGTAAAAATGGGTGCTGATAAAAATACATTTGATGCCATTGTGATAGGATCCGGTATGACGGGCGGTTGGGCTGCAAAAGAATTTTGTGAAAAGGGTTTAAAAACACTGGTAATTGAAAGGGGCAGAAATATTGAACATCTTAAAGATTATCCAACTGCAACAAAGGATATATGGGAGTTTCCTCACCGCAACCAGCTCCCTTTAAAGATCAAAGAAGATAACCCGGTTGTGTCCAAATGTTATGCCTTTCGCGAAGACACCCTCCAGTTTTTTGTAAAAGACAAGGAGCATCCTTACGTTCAGGAGAAGCCGTTTGATTGGATCAGGGCCTACCAGGTAGGCGGCAAATCCTTATTATGGGGTAGGGGAACACAGCGTTATAGCAAATTTGACTTTGAAGGCCCCGCGCGGGATGGCTTTGGTATTGACTGGCCGATCCGTTATGAAGATTTGGCGCCATGGTATTCGCACGTAGAAAAATTTATCGGCGTTTGCGGAAACAGGGATGGGCTGGAAACGCTTCCTGATGGTGAATTTCTTCCGCCCTGGGAATTAAATGTGGTGGAAAAGTCGATACAGTCAAGAATCATGAGCAGTTACAAAGACCGCTACATGATAAATGCCCGTTGTGCACACTTAACTGAGCCAAAGGAAATTCACCTTCAGCAGGGACGGGGTAAGTGTATGGCGAGAAATCTTTGCCAGAGAGGATGCCCTTATGGTGGTTATTTTAGCGCCGTTTCCTCTACGCTGCCCTGGGCCGCAAAAACAGGAAACCTGACTATGCGCCCGGATTCTGTTGTTCACTCCATCATTTATGATAGTAAAAAAGGAAAGGCAACCGGAGTGAGGGTTATTGATGCACATAACAAAGAAGTAACTGATTATTTTGCCAAAGTGATTTTTCTGAATGCCGCAGCATTAAACAGTAACCTGATCCTGTTAAATTCAACATCAGACCGTTTTCCGGAAGGATTGGGCAACGATAATGGCTTGTTGGGAAAATACATCGTGTTTCAAAATTACCGCGGTTCCTTGTCAAGTGATATTGATGGCTTTAAAGATAAATATTATTCAGGCAGAAGGCCGGCATCAACGCTGATACCTAACTTCCGCAATGTATATAAGCAGGAAACGGATTTTCTTCGTGGGTATATGTCGTTCCTTTCAGCCAGGCGGGAGGGTTGGGGGCATGATGTTGAAGGAGATCAGATTGGTGGTAATTACAAAAATAATATCAGCGAGCCTGGGGATTGGAAAGTAGGCATGACTATCTCAGGAGAAGTAATTCCAAAGATCACCAATCATGTGCGCCTGGATAAAGACAAAAAAGATGAATGGGGTATGCCTTTGTTAACTGTTTCTGTTGATTATGATGACAATGATGAAAAACTATTGAAAGACTTTTTTGAGCAGAGTGCACAAATGCTGGAAAAGGCAGGATGTAAAAATATCAAGACACGTGATAGTAAGCAGGCTCCCGGGCTTGATATTCATGAGATGGGTGGGGTAAGAATGGGTAAAGATCCAAAAACATCCCTCCTGAATAAATGGAACCAGGTGCATTCCTGTCAGAATGTTTTTGTAACAGACGGATCCTGTATGACTTCTTCCGGAACGTCAAGCCCTTCGCTTACTTTTATGGCGTTTACTGCCAGGGCGGCCAATCATGCGATTGAAGAACTGAAAAAGGGTAATTTGTAAAGAAGGTGAGAGGCTGATAATTTTTAAAAGATCGACCTCCGTGGCTGGACAAATCAATCTGTATAGCTCATTTATTAATTGCCTCATCACAATCATATATCGCTTCATTAAATTTCTTATAAAAGTCTAATGAAGACCTTAATTCATAGAGTAACTCCTCACGCCATTCACCATTTAGTGAAGCAGCAATTTCGG